>ULMR01005075.1_pt1 | contig 24232 bp, 16 predicted proteins | sample 1951711 | NCBI WGS metagenome assembly ULMR01 (sample SAMEA4835556, study PRJEB28245) | human gut metagenome | biome: gut microbiome; material: fecal sample | place: Denmark | collected 2008 | reverse complement strand
AAGCTGATTTCGGATGAAGAGGAACAGAGGTCAAGAGGTCAAGAAGGCAAGCTGATTTCGGATGAAGAAGAACAGAGGGCAGGAGGACAAGAGGACAAGTCAGTTACAGATAATAATACCTTCTCTACATCTGAAATCCTTCTTCATGGCGTTACTGCATCAGGGAAAACTGAGGTTTATTTCAAACTTATAGATGATACGATTAAAGCAGGAAAAAACGTTTTATTCCTTGCTCCTGAAATTGCGCTTGCATCACAATTAACCAAACGTCTTGCCAAAAAATTCGGTACGGAAGATGTCGCAATCTGGCACAGCAGTATATCAGACGGTGAGAGATATGATGTTTGGCAAAAGCTTTATAAAAACGAGATAAAAATTCTTGCGGGTGCTCGATCTGCAGTTTTTGCACCTTTGCAGAATATCGGATTAATAATTATTGATGAGGAGCATGAGGGGGCTTATAAACAGACAACTCCTGCCCCTCGATATGATGCACGAATTGTTGCCAGAAAACTTGCAAAATTTCATAATTGTCCGCTTCTTTTAGGATCTGCAACTCCTGATATTTCAACTTATTATCGTGCTGTTAATACAGGAAATCTTTTTGAACTTAAAAAAAGATACAATGATGCAAAAGTTCCGCCTGTTACTGTTATAAACATGCAGGAGCATGGACGTGCAGCTTACAAAAATGTTATTTCAGTGCCTTTGCAGACCGAAATTAAAGAAACGCTTGCAAAAGGACAACAGGTAATTCTTTTGATTAACAGACGCGGATTTTCAACATTCACCCAATGTCAGGCATGCGGTCATGTTATTGAATGTCCGAATTGTGCAATCCCGATGATTTGGCATGCAAAAGATCAGATGCTCAAATGCCATTATTGTAATCATAGTGAATATTTCCCTGATGTGTGCCCCGAATGTGGTTCTGATGCTTTCAAAAACAGCGGTACGGGAACTCAAAAAATTGAACAATATGTGAAAGATATTTTCCCTGAAAATACTGTCGAACGAATTGACAGTGATATTTTGGTGCGGAAGGGTGAACATATCAGATTGTTGGAAAAATTTCAACGGGGCGATATCGATATTTTGGTCGGAACTCAAATGATTGCAAAAGGTTTGGATAACCCGAATGTAACACTTGTCGGTGTAATTTCCGCTGATGCAAGCTTTAATTTGCCTGATTTTAGAGCTTCAGAAAGAGGATTTCAACTGCTTACGCAGGTCGCAGGACGTGCAGGGAGAGGAGAATTTGCGGGAAAAGTTTTGTTCCAAACTTACAATCCTGATTTTTATGCGCTTGAAAGTGCAAAATCCCAAAATTATACAGAATTTTACGAAACTGAAATTACGGCTCGTAATGAATTTGATTACCCGCCATTTAGCCAGATTATAAGGTTAGTTTTAAGCTCTGCCAATAACTTCCGCGCTGAAAAATCCGCCCAAGAAATTGCTTTGCGTCTATGTATGATGATTGAAAAGTTCGGAATTTCCGAACGGTTGGAAGTTCTTGGCCCGACACCTTGTGTTATTGAAAGGATTAACGGTCAATATCGTTTTCAAATCCTGATTAAAAATAAACTTGATATGAAAGGTCATCAATTTATTTCAGGATTTTTGAATAGAATAACTTTACCAAAAGATATAAAAATGGTTGTTGATGTCGATCCGTTAGATATTTTATAATTTTGTGCAGCGGCTGTATTTCCCCGAATTCTTATTTTATATGTAATGATATTACCATTACAAGCATTATCAGGGCTGAAATAATTAGGGTTATGCCTGTAAAAATCCAGTAGAATGAAATTCCTTTTTTAGGAGTTTTGCAAACCATTACTGATGATTGTTTTTTTGATTTAGCAGAAGTTTTCTTTTTAGATTTTTTAGGGGTTGTTGATGTTTTTTGTGTTACGGAAGTTTTTGCTTTTGCTTCGGTATATTTTTCTGCAAGGCTTTTTTTCGATTTTTCTCCTGTTATGAGAAGTTCTGTATCGTAGCGAAGTTTTAGAATATCTGTGCTTGCGTTTCTGTTGTAAACTGCATAATTTATTGCGATTTCAAAGGCTCTTTTTAAACATTCAAGAGCTTCTATACCGTCTTTTTTTACGGAAGATGAATGGACTGCATTGTTTCCGTGTTTTTTTAGAAAATACAAGTCTGTAATAAACTCTTGCTCTTGAATATTTCCGTTTGAACAGTCTTTAAGTGTTGCAAGCATATCATCAAATGTGCTTTCGACAGTGCGGTTTTTGCCGAGAACTTTTTTGCAGACGTTTTCGCCAAAACGTCTTGTCTGCCCCATACATTGTTCAAAATATTCATCTCTGTAAAGTTTTTCAGCTTCCGAGATTATTTCAAATAAGTTTTTGTCAACTTTTTTTAGAAAATTGAAATTTGTAGCCATATAAAAATAATATCACATCAATTAAAAAAGCGAGAACATTTTAATGCTCTCGCTTTTTTTTCAATTATTTATCTTAAAGCTATTGTGCTTATTTTGAAATTCTGCCCGGAACTACAACTCCGCCTTTCAAATTCTTTTTGTAGAATTCTACGTGTGGTTGCAATACGCTGTCAAGAACTTCCGGGAATGATTTGTTACCCATAATTTTTTCAACGATTTCTTGGTAAACTGTTGCAAATGCTCTTAATTGAGTTAATGTTCCTGCAGCTTCAGGTGTTAGCCCCATTTTGTGAGTTTTTGCAGTTTCTAAGAAGAATGCGCCTGTTGAAGTGTATGATTTTGTTAATGCTTCAATATAGCTTTCTGCATTTTCTCTGCATACACCGTTATCTTGAGGAACAGTTAAAGCAAATGCAAATTTGTTTGCAGGGTTGAAGTGAGCTTCTGCTGAGTGGTGCATTGCATCAGGAACTTTTGCAATCTGTTTTAGAGTATCTTTTACAGATTCATTTTGCATTTGAGCGTTCCAATATACTGTGTTTTCAAAAATTGAACCCATATATTGATGAACTGATGCTGAAATACCGTGCATTTTAGCATGTGCCCAGAAGATACCTTCTTTTAGTGCATCGTTAATGTCTAAATCAGCTGTTAAAGATTCTGTTGAAACTTCTTGTGCTGCATTTAACATTTTTACCATATCTTCTTTTTTCATTCCTGCGTAAGCAAGTGTGAATAAAGCGTGATCATCAAATGCTGAAAAACGTCCGCCTACATCATCGTGAATATATAAATCGCCTAACCAGCCGTTTTCATTTGATGTTCTTCTAAGTTCACTTTTTTCTGCATTCTTATCAGTTACTGCGATAAAGTGTTTGTTAGCTAATTTTTTTGCTTCTTCTTCTGATTTGCCTTGAGCTTTGTAAGCGTCAATTAACATATTCAAAACTCTTAAAAATCCGTCTTTAGTTTCAAAAGTTGAACCTGATTTAGAAGCGATAAGGAAGTTAGATGTTGTAACATCGTTTCCTAATCTGTATAAAAATCTTTCTAAACTTGCAGAATCAACGTCAGAATAAAATTCTACAACGTCATGACAAACGTTTAAACCGTTAACGGATAACATGTGTTCAACAGTGTGTTTTGAACCACCAATACCCATTACGCTAAGTTTTTTAGCTGTTGTTTGTTTTTTCAATTTGTCTGCAAGTTCATAAATTTCATCAACTCTCTTAGCTTGTTCTTGAGGCAAGTTTACCCAATTCAAGAATTGGCCTTGTTTGTTTGCACGAGATGAAAATTCATTTACGAATTCAGATACTTTTGATGAGTATTCACTGAAATCAATTCCTGTGAATTTTACTGTTACATTTGAATTTTTAGTTAACATAATAACCTCTTTCCTTCTTGTTTATATTTAAACATAAATGTAAAATCTGAGTTATCCTAAAGCGATTAAGCTTCTCTAATATTATATAAAAAAAGAAATAATTAACAAACTTTTATCTTTTTTTTATTCAAATAATATGTTATAATGAAATTACGGGAGTTCTATAAAATGATAGATTATGACAGTTTGCTCGAAAAAATACCGAAAGTAAAAAAAATTCTAGACGATGGCTCAAATAGTATTCTTTACCATTATACAAAACCCGAAAAGTTACTTAGCATTCTGGAATCAAGCATAATCCGTTTTTCAAACGCTCTTTATCTTAACGATAAAGAAGAAGTAACATATTCTTACAAACTTATTTTTAATCTTATTGATGAAATGCCTGAACTTAATCAAAAATTGTTCTCAAAGATTAAAGATCATTTTTATTCAAAATATACAAATATAATCAACGGCTCCAACGATTTTGGCTACAAATACGAGTATTATACGATTTCATTTTCAACCGAGGGTGACAACCTTACGCTCTGGAACAATTACGCAAAAGGTCAAAATTACACAGGTTATAATATAGGTTTTTGCAAAAAAGATTTGATTGCCGATATGGTTAAAATTGGCTTTAACTCTGTTTACGGCAATATTATTTATGACAGAAAAAAGCAAATTACAGTTTTGAAACTCATTTTTGATAAATGGAACAAACAATTTGAAAAAGCTTTAAAACATCCTAAAAATCAAGACAAACTCGTTGATACGGTTTTTGAACTTATCGATATTTTGAGTGTAATAAGTTTGTTCTTTAAAAATCCTCATTTCAAAGATGAAAAAGAATATAGAATTATTTTTATTAATAATTTTGGTGCAAATTTTGCTGAAAAAACAAAAATATGTGAGAAAAACGGGCTTTTTGTTCCTTATATAGAATACAAATTTTTGAAAAAAACAGTAAATTGTATAAATATAGGTCCTACGTTAGATGAAAGTATTTTTTACACAAGTACCTGCCGTATGCTATCCAATTTCGGGTATGAAAAGAAAACGGTTAATCGTTCAAAAATCCCTCTAAGATTTTAACTGTCTTTTAATCCATTCCATAATAATGTTTACAACATATTCCTGCTGTGATGGAGTAAGTTCTTTTCCCTTTTCTATTCCGTGCCATTTGCTCAAACATCCTCTGCAGCATGTTGCTGTGGCATGTTGTGCAATAAATACCGGATGCCCTTTCATAGGAGTTTGCTTCCCGTCATTTGGAATATTTGCCGGCGCAAGTCGTTTTGAAATAAAGTCGCGGGCATGACTTTTTATTGTGTCCATGCCCTTTTGTGCAATATAATCTTTTTCTTTTTGTTTAAGCTTAAATTTGCTTCTGAATTCGGATTTTGCGAGTTTTTGAAAGATATCGTCCATGTCTTCATCCTTTTGTAAATAAATGTAACATATTTATGTAAAATTTTAAAGTTTAGGTTATATTGTGCCGTAAACCCATGTGGTAAAGGCTCTAAATTATGAGTGTGTACTTTTCGGAATTAAAAATTCCGAAACAGACAAATAATATATTTCATATATAAGAAAACTATATATAGAATATATTAAGTATTAAGAAATGTAACAAAAAATACATCTCTAAAACCTAGTAAAATCAATACTTTTCAAAAAAAGTTGCATGAAATATCAGAAATGACGCAATTTTTGGTTAAAAAAATTTTTTACATGGACATAGAGAAGTATAAAAGAAATCAATTTTCAATGCATAATTATTGAAGATTGAAAGAAAGGGTTCATTATGAGTGTGCAAATTAACAACACAGGAAAAACGACTTTTACACCTGAAGAACAATTAGAACTACAAAAACGTTTAAGTGCTGCAAAATCACAGCAAGAAAAAGAAGCAATATTTGATGCTTATAAAAAAGAAGTTGGGATTGTTGACAATGTATCAACTGTAAGCGGTAATGAACCTGTTGCACGCGCAAGGGCTGCAGAAAAGCCTGTTATGGGAACGGCTGTTGAAAAAACAGGCAATAAACCAGTAAAAGGAGAGCTTGTCGGACAACCTGCAAAATCTTATACCGTACCTTCTTCAATGTTAATTGAAAGAATGGGTTTGACTGATGATAATTTAAAAGCTGAATTTTTGGAATTTATATCAGGTCAAAAAAGTTTATTATTAGATGGAGAAGGTAATATAAGTTTTGACGGGGCAAATAAAACAGCATTAAATGATGCTCTAAAAGCTTTTGCCGAACAACATAAAGAACATTTCATTGATCCTAATGCAGATAAGTATGTTCAATTTACAGAAGATTCTGCTCCTGAAATTATTAACAAATTAGGACAAGACGGTTCTATTGCAGAAAACCCTGTATCAGAAAGACGTTATGCCGTAAAGAATGAAGAAACTCTTCGTTCTACATTGGATAATAAAATTGGTGAAACAACTTATGAAAAAGCAGATGCAAGATCCGCAACAGTTGAGGCAGGTTTAACAACAACTACAACAACAAGAGAAAATATTCTTGATGTTCCTGCAAATCTTCGTGAAAACAGAAAAGCACGTAATCAGCTTGAAGATAATGCAGAAAAAGAATATACAAAAATGGCAGCAACAGCTGATCCTGCAAAAAGAGATGCAATAGATTTATATATAGCTGAAAGAAAATATAATAAACAAATCGATAAAAAAATGGCAGATATGTTGGAATATAAAACAACAATCGGCGGTACAAAAGAAAAGAAAATTCAACGTGATGATGCTGATGTTGTTCAAATGTATATAAACAAATATGCAGATCCTAAAGACAGAGATAAATTAAATGTCTTGGTTAATGATATTCAAAATTCTGCTAATGCAGAAGATCAACAAAAAATTATGGATGCTTTAAAAGAATCTAATGTTATAGGTATCCCTGACAGTTATGAAAAATTAACACCTGAACTAAAGAAAAAAGGTGCTCTTATAAGTATGGCAAAAGCCAGTGGTTATGATCCTAATACTTTGTTAAGATTAATGGCAACATCTGAAGTTATGAAAGCCAGAACTCCTAATGAAGTCGCAAAAGATGATGAATATTTTGCAAAAGAACAAGCAAAGGATTATGTAACAAACCAACAAGTAAGACAAGATGTTCCAAATACAACGGTTCATTTTTCAAAAAGTGCAAGAAAAGATGCGACTGAAGACGGTAAAATTCATACCGATATTGGCAAAAAAGGTCGTGCTCTTGTAAAAGCTTGCCCAACAATGTTATGTGATGAAATTACTGATCCAAGTCAATTTAAAGTAGACGAAGATAACGGATACTTTAAAGCTAACATTAACGGTCAAGATAGATATTTCAAATTTAGTCAGGACAAATGGAAAACATTTATGGGTATATGTTGTGATCCTTCAAGAGCAACAGATGCTGAAATGAATGTTTTATTCGGAAATGATAAAAATGCGAAAGAAAATTTCTTGAAAGACTTGAATATGACACTTCAAGAAGGTCGTAGCATTTTAGATATGAAACTCCCTTCTCCTTATGGTGAAACAGGAACATTAAAATTTGAAAATATAATTGGTAATTCAAATAATAAAATTGGTAATGGTGAACTTAACTCCTTAAGAGATATGGTTGAATCTGCAGGTTATAGTGTTGATAAAAACACAACAGCCGGTAAACGATTGTTACACGTTTTGAAAAATGCAGGTTTAGGAACTGCAATAGGTTTTGCTACCGGTGGTTTAGGCTCTTTATTATCAGGACCTTTATCAATTGCAGGTACTACGGCTTCTCAATTTGTATCATATTCAGGGAAAACTCCAGATAGAGTAATATCAGTAACTACTGAAGATCGAGTTATTCATGATACAACAACATTTAAATATGAAGCAAACGGAGAAGAATTCACAAAAACTGTTAATAAAGATATAACCGTTAAAGGTGAAAAAGTGTCTGTAAATGTTCCAGGTGACAACTACAGCGTACAAGCTGAGGTCAAAGGTCAAAAATACAGCGGTTCAGATAATAATTATCTTGATAATGCTAAGAATGCAGGTATTTTAGGCGCTATTGGAGGTGCTGCATCAGGTTTAGCTTCAATGGGCGGTGTTCATGAAAGAGGCCGTAACGTTGATGATGTATTTGCTCTTACAAAAGAAGTGTCAAATACCGAACAAAGTGAAGAAAAACTTGCACTTGAAATCCCTCAATATACATCAGTTGAAACAAGAAGTTGCCAAATGGAAGTCGGTCAAGATGTTGAAGCATTACCGGCTGTTAGATGGCAAGGCCCTGCAGCATATCATGTATTATACAGATATGAAGATGGCACACCTGTCAGTGCAAGAGATTTCGCAAAAGCCTATAAAGGTAAAATAAATGGTGAAATGTCAAATCACAACTTCTATTTATTCAGAGATTTGGAAGTAAATGGCAAAAAATTAGTTCCGGTTGATGATTATAAAGAAGTTTATAAAACAATCCCTGAAGGCGTTCGAGGAAACGTCGCAGGTGTAAATGTTCACCCGAAAGGTAAAAAGCTTGTAAAAGCTCAAGGAACAATAAGTGCATAAAAAGGTTTTGGAAGAATTTTCTTCCTACCTTTTTATATAAAATATAAATTTTTGTAAACATTTTATCAAAAACAGTAAAGATTTTGTATCTTAAACCGTTTATATATATGTAATATAAGTGTTTAAGTGCAAGAGAAAAGAAAATTGAGGTCAATTATGAAGACACTGGGAATAAAGAAAAAAAGAGTAGTTGCGTTTATGTTAAGTTTGCTTCTGATAATGGAGCAGTCTTTGACTTATCAAGTAGTTGCTTCAACTATTACTGATGGCGCAGGAAATCCCATTCAGTCTAATTCAGGTTCTACGACCAATGGAACTTGGAACCTAAGACCTGATGCTGTAAACGGTGTGACTGGTTTTAAACAATTTGATAAAATAGACCTGTCACAAGGTGATGTCTTAAACTTTATATACAGTTATTTGAACCAATACCAATCAGGTACAGGTGATAATTTAACATTAGGTGATAAATCAGGTAATATAGATACATTTGTCGCTTTGGTTAATCAAGGCGTTAATATAAACGGTATTGTTAATGCTTTGCAAAATCTTAATGGTCCGTTAAAATCTGATGGAAATTTAATGTTTATCTCTCCTGGTGGCATGGTTGTTGGTGCATCAGGTGTTTTGAATGTTGGAAATTTATCAGTTTTAGCTCCTACACAAAGTTCTTATGATGCTTTAACAAAAAATTTAAATTTACCACAAAATCATCAATATTATATTAATGATTATCATGTATCTTATGATGCTGATAATCCTGAAGGAACATCTGTAATAGTTGCAGATGGTTATGATTATACAAAAAATACCGCAGTATTTACCGATAAGACATTAGATACATCAAGTTTGGCTTATGGTAACGATTCCGGTGCTATTACAATTAACGGTAATGTTGCTGCTCGTGGTGATATAGCTATGCAGGGCGGACAAGTTAATGTAAATGGCCTTGTTGTTGCAGGCCTTGGAAATAATCATACAGAAGCATTAACAGGAGATACTGCTGCTAATGCTTTATTTGATAAACTTGTAAATACTGACAATATGGGTTCAGGAAATACATTTGTTAATAATAACGGTAACATTACAATTACATCTGCTACCGGTACTTCTGTTGGTCAATCCGGCAAGGTAAGAAATTACGGTAAAGGCAATATTGAAATAACTAATACTGGTATAAACGGTGTTAAAATTGCAGGTGAAGTTTCTAACCCTAACGGCGATTTACTTGTTACAAACTCAGCAGGTGGTATTAATGTAACAGGTGTTGTTAAAAATAACGGCGATTTGACAATGACAAACAGCGGTAACGGTGGTTTACTTGTTCAAGGAGGACAGGTTACAAATAATACTGGTGCTGCTTCTTTCCAAAATACTGCAGGTACAGGTGAATTGCTTGTTGACAGCACAGGTATTATAAATTCAAATGGATCTTCTTTACAGATGCTTAACAGAGCATCAGGTGGAATGAATATTCAAGGCAAAGTTAATGTAAATAATCAAAATGCTAAAGTTAACTTTGCTAACTATGATTCTAATATGAAAATCGGCAGTTCTTCAGTAGACAATAATATTAACTCTAATGCCGCTGTTAACATATTAGTTTCTAATGGAAACTTACTTAACAACGGTGTTAATAAAGTATTAATTAAAACAACTAACGGTGCTGATTTAAATATAGAAGTTCAAGATGGTTCTATCGGAGCTGATTTAGGTAACCAAGACGGTAATTATACAGGTATTTGGCAGGCTCAAAGAGATTTGAATAAATCTTTGAATGTCGCTGTTGATGGAACTGTTACTGCAATAAGTACAGGTAAAAATTCATCTGCCAATATCGCAAGTATTAATAAAGATTTAAAAGTTAATCAGATTTCATCTGAAGGAAGAACAACATTATTAGCTGATTCTTCAAATAGTGGAAGCACTGCTTACAATATTATAAATGCTTCTAAAGATTCATCAAAACCTAATGTTGAAGGTAAAGGTGTTTCAATAATTGCAAGCGGCAAAATCGGTGATACAAACAAAGCTTTAACTTTCAGACAAAATAATGCAGATGTTCAAATTGCTTATGATGATCATTCTGATGGACATCATGTAGTAGATTATCAAAACAATTCAAAATATGGCGTTGATATGTTAGCAATTAAAGATATTAACGTTAAAGGTATGGATGCTGCAAATGGTGATAAAGTTGATACAAATGTCGGAGCTTTGATTTCACGTGAAGGTTCTGTAAATGCAGAATTCTCAGGTGATACATATATTAGAGAAACAACTGGTGCAAATCAAGTTAAATTGACTACACGTGGTAATGCAATTTATATTGATCACCTTGGAGAAGCTCCTTCTTATAATAAATATACAAATGATTACTTTGGACCTGGAAGTAACATTCATCCGGATAAAGCAGTTGTTACAGCTCTTGACTTAGGTCATAATTCTTACCCTAATGATCCGGCTGATTCTACAATTGTAATCAAAGACGGTACAATCAGAGGTCAAGGTCAAGGCAGACCTGCTCATGAACAAGATGTAACACTTGTAGCTGATAATATTTATGCAGGCGGTTACTACTTTAATATGGGCAAACACAGAGGAGAAGTTGAAAATTCTGATCCTTTGAGATTTAACCCTTCAACAGTAGTAAAAGATGCTACTACAAATACATTCAAAAATGCTAATGATCCTGCTACTCCGATATCAATCAGAGGTAAAGCAGTCAGACCTGATGATGTTACAGCAATCGGCAGAGAAGAAGATGAACGTAACTACTATTATGGTGGCAGCTCACAAGGTAATGATGACGGATATGATGGTGTTAAAGATGAAGATGGTGATTATGTAGATAATCCTACAACTGATGAACAAGGTGATGAAAATGATGACGATAACCTTGTTGTACCAAAAGATGATGATCAAGGATCTGACACAGATAATGATACAGATACCGATATTGATACAGATACCGATATAGATACAGATACAGATAACGATACAGATACAGATAACGATAACGATACAGATAACGATATAGATACTGATACCGATAACGATACAGATAACGATACCGATACTGATATGGATAACGATACAGATACTGATACCGATAACGATACAGATACTGATAACGATACAGATACTGATAATGATACAGATACTGATATAGACAACGATACGGATACAGATTCAGATACCGATGTTGACAGTGATTCGGATAACGATACAGATAATGATAATGATATGGATACCGATACCGATAACGATACTGACAACGATACAGATACTGATATAGATAACGATACAGATACTGATACCGACAACGATACAGATACTGATAATGATACGGATACTGATAATGATACAGATTCAGATATAGATAACGATACGGATACTGATTCAGATACTGATGTCGACAGTGATTCAGATAACGATAGTGATAACGATAACGATATGGATACAGATACCGATAACGATACCGATAACGATACTGATACTGATGTCGATAGTGATCCGGAACCGGAACCACAACCAACTCCAGAGGTACCTGATTTAGGAGCTCAGTTATACAAACAACGTGTCGTAAGTGACAGAGTAGATTCAATCGATAAACGTCAATTCATGAGATTTGATGCTGAGCAAAACCAAAACTTGATAACATTTGAGTCAACTGATGATGTCGTTGCCATCTCAGATATATCAAGAGGCGGTGTATCTCTAAGACACAATAAAAAATTGAAAGTCGGTGATATTGTTCCTGTACACTTAACATACGGAGATTTGGAAATCAATGCTAATGTTAAAATTGTATCAGCAAGCGATGTCAAAGCAGGAGGTAAATTCATAGACCTTGACCAAGCAACAGCAAACAAATTATTATACTTAAGCTTGTTGGAAAAAGATCAACCGATTGCTCAATCAATCCAAAATATATCGACAACATCAATTGATGAATAAATAATAAATAAAATATAAAAAATGCCATCTTTTAAAGATGGCATTTTTTTTTACTTACTCAAAACATTTTCGGGATTAATATCTACAAAATCCCATTTTTTTGTACTGAACAAGCCCTTATCCGTAATTTTTAATTCAGGAATTACAGGTAATGATAAAAATCCCATAGTCATAAAGGCATCATCTAATGTGCAGCCAAGTTCTTTTACAGCTTTGTTTAAGTCTTCACAATGCTGAACTACGTATTCAAAATCCTTATCAGAAATTAAACCTGCTATCGGAAGCGGTAATTTCGCAAGTACTTTCCCGTCTTTAACAACAATTTTACCACCCTGCATTTTAACAAGTTCAACAGCAGCAGTGTACATATCAAAGTCGTTTGTACCTATAATAATCATATTGTGTGAATCGTGTGCAACTGTTGATGCGATAGCTCCTGATTTGAGGTTAAATCCTTTTACAAATCCTTTTCCGATATTACCTGTTGCACGGTGACGTTCCATAACAAGGATTTTAAGAGTATCTGTTTCAATGTTGCTGTTTAAAAGTCCGTTTTCAAATTTTGCTTCGCATATAGAAGATTTTGTTACAAGCTGATGAGGTATGATTTCAATTGTGTTTACAAATTTAGATGTTCCTTTGATTGTAAAATCTTTTTCTTCTATCCATCTGACGTTTATTGAACTTCTTACAGACGGTTTTTCAAATTTTGTAAATGATTTTAAAAGTTCTCCGTTTTCTGCAACAATTTTTCCGTCTTTTATTACGATGTCAGGCTTAAAGCTTTTTAAATCAGGTAAGATAAGCAAATCTGCCCGATATCCAGGTGCTACTGCGCCTTGATTTTTAAGCCCAAAATATTCTGCTGTGTTGAGGCTTCCTATTTGTACGGCTTTTATAACATCAACACCTGCTTCAACCGCGCGTCTAACCATATCATTGATATGAACTTTTAAATCTTTTGGATGTCTGTCATCGGTTACAAACATACATTTGCGGGTATTTTTTTCTTTTAAAACAGGAATAAGAGCATCCAAATCTTTTGCGGCTGTACCTTCTCTAATCATAATGTACATTCCAAGACGAATTTTCTCAATAGCTTCTTCAGGAGTAGTACATTCATGATCTGATTTTACGCCGCTTGCAACGTATGCACATAAATCTTTCCCGCTTAAAAACGGAGCGTGTCCGTCAATTCTTTTCCCTTTGGATTTTGCAAGGTCAAGTTTTGCAAGAACATTTTTGTCTAAATTTAAAAGTCCTGAATAATTCATCATTTCAGCAATTCCAAGAACCCAAGGACTATCTATCAAAAGTGCCAAATCATAGCTGTTCAAATCAAATCCTGATGTTTCATAAGGAGTTGCCGGAACGCAAGAAGGCAGCATTGTATAGACATTGAGCGGAAGATTTTTAACAGCTTCATGCATGTAACTTATACCGTGCAAGCCTAAAACATTTGAAATTTCATGCGGATCGGTAATAACAGTTGTAGTTCCGCAAGGTACTACTGCTTTGGCAAATTCATGAGGTAAAAGCATTGAACTTTCAAGGTGTACGTGCCCGTCAATAAAGGCAGGTGATACGTAGGCACCGTTTATGTTAATTTCTTGTTTGCCCTCATAATCTTTTCCGATTCCTGCTATTACTCCGTCAGAAATTGCAATATCACATTTGTGGATTTCTTCTGATAAAACGTTTATTATATTTGCGTTTTTTATAACTAAATCCGCTTTTTCAATCCCTCGTGCTACTTTTATTATTTTTTCAAGTTTAGACATAATCTTCTTTCTTTTTTATTTATTTTTATATTTTTATATTTTTATATACTTTCTTCATCCAAGTCAAATTTTTCAGCATTGACTTCTCTTAAAAATTCAATCCAGCAGTTATAATAATCTGCGAGTGCATAAGTATAACCTGCAACGATTGATCTGTAAGATTGCTCCATTACGATAAGCGTTGTTAAAGATGCTTTACCGTTTGCGTAGTTCTTTTGTGCAACTTTTATCATATCTTTTGAATTTTTTATAAGATTATCATTATAATAATTCAAATTAACTTTTGCTGTTACAAATTTTTCAAAAGCGCTGTTTAAATCGTTTATTGCCTTGTTTTTTACTGAGATGTAATGAAGTTCTGCTTGATTAACTTCAGTTTTGGCATTTTGAATTTCAGGGGCATAAGTGTAAAAAAGTGGTATATTTACAATGTTTGCTCCTGCATAAGCGCCATCTGTATATGAACCTGTTTCGCTCATCCCGCGGGTCATAAAGCCGTAACCGCCTTGAAGCTCTATATCAGGAACTCTTTGACGGCTTACATAAACCAGATTTTTCTTCGCAACATCAATTTGTTGTTTTGCAATTTTTATATCATATCTGTTTTTAAGAGAATTTTCTTTAATTGAATCAAATGATGGCAATTTGGCAAGTGGTTTTGGGCTTAAAAGTGCTATGAAATCTTCTTTGTCCGAAAAATTGTCATCCTCTGCATCATATTGAACATCACTTGCATTATTGTCATTAATTGCTTTGTTAAAATTGTACATTGCAGCTTTTACATTTGCTTTTTGGGTATTTACTTGAATAACAAGCTGATCAAGTGCGATTTCTGTTTGGATAACATCAATTTCTTCAACTTCATGAGCTGCAACACGTTTTTTTGCAATTGCAAGCAAGTCGTTTAACAGTTTGCGTCTTTGCTCAAGCACGTTTAGAATTTCTTTTGCGGCAACAAGGTTTACATAAGCTTCTCTGACGTCCATTTTTAAATCGAATTTTATGTAATCAATGTTTTCTTTTTCCAATTCCAAATTTGATTGAGCAAGTTTTTTTCTTGCATCACGTTTTGCAATTTCTATTTTTTCGCTAACACCTGCTACTTGAGGGTTTCCACGACCTATATCACCAATATTAAAGAATGCATTAATCTCGGGGTTTTGAAGTCTGTTTGCCGCTTTTACGGAATTTACGGCTTTGTCAATATTCATTTTTGATGCCTGATAGTCGATATTATTATCAACTGCAATGTCCAAGGCTTCTTGAAGAGAAATTTTTTCAACTTTCTTTTCTGCAAAGCTTGCAGGGCAAATGAGCAATATTAAAATGAGTATTACAAATTTTTTCATATTTAAAATTATAGCATTAATAATTTTTCTTGTATAATAAAAAAAGTAAAATTTATTATTTAGGAAGGCGGTAAAAATTATGTTTGAAGTTGATAAGGACAAATGTATTCATTGCGGGCTTTGCGTAAAGGATTGTTCTGCAAAAGCCTTGCAATTTGATGATGATAAGTTCCCTCAAATTGATGAAAAAAGATGTTTTAAATGTCAACATTGTCTTGCAGCTTGTCCTGTCGGTGCAATATCGGTGTGTGATAAGCATCCTGAAGATTCTGATAAAATTTATTTCCAAAATCCTGAAATGATTTTGAATTTAATAAAATCGAGAAGAAGTTACAGACACTACAAACAGGAGAATTTACCGCAAACCAAGATGGACAAATTAAAGGGTATGTTGAAATATGTTCCGACAGGTCGTAATTTCCATAAGCTTCATTTTGCTTTTATTGATGATATTGATGTGATGAATGAATTTCGTTCACACGTAAACAAAAGAATACTTGACGCATTAACGAAAAAGCCTGTTAAAGCGATTGCAAACAAATTTAGCAGATATGCAAACGCATTTTTAAAAGGTGAGGATATAATATTTCGTGGCGCTCCTCATCTTCTTGTTGTTTCAACTCCTTTGAATGCGCCTTGTGCAAATGTTGATCCTATGATTGCATTGAGCTATTTTGAACTTTATGCTCAAAGTATGAATGTCGGAACTTGTTGGTGTGGATTGGCGGAATTTTGTCTTTTGGTAATGCCTGAATTATCGGATTATTTAAAAATTCCTGCTGGTTATAAGCCTTCTTATGTAATGTTGTTTGGCGAACCTGATATAAAATTTGCAAGAACTGTTCAACCGGAACCTTTTGAGATTGAATCCGTGCAAAAAGGAGAATTTCGCAAACTAAATTTTAAAGAAAAAATGCAAAGATTTTTCTGGAATTTAAAATAACAAATATGATTTGATAAAAAATAATATCGACATTTTTAAGTCGGTATTATTTTTTGTTTAAAAGCTTTACAATATTAGCTGTATGGTGAATTGAAATTATTTTTTATAACTGATAATATTCAAATGTCTATACTGTATTCTAAATTATTTACAAAATTTTACATTGAAGTTTCGCAAACAGGGCGCAAATTTTGATGATTTCATCAATAGGTGCCACTAGAAAAATTTGTCAAGATATGTTATAATTTTAACATGAATTATATATGGGGTAACTAAAAAAAACAAAAAAGGAGTAGGTCTATGACAGTGTTAGCATCTAAAACAACAAAAGACAAGACAACTAAATCCAAATTTAATGATGAATTTGAAGATTACTTAAGAAACCAATGCTTGAAAACAACTTTCAATGGTATTGAAGTTGAAACATTCTCTTGGTACAAAAAAGTTTTGGGTTTAGTATAGCATTCTTGGTCTAAATAGGATATTAAAGGGATAAACTAAAGTTTTACAGAAAAGCCAATGTAAAAATTTATAGATTGGCTTTTTCTGTTATACCCTTTAATTTTGTTTTTTATTGTGAATTTGTTAATTGTTTACCGAATTTAACTCCATTTTCAGCTAATTTTTGTTTAATTTCAGGCATGTCCTTCGGATATACGCAAATGTAGCTTAATATGTAATCGTTATTCTTGTCAAATTTGAAATTGATTGATTTGCATGAACCTTTTACAGGGATTTCAAAATAATCCCATACGGTATAGTCTTTATTATTATGATTTACTTTTGATTTTTCAATTTCAATACTTCTGCCACTAGGGTATTTTTCATTAATTTTATTAATATTACCGTTTTCATCAAAAGTTTTAGTAGTTGTGCAAATTAAGTCATTTTCTTTATAGCTTTTAATCTCAATTCCAACTTTTTTGCCGTCTTTTATAATGTCAGTTGTTTCTTGTCGAATTTTTGGAGCTTCTTTTATTGCTTTTGTACTTGTATTAACTGTCTTTTCAGGATTTGTGGTATTTTTTATATTTTTTTCTCCGTTCCCTAATAATTTTTGAACTTTTGTACCCAAATAGCCTTTGCGGCCTGCAATAACCATACCTGTCAAGGCTGCTACTCCTATCAAGCCTCCAATAATATATTTTGAATTGTTATTGTGAGAATTATTTTCTTGTTTATTAGGATTTTGTGTAGTTTTTGATTTTGCCTTTTTATTTACTGTATCGGCAGATGCAAACGAAATTCTCTCAATACGCATGTTTAACCCCTCTATTTATTATTTTAACCATTTACAAAAAACATGAACAAAAATTTTTTTGCTAAGAAATTTGTCTAATCATTTCTTGAGCTTCTTCACATTCCGGGAATGTGTCTACGATTTTGTCAAGAACTGCAAGAGCTTCGTCTTTTTTACCCAGTTTTTCATAGCAATGAGCACTATTTAAAAGCAGGTTAATATTTAACGGATTTTTTTCAAGCATGTGTTTAAATATTCCGTTAGCCTGTTCGTAATCTCCGAGTTCATAGTAGCACAAGCCTAGCATGTGTTCGCAATCGTAAGTTTTTTCAAGTTCGTATGATTTTACAAAATACATTTTTGCATCTTCATACATTTTTTGAATAAATTTTATTTTACCTGCAATAAAGTACATAAATGAATTATTCGGATTATGTTCGATTGCATGTGTAATTTGTTCGTATGCTTCATCAAGCTCATTCAATTGAATTTTATTTAGAGCAGAAAATCCAAGTGCATCAGGATCATCAGGATTAATTTTCAGAGCTTTTTGATAATATTCATCAGCTTTTGCAAAATCAGTTGTTGCATGAAGGTAGTTTGCATATTCAAAAAGAATATCAAAATTATCAGGTGCAATTTTTAGAGCTTGATTAAATTCATCTTCTGCATAATCAAACAATCTTTTGCTCAAATACAAGACACCCAAATCCTTATGAGCCATTGCAAAATCAGGATTTAGATCTACAACTTTTTTCAAAATCTTTTCAGCTTTGTCCATATCATTTGTTTTTACGCACAAATGAGCAAATTCGTAATATATTTCAGGGGTTACGTTGCCTTGTATAAGGATTTTTTCGTACAAAACTTTTGCGTTAGCAAATTGATTAATTTTAACATATATGCTTGCAAGTTTTCTTAGCATAGAAACTGATTTCGGATTAACAAGAACCAGCTGTGCAAGAATTGTAATTGCGCTTGTATAATCTCCGACAGCATCGTAACAGCATGCCAAGTTGTATTGAAAATTCGGTTTGGAAGGGTAGCGTGATGCAAGTGTTTTATAATGTTTGATAGCTTCTTCCATTTGATTTGATTTAACTTCAGAAAGCGCAAGTGCTACAAGGTAGTTATCTTGAGCTTCGATAGCATAAGCTTTTTTGAAGAATTCGCAAGCTTCTTTGTGCTTGTTTTGTAATTGCAAGATAGAACCGATATTAAAATAGGTAATTGAATTTTCAGGGTCAAGTTCACTTGCTTTTACAAAATTATGATAAGCTTTATCTAAATCTCCCAAAGTTACATAACATGTTCCGAGATTGTTATAAAGTTGGGAATGGTTTGGATTTAAGTTTAATGCTTTTTCAAGATATTCAACTGCCATTTCAAACTTTTTCAAAGCCATGCAGGCAGTTCCTATAATATAATAAATTGTATAGTCATCTTGAACATAGTCTAAAGCTTTCATTGCTGTATCGACAGCTTTTTGAGGTTCTTTGTTTTTTACATAAACGATTGCGAGATTTTTGTAGGCATCAATATAGCTGCTTCTCAATCTCAAAACTTCTTCATAAGCTGAGATAGCATGTAAATAATCGTCAAGATTGTCATAACAACTTGCAAGATAAAACCAGCTTGTTGCATCATCTTTATATTTTACAACTGTTTCAAAAACAGCTTGTCCTTCTTTAAATTCGTTCAAATTTATATGGCACAAGCCAAGGAGTTTTAAAGCTTCTATATCTTTTTCATCATTATCATTAGTCAACGATTCAAGAGCTTTTTTAGCTTCTTCGTATTTTTTCGCATTTATAAGTTCGTTTATTTTATCCAAATTTTCCATACACTTATTATAGCTCAAACAAAAATTACTTTACAGATTTTAAAGACACATGGTATAATATTATATCAACGCCTTTAAAATTCATTAATTTTTGTTCGGAAAGGAACAAAAATGGGAAAATCTTCTAAATACCCTTCGTATTCATCCGGAACAATTAATGTAAACGGTTCTACAAAATCCACGACTTATAAAAATAAGAATAATGTAATTACCGATTACAATATGTCTGATGATGAAAAAAGAGCTTATGAATACGCTCAAAAATCCTTTGCGGATTCGCTTTCTAAGGTTAATGTTTTTGATGAAGATACTAAAAAAAATCTGCAATCACAGCTTGATGCTTACACATTGAACGGGCAAAAGATTATTAATAACATGTATGAGCCTATGTTGGATGATTTAAAAAATGATATAGCTTCAAGATTTGGGAATTTTGACAATTCAGTATTTATGGACAATTTGAATTCTATTGAGGCTAATCGTGCAGAATCCTTAAATAATCTTGCACAAGATGTTTTGGCAAAACGTGATGAGCTTATCGGAAACGAGTTAGCGCAAAGATATACATATTTAGGATTTTTGCAAGACGTTCAAAATATGATGAATTCAAATATCTTGAATTATGCTTCATCTTCAAGATCAAACAGTTCATCAGGTAATTCATATAATGCTCAGGCATATTCTGCAAACAGTTCATCAGGAAGTACTTTGGGTAATTATGCAAATTTGGCATCAGGTGTTTTAAGCACGTTGGGACCATATGGAATGGCTGCTGCAGCTGCTTTACAAGTCGCAAAACAATATGTTTAATTTTATATAAAATTATGCGGGCTTTTTTATATATTAAGCCCGTTTCTTTTTATTTATTATTTTTTAAGTAGTCTTGAAAACTTTTAATATGAACTTTATATCCGCAACCTTCATGAAGTTTTGCGGGATAATTAACTTTTTTCAAAGGATATTTTCTGCACATTGGCAAGCGATGTTCGTAATCTGAACACAAGCCTTCTTTTGTTACAAGTTTGCAGGCAAAGATGAGGTTTCCGTTTTCATCTTTCCCTTTTATGTAAAATCTTTTATAAGCAGGAAAAAGAAATTGCATTATTTTAAATTCCTTTTCTGTGTATGTGTCGTAACTATACATATAATTGCAGCATTTGCCGCACTTTTTGCATTCCCCGCTAATTTCGTATGTTACTTTTTCGGGAACAAAATATGAACGTATTTCATTTATAATAACAAATATAAAATCAGGAATATTCATAAAATTAGTATAGCATATTTGCCAAGAAATTTATTTTATATTAATATTATGGAGTTGATGAGGAGTGTTCATGTCAAAATATTATGTAAAACGTAACTATACAGCTAAAGAAATGGCTCAAGCTAATATTTCTAAAAAATCAAAACAAAAAGGCGGATTTTTATCTACCGTAAGATTTATGTTTATACTATTTTGTGCATGCTCTCTTGCAGGCGTTGCATCTTTGGAACTTTATCTTTCTTCATTGCCGCCGATTAACAATTTAGAACAGTTTAAACCGAATATTGTTACTAAAATTTATTCTTCTGATGATGAAATTATCAAAACATTTACGGCATACACTTATGAAAAAATAGAACTTAAGGACATTCCTGATACTTTAAAAAAAGCTCTAATTGCAACTGAAGATAAAAATTTCTATCGTCATCACGGTTATGATATTGCAGGTTTGGCTCGTTCAATCGTTCAAAACGTTCTTGCAGGGCATGTTGTGCAGGGTGCAAGTACAATTACTCAGCAGTTGGCAAGAGTTTTGTTCTTGAACAACGAAAGAACTTTTGACAGAAAATTAAAAGAATTATTTATTGCAGCAAGAATTGAAAAAACAATTTCTAAGGATCAAATCTTAGAAATGTATATGAATAACGTATATCTCGGTGCAGGTGCTTATGGTGTTGAAGGTGCTGCTCAGATTTATTTTGATAAACATTTGAAAGATTGTGATTTGGCAGAACTTGCTTTGATTGCGGGTTTGCCTCAAGCTCCTTCTGTTTATAATCCGTTTAACAATATGGATCTTGCAGTAAAACGCCGTAATCAGGTGCTTACAAGAATGTACAAGATGAGATATATTACGACTGAAGAATATGAAAAAGCTAAAAAAGAAAAAGTTCATTTAGCTAAAGTTCCTCAGTACTATACGACTAACAAGGCTCCTTATTTCTGCGATTATGTAATGAAGGAACTTGAAAGACTTGGATTTGATGAAACAGAAATTTCTCAAGGCGGTTATAAAGTCGTTACAACTTTGAATTACAAGGCTCAAAAGGCTACTAATGAAGCTATTTTGAGAAATCTTAGAGCTTGGGGACTTAACGGCGAAAAAAATCAGGCTGCTGTATTTGCTTTCAACCCGATTGACGGAAAAATTCTTGTTTATTCAGGCGGAAAAGATTACACAAAAAGTCAATATGACAGAGTTACACAAGCTGTAAGACCTCCGGGATCTTCTTTCAAACCTATTGTATATGCGGCTGCTATGGAAAAAGGTATTAGCCCTAATGATATGATTGAAGACAGACCTATCACAATCGGTCAATGGTCTCCGCATAACTACGGAAACCGTTATAGAGGAAATATCCCTGTATATACAGCTTTAATGGTATCTTCAAACGTATGTGCCGCAAGATTGATTAAAGAAGTCGGTATTCGTCCTGTTATTCAAACAGCACGTGTGTTGGGAATTGAAACTCCTTTGGAATACGATTATACAATCGCTTTAGGTTCAAACGGCGTTAAATTGTTTGAATTTACAAGAGCATACGGTGCATTTGCAAATGGCGGTTATGTAGTTCAACCTTACGCAATTGAACGTGTTGAAACTTCTCGCGGAAAAGTTGTTTATAGAGCACCAAAAGCTAAATATTCTCATCAATTAAGCATGAACACGGCTGCAGAAATGACTGCTATGATGAAATTGGTTATCACAAACGGTACAGGCCGTGCAGCAAATATCGGAAAGCCTGCTGCAGGTAAAACAGGTACAACTGATGATAACAAAGATGCTTACTTTATGGGTTACACTCCAAACGTTGTCGCAGGTGTTTGGGTTGGAAATGATGATAATACAGTTATGAACAGATCTATTCAAGGTGGTACTGTTCCTGCTTTGATTTGGAAAGATGTTATGAAGGTAGCAACCGAACCTTATGGAAAAGCTGAATTTAATTACCCTCTTGTAGAATTAATTCCGTTTGGAAGCTTTAAAGGTACAAAATTTGTTGGAGAAAGCGTAAAGAAAAAAGAAGAACAAGTCTTAAATCAAGAAACAATTGACTTGAATGAAACACCTGTATTGCCTGAATCGGTAAGAAAAATTGAACAACAAACCAAACCGACACAAACTCATTCATCACAAAGTTCTCAATCACAACCTTCTCAAACGCCTACACCTGCAGCTTCAAGACCGGTTGCAGCTCCTGCTCCAAAACCGACTGCTGCTCCGATACCTTTAGCAGTTCCACAGGATTTGAGATAATTAAGAGGAATTTAGATGGATAAATATATTGCCCATATCGGAACAGATGAATCCGGAAAAGGAGATTTTTTCGGCCCGCTTGTTATTGCAGGAGTTTTGGTTGATGAACAAAATGCCGAATATTTTAAAGAATTAGGAATTAAAGATAGTAAAAAGCTTTCTGATAAAAAAATGCTTGCGATGTCTGTTGAAATAAAAAAAAGAGCTCCGCATTCAATTATTGCAATTTCTAATTCAAAATATAACGAGCTTTATGCAAATATAAAAAATTTGAATAAACTTCTCGCCTGGGGACATGCTAGAGCTATTGAAAATATCTTAAACAGCACAACTTGTGAGTATGCTCTGTCTGATAAGTTCGGAGATGAAAGCTTGATAAAGGCTGCATTGATGAAAAACGGCCGCAGTATTCGTCTGGAGCAAATGTGCAAGGCTGAAAGTGATATTGCTGTTGCTGCTGCATCTGTTCTTGCTCGTGCGACTTTTGTTCAAAAAATGCAGGATATGGAAAAAACTTACGGTTTAACTTTCCAAAAAGGCTGCTCAGGACTTGTCAAAACTGTTGCGTCTGAATTTATTAAAAAATACGGTAAAGAAAGATTGAAAGAAGTCTGCAAAGCTCATTTTCGTACATATAATGAAGTTTAGGTAATTTCTCCAAAAGGGGTTTCTTGCCCTATCCGCTTTGTTATGCTATAATATTGCCAAGAAACGGAGAGATTATGAATTTATTTAATATATTTACTGATATTCCTATCCTAATAGTAATTTTTACTTTTTTATTATCAATTATTTATTGTGCTAAAAATTATTTATATGTTAATAAAAATTTAAAAATATTTTTAGCTTTTATTTCAAATTTTAAGAAAACAGATTTGAATTTTCGTTTTAAAGAAATAGATGAGTGGATGTCTTTAAATCCTTATGTTTCCGTTGCTTGGGCAGAATTTAAAAATACTTTGGTATTTTCTGAATCTATTGCATTAAAAGGTAAAAATAACGATTTAACCTATAAAGAAGTATCATCAACCGTTCAAAATATTCAGACAACTGTTGATCCATTGTATTTCTTTAACGAAGAAACTCTTATTACATCAAAGTTTAATTACAAATTTTTACAGACAGTTCCGACAATATTGACAGGTTTTGGTCCTTTATTCACATTCTTAAACATTGCAATCGCTTTTGGGAAAATTGACTTTTCATCTCAAGAAAAAACAATTGCATCAGTTGC
>ULMR01000081.1_pt1 | contig 24331 bp, 21 predicted proteins | sample 1951711 | NCBI WGS metagenome assembly ULMR01 (sample SAMEA4835556, study PRJEB28245) | human gut metagenome | biome: gut microbiome; material: fecal sample | place: Denmark | collected 2008 | reverse complement strand
CCGAAACAATAATCTTTGATTTCTTTGATAAATTCCACATATATTCAAACCCTCACAAAAAAATTATAACATAAATCATATTTTATGCTATTATGTGTCTATGAAGAAAACTTTAATAATATTATTACTATGTTTAATTTTAAATGGTTGTGCTTATTCTAATGCTGCGGTTAATGAACCTTTAAAACCTGCTTTGACAATGTCAGATTTAACTGTTTTCAGTAATGAAAAAAATCTTTTCGGACTTCAAGACAAATCAGGGAATGTTATTGTAGAACCGCAATACAAAAAGCTTGTAAGACTTGGCAATTCTTCATGGATTGTTTTGAAAAAGAATAAATACGGACTTATTGACAACAACGGGAACTATCTTATAGAGCCTAAATACAGACATGTAGACAGAATTTTAGGCAAATATTTAAAAATCGGGAACAGTAACGATTTTGCAATATACAACGAAAAAGGCGAGGTCTTAATTCCTCCTGAATATACCTCTATTGATATTCTTTTCGGAGGAATGTTCCTAACTAAAAAGAATTATAAATACGGCGTCTGTGACAAAAACGGGAAAGTAATTCTTGATAATATATTTGATGATATTTATATGCCAAAGCCAAATATTATGAGAATACAATATAATGGTCAATGGTACGAAATCGAACAAATAGCAGGTGGTGAACTTCAACTGCCTGATGATGTCAAAAATATACAAGGTAATGATAATTTTAAAGTAACCGAATTTATTACAAATCCGATTACAGCATCAGGGTATTCAGCTGTTACATTTACGGATTATTTTCTAAAAGTATTCTCATCAATCTCACCGGCTCATGAACAAACTATTGATGAATTGATGTTATCTCAAGGTGCTGATACTGTAAACATATTTATTAAATTTACTTGGTTACCAAAATATCCGTTTACATATATCAAAAATTACTATCATACACTAAGAACGCCAAATAACGGACCACTTAGCGATATAAAAAATGAGCTTAAGCAAAAAATGTAAGCGGAACGCTTAACCCATAACTCAGGCGTTGCATAAAACTTATTCAAAATAACCTAAAGATAAGCGGAACGCTTAATACACAACTCTGAGTTTGCATAAATTTACCCAAAATATCCTAAAGATAAGCGTAAAATTATTCTTTTATGTGATTTAACGCCATATCAAGGACAACTTGTACATGCTCATCTGCCAAGGAATAATAAACATTTTTCCCGCGTTTTTCGGCTTTTACAAGTTTTGCAGTCCTCAATATTTTTAATTGATGAGAAACTGCAGACTTTGTCATATCAAGCAATACTGCCAAATCATTTACACACATGCCAGCCTGCTCCAATGCCCACAAAAGTCGTATTCTCGTACTATCTCCCATTACCTTGAAAAAATCCGACAAATCATATAAAATACTAAAATCCAGCATATCAGGCAATACTTTATTTACAATATCAGGATTTACCGCTTCACAATCTGTTCTTTTTATTTCCATATAATTATTATAGTTTAACAATTGTTCAATTGTCAAATTTTTGTAACAATTTATTTTACTACACTTGACAATTGAATAGTTATTCAATTATAATATTAATAGATAGTTGAATATTTATTCAATTATATTAAAGGAGAAATATTATGTGCGAACACCAACATAATGATGAATGCGAAGAAAATGACAAATTAAAACTTGTTAAAATAGGAATTGCACTTATTTTATTTGCAATAGCTATGTTTTCAGGAGTATCTGAAATTGTTAAATTTCTGATATTTTTAGTCGCATACATTATTTCAGGCGGAGATATTGTTCTAAAAGCTATTAAAAATATTCTGAAAGGAGAAATCTTTGATGAAAATTTCTTAATGGTTATTGCAACTGTCGGTGCTTTCGCAATAAAAGAATATCCTGAAGCCGTAATGGTTATGGTATTGTATCAAATCGGAGAATTTTTGCAGGATAAAGCTGTTGAAAAATCAAGAAAATCAATCTCACAGCTAATGGATATCAGACCTGATTACGCAAACATTGAAGTTAACGAAAAATTAGTAAAAGTTAATCCAAGTGATGTAAAAATCGGAGATATTATAACCGTAAAAACAGGAGAAAAAATCCCTCTTGACGGCACAGTAACAGACGGGCACGCATACGTTGATACATCTGCTCTAACAGGAGAATCTGTTCCTAGAGAATTGAATGCAGGTTCTCAAGCTATTAGCGGCTGTATTAATACAAACGGGCTTTTGAAAATAAAAGTAGAAAAAGAGTTTAAAGAATCAACTGTATCAAAAATTCTTGAACTTGTAGAACATGCAAGCTCTAAAAAAGCTCAAGCTGAAAATTTCATAACAAAATTTGCAAGATATTACACTCCTGCAGTAGTATTTGGCGCACTTTTGCTTGCAATAGTTCCTCCAATTTTATTGCATGCTGAATTTGGGATATGGCTTCAAAGAGCATTAACATTTCTTGTAATATCTTGTCCTTGTGCACTTGTAATATCTGTTCCATTAGGATTTTTCGCAGGTATCGGAGGTGCATCAAAAGCAGGGATTTTAATAAAAGGTGCATGTTATCTTGAAGGACTTGCAAAACCTGACTCAGTTGTATTTGATAAAACCGGAACTTTAACAAAAGGAATATTTAAGGTAACAGAGCTTCACCCAATAGATACAACCGATGAAAAACTTCTTGAAGTTTGTGCAAAAGCTGAAAATTATTCAAGCCACCCAATTGCAATGTCTTTGAAACAAGCTTATTCAAAAGAAATTGATGAAACATCCGTAAAAAATATTGAAGAAATTGCAGGAAAAGGCGTAAAAGCAGAGATAGACGGAGAAGAAATTCTTGCAGGAAATGCAAGCCTTATGGATATGTTTGACATCGAATACACAAAAGCTCAAACATCAGGCACAATAGTTTATGCAGCAAGAAACAAAAAATTCATCGGCTATATAGTAATTTCTGATGAGATAAAAGAAGATTCAAAATCAGCAATTACCGAATTAAATAAAATTGCAAAACAAACAGTAATGCTGACAGGCGATGCCAAATCAACAGCAGAACATGTTGCCCAAGAACTTGGTGTAAAAAAAGTATTTTCAGAACTTTTACCTGCTCAAAAAGTTGAAGAATTAGAAAAACTTATAGAAAACAAAGACAAAAACAAAAGCATAATTTTTGTAGGTGACGGAATAAACGATGCACCTGTCTTAACAAGAGCCGATATCGGTATTGCTATGGGCGGTTTAGGTTCAGATGCGGCAATTGAAGCTGCTGATGCGGTTATTATGGATGACAAACCATCTAAAATTACAAAAGCAATACTCATCGCCCAAAAGACAATGAGTATCGTAAAACAAAATATAATTTTTGCACTCGGCATCAAAGCATTATTCTTAATTCTCGGCGCATTTGGAATTATCACAATGTGGGGAGCTGTATTTGCAGACACCGGAGTTGCACTACTTGCAGTATTAAATTCTTTAAGAGCCTTAAAAGCTTAGCGGATAAAATTTGTATAAATTCTATCTTCCCCTATCGGGCGATTAATTCCTGCATTTTTTCCTGCTTCAATACATTTTAAAATCCAAGCCATATTATTTCCTAAAGTACGCATTATCTGCATTCCTTCTAAATCTTGTTTAGCCTGTTCAGCAGAATTTTGCGCACCATGAACCATTGGCCAATAACAAGAAGATACAACAGGCATATTGCAGATTGTAAAATGTTTTGTAATTACATCTAAAGAAGCAGTAGTTCCGGCACGTCTTGCAGAAACAATTGCAGCAGCAGGTTTAAATGCAAAATTTGAATTTCCCGCATAAAAAACTCTATCCATAAATGATAATAATCTTCCACTTGGGTGAGCATAATATACAGGGGAACCGAAAACAAATCCGTCTGCATCTTTTGCTTTTTCAATAACTTCATTTACAATATCATCTTTAAAAACGCATTTCCCGCCAAGTTTTCGACAACCGCCGCATCCGATACAATCTCTTATCGGATTTTTTCCAACTTGTATAATTTCTGTTTCAATACCGTTTTTTTGTAATGTTGATGCAACTTCATTTAACGCTGTATAAGTACAACCATGTTCATTTGAACTTCCGTTAAAAAATAAAACTTTCATAATAAATCCCCCTTATTTATAATTTAAGAAAAACAATTTATATATTTTATGGTAACATAAAATGTGTAATTAATAACAACAAAATTTATTTACGTTTTTTGTATAAATATACCAACAGTAACAGGAGTTAAAAAATTTCATGCAAATCAGCAAAGTAAGTTCCAATTTAGCATTTGGACGCTCTCTTAGGGAAAATGAAATCGATGAATATACAAAAACTCTAAAAGAAGCAAAACAAATTACGGGGCAAACAGGCAAATCCGCTTTTATAATTCCTTTAACAAGCCTTCCTGTCTCTGAAGCCAACGACACAGGCATAGGACATCTGACCTCAAAAGAAGGGATCAATTTTATAGATTACATGCACACATACCTTGGCTTTAATATTGTAAAAGATCTTCCATCAGGTCAAATTAATAAATACAAAGATTTTTTCTGCAGCTATGAAGCATCGGCACTGGCACTCGGAGATCAAAATATTGACCCGTCACTTTTGACACAAGACAAATACAATAACCTCCTAACCAAAGATGAATATCAAGAAATAGTAAAAGCAAATACCAAAAGCGATAAAAAAGATTTTATAAACTGCGAAAACACAATGGAAAGCGGCAGCACTCAAGACAAAATTTTGAAAAAAGCTCACGAAAGATTTAAAAATCTTGATGAAAACGCACCACTTAAACAAAAATACAATAAGTTTATAAAAGATAATGAATTCTGGCTAAATTTTCCAAGAGAAAAAGAACCTGATCAGGAATTTTTTAAATTTAAACAATTCATTGCAGAAGAACATCTTGCAGAAGGCAAAAAACTACTTAATGACAGGGGCATAAAATTATGCGGAGATTGTCCTATCAATTTTACAACCGATGAGGTTAATGCTTTTCCAAAAGCGTTTAAAAAAGGTTACAACACAGGGCTTCCATCCTGGGGGATTCCAACACTTGATTATGACACAATTTTAGATGAATCAAGCGATGCTTATAAACTTTTTAAAACAAAAGTTCAACTTATGGCAAGACGCTATGATGTAATAAGATTTGATGTCGGCTGGAATTATATCACGCCTGTAATGACACCTCAAGGAGAAACCGACAAAGTTTTTGAACACAATAAAAAGCCCCTTGAAAATCGACTTGTAGATAATATTGACAAATGGGTAAAAGAAGTAAAAGGCGAAGATTTTGACCTTAAAAATCTGATTTATGAAACAGAAGCAGGGTCTGAAGAATTTTCTCCGTTTAAGCCATATTCAAATGAACTTATTGAACCTTTAAAAAACAGAGTAAAATCCTATTCAACAGTTTATATGAATAACAATTGGGGAAGCAATGATGCGTTCAGCAATCAATTCAAATGGGATAGAGATACATTCTCAATAGGTCCCGGCAATCACGATCATCAACCGCTAAAACAAATTGCTAAAGGAATTCCTGATTATGCAGCAAACAACCAAAACCACAAACCTGATTCAATTGAGGCACTATCAAGAATTCTAAAAATTTCACCTAAAGATTTAGATGATCCTGCAACCTATTCAAAAGCAAAATTCGCAGAAATTATGAGCGCAAAAAATATTCATTATTTCTTTATGGATGTACTCGGGAAAGAAGAAAGATACAATGAACATAACCCAACATCAAAAACAAATTTCAGAAGACGTGTAAGCACGGATTACAAAACAGTATATCAAAATTCACTCCATGAAGGTTTCGGATTTAATATAATGGATGCATTGGAAAAAGTCTTTAAAGCCAAAGGTTACGATAAATCAAACCCTGATTTATATTCAAAAATTGTAAAATTTAGAGATATCCTTGTTGAAAAAGAACCTGAAGCTATAAAAACAACCAACAATATTAATAATAATGTTTCAAGTATCACAAAATCAGAAAAAAATTCTTCAAAATCTTCAAAAATTCTATGGTTTGGTGCAGCTCTAACTGCTGTCGCAGGTGGAATTTACGGAATAGTTAAGACTTCTGATAACAAAAACAAAAAACAACAAAAAATCTCTAAATAATATTATGATATAAAAAATGACATTGATAACTTTAAAAATTATCAATGTCATTTAATTTTAGGAAAAGCCGGCAAAAGATTTATTATTTTATTTGTCAAGAAGCAATTTATGTGCCGGCAGAAAAATCTTTGTAAGTTATACCATTTAATTTACAGTATTTTGAAATATCCTCAGATAAATCAGTAAAGTATTTCGAATCTTTTTTATTATAAATATCGTCATATAATGTTTTATATATTGGGAATTCTTCTCCAATAAAATTAAACATATTTGTTTTAAAACTATTTCTAAGATTTAATTTATCGCACCAGTATTCATCCGTATAATCTTTTGTTTCTTCTATTATCTTTTTATAATCTGTTATTTCTGGAATTATAGGAGAAATAAAGACTATCGTCTTTATATTATTTTGCTTTAATTCTTTTAAAGTTTCAAGTCTTTCTTTTATTGAAGAAGAATTAGGTTCTAATTTTGCCTTTAAATTTTCATCCAGCAAACAAATAGACATTGCAACTTCAATATGCTTGATTTGTTTAAACAAATCAATATCTCTAAGAACCAATTTTGACTTTGTTACAACTGAAATAAAAGCTTCAGACTTAACCAACTGCTCCATAATCATTCTTGTAACACCATATTTTTCCTCATAAGAATTATACGGATCAGTAACTGTGCTAATCATTACTTTTTTATTTTTAATTTTAAAAGTATTGATTTTTTTACTTGTCCTTTTTATGTCAATAAAATCTCCCCAGGCCTCCGAATGTTTGCTGAAGCTTGACATATAAGAAGCATAACAATACAAACACTTATTTGGACAACCCACATATGGATTTATTACATAATCCAAATATGAAAGTTTTGTCTTATTCAAATAATCTTTTACTCTGGTTGAATCTTCTACTACCATAATTAGATAATAAAATTTGACAAATAAGATGTCAATAAGATTGACATTCTTATTCACGAATGAGAATATCTTCTTCTACAAGCAGCGGGATTGGGCTTACTATCATAGTTTCGAGGCATTTATCATTATTTTTTTTAATTTCTTCTGCAATCTTTTTTATTTCAGAGTCATTAGTGAAGTAGTGCTTCACAGCGTACTTTAAGACCATCATTCCTTTATTAGGATTTTTTTCAAATCTATATATATCATATTCGAAATATTTCTTAGCATTTTCACAACCGTTAACTAAAAAACTTATTGCAGCTTTATCGGCCTTTTTATTTTCTATCAATTTTAACAGAACACTGTTTTCAGTATTTTCAACAGTTTTATCAAAATCCTCAGCATATTTTATCGGGTTAGAAACTTCAGGATAAGAATAAACCCCAATCATTTTTACCCAGTTGCCAACATTTTCGGAATTTCTAAAATATTCATTTCCGTAACCTTTTGTTTGAGGCGCAACAGCACTATATTTTAATTTATAAACTTCATTATCAAAATGAATTTCCTCGGAATAACATATAATTTGAGTTATCAATATAGTTAATAAAGTAAAAAAAATTCTTTTCATATAAAAATTTAAACATTTTTTTATACAAAAAGAATTATACTTATGTGTTATATATCAGGTTAATTTATAAATTATCGTTAATTGTTGTGAAATCTTTTCCGCCAACTGCTTTATAAATATCTAATGTTGATAATAAATAATTTACTTGGCAGCTAACTTTATCTTTATCAGCAACTAACAATCTTTCAGTATCCTTCATCAAATCAAGATTTGATTTAGCACCGATATTAAATTTTTCATCAGCTAAAGCATATTTTGCATTTTCAAGATTATAACGTTTTACACTTTCCTTATAATTAGCTTCTTTGGTTTTTGCACCACAAAGAGAATCATTAACTTCTTGAATTGATGTCAAAATAGTTTTTTCATACATTTGTTGAGCTTTTTCTAACTCAAGTTTTGTCCATCTCAAGCGAGCCATTTTAGCACCACCTGTAAACAAGTCTAATGAAGGCATAACGCCTGCTAATGACTTGAATGTGTGACTACCAAATACGTTATTCAAATTATAAGAACTAAAACCAACCTGACCGTATAAAACAAATTTTGGTAAGAAATCACGTCTTGCAACTTTAGCATCAATACCGATTTTTTCAATATAATCTTCAGCTTTTAAATAATCAGGTCTGTATTGAATAACCTCAGCATTAATAGCATCAGGCAATGGTAACAAAGCTATTTTTGAGTAATCTGATCTTGCCATTTCTGACAAATCTTTTTCTCTCAAACCTGTCAAAACACCTAATTCTCTTGCAATAATCAATCTTTTATCAACATAAACATTTAATTCAGATTTTAACTGAGTCAAAAGTTGTTTTTCATCCATTAATTCAGTAACCGGACACAAACCGTTTTTGTATTTTATTTCTTCAAGATGAACAATTTCACTTTGAAGCTTTACAAGAGCCTGCTGATCCTTAATCAACTGATCAAATTTAATAAGATTAAAATATTGAGCAGCAACTGCAGATGTCAATGAAATATAAGAAGCTCTTTCATTTTGTTTAACAATTTCAAGTTGTTTTTTTATAGCCTTGGTTTTCAAATAATTTTCACCCCAGATATCAATTTCGTAACTCATTGTCAAAGGTAAGAAGAAATTGCTCTGTTTGTAATCAGGGATTACAACATCACCAAACTTGACAGTTGAAGATGTAAAATCACGGAATAAATCTCCTTGAAAGCCTAATTGAGGTAACTGACCTGCAAAAGCCATTTTAACAACTTGTTCGGATTGTTTAACATTAAGTGTTGCAATTTTTAAATCCTGATTATTTTTGAAAGCAGTTGTAATATAATCTGTCAAAACAGGATCTTTATATTTTTCCCACCAATCAAGATTTAAATATTCCATTCTATAATCCGGGGTATTTTTCTTTGTTCTTGCTTCTGCTGCAACGTTGAAAGTACACAGCAAAATAAACAGGGATAATAATATTTTAAAATTTTTCATATTTGCTATTTCCTTTTAAATCTGTTTGTGTTATCATAATAACACAAAGAAAAATCATGGACAAGTACAAATTATTAAAAAGTAGAATCGGCATGAAATTCGTGCGAATTGGAGCAATGGTAAGAGCCATCGCAAACCAAAAATTTGCAAAAGCAAATTACCCTATAACCCCGGAACAGTTTACTGTTTTGACGGCGATACTTGACCATGACGGTTTATATCAAAGACAAATCGGAGAATTAACACTTAAAGACAGACCAAATATAACAAGAATTATCAATATTTTGGAAGGAAAAGGACTTGTCACAAGAACTCCTGATATAAATAAAAGAAAAGTAATAAAAATAAATATTACAGAAAATGGCAAAAATGCTTATAATATGGTATTACCAACAGTAGTTGAACATTGGCAAAACATTATTGAAGGGATATCCGATGAAGAATTACAAAATTGTTTAAATATATTAAATAAAGTTAAATCAAATTTAGAAGATAAATTAAAAATACAAATATAAAAATAAGAGGTGAAATATGGCAGACAAACCCCAAAAGAAAATTCACGATGAACAATTTGAAGAAAAAGCAAAAGAAAGATTAAAAGAAAGAAAAGAAAACGCAAAGAAAAGACGCCCGGAATATAAGAAAAAAAGAGTTTTTGTACCTGTAATAACTGCAACAATTCTTTTATTAATGGGTATTTTCCTTGCAATTCACGCAACATTTTATCAATCAACAGATGATGCATTTGTTGAAGGCAGATTAATATCTGTTGCACCTCGTGTATCAGGTCCGGTAATCAATCTGCTTGTAGATGATAATGATAACGTAAAAGCAGGACAATTATTAGTAGAAATCGATCCTGCAGATTATGAAGTAAAACTTCACCAAGCAGAAGCAAAACTTGCAGAAGCTAAAGCTCAATTAGAAGTAACTAAAAAACAAATTGATGAAGGCGGATCAAACGTTCAACAATCATTTGAAGATGTAAATTCAGCAGAATCAAAATTAAGTTTCGCAACAAAAGACCACAAAAGATACACTGATATGTACAAAGCAGGTATTGTTTCAAAACAAGATTACGATAACAGCGAAACACATTACACAGTAGCTCAAGCTAACCATAAAGCTGCAACAGAAAAATCTAAAGCTATGCAATCCGCATTAGAATCAAATAAAGCAAAAGCTGAAGCTGTTCAAGCTGAAATTCAAAAATTGGAAGCAGAAGTTGAACAAGCAAAACTTGACCTTTCATATACAAAAATATACGCACCTCAATCAGGAATGGTATCAGCAAGAAGCGTTGAAAAAGGTAATTACTTACAAGTAGGTCAACCTTTAATGAACATTGTTCCTGAACATGTATGGGTAATTGCAAACTTTAAAGAAATCCAATTAACTCACATGAAAAAAGGTCAACCTGTATCAATAAAAGTTGATACATATCCTGGAAAACGTTTCAAAGGACATGTTGACAGTATTCAACGTTCAACAGGTGCAAAATCTAGTCTATTCCCACCTGAAAACGCCGTAGGTAGTTATGTAAAAATTGTACAACGTGTACCTGTAAAAATTATGTTTGATGAAGACATTAGAAATTACAACATAGTACCTGGCATGTCAGTAGTACCAAAGGTTAAAATCAGATAATGGAAGAAACTAAAAAACAAACAAACCCCTATATAGTAGCAATATCAGTATTGCTTCCTGCTTTTTTGGCTCTTGCAGCATCTTCTGCAACAAACGTAAGCCAACCACATATTGCAGGATTTTACGGAGCAACCCAATATGAAACAAATACAGTAATTACCTGTTATATCATTTCTGGAGGACTAATGCTTCCAATTACAGGTTATCTTGTCAGACTAATAGGCAAAAAATTATTGTTATTTTATAGCATTTGGATATTTGCTCTTGGATGCTTACTTTGTATACTTGCTCCAAACCTGCAAGCATTAATTGTCGCAAGACTTGTTCAAGGGATTGGAAGTGGTGCAATTTTACCGCTTTGTCAAGCTGTTTTATTGGAGATATTCCCTCCTGAACAAAGAGGTATTGCAATGGGCTTATTCGGTGTAGCAGCGATGTTTTCTCCACTTGCTGGTCCGTTTTTCGGAGGATATTTAACAGATAACTGGTCTTGGCAATGGATTTTTATTATGAATATCCCTTTATGCATGATTTCATTTGCACTTGTAAAAATGTTTGTTCCAAATGACAAGCCGCAAAAACAAAAATATAATAAAAAATTTGATATAATAGGATATAGTGCAATTGTCATTGCAATGAGTTGTATGCAGGTTGTTCTTGATAAAGGTCAACAATTCAACTGGTTTGATACAACTTGGATCTGCTGGACAACAGGCGTATGCGTATTTGCATTCGTATTCTTTTATGTATGGGAATTGGAATACAAATATCCTGTAATTGATATCAGAGTATTTAAAGACAGAAACTTTATGTTCGGAACATTAATGAGCTCATTCATTAACGTTACAATTTATTCTACATTACTTCTTGTTCCAATGTTTGTTCAAAGTCTTTTGGGATACAGCCCTTCAAAATCAGGACTTTCAATGTTCCCGAGATCTATTGTATGTCTTGTTTGCTTGCTTTTATTTGGAGAAGTTTCAAGATTTATCAAGCCAAAAGTTATGGCAACAGCAGGATTTTTAACAATATCAGTTTCTTTATTGATGCTTACACAATTAAATACAACCTCTTCAATAGAAAGCGTTGTATTACCAAACTTATTGTTATGCATTGGAGTTCCAATGGCGTTTGTACCGATTACAGCATTATCGTTTCAAACACTTCCTGCTTCTAAAAACGCAGATGCAGCATCTTTACACGCATTATTTAAAAACCTTGTAACAGCGATTGCAACATCAGCTTCAGCTACATTTATTGCAAGAGTTTCTCAGGTAAGACAAACTTATCTTGTTGAAAATTTAACTCCGCATAATCCAATGTTTCAATACAAACTTGCCGCTTTAAAGTCAAAATTTTTAATTCATTACCCTGAAGTTGTTGCAGCAAGAAAAGCCGGCGGAACATTATATAATCAAATGTTACAACAGGCAAAGCTTGCATCATTCTTCGACGCATTTACAGTGCTTGCATTTATGGCGGTTGCTGTACTTCCTTTGTTATTCCTCATTAAATATAAAAAACCAAAACCTGTTACTGAAAATGTTACTGAAAAAAATCAATAATTAAATTAATAAAAGACAATTAAATTATTTGATTAAAAATCTTACATAAACATATACAGAGCTTATAATTAATGAGATTAACATAGTCACAACACCGTATTTCAAGAATTTCATAAATTCTATTTTGTGACCTTTATGTGCCGAAGTTTCAGATACAATAACATTTGCAGCAGCACCGATAATCGTCATATTACCGCCTAAGCAAGCGCCCAATGACAAGCACCACCACAATGGATAAGTATAATCAGCACCCATTGTTTTTTGAATTTCTGAAAGCATAGGAGTCATTGTTGCTGTATATGGAATATTATCAATTACGCCTGAAATTAAACCTGATGCCCATAAAATAAGCATAGATGCAGCAGTTTCAGAACCTTGAGTAACCTTTAAAATCCATTGAGCCATCAAATAAATTCCACCAGATGCCTCTAATCCGCCAATAATTATAAACAAACCGATAAAGAAAAATATCGTATTCCATTCAACATCGCACAATATATCTTTTGGTTTTTCAAACAAAAGCAAAACGCTTGCACCTAACATTGCAGTAATACAAGTTTCAATATGAGTAACATCATGTAAAACAAAACCCAATATTACGCAAACAAGCACTATTGCGCTTCTTATCATTAAAGGAATATCAGTAATTGTTTTAGAATTATCTAAATTTGCAACAGCTTTCATTTTATCAGGATTTGCAACAAGTGATTTTCTAAAAATGAACATCATCAATAAAACAATTGCAAATAAAATTACAGCAACAACACCTGTTAATTCATTCAAAAAATCCATAAATGAAAAACCTGCAGCACTACCGATTATAATATTTGGAGGATCCCCGATAAGGGTTGCAGTTCCCCCAATATTTGATGAAAAAATCTCAGTAATCAAAAACGGTAAAGGATTTATATCAAGCTGTTCAGCGATAAAAAATGTAACAGGCATCACAAGAATTACAGTTGTCACATTATCTAAAAAAGCAGAAGTTACTGCTGTAAAAATTCCCAAAGTTAAAAGAACAAGTTTCGGATGTCCTTTTGTTAATTTTAAAAGCTCATTTGCAATCCAGTTAAACATACCGCTTCTTGTTGCGATGCTGACTATTATCATCATTGAAACAAGCAAAAATATTACATTAAAATCAACATAATTAATAAAATAATTAGGATTAATCGCATCTCCTAAAGATTTTGTCTGGCTGACAAGTCCAAGTAAAATTGTGATTACGGCACCCAATAATGCGATTGTAACTTTTGAAATTTTTTCGGTTGCAATAAATATATACGCAATAATAAGAATTGAACCGGAAATCAAAACCGCATGATTTTGAACAATATTATGCAAATGCTCAATCATTTTAAACAATCTCCTTAATTAATAATGTAATAATTCAAAACAAAGGAATTATAACACAAATTTAAAACCTTATAATTAAGAATTTGGCAAAATGTAATCGCAAGACATAATTCTACGTGGGAAATCAAAAGCACTAATCTTAAATTCTGCTCCCGGCGGTAAAATGTACGTAGCATTTGAACCTCTGTCAGAATCTCTCATTGAGCAACGTCTGCAATCCAAACCTTTTGTACCTTTTGGCAAACGTATTCTCATAATAAGGCCGTAATTTTCCAATCTTTCATCCCAATTTTTAGGATCACCGCCTGCAATATCTACATCATAAGCTCGAGAAGTTGCAACAAATGCTCTGTCCTTTAAAATATCTCCGATATTCATATCTTTTGCAAATTCGTATTCATTATGATCCCCCCACAATTCATGGGTTCTTATTGCACGGTAAACATAAGTTTCTTCTTCTAATGGTTCTGCCTCATTAATAAGTTTGTTCAGGCGTTTAACTTCATCAACATCAGAAACATCAACACCTGCACGCATTTTGGAATTATATTGATAATTATCAAGGAATGAGATAACTGCATCAAAATCCTCATCCTCAAGTTCCCTTAAATCAGGTTTTATAGGAGGTGCAATCTCTTTTGAGAAAACAACATTTATCGGACGATTTGCATTAAATTCAGGAGCTGTTTCCGCATCATCTCTAAATCTTTTAAATACTTCCTTAACTTTATCCATTATAGGAGCTTCTTTTTCTCTCCTTAATTGTTCATAACCTTCCGGATAATTAACAATTTTATCAATTACTCTTGGTTTTACAGGAGTTTTTACAACTTCATCTTCAAATGCATCATCCGGATTATAAATTACTTCATTTGCATCATCAAAATTAAAACCTTCATCTGCTTCATCAACTTCATTAGAGTTTAATTCAGTTTTTTTATTATCAGGATTTACATTTGAATTTTCAGGAGTTTTTGCAGGTTCCTCTGGAGCTTTTGCAGGCCCTTCTGAAGCTTTTGTTGGTTCCTCTGGAACTTTTGCTGGTTCTTCAGGGACATTTGCAGGTTCTTCTAGAGCTTTTGTCGGCTCATTTGAAGAATTTGCAGGTTTCTCCGGAGTGTTAATCGGTTCATCTGCTTTTTGAGCAGGAGTTTCTACATTTGGAGTTTGAGGTTTTTCTTCTGTTTTTGGAACAGGAGTATCAGCCTGCGGTGTATCTACTTTAGGAGGCTTGTTTTCTTTTCCAATAGTTTTTGAAGCATCATCTGTAAGTGATGAAGCTTTTTCACTATTACGTCTTGCTCCTTTAAATAAATTACCGATTCTGTTTCTATTTGCTATCAAAATTCCTGCAACGGCAACACTTGCAACAGCTGCAGCAGCAATCTTGTAGTTTTTGCTTTTACCAGAAACACCCTCTTTTTTCTCGGTTTTATCTGCTTGCTCTACTTTTTTGGGCACATCTTGTTTATTAATTTTAGTTTGAACAGATTGTGCAATTATTCTTTGATTTAACGCATCTATTTTAGCCATGCCTATATAAAACTCCTGAAAAAATTTTTTTGCGCGAATTTATACAAATTCTAAATTTTTCATCAACAAATCGTCTGTAAACAGGCTTATATCATGGTTTAAGCCCGTACATTTTAATTTACCTGACGGATATTTTTGAAAATGATATGCAGATAACAAAACTAAATATTTTAGTGATTCAAATATATTTAATGACGAAAAATCAACAGTTATATTTGAACAATCATGCTTCTCAACAAATTTTTTAAATTTATCAATCTGATTTTTTGAATTTTCAAATTTAAAATAATAATTTTGTCTCATATAAAAAAAAAACGATAATTTTTTTACAAAAATTAAATATTTTTCACTAAAATAATACTTTTATAGGATATTTATTATATAATTTCAAATGTTGGGGGATAAAATAAATGGAAAAGACTATGGATAAACGCGAAATTAATGATTTGGCTAAAGAAGTTCTCGATATAGAAGCGAATTCAATTCTTCGACTTAAAAATAATATAGGAGAAGAATTTGATAAAGCAATAGATATCCTTTTTAATTGCAAAGGACGAGTAATTGTAACAGGAATGGGTAAGTCAGGACTTATCGGACGAAAAATTGCAGCAACTTTGACATCAACAGGTACTCCTGCATATTTTCTTCATCCTGCAGAAAGTACTCACGGAGATTCAGGCATAATTACAAGAAATGACGTTGTCATAGCAATTTCTAACAGCGGAGAAACTCAAGAATTACTAAATCTTTTGCCATTGATAAAAAGATTTGGAGTAACAATGATCGGAATGACAGGAAAAATGGATTCTACATTAGCTCATTCATCAGATGTAACTCTTGATATTTCAGTTGAAAAAGAAGCTTGTCCTCTTAATAAAGCACCAACAGCAAGTACTACTGCAACCCTTGCTATGGGAGATGCTCTTGCAGTATGTTTACTTGAAAAAAGAGGATTTTCAGAACAAGATTTCTTAATTTTCCATCCGTCAGGAGCTTTAGGAAAAGGGTTTACTTATAAAGTTGCAGATTTGATGCTAACAGAGCCTGAAAAACTTCCGATAGCAAAAGAAAACGATACATTTGCGGACGTAATTCAACTGATTTCAGAAAAGAAACTCGGTATGGCAATGATTGTAAATTCAGAAGGCACTTTAACAGGTGTATTGACAGACGGTGATATCAGAAGAACACTTATAAAATATCAAAATATAAGACCACTGCTTGCAAAAGACGTTATGTCAGTTAATCCTAAACATATTTCCAAAACAGATTACGGTGCAAGCGCTCTTAATCTTATGGAAAAATATTCAATCACTGCACTAGCTGTTGTTGATGAAAATAACAAACCGATAGGTGTTATTCATATTCATGATTTGTTGAAAGCAGGGGTGGCATAAAATGACGATTAAACTTGTAGCTTTTGATGTCGATGGAGTATTAACAGACGGAAGTCTGACATTTGATGAAAACGGTCATGAATACAAAACATTCAATGCCAAAGACGGACAAGGTATTGTTAATCTTAACAAAGCAGGTATCATAACTGCAATAATTACGGCAAGAGAAAACGGAACAGTTTATTACCGTGCTAAAAATTTGAATATTAAAGAACTCCATCAGGGTTCAAAAAATAAAATTGCAACTCTTGAAGAAATTATGCAAAAATATAATATTTCTTTTGATGAAATTGCATATATGGGAGATGATCTTCCTGATATTTGTATTCTTGAAAAAGTTGCACTAAAAGGTTGCCCAAATGACGCAGTTGATGAAGTTAAAGCAGTTGCGAACTTTAAATCTTCAAAAAACGGCGGACGTGGTGCAGTTAGAGAATTTTGTGATTACATATTAAAAAAGGGGATATAAATGTTTGAAATAAAAACACAGGCATTTTTTGCCGCAGCTCATCATCTTTTAAACTACGAAGGAGAATGCGAAAACCAACACGGACACAATTGGATGGTTGAAGTTTATGTAAAAGGTGACACTTTAGATAAAAGTAATATTTTAATGGATTATAAAGTTTTGAAAAAAGAATTAAAATCCGTTTTGGACATGCTTGATCATAAAGACTTGAACGCATTACCTGAATTTAAAGGTGAAAGCCCTTCAAGTGAAATGATTTCAATGTTCATTTACAACAAATTAAAAGAAAGAGTTGTCCAATTAAGCAAAGTAACCGTTTGGGAAACTCAAACATCTTGCTGCAGCTACTTTGAAGAATAATAAAATAGCATATTTTTTTAGATTAATTATAAATAACACAATGCCAGATATAATTGGGAGAAAGGATTGAAAAAGTGAACTTTATACAGGCAATTTTAATGGGGATAGTACAAGGATTGAGCGAATTTTTACCAATATCAAGCTCTGCTCATTTGGTTTTTACATCAAATTTTTATAAAGTATTAAAAGGAATAGAAATAGTACAAAGCTCAAATGAAGAAGTATTCTTCGATATCATGGTACACCTTGGAACACTTATTGCCGTAATAATATTTTTCAGAAAAGACATTATGCAAATCTTAAAAGCTATGTGGCATGCTCTTAAGACAAAAGACTGGTCCGATAAAGAAGCAAAATTAGGATTATATATTATTGCAGGCACGATTATCACCATTATACTTGCTTTACCGATTAATGAAATTGCGGAAAAACTTGTTTACGCACCTTCAATTGTCGGAATTTTACTTTTCATAACAGGATTTACACTTTTATACAGCGAGTACAAATCTAAAAAAATCGAAGAAAAAAAAGATGAAGTGAATTTGAAAAGTTCAATCCTAATTGGTCTGGCTCAAGGTTTAGCAGCACTACCTGGATTTTCTCGTTCAGGTTGGACTATTGCAACAGGACTGTTTTGCGGTTTGGATAGAGTTACAGCAGCAAGATATTCATTCCTTTTAAGTATTCCAATTATTCTCGGAGCTTCAATGGTTTATCCGCTAATTAAAATCGATATCCATGAAGCCATGCTCTACAACTGGAAAGCTATAATTGCAGGAACTGTTGTGTCTGCAATAGTCGGTTATTTATGTATTAAATATTTTATGAAATTTATTTCAAAATTTTCACTTGCAATATTCGGCTATTATTGTCTTATAGCAGGGCTTTTCACTGCCGTATTTTTTGCAATTTTTTCATAAAAATTGAATGTTAAAAAATGTAAAATTGATTAAATTTTACTGTCAAAAAAAAAAATTTACGCATCTTATATTAAATGCATTGATGTGTGGAGTAAAAATGATTTTACCTGTAAATAATAATACCAATCAAAACAATAACATCATAAATTTTTCTGCAAAGAGCAAAGATGAGCATAAAAAAGTTCTTCAATATAATCATGATACACTTTTGAAAAACAATCTTGCAACAAGAACAGATATTGGCATTGATAAATTATTAAATGCCTTTACTGTATATCCTGCAAAAGGTCTTAAGGGAAGCAGAAACGCGAATTTTTATGAATTTTTAACAATGGGGAATGTTCCATATTTAATAGGCAGTTTGATGTTGATGAATGTGTTTATGGGACCTGCAAATTCCTATTCTCATTTCCAACAAACAATTGCCAAACCGCTTGGTAAGAAACTTGCTCTCGGCGTAGTATTTTACGGACTTGCAAAAAATTTATCAAAATCTCTTATCAGCAAACCTATTCAAATGATGACAGGAATTGATATAGAAAGACCTTATGCAAAAGTTAATTATGAACTTCCTGATAACATCAATGATACAGATATCATAAGTATTGAACATCATAAAGTATTTGAAAGTGTTGAATTTCCACGTTGGGATTTGCTTTATGGTGATGTAGGTAAAGGTGAACCAAGAAACTTCAGATATGACAGAATTGCAAAAAAATTAGGCATGGGAGAAAACCTTAACGATTCTGATCAGGAAGTAAAAGCAAGAATTAAAGAAATTATAATAAAATCAAATCTTGCCAAGAATATGTCCTCATATTTATGGGCAGCAACAGGTGTTGCTCTGGCATTCCAAAAACCTTGGGAAAACTTCTTTAACGTAATGACTTTCAAATTCTGGAAGGGACCCGAATTTCTAAAAACGTTAGACTCATTTAGAAAGAATTTTGGGAAAAGTGTAAAATCACTTTATCAAGGTGAAGGACAGGGTATAACAAAACATGCCGGAAAAATTTTAATCGGAGCATCAATTTTATCATCAATTGTAGGAGTTGTAAATACAATGCACAGCTCTCACAAACCTTCAAAAGTGGATGCTGCAGATGTAATTAAAAAAGATGAAAAGTACGTGGTAAACTAATATGACAACAAATTTAATACACAATTACATAGCATCCGGTTCACTACACAAACCGACATCAGGGAATCAAAAAAGAAAAGAAGCCCCTAAAAAACCGATGCCTGATTTTGATATTGAACATGAACTTAATAACAGAACATTCATCAAACCATTAGAAGGTAAAGGACATTTAATCAACGGTAGTATTTTCAACATGCCTGCCGTAACGGTTAAAGACACATTATATAATGTAAAAGCATTCGGCCACGCCGTAAAAGGTGAAGCAAACGACCACGAACTTGGCAAACTTAATGATGTAGGTTTAAAAGTTGGCGGACTTGCAATCGCGGGTTATCTTTTCACGAGAAAACAAACTCCTATGACTAAAGGAATGGAATTTATAGGCTTAGGTTCTTTCCTAGCTTCAATGGCTATTTGGCCTAAAATTGCAATCCAATTACCTGCATACCTTATTCACGGAATAAATGTTCAAAAACAATACGAAGACAGTTTTGGAAGAAAAAAACCTTTCTATCAAGATCCGCAATTTATTCCTTGGGACTTGTATTCTGATAAAGAAATTCAAAAAATAGGAAATAGATTAGGAGTTCCTAAAGATATCCCAAACAGACGTGATGCAATTCAAAATAAAATGAAAAAAATTGCTATCCAAAACAATACTTTATGGATGCTTACCGCAGGTTTTGCAACTCCAATTATGAGTGCACTTATTTGTAACAGAACAGAACCTTACCTTGCTAATTGGTTAAATGATAGAAAAAATAAAAAAGCAGATAAAATTTTAACAAACTTAGATAAATATTCTAACAAATATCAAACAAGTACAATTAGTAAAAAATTGGAAGAAGTTATTGCATTATATGGCAATAAACCTGTTGACGAAGATTTATTAGAAAATATTACGGATGCATTCAGAAGCAGAATCGATTATGTAACATCAGCAAGTATTAAAGAAGATTTAAGAAATCTTATGATGACTAAAAAAGCTTATGCTATTGATGACAATACAGCTAAAAATATCAGCATTAATCTTCAAAAATTATTAAAAGCTAAAAATTATACTGATGAAGAAATTAAAGCTGCTATTCCGAATGAAGCTGAAATGGTACAATTATTTACAGATAACCATTTTATTGATCCGTCAAAAGAAACAAAAGATTTTCAAAGTATCAAAAACAAAATATCTAAAACTATTAAACTTAATATCTTAAATTACAACCAAAATGCAGGAAAAGATGATCCTCTTGATTGGCATTTTATACAACAAATAATTACAAATAACAACAGAGAATCTCATCCTATTGAAAAAGAATTGTTTAAAGTTCCTGGTATAAAATTTGATACAACAATGCAAGCAAGATTGAGAGATCTTGCAAAAATTACAGATGATTTTAGTGCTAAAAACTACGCACTTGATGAATATGCAGTGCTTAAAATCGGTTCAGCACCGGAAACCGTAATTGCAAATTATTGGAACAATATTTCTAAAGAAGCATTAAATATTTTTGGCATTTCATTCAATGATATCAAAAATGTTAAACACGATAGAACCCTTATTGGAAACTTATTAAGAAATAAAATTGAAACAATTGTTTCAAATGATGATCTTTATAAAAAAGTAATGAAAGAATTGGTAGAAAAAATTGCTTCAATAAACAACGAAATTAAATCCAGTGATTTGGCAACACCTTTATTAAAGAAAGAAGAAGGTTTGAACGATGCTCAAAAATTGGCAAACAGATCATCTTATGAAAAAATTGTTGATAAAGAATTTAATTCTTATGCAAATACTGTAAAAGAAAAAGGCTTTACAAATCTTTCTCATGCAATTGCAGGCTTTAATGCAGACGACACAGTCGGCACTGCTCAAAATATACAAAAAGCATTTGTATCAGACAGATTGTTAGGTGTAAAAAGTTCATTCTACAGACTTATTAACACACTTGATTTTTACAGACGTATTGCAAAAAATGCGAATGATATGAATTCTATCGGGCAATATCCAAGAGAAATAAAAGAAGAAATTATCGAACTATGTAAAATAATAACTCTGCAAGGACATTCATCTGATAATGCAACTAAATTCTATATGCTTAGAAACCCGCATCCTTCAAATGACAGAAGTCCTCTGGAAGTTAAAGACGGCAAAGTAGTTAATAAATACTTTGGACATTGCCAAGCTCCACAAGATATTGCTGGTGATAAATACTTCTACCAAAGAGCAATGCAATTAATGTTTGAAGAAAAAATGGACGATGAAACTTCAAAAATTCTTGAAAGCAGTGCTATAAAAGATGAAGTTTCAACATACAGAGAATTGGTACTTGATAAAATCGGCGGAGAAAAATACATAATGAAACCTCGCCATAGAATTAGACCGGAAAGTAATGCAGGTTCAAATCTTAAATTCTTATTAACAGGTATTGCACCAGATGAATTTGTATTCAAATCAAGTCAGCAAGTATTTAACTCTAAAAAATGGTTCAAAATATTTGGTACATTTGGTGCAGCATTGTTAGGAGTAACAGTTCTTGCACAATTCTTCTTTGGAAAAACTAATAATCAAAAAACAAGGTAATACAAAATGATAAGCTCAACAAATTTACTTACATCATTAAAACTTCAACAAGTAAATAATACTCAAACTTCAGCCGCATCCTCAAATAATGCGACAATACCTGTGGCTGCAGAAAAACCAAAATCAGGGCTTATCGGAGCATATTTAAACAATCTTGCAATGATTAACATTCCGGCAGTAAAAAAAGCTGAAAGTACAGCTCCTGTTGATTACCATAACGATTTAAGAACATTATTTAAAAATAATGGCGCAAAAATTCTTGCAATGGTTCCAAGAACATTCAACGCAAAAGATCTTAACGGGAATGAATATATTGACGGAAATGAACAATGCGGAACATTTTTAAATGCAATAGACAGATTAGACGAAGTAAAAGCTGACGGATTCAACACATTACACGTACTTCCGATAAGCACTCCTGGTAAAATTAAAGCTATGGGAACAGCAGGTTCTGTTTACGCACCTAAAGATATGTTAGAAATTGACCCTAACCTTATCGATAAAAATGACCCGAGAAGTGACAAAGAACAATTTAAAGCATTTGTAGACGAATGCCACAAACGCGGAATAAGAGTAATGGTTGATATTCCAAGTTGTGCATCTTATGAAATGTTCTTGAATATGCCCGAATTGATGGCAAAAGAAAAAGACGGACTTGCAAAAACTCCTCAAGGTTGGAACGATATCAGAATGCTTGAACCTTGGGAAGATGAAGGCAAAAGAACTTTGAATCCGAAATTACTTGCATATCATAAAAAATTAATTGATATGTTAATAGATGTAGGAGTAGACGGAGTAAGAGTTGATGTAGCAAGAACCAAACCTGCAGAATTCTGGGATGTACTAATTCCTTATTCACACATGCGAGATCCTGAATTTGGTTGGCTTGCAGAAACTTATACATATGAAGATGCATCTCCTCAAGCAAATATGCCTTATGACAGACCTGAAGATTCTCTAAGAGCCGGATTTGACCTTATATACGGGCAATACCACATATTCCATGAATGGCCAAATGCAACAACATTTATGGATTATGTAAAAGAACAGCTTGACATGTCATACAGACTTCCGAAAGGCAAATCTTTAATCGGATCTTTTGCTACACACGATGACATTTCTCCAATGTTCCACGGTGGCAGAGATTACTGCAACTTGACAATGGGCTTACAAGCAACTTTACCAATGCTTAACCCATATATTCTTGACGGTTATCAATCAGGTGACAATTATTCTTACCCTTACGAAAACAAATATAACCCTGTAACTCAAACTGATAACCACGAAATGACTGTTCATACAGGCAGACTTGATATATTTAATCTTTCAAGAAAACCGGGCGGCAAAGAACCTGAAATCGGTCAGTTTATGAGAAGTGCCTTCAAAATGAGAGATAAATATAATGATGTAATTACTAAAGGTACATTTATTCAGTTAGATAAAACAAACGATAAAAACGATCAAATTATCGCTTATGCAAGACATTTAAACGGTAAGACACTTCTTGTTGTAGCAAACAAAAACGTAAATCGTTCTGTTGCGGCAAAAATTAAAGTACCGACATTAAAAGCAACTCAAGAACTTAATAACCTATTACCATCATACGGAAAAGAAAGTATTTTGCAGGCAAGAGATAATGAACTTAACGTTGATTTAGGACCTGCAAGAGTTCACGTATTTGAAATAGATACTCCAAATATTGAAAATTATTGCGATAAAATTTATAAGCAAAACCTGTAAATAAGAAGGCACATTAAATAAACCGCAAAAACAACTGTTAAAAATTTAACAGTTGTTTTATTCATTTTTGATTTTTTTTATTGTTTGATATAAAATATTTTGGCGGAAATAAGAAATATAAATAAGCAAAAATAGGACGAGGTATAAATATGTTACAAGAATTTATAAGTTCAAAAATACACAGAGCAACAGTAACAGATGCAAATCTTAATTATGTAGGCTCAATTACAATTGATGAAACCTTAATGAAAGCATCTAAAATCAAAGAATGGCAAAAAGTAGACATTTTAGACATTAACAACGGCGAAAGGTTTCACACATACGTAATCAAAGGTGAACCTGATTCAGGAATGATTTGTCTAAACGGAGCAGCTGCAAGAAAAGTTCAACCGGGAGACAAAGTTATTATAATCGCCTACGGACTTTATAATCCTGAAGAAATGGGAAATTACAAACCAACAATTATAATAGTTGATGACAAAAATAAAA
>ULMR01042151.1_pt1 | contig 24942 bp, 15 predicted proteins | sample 1951711 | NCBI WGS metagenome assembly ULMR01 (sample SAMEA4835556, study PRJEB28245) | human gut metagenome | biome: gut microbiome; material: fecal sample | place: Denmark | collected 2008 | reverse complement strand
TCACGGCGATGGCCGGCAACTTGCCTTCGACCTGTTTGGGCACATACATATCCGCCGCCAGGGTGATGCCGTAGCGGTTCGTAAAGGTCACCTTGCGGTGGCTCACCTTCGGGCTCAAGGCGAACACCTTGTCCCATTCCTGTGTGAGATTCAAACTCTGTTTTTCCATTTTCACCTCCGTTTTTACATCCGGCGTTGCGGCGGAAAGGCTGCCCGTAGCCAGAAACCAGACCGCCGATGCCGCGCACAACGTCTTCCACATTTTATAATCCATTCTACAAATTTCTATGATTCTACGAAGGCAAAAATAACACAAAAGCCCCACAGAGGCATTTCTGTGAGGCTCAAATTTCATTTCCGAAAGGCTCAGACCGGGAGCGTCGGCACCAGTGCCGTGGGCGGGATGCCGTATTGTTTCTTGAAGGCCGTGGAAAAATGCGAGGGGTTCTTGAAGCCCACTTCAGCATAGACCTCCACCACTTTCCGGTGTTCCTCCTTTATCAGGCGATAGGCCACTTCCAGCCGTTTGCGGATGAGCCATTTCTCGGGCGTCAGGTCACTCACCTTCTTGAAATCGCGCTTGAAGGTGGCCAGGCTGCGTCCCGTGTAGTGCGCCAGCTCCTCGAGCGAGAACTCGTACATATAGTTCCGGCTCATGAAGTCGAGGATGTCCATCTTCCACGGGGTACTGAAATCGAACAACACGGTCATGAAGCGGCGGTCCGTGTGGAGCAAGGCCAGCAATCCTTCTTCCAGCTTCAGGCGCATCACGTCGTCCTGCGGCTTCACCTCGGGATTGAAGTAAGGGGTCATCGAGGCGAAAAGGCTCTCAATCTCGGCCGAAGGCGGTAGTTTCATCACACCGGGGGTGAATTTCTCCATCTTTGCCGGCCGGTCTTTCTGAAGGGCATATTTGCCGTACATCTCGCGCAGGAACGGACGGGTGAAGCACAGGTAAATGCCACAATACTGCTCCCCGTGGCAGGCCTTCTTGTACATCGTCACCCGGTGGTCACGCGGAATGAACACGCACTCTCCTTTTCCCACGTGCACCTGGCGGCTCCCGTCGTCGAGTACCATTTCGCCTGAAAGCACATAGTTCATGGCATATTCGCGCGAGCGGTGTACGCAGGCATCGGCATCGTGATAGAAAAAGCTGAAAAACACGTTCTGGTAGTTGAAGATGATTTTCATGGGGTCGGATGAAACCGGTTGGGTGTCTGAATTCATGGCGGATAATGTTTAAAATATGATAGGGTGAAGATACAAAAAAAACTCCTTTGCGCGTGGTTTCCACACAAAGGAGTTTTCCGAAAATGAACGAACCACCCCCGAAAGAGCGGTCCGCACACTTTTTTTATTTATTAGTAACCCAGTTCTTTTTCAAGGGCATTGTATTTTTCCTTGTCCAGCTTCCAGTAGATGTTCAGCAGGTACTGACCCCACAACTGGCGGTTGTCCGGCTTCACTTCTTTGGCTTTTTCATAGAAAGGCTGAGCTTTCAGATACATTTCTTTGATTTGGCCTTCATTGGTAGCATACTTCGGATCGTCCATAGAAATCTTGGAGTTTTCTTCTACAAGTTCCTGAGCCGGGAAGAAGTAGCAATCGCCAATCTTGGAATAAGCTTCACCTACGAAGTCTTTTCCTTCTGAGATAATCTGGTTGAAAGTAGCGATGGCTCCATCGTAATCTTTCTTTTCATACTGAAGCACACCCTTTACATACAAGAAATAAGGAGTAGAATTTTTGGCCAATACGGCATCCATCTGAGCCAGACCTTCGTCAATCTTACCTTTCTGGATGTAGTAGTCCATCAGGTTACCGATGAAGTATTCCTGAGCCGGGAATTTTTCTACACCTTCCTGGATAGTAGCCAGCCATTTGGTAGAATCGGGAGTTTCACCCTTTCCGTAAGCTTCAGCCAAGCACATCAATGAACGGTAACCTTCTTCTTTATGTTCCTTACCGATAGTAGCGTATTTGATAACGGCTGCATTGTCTTTCAAAGTGTTTGCGGCAAGTGCGGCATAGTTGGCAATCAACGGAACCAGCGTATCGTTCTTTACGGCTTCTTCGCTTTCGAACATCGGATTCTGCGGAGCATCTACATACAAGCCGAAGAATTTCAAGGCATTGGCATAGTTACCTGAGTTATAAGCGTCAGAACCTGCGTTAGTGAGCTGAGGACGAACCGTAGCCAAAGTCTTGGCCAGTTTCTTTCTCAGTTTCGGTTTCTTTAATTCACCGCTCTTTACTTTAGCCTGTTCTACTTCGTCACATTTTGTGTAGTATTCAAACAGTTTAGCCAAGCTGTTGTACAATTTAGCCGTATCAGCCTGGCCACCCGGCAAATACAATTTCATGTTTTCATCGTCGTAGATAGACTTCTGGAAATCACCAGCCAGTTTCCAAGTTTCAGGGTCATTGGCCGTTGAAGGGTCGGTCAAAGCCGGTTCAATGATTTCTGCTGCCTTTGCGGGATCGCTCTTGGCAGATTTCGCTTCCTTCACCACGCTTTCCTGAGCGGAAGCAGCGCATACGGTGAAGAACAAAGCTGCTGTAAATAAAACTTTTTTCATAAGGTTTGAATTTAGTAATACAAATATTCAAGTTAGTTTTTGTCGGAATTCTCGTCACCTTCTTCCTCCGCAGGCTGGATGGTTTCCCCATCAGCCGGCTGGATGTCCGATGGCTGGATGATTTCCGTGCCTTCCGCTTCTTCCTCTTCCGTTTCAGAAGCTACCTTGCACACAGAACCAATCTGGTCGTTCCGTTTTTCCAAATCAATCAGGCGCACGCCTTGTGTGGCACGTCCCATGATACGCACATCGGCCACCTTCAAACGGATGGTAATGCCCGACTTGTTGATAATCATCAGGTCATTTTCGTCGGTTACCGACTTGATGGCTACCAGGTGTCCGGTCTTTTCGGTGATGTTCAGGGTCTTCACACCCTTTCCGCCACGGTTGGTCTTGCGGTAGTCCTCAATGTCGGAGCGCTTGCCGTATCCGTTTTCAGATACCACCATGATGGTTTCCGTTTCCGGATCTTTGATGCAAATCATTCCGATTACTTCATCAGTTCCATCCTCATCGAGCGTGATGCCGCGTACACCCGTAGCCGTACGTCCCATTTCGCGAACGGCACTTTCGTGGAAGCGGATGGCACGGCCGTTTCGGTTGGCAATCACGATTTCGTTGTTGCCGTTGGTCATGCGCACTTCAATCACGCGGTCGTCCTCCCGGATGGTGATGGCGTTCACACCGTTCTGGCGCGGACGTGAGTACTGTTCCAGCAAGGTCTTCTTGATGACGCCGTTCTTCGTACAGAAGAGCACGTAGTGGCTATTGATGAAGGCTGTGTCATTCAGGTTCTTCACGCGCAGGTAAGCCGTCACCACATCGTCGGCATCAATGTTCAACAGGTTCTGGATGGCACGCCCCTTGGAGGTCTTGTTGCCTTCCGGAATCTCGTATACCTTCAGCCAGTAGCACTTGCCTTTCTGAGTGAAGAACAGAAGGGTATTGTGCATCGTAGCCGGATAAATATGTTCGATAAAGTCTTCATTGCGGGTTTCGCTGCCCTTTGAGCCTACCCCGCCACGGTTCTGTGCATGGAATTCAGAAAGCGGCGTACGCTTGATGTATCCCATGTGGGAGATGGTGATGACCATTTCATCATCGGCATAGAAGTCTTCCGGATTGAATTCTTCCGAAGCATACACGATTTCCGAACGGCGGTCGTCACCATATTTTTCTTTCACTTCAATCAGTTCGTCCTTGATGACCTTCTTGCAAAGTTCGTCGTTGCTCAGGATTTCCTCGAAGTAAGCAATCTGCTTCATCAAATCCTCGTATTCAGCATGGAGCTGGTCTTGCATCAGACCAGTGAGCTGGCGCAGACGCATTTCCACAATGGCGCGGGCTTGTACCTCGCTTAGGTTGAAGCGGGCCATCAAGTTGGTAATCGCCTCGTTCGGAGTCTTGGCCGCACGGATGATGCGGATCACCTCGTCGATGTTGTCGGAAGCGATAATCAGACCTTCCAGGATGTGGGCACGTTCCTTGGCCTTGCGCAGGTCGTAACGTGTACGGCGAATCACCACCTCGTGACGGTGTTCCACGAAATATTTGATCAGGTCCTTCAGGTTCAACAAACGCGGGCGGCCGTGAACCAAAGCCACGTTGTTCACTCCGAATGAAGTCTGAAGCATGGTCATCTTATAGAGCTTGTTGAGCACCACGCTCGCATTGGCATCCCGCTTCACGTCGATGACGATACGCATACCTTCGCGGTCGGTTTCGTCGTTCACGTTCGAAATGCCGTCGATTTTCTTTTCGTTCGACAAGTCGGCGATGCTCTTGATGAGTTCGGCCTTGTTTACACCGTACGGTATCTCCGTCACCACAATCTTGTCGTGTGTAGGATGCGTTTCGATTTCAGCCTTCGCCCGCATGACGATACGTCCCCGTCCGGTTTCGTAGGCGTCGCGCACCCCGCTTATACCATATATATATCCTCCCGTCGGGAAGTCGGGCGCCTTGATGTATTGCATCAGGCCGTCCACATCTATGTCGTTGTTGTCAATGTAAGCCACACAAGCGTCAATCACCTCCCGCAGGTTGTGGGTCGGCATGTTGGTAGCCATACCTACGGCAATACCGGATGCTCCGTTCACCAGCAGGTTCGGGATACGGGTCGGCATGACGGTCGGTTCCTGCAACGTATCATCGAAGTTATTGGTAAAGTCTACGGTCTCCTTGTAGAGGTCCTGCATCATCTCCTCGCCAATCTTCTTCAGACGAGCCTCTGTATATCGCATGGCGGCGGCACTATCCCCGTCGATAGAACCGAAGTTACCCTGGCCGTCGACCAGCGGATAACGCATGGCCCAGTCTTGCGCCATTCTGACGAGGGCTCCATATACAGACGAGTCACCATGGGGATGGTATTTACCCAACACTTCACCCACGATTCTCGCGGCTTTTTTATACGGTTTGTCGGAGGTATTTCCCAGTTCCATCATTCCGTACAGGATACGGCGGTGAACCGGCTTGAATCCGTCTCTTACATCAGGGAGGGCGCGTGCCACGATTACTGACATGGAGTAATCAATGTACGACAACTTCATTTCCTCTTCGATGTTGATTTTTATAATTCTGTCTTGTTCTTGCATTTAACACATTATTAATTATACTTCCTTTTCAAGGCTTGTGAAAAACCATGCTAAAGTACGACTTTTAGCCGATATACAAAAACTTTTCCCCTAAAAAATACGCACGACGCATCTTTGGGGAGGGGATACGACTCATGTGGCACACATTTTGTTAAATAGAGAAAAAGACTTCACTTGAAATCTTTATTATAATGTATATTTGCAATCTGTTTTGACCTAATTTTGAGGAGACATATATGAATTTGATGAGCAACGAATTTACACAACAAGTGTCTGATATTGTCGTATATGGCAAGGAAGAGGCCAACCGCCTCCAGAACAGCCATATCGAGCCAGAACATCTGCTACTGGGCATCATACGCGACGGTGAGTGTAAAGCGGCAGAGATTCTAAAGTCGTTCTATCTGGACTTGAAGGCCATCAAGAACGAACTGGAGACACAACTACGTGAAAAGTCCATCCCCGGAAATTATTCTCAGGACATTTCTTTCAGCCCGGAAGCGTCAAAAATTCTGACACTGAGCCTGCTGGAAGCCAAACTGATGAATGAGAAGAAGGTGGATACACCCCATATTTTACTGGCAATTATGAGAGACAACCAAAATAACGCATCCAAAGTATTGGAAGAAAACGATGTGACTTACGCCAAAATCGCCGAACGCCTGCAACCGGAAGACATGATTCTCGACGGACTGGATTTCAATGACGACGAGGAAGACGAGGGCATTGGACGCCGGAACACTCCGGACCGGAACGACGGCGGAACAAGTGCCCAAAACAATCGTCAGACCGCACAGGCCGCCCCTCCAAAGCATCCGGAAGGGGATACACCCAACTTGAACAAATTCGGTATCGACCTGACGCAAGCGGCCAGAACCGGAAAACTGGATCCGGTGGTAGGACGGGAAAAGGAAATCGAACGAATCGCCCAGATTCTGAGCCGTCGGAAGAAGAACAACCCGATTCTGATCGGCGAACCGGGAGTGGGGAAATCGGCCATTGCGGAAGGACTGGCTTTGCGTATCCTCGAGAAAAAGGTGTCACGCGCCTTGTTCGACAAGCGAATCGTTTCACTCGACATGACCGCGGTAGTGGCCGGCACGAAATTCCGTGGAGAGTTTGAAGAACGTATGCGTGCCATTCTGACAGAAGTCAAGAAGAATCCGGACGTCATCTTGTTTATCGACGAGATTCACACCATCGTGGGAGCCGGATCGGCGGCAGGTTCCATGGATGCGGCCAACATGCTGAAACCGGCACTGGCCCGTGGAGAAATACAATGCATCGGAGCTACCACACTCGACGAGTACCGGAAGAACATCGAAAAGGACGGAGCCTTGGAACGCCGTTTCCAGAAAGTACTGGTGGAACCGACCACTCCCGAAGAGACACTCCAAATTCTCCGGAACATCAAGGACAAATACGAAGAGCACCACAACGTAGTCTATACCGACGAGGCACTGGAGGCTTGCGTTCGCTTGACCGACCGCTATGTGACCGACCGTTATTTCCCGGACAAGGCTATTGATGCACTGGACGAAGCAGGATCCCGCATCCACCTGACCCACATTTCCGTACCTAAGGAAATCGAAGAGCAGGAACGGTTGATTGAAGAAGCCCAGCAACATAAGAACGAGGCCATCCGCCTTCAGAACTTTGAACTGGCGGCCAGCTTCCGCGACAGGGAAAACCAGTACAACGAACAATTGGAACGCCTGAAAACGGAATGGCAAGAGAAGTTGAAAGACAACCGCGAAACGGTGGACGCGCCTCAGATTGAGGATGTGGTATCCATGATTTCCGGTGTGCCCGTACAACGCATGGCCCAGTCGGAAGGGGTTCGGTTGAAAGGTATGAAACAAGCCCTCTTGTCCAAGGTCATCGGACAGGACAAGGCGGTCGATACCTTGGTGAGAAGCATCCAGCGGAGCCGTGTGGGCCTGAAAGACCCGAACAAACCGATTGGTACGTTCCTCTTCTTGGGACCGACGGGCGTGGGTAAGACACACCTGGCCAAGGAACTGGCCAAGAACATGTTTGGTTCTACCGATGCCATCATCCGTATCGATATGAGCGAGTACATGGAGAAATTCACCGTGTCTCGTCTGGTAGGAGCTCCTCCGGGCTACGTGGGCTACGAAGAAGGTGGTCAGCTGACGGAAAAAGTACGCCGTCGTCCCTACTCCATCGTCTTGCTGGATGAGATTGAAAAGGCACATCCCGACGTGTTCAACATGCTCCTTCAAGTGATGGACGAAGGCCGCTTGACGGATAGCTTGGGACGCACCGTCGACTTCAAGAACACGGTCATCATCTTGACGTCCAACATCGGTACCCGCCAGTTGAAGGAATTCGGCAAAGGCATCGGTTTCACGGCACAAACCAGTGAGAACGAGAAGGAACACGCCAATAGCGTGATTCACAAGGCCTTGAACAAGTCGTTCGCGCCGGAATTCATCAACCGTCTGGATGAAATTGTAATGTTCGATCAACTGGACATCGACTCTTTGGAGAAAATCATCGACATTGAACTGAAGGGACTCTACGACCGCATCGAAGGTTGTGGCTATCGACTCCTGATCGACCCGGATGCCAAACGCTTCGTGGCCGAAAAGGGTTACGATGTACAATTCGGTGCCCGTCCTTTGAAGCGTGCCATCCAGAATCACCTGGAAGACGGTTTGGCGGAACTCATCCTCAACGAAGAACCGGAACCGGGCGACACTTTGCACGTATCGCTCAATGCACAGGGCGACGGACTGGAGATGAAAGTAGAAAAAGTCACAAAGGAATAAACGGGATTCTCTGTCAGAATTTCGGAATACAGACAAAATGTCAGGTACGAACGTATCTGGCATTTTTTTTGTGAAAAGACCGGAGAAAAATTTTTATTCGACAATCATAAAAAATAAAGAGATATGCAAAAAGGTAATATCGGGGTTACAACAGAGAACATCTTCCCCATCATCAAGAAGTTTTTGTACAGTGATCATGAAATATTCCTCCGCGAGCTGGTTTCAAATGCCGTAGATGCCACTCAGAAATTGAAAACATTGGCGGCTACCGGTGAGTTCAAAGGAGAACTGGGCGATTTGACCGTCCGCGTCAAAGCCGACAAGGACAAAGGTACCATCACCATCAGCGATCGTGGTCTGGGTATGACGGCCGAGGAAATCGACAAATACATCAACCAGATTGCCTTCTCCGGTGCCAACGACTTCCTGGAGAAATACAAAGACGATGCCAACGCCATCATCGGTCACTTCGGTCTGGGATTCTATTCTGCCTTCATGGTCGCCAAGAAGGTGGAAATCATCACCCGTTCTTATAAGGACGATGCCAAGGCCATGAAATGGAGTTGCGATGGTAGTCCGGAGTTCACCCTCGAAGAAACGGAACGCAACGACCGGGGTACAGACATTATCCTGTATGTGGACGATGATTGCAAGGAATTCCTGGAAGATTCTCGCCTGCACGGCTTACTGACGAAGTATTGCCACTTCCTTCCGGTACCAGTAGCTTTCGGCAAGAAGAAAGAATGGAAAGACGGCAAGCAGGTAGAAACGGAAGAAGACAACATCATCAACGATACTTGTCCTATCTGGACCAAGAAACCGTCGGAATTGAAAGAAGAGGACTACAAGAAATTCTACCGTGACTTGTATCCGATGTCCGACGAACCGTTGTTCTGGATTCACTTGAACGTAGACTATCCGTTCAACCTGACGGGTGTGCTCTACTTCCCGAAAATCAAGAGCAACATCGACTTGCAACGTAACAAAATCCAGTTGTATTGCAACCAGGTCTATGTAACTGACTCCGTAGAAGGTATCGTTCCGGACTTCCTGACTTTGCTTCACGGTGTCATCGACTCACCGGATATTCCGTTGAACGTTTCTCGTTCTTACTTACAGAGCGATTCGAACGTGAAGAAGATTTCGACTTACATCACCAAGAAGGTGGCCGACCGTCTGCAATCTATCTTCAAGAACGACCGGAAAGAGTTTGAAGAGAAATGGGATGACCTGAAGATTTTCATCAACTACGGTATGCTGACGCAAGAAGACTTCTACGAAAAGGCTTCCAAGTTTGCCCTGTTCAAAGATACAGACAACAAATACTATACGTTCGAGGAATATCAGACCCTGATTAAGGATAGCCAGACCGACAAGGACGGCAATCTGATTTATCTGTATGCCAACAACGCCGACGAACAATACACTTATATTGACGCCGCTAAGAACAAGGGTTACAACGTGTTGTTGCTCGACGGCCAGCTGGATGTACCGATGATCAACATGCTGGAACAGAAATTCGAGAAGAGTCACTTCACCCGTGTGGATAGTGACATCATCGACCGCCTGATTGTGAAGGAAGAACAGAAGGGCGAAGAACTTCCGCAAGACAAGCAGGAAGTGCTCAGTTCTTTGTTCAAAGGCCAGATGCCGAAGGTGAAGAAGACCGAGTTCCACGTAGAGGCACACGCCTTAGGCGAAAGCGCGGCTCCGATTGTCATCACACAGGCCGAATACATGCGCCGTATGAAGGATATGGCCAGCATCCAACCGGGTATGAGTTTCTATGGCGAGATGCCGGATATGTTCAACCTGGTACTGAATACCGACCACCGTCTGATCAAACAGGTATTGAGCGAAGCAGAAAGCGCTTGTGCCGAGAAACTGGTACCGGTAGAATCTGAACTTGCCATGCTGACTTTGCGTCGCAACGAATTGCTCAAGGCACAGGAAGGCAAGAAGGACGAAGAAATTCCGACCACGGAGAAAGACGAGCTGAAGGATGTAGAAAAGAAAATCGATGCCCAGAAAGCTGAAAAGGAAAACATCCTCAACGGCTATGCCGCCGACAACAAAGTGGTTCACCAGCTCATCGACCTGGCCCTGTTACAGAACAACATGTTGAAAGGGGAAGCCTTGACCAACTTCGTGAAACGAAGCGTAGAAATGATTTAATTAACCCTTTAAAATAAGGAAAGCCATTCCTGCAAGCCCGCAGGGATGGCTTTTTTTGTACCTTTTATAGCCTCGGATAGAAGATAATTTGTACATTTGCAAAGATATCACGCAAACAAACAACCATGGAAAACAAAACTGAATTGATATTAATCCGTATCAGCGGAGTGGACAGGCCGGGGCTAACCGCATCAATAACCGCAATCTTATCGAACTATCAGGTAGATATTATGGACATCGGACAGGCCGATATTCACAGTACCTTGTCACTGGGTATCCTCTTTAAAAGCGCTGAAAAAGATTCGGGAAATATCATGAAGGAGCTGCTTTTCAAGGCATCAGACTTAGGTATCAACATCCGTTTCTACCCCATCAGTGCAGAGGAATATGAAACATGGGTAGGTCTGCAAGGAAAAAACCGCTACATTCTGACCCTGCTTGGACGGAAGCTGACCGCCGAACAGATAGCCGGTGCTACCCGCATCTTGGCAGACCAGGAACTGAACATCGACGGTATCCGCCGTCTGACGGGACGTATCCCTCTCGACGAGAAAAAGGCCAATGTGCGGGCCTGTATCGAATTCTCGGTCAGAGGCACTCCGAAAGACCGCGAGGCCCTGCAACGCGAGTTGATGAAGTTAAGCGCCTCGCTGGGCATGGATTTTTCGTTCCAGCAAGACACCATGTATCGCCGCATGCGCCGACTTATTTGCTTCGATATGGATTCTACCCTGATTGAAACGGAAGTCATCGACGAACTGGCCATGCGTGCCGGTGTGGGCGACCAGGTGAAAGCCATCACGGAAAGGGCCATGCGGGGAGAAATCGATTTCTGCGAAAGCTTCAAGGAACGGGTGGCTCTGCTCAAAGGATTGGATGAAAGCGTGATGCGCGACATTGCCGAACATCTCCCCATTACCGAAGGGGTGGAACGCCTGATGTTCGTGCTAAAACGCTACGGTTACAAGATAGCCATCCTCTCGGGAGGATTCACCTACTTCGGCAATTACCTGAAAGACAAGTTCGGCATCGACTACGTCTATGCCAACCAGCTGGAAATTGTGGACGGAAAACTGACCGGACGTTATCTGGGCGATATCGTCGACGGCAAGCGGAAAGCCGAACTCCTGCAATTGCTGGCACAGGTGGAGAAAGTGGACATCGCACAGACCATCGCCGTGGGTGATGGAGCCAACGACCTTCCGATGCTTTCCATCGCCGGATTGGGAATCGCCTTCCATGCCAAACCGAAAGTAGTGGCTAACGCCCAGCAGTCCATCAACACCATCGGTATCGACGGAGTGCTCTACTTCCTGGGATTCAAAGATTCTTACCTCGATGAACGGGGAAAATTATAATGAAAAGTATAAAACCAAGATATGAAGTTTTCAGAACTGAACTTAGAAGATAGCGTCCTCGATGCATTGGACGCCATGAATTTCCAGGAATGTACGCCCGTGCAGGAGCACACCATTCCGGTCATCCTGGAAGGAAAAGACCTGATTGGCGTGGCCCAGACAGGTACGGGAAAGACAGCCGCCTATCTGCTCCCGGTGTTGAACCAGTTGAGCAAGGGAGGCTATCCGGAAGATGCCATCAACTGTATCATCATGTCGCCTACCCGCGAGCTGGCCATGCAGATTGACCAGCAGATGGAGGGTTTCTCGTATTTCATGCCCGTTTCAAGCGTGGCGGTGTACGGCGGAAACGACGGCATCCGTTTTGAACAGGAAAAGAAGGGACTGACCCTGGGGGCCGATGTGGTCATCGCCACTCCCGGCCGACTCATCAGTCACCTGAGTCTGGGATACGTGGATTTGTCGAAGGTATCATTCTTCATCCTCGACGAAGCCGACCGCATGCTCGACATGGGATTTGCAGAAGACATCATGCAGATTGTGAAATACCTGCCCAAGGAACGGCAGACCATCATGTTCTCGGCCACCATGCCGGCCAAAATCCAGCAACTGGCCAAAACCATCCTTCACGACCCGGTGGAAGTGAAACTGGCGGTATCGAAACCGGCAGACAAGATTATCCAGGCTGCCTACATCTGCTACGAGGCACAAAAGCTGGACATCATCCAGTCACTCTTCCAGTCACAGGAGCCGGAACGGGTGATTATCTTTGCTTCTTCCAAACTGAAAGTGAAGGAAGTGACCAAGGCCCTGAAACGGATGAAGCTGAACGTGGGCGAAATGCACTCCGACTTGGAACAGAGCCAACGGGAAGAAATCATGCACGAGTTCCGCAACCGCCGCATTGACATCCTGGTAGCCACCGACATCGTGGCTCGCGGTATCGACATCGACGACATCCGCCTGGTCATCAACTACGACGTACCGCACGACAGCGAGGACTATGTACACCGCATCGGACGTACGGCGCGTGCCAACAACGACGGATGTGCCATCACGTTTGTGAGCGAAACGGAACAGACCCGCTTCAAACAGATTGAGAATTTCCTGGGAAAAGATATTTACAAGCTCCCCGTACCCGAAGAACTGAGCGAAGGTCCGGCTTACGCTCCCCGTACTTCCAAGAAAGGCGGAGGCCACAAGCAGGTCAAGAATTTCTCCCGCAACAAAAAAGGCGGATGGAAGAAAAAGGGAGGTAACCAGCCGAAAAAACAAGGTGAACGAACGGTGAAGAATTAAACCTGCCCGTTCATATATCTTCTCACACGTATATCTGTCGGCTTTCAAATAGCCGACAGATATACGTATTTTTTTATCCTTAAAAAACATATAAATCATACGGCTTTTTATCTAATCATAAATTTCATAATCTTAAACATCAAAAAGTTACCAAATCATTTTGAAATACAAGAAGTAAAAACTATTTTTGATAGCAAGAGCTGGGGATTTAATTTCATTTTTCAAATAAAACATGACTATAATCAAAAAATATGTTATATGTTTTCACACTCAACCCTAGGAATAATTTTCTTATATTTTTATTAATAACTTAAAATTATCATCTATGAAAAAGCAATTATGTATCGTACCTTTCCTCTGTATGTTCTTACTGCTTTGGCAAGGATGCGCAGGTGAAGACACATCCACCTCTCCAAACTCTCCTTCTATTACAATTGAAGCAGACAACAAACTACCTACATTTAATACTACAGGTGGAACAGAAACTCTAACATTAACTGCCACTTCAAGCTGGACAATTACCGTAGACAATTCAGCATCAGATTGGGTAAGCGTTTCACCCTCAAGCGGCGAGGCTGGTACATATACCTTACAAATTAAGGTTCAAGAAAACCAAAGTTATGACGAAAGAAATGCATCGATAACTATCAATTATGGTGAAGACAAACGGATATTGACAATCACTCAAAAACAAAAAGATGCCTTAATCTTAACCTCCAACAAAGTGGAATTAAGCGATCAAGAACAAAGCTTCTCAATAGAACTCCAAAGTAATGTGACTGTTACTTACGATATAGATAGCGAATCCCAATCATGGATAACTCCACTTTCTAAGAGTCGAGGTCTGACATCTTCTACCTTAGATTTTCATGTAAATCCTAATGAAAGTACTACCTCCAGACAAGGAATAATCACGCTACATGGAGGAAATGATCTCTCAGAAGAAATTGTTGTCTACCAAGACGGGAATCACCCCACATTAGTTTTAACCCAATCAGAATACATTGTAGGAAGTTACGGTGAAACTATTAAAGTAGAACTACGTAGCAATACCCAATATGAATTGGAGATGCCTAACGTCGATTGGGTGAAAGAAGATGCATCACGTAGCCTTTCCACATACACACATTATTTTACTATTGCCCCCAATGATAGCTATGACAACCGCTATGCGGAGATTCGGTTCATTGACCGTGAGAATAACTTAACACAAACGGTCAGCATTACTCAATTGCAACAAGATGCTCTCATTTTAGCAAAAGACAGTTACGAAATAGGGGCAAGCGGAGGTCCATTAGATTTTGCCATATATACGAATGTGGATTTTAATGTTCTTATCACTGAGGATTGGATAACCCAGGTGGAAGACCGTAGCAGAGGACTTAATAAAAAATATTTGTATTTTGACATTGCTCCTAATAACGAAGACATAGCACGTGAAGCAATAATTATCTTCCAAAAAAACAATATAAGACAGACTGTCACAGTAAGACAAGCAGGCCAGTCTGAAGATATAGAACCTATCTTGCAGATTTCACCCAATACCTATTCAGCCAAAGGGGAAGGAGAAACATTTAATGTGACCATTCAAAGCAATGTAGATTATCTGGTACAAATCCAAAATGCGAACTGGATAATTGACAACGGAAGCAATGGCAATACCTACAGTTTCCAAATCCTTCCTAATGAAACATCTGAAAAACGCACAGCCAATATTTTGTTTATCAATGAAGAATACAATTTAAAGGAAGAACTCATCATTACACAGGTTCCACAAAATCAACCATCCATTAACATTTCAAGCGACTTTTACGAGATTACCTCTCAAGACAATTCCATTGACTTGACTGTGGAAGCTAATGTCACCTTCAATGTTTCTGTCAATGCAGACTGGCTAAGATTAGCATCGGGAACAACCGACATCGGGACTAACCTACTTATCTTTGAAGTCGATAGCAACAATACACCTGAAACTCGTGAAGCCGTGATTACTCTGTCTACCACCAATGGACTTACTAATACGATACGAGTAATACAAACAGGTACAGGAAGTCCTTATTTAAACCTTATTTCAACCATTGAAAATCTAACAGCAGATGCACAGAAATTTACTTTAAAAACCCAAAGTAACATTACTGACTTTGACATTAGTATAGAAAACACCGAATGGATAAATTTAGAGAATACCATCTCTGAAAAGAATCCTGATGGTTCTACCACTTTCACATACACCTTTGTAGTATCGGCAAATTCCACAGAAAATGAGCGGAGTAACCAAATCACAATTTCTAATGAAAATTATGGATTGAGCAAAACCATCACAATCAAACAGAAAGGGAAGAATATAACTGGTACAGGAAATGAGCCATACGACAAAGAAGATGGAACTTGGGATATTATATAAGTTAAAGGAATAAAAGCCTGTGGGAAAAAGATTTGGAAGAACTGTTTTCCCATCATAATTCATCAGTAAAAACATCTCTTACAACGAGACATAAAACGATTAAGTATGAAAAGATTATTATATGAAAGTTTACTATGTATCCTTGCTCTATTGACAGCATGCACTGAAAAGGATAAATTTGACTCTGCAAACACTCCATCAGGAAATTTTGTTCTGAAAGTAAAAGTGGAAAACTCTGTGGCTTCACGTACAATGATCGATGAAACCAATCATGTGCTATGGACAGAAGGTGATCAAATCGGCGTATTTGTGGAAGGATCTTCTACGCCAATACCTTTCACATATAGCAATATGTCTGGTGATATAGCCAACTTTACAGGAGAAATTCCACAAGGCAAACTGATAGCTGCCTATTATCCCTATAACGAAACTGCCAAACTGGAAGGAACAAGCCTGTCTATCAATCTCCCCAGTGAATATGAGTATTCGGAGAATCACACAAACGGTCCAATGCTGGGACAACCCGACGGAGAAAATAGTTTCTATTTCAAACACTTATGTGGCCTGTTAAAAGTCACAATAGAAGATATACCCGCAAACGCCGCTAAATTAGTGGTTGGAAGTACCAGTTGGCCCGACCCCGCCCTATATGGAGATTTCGTAATCGAGGATATCACCGTGGAAGAGCCGGTACTAACAGATAATGATTTTGAAAATCAAAGTGTAAATTATAACTTTACTTCTGAGCTAACCGGTCCTAAAACTTTTTACATACCATTACCCCCTACTACTTATCCGCTGGAAGTTTCGCTCCAAGACGCAGATAACAACTTTTTATGGTATAAAAAAGCGACTGTGACCATTCCCAGAGGAAGCATCGTAGAACTTCCAACAATTAATACAACGAAGGCGTTGGCCATCATTACCTCACATCCCAATGGCCATAGTTTCAGCGACTATAAGACTTATACAACAATAGACGTAGCAGGAATTATTAAAAATTTCTATTTAGTAGATTACGTCAAAATTAATTTACTAAGTAACCCTAATAACCGGCATGCTGAATATAACATTTACGGAGGTGCAGCTTATCCAGATGGCAAGGAAAAAGCATTTACTCAAACCCTAGACGTATATCCAGGTAAGAATATTTACACAATAAGCTGGAAAGGAAAAGACACCAGTTACAACGAAATAGAAGGAGATACCACATTTGTCATTAATTATGAAGAAGTGCCAATAATAGCTGAAGCCGTAGATTTAGGACTCTCCGTAAAATGGGCAAGTCATAATATTGGAGCATCCACAGAAGAAGAATATGGAGGCTTATACATCTGGGCAGATGCGACAGGAACTGATTTACATAGAGAAGACGAAATCTATGACGCTCTCGGAGAACATCCTGAAACTATAAATTCTATTTCAGGGGACCCTCTATATGACATTGCCACAGCTAAATGGAAAGGAAATTGGCGTCTGCCGACAGAAACTGAATTGCAAGAATTGACAAATAATTGCATATCACAAGTATGTACAATAAATGGGATAACAGGTATACGGTTCACCAGTGTAAATGGTAACAGTATCTTCCTACCTGCAGCTGGATACAATTATGGATATCATGATTTACGTGAAAGAGGCACTCTTGGACGATATTGGAGTGGTAAAGAATATTACGATATTTTCGGACATAACTATTTCAATATTTTCGGATTACAATTCTCAATTATGGATTCTCAAATAGATGTAGGTTCTCATTATTATACATTCGGTTATTCGGTTCGTCCTGTATATGGGGAACTGAATGAATAATATTTTTCATATTCCTTAAAAGGGCAAGAATCTATCCTGTATTTTACATCAGTGAGAATATTCAGTAAATAATAAAAACCAGCCAACTGATTCATATACAAATTCTTACGAATCAGTTGGCTGGTTTATACCCTTAGATATCCCCAAACGATGGAATTTCCAACCAAGCAAATGATATAAAGAATAAAAAAACGCAAGTGCGTTTGCTCTTAAACGTACTTGCGTTTTACCTAAAACGTCCTTGCGTTTGGATCAAAACGTACTTGCGTTTAAGTCCAAACGTAAAGGCGTTTTTCAGCCTTCAATTTCACTTAGTTCCAGCCAGCGCATGGTCTTCTCGTCGAGCTCGTCGTTCAGGGCTGGCAGACGTTTCGACTTCTCCGTCAGCTCGTCCACACTCAAGGTGCCACTGCACAAGTCGGCTTCCAACTGCTTCTTTTCTTCCTCCAAGGCAGCAATGTCTTTCTCCAACTGTTCCAGCTCTTTCCGTTCCTTGAACGTCAGGCGACGTTTTTCGTTCAAACGGACGCGCTGGGTCTTGTCCTCCTTCGGTTTGGCGGCCTCCTTGTCGTGTTCCGCCTTGGCCAGTTTCCAGTCGCGGTAGTCGGAATAATTTCCCGGGAAATCACGGATGTCACCCTGACCTTTGAACACCAACAGATGGTCGACCACCTTGTCCATGAAATAACGGTCGTGGCTCACCACGATGACGCATCCCTTGAAGTTCTGCAAATATTCCTCCAGCACCTGTAAAGTCACGATGTCCAAGTCGTTGGTCGGCTCGTCGAGTACCAGGAAGTTCGGATTCCGCATCAGCACCGTACAGAGATAGAGACGGCGGCGTTCTCCCCCGCTCAACTTGTACACATAGCTGTGCTGTGTTTCGGGAGTGAACAGGAAATGCTGCAGGAACTGCGAAGCCGTGAGCCGCTTGCCATTGCCCAACTCTATCACCTCGGCAATGTCGGTAATCACGTCAATCACCTTCATCTGCTCGTTGAACTTCAGTCCCTCCTGCGAGTAATAACCGAAACGAACGGTCTCGCCGATGTCCAGTGTCCCGCTGTCCGCCTTCTCCAGTCCCATCAAAATCTTGATGAACGTCGACTTGCCGGTACCGTTGTTACCCACGATACCCATCTTCTCATAACGGGCAAAGACGTACGAGAAATCGTCCAGTATCACCAGGTCGCCGAAACGCTTGCAGAGATGGTCGGCCTCGAAAATCTTCGAACCGATGTACGACGCCTTGACATCCAGTTTCACGTTCGAGTCATAGCTCCGCTGCTTGGCCACTTTCTCTAGTTCATAGAACGCTTCTTCCCGATAGCGGGCCTTATGACCGCGAGCCTGCGGCATCCGTCGCATCCATTCCAGCTCCGTGCGATACAGGTTGTTGGCACGGGCAATCTCCGCATTGGTCGCCTCGATGCGCTCCTGACGTTTTTCCAGGTAATAACTGTAATTTCCTTTATAAGAATACAGCTGGCGGTTGTCTATCTCTATGATTTCCGAGCATACCCGGTCCAGAAAATAACGGTCGTGTGTCACCATGAGCAAACTTAGGCTTCCGCGGTTCAGGTATTCCTCCAGCCACTCGGTCATATCCAAGTCGAGGTGGTTGGTCGGCTCGTCCAGAATCAGCAGGTCCGGTTCCGTAATCAGCACATTGGCCAATGCCACCCGCTTCAGCTGTCCGCCGGACAAATGTCCGATTTTCTGCGAAAAGTCACGGATTTTCAACTGCGAGAGAATCTGCTTGGCCCGGCGTTCGTAATCCCACGCCTTCTCGTGCTCCATCCGTGCTAACAGGTCATCCAGTCCGGGATTGCCGGGTGTTTCCATGCACCGCTCGTATTCCTTGATCAGTTCTACCGTGGAGTTGCCATGATAAAAACAAGCTTCGAGCACGGTCAACTCTTCCGGATACTTCGGGCTTTGTTCCAAATAACCCACGCGCAGGTCGCGACGGAAAGTGATTTTTCCTTCGTCATAGCCTTCCTTTCCCGCCAGGATGTTCAGCAAGGTGGTCTTGCCCGAACCGTTCTTGGCAATCAGTCCGATACGCTGTCCTTCCGCAATGCCAAAAGATATTCCATTAAAAAGGACCAAGTCGCCGAACGACTTGGTCAGGTTTTCTACTTGTAAATAAGGAGTCATAATTGATTGCTTCTAAAGTACATAAGCCGAAAGCTCAATCCATGGCCGCTTCCACCTCGTTCTTAATCCGTTCGAATTCCGCTTTCAGGTTGCACGGCTGTCCGTTGCGCACCTTGTCCCAAATCAGGGCCACCGGATTCACTCTTACCTTCGAGCCACCGAACTGCAAGGCCGGATATTCTTTCGGCCCATCAATGACCGTCACCCATTCCATGCCGTCCATCTCATTGACCAAAATCACACCGAAAGCCGTGCCGAATCCTTCCCATGCCTGACGCTGCTTGGGGTTGAAACGCCCGCTGTCCATCACCTTCTGCAAATTTGCCAAATCGGCTTCCGTGCCCGTAAAGTCCTTGGTCAGCTGTTTCTTGACTGTGGAAACGGCCCAATCGTAATCTTCGTTTATCTGGTTGATTTCCAGCACCCGCACCGGAATTGTCGCTTTCACTGGCTTGTCGGAGGCAGTGCGTACCTTCAACGAAGCTACAATTGCCTCTCCAGCTTTCGGGCTCTCTCCTTTGATTACGGTAAACGAACATTCCACCGAAATCTCACCTCGTCCGGTCACCCAAATGTGCGTAGTGTACCACACATTGTTTTCCTGAAAGCTCTCGGCTGAATAGACACAGTCCCAACTTCCCAACTTTACTTTCTTGGCTCCGCGCACCTCGCGCAATTCATCTTCCATGCACGCCGCAGCATAATCCGGCCCTTCGCCCCGATAGGCCGAAATGCGGAAATTGCCGCTCCACTTGTTCGGATTATAAAACAGAAAACTGTCTTCCGTATCCTCAAATTCACACCAGTTGTCGGGGTACTCCAGTGAAAACCATGCCCCCGGAGAAATATATTTTTTCATGATATGTTTGTTTTATGTTCGTATACCTATCGGACTGATTTACTTCAGCGGAAGAATCTCAATCCAATAATCATCCGGGTCGTTGATGAAATACAGTCCCATCTGCTCATTTTCGAAGCAGACGCATCCCATTTCCTTGTGAAACTTGCGGGCCTCGTCGTAGTCGCCTGCCACCCGCAGACAGAGATGACTTTCATTCTCACCCAGCTCATACGCTTCGGTATGGTCACGCAGCCAGGTCAGTTCCAACAGGAAATCCGAACTACCGTCGGTGAGGTACACCAGGATGAACGAACCGTCGGCCGCTTCCTTGCGGTGAGACTCGTGCAGGCCCAGCGCCTTCTCATAAAACTGGATACTTTTTTCGAGGTTGGTCACGTTGATATTGAAATGGTCAAATCTTCCTTTTATTTCCATGTCTTTTTCTATTTAGTTTTCTACAATATATCAATCCAAGTCTGTCTGCTGGCCCCTACGAGCAGGTACCCACACACGTGTGCCCTCCTGTGCAGCCAACGGGACGAAAGCCCTTGCCTTTCGGTAGGATTCGTCGAAATGCATCGGTACAAAGATAGCAGTTTTTATCCGTTTCACAAACTGCACAGGGCCACGCATGTATTCCTTTCCCAGCCGGGGGTCCACTGGAAACATCACCACATCCATCCGGTCGGTATAAGCAGCAATGTCTTCCAATTCCCGGAGAAAGAAACCTTCATCACGCTTCCATTCCGCTTCCGGACTCTCGTCCATCCAGTGCCAGTTGTTCAGGTCACCGGCGTGAAACACCGTTTTTCCCTCTACCTTCACTAAGAACGAGACGCCGATGTCGGTCGAGCCAAAGGCACGGATTTCCAGACAATCATCCTGAAACACATCGCCTTTCCGCATCCGAATTACTTTCCGTTCCTGTTCCTCCTCGGCAGAAAGCATAATGTCGCGCGAAAACACATAGACAATGTCCGGCCGGCGTGCATTCCACGACAACACCTCCCGATTGAAATGGTCGTAATGGGAATGACTGGCCAACACATACAGCCGCCCTTCCCGTGAAAGGATTTCGTCGTGCAGAATCCCCTTGTCAGCCGACCGGGAATCTTCAAAATAATCAAATACGATGGTATAGCCTTCGCCCAACAGGGCAAAGCCGCTATGATACAGATATACCAATTTCATGAGGTCTATTTTCCTGCTATGGGTTGTACGTATGCCCTCGTGGCCTTGTCTATTTCCAAGAACATGTAATTCACCTTTCCCGAATGAATCAGGTCTTTATGTTCGTTATAAATACGGGTAGCATATTCCTTGGATTTCTCGAACATGAACTTCGACACACTCTCCTGCGACTTTCCCATCATGGTAGAATCCAGTTTCTCTTCTGGGAAGAAGTCGTCCAGGTTCACGTCACCAATCATGGACGTTTCCAGAAAATGAATATTCCGATGCAGACGGTCTGTGTAATAACCCACGAACATGTGGCCCGGCACCCGCACCAGAATCGGGTTGATATTGACGGCTTTCAGCAAAGAGGCAAACAGCACGCTTCCGTCCACACAGTTAATCTGGGCCGATTTCAAGGCATCGTCGAACGTCCGCACCCGCTGGGTGAACACCACGTTCGAAGAAAGGCTGCTGTTGCTGATGGAACTGTACTTGAACCCTCTTTTCTGCAACACATACCACAATGCATACACCTGCTTGTCGACCACCGTTGTGTCCTTGCTCTGATACCCCCAGAAACGGTTGACGATACGCGAATCAAGAGCTTCGCGCAACACCTGACTGATGTTCGGGTTATCCTCATTCACATATGCGGCAAAGAACTCACCTGTGTCGTGAAACTTCATGTTGCTGTCGATATAACCCAACAGACACTCGTTGATGCTGCGCACGGAATAGGTATGTACCGCCGAATATACTCGCCCGTTGTTCAGCTTCGCCTGCACCGACACCGTCACCGGCATGGCCTGTGTGTTCTCCAGCAACGCCTGATAGTTCCATATTACGTCCGGGAAAATCAGGTATTCCTTCCCCGACTCCGGCAAAATGAATTCAGAAATAGAATGGGCAAAAAACGGCGTTTCCGCTAATTCAATGTGAAGTTTGCTATTGGCATGAGGACTGCGTATCTTGATGGCGATACACGATTTAGGATTGCCCAAATAGGTACTGTCGCCCGGCACAATCAACTGGGCATCGGTCGTGGCGGTGGAAAGAATCGTAACGGGGAAGATATTTCCACCCAATTCGTCGGTAATTTCCAGTCCGGATGAAAAAGGTTCATACCTAAAAATATACAAAGTCGTAGCAATGGTAACCAGCACGGCCAACACGAAAGTGGCCAGCTTCCATTTATTCTCTTTCCTGATTTTAAACTTTCTCAGTAACATCATCACAAAATTACCCATTAAAAAAATACCGGAGCAGCCCCGGATAAAAACTTCCCCCCGTGCCTGCTCCGGCCTGCGGTTATCTTACCGCAATACTTTCTATTTCTACCAGCACTCCTTTCGGCAAAGCCTTTACGGCTACAGCCGAACGAGCTGGGAAATCGCCCTCAAAATACTGGGCATACACAGCATTCATGTCGCCAAACAAGGCCATATCAGACAGGAATACCGTAGTCTTCACGACATTGGCAGTAGTCAGTCCGGCTTCAGCCAGCACGTTCTTGATGTTTTCAAACACCCGTGTGGTCTGTTCCTTGATTCCACCTTCCACTACCTCGCCTGTAGCCGGGTCTACCGGAATCTGTCCAGACAAGAATACCATACCATTTACTTCCACAGCCTGGCTGTATGGGCCAATGGCAGCAGGAGCTTTTTCTGTAAAAATTACTTTTTTCATAAGAGTTAATCAATCATTTAAATTGTATTTTCAACGGCTAAATTAGCACATTTCTTTCAATCGGGAGAGAGAAATATGAAAAAAAGTCACCATTTATTCGTGATTATCACAAAAAACACTTACTTTTGTCCTCGCAATGAAGCAAAAGGGTATCTGGAAACGTATATCGCATCCTATTCCCGGTTCAAAAACAACAATCAAAATCTTTCGAAATTCAAATACGTGTGAAAGAGGAAAGAGACCTCTTGATGGTTTGTCATGTTTCACACGGCCAATATTAATTATATCATTTAACCTATTTTATGTACAATATCATTCAATTAAACGACAAAGATTTGTCGGAATTGCAGCAGATTGCCAAAGAGTTGGGTCTGAAAAAAACCGATTCACTGCGAAAAGAAGAATTGGTATACCGCATTCTGGACGAACAAGCTATTGTCGGTGCCACCAAGAAAGTGGCCGCCCAACAAAACAATGAAGAACGCAAAGAAGGGCAGCCACGCAAGCGTTCACGCATCAGCATAAAAAAAGAAGGGGACAAAGTGTATACAGCTACCAAAGACAAAGCGCAGAAACTGGAAGCCAACACCCCTGTTCTCCCGGCTCCGGCACCTTTATTTAAAGAAATACCTGCTCCAGCCGAAAACACAACAATTACAGAAAAAGTACCTGCAGAAGGAGAAACGATTCCTGTAGAAACTACAGCCGCAGAAGAAAAGCCCAAAGCAAAACGCGGACGGAAACCGGGTTCTAAAAACAAATCGACACTGGCTAAAGAAGCGCAGGAAGCAGAAAAACAACAAAAAGAAGAAACGACAGCAGCCGCTCCACTTCCCATCGATGACGACATGGAGCTTCCTCCATTGGATTTGAGCAACAACGACTTTATCCCTATAGAAGACCTGCCATCGGAAAAATTTGAGATACCTTCAGAACTGCTCGGCAAATTTGAAGCCACTAAAGTGGAAGCACCCGCTCCTGCCGCTAAAGAGCCCAAACAGAAATTTCCACAGCGCCAGGCTCGCCAGAACAACCGGAACAACCGTCCCAATAACAATAATAATCAAGGAAAAGACAACAACACGCAAGCTGCTGCTCCAAACAGCCCTGCAGGACAACCGGTCGCAGCCGCTACAGACAACCAGGCTAATACGGTCCCTGTACAAAAGCCCGTAGAAAAAGCATACGACTTTGATGATATTCTTCAAGGAACTGGAGTTCTGGAGATAATGCCCGACGGCTATGGTTTCCTTCGTTCTTCCGATTACAACTATCTTTCTTCACCTGACGATATTTACGTCTCTCAATCACAAATCAAACTGCTCGGCTTGAAAACCGGCGACGTGGTTGAAGGTACTATCCGCCCGCCGAAAGAAGGTGAAAAATATTTCCCGCTGGTCAAAGTATCTAAAATCAACGGACTCGACCCGGCTTTGGTGCGCGACCGCATTCCATTTGATCATCTTACTCCTCTTTTCCCTGACGAGAAATTCAAATTGTGCAAAGGATATAACGACAACCTTTCAGCCCGTGTGGTAGATTTGTTTGCTCCAATCGGTAAGGGACAGCGTGCACTGATTGTGGCACAGCCCAAGACCGGTAAGACCATTTTGATGAAAGACATTGCCAATGCCATTGCCGCCAACCATCCGGAAGTGTACATGATCATGCTGCTCATCGACGAGCGTCCGGAAGAAGTGACCGACATGGCCCGCAGCGTAAAAGCCGAAGTGATTGCTTCTACTTTTGATGAACCGGCTGAACGCCACGTAAAAATTGCAGGCATTGTATTGGAAAAAGCGAAACGCATGGTAGAATGCGGACACGATGTGGTCATCTTCCTCGACTCTATCACCCGTTTGGCACGTGCCTACAACACCGTTTCCCCGGCATCGGGCAAAGTGTTGTCAGGAGGTGTGGATGCCAACGCACTACACAAACCTAAACGTTTCTTCGGTGCTGCCCGTAACATTGAAGGAGGCGGTTCATTGACCATTGTAGCCACCGCCCTAATTGATACCGGCTCCAAGATGGATGAAGTAATCTTCGAAGAATTC
>ULMR01014037.1_pt1 | contig 24959 bp, 16 predicted proteins | sample 1951711 | NCBI WGS metagenome assembly ULMR01 (sample SAMEA4835556, study PRJEB28245) | human gut metagenome | biome: gut microbiome; material: fecal sample | place: Denmark | collected 2008 | reverse complement strand
CTGCCGTAGGAAAATCGCCATTGCCAAGGATTACAGCCTCGGGGGAGAAGGATGTTGTTATAAGAGGATAATGCATTACTTTAGATTTTTTGGGGGAGATGGGAGTGATGGGACGGATGGGAGTAATATGGGTGATGAGGGGGCGCAGGCGCCACCCTATGCCGGCTGTGACTGTAGCCTCATCATCCGTTTCCACTTAAAGTAGCCCATTACGGCTATTACCACATAAAGGGCGTAGAGCGATGCCTTGAATGGTATGCCTTTGCCGATGTAGAGATATGCGCACACGGCATCAACGGCAATCCAAAAGAGCCATTGCTCTATGTATTTTCTCGACAATGCCCACAGGCCTACAAAGCTCAGGGCATTGGTAAAGGCGTCGGTAACTGGCACGGTGCTGTTGGTATAGGTCACCAGCACCCACCATGTCAATGCCCATGCCGCGAAGAAAAACAGAGTTACGGGCAGAATTAATGAACGCTTGAAATGAGTGACAGGCATCTCCTCATTGTCCTTCTGCCCCTTCTTGCGGCCAAACTTCCATACGGCATAGCCATAAATCGCAGCAAGGGTGTAATATACTGCCATCCCGGCGTCGCCATACAGTCCGTGAGTCCAGTAGAGCCACACATCCATCGCAGGCATTATTATGCCCACAAGCCACAGGGCTATGCTGGCTTTATATTCAAGCCATATATATATTAGGCCCAACATCGTGGTTACGATGTCGAGCCAATATTGTGACATAAACTGATTAAAGTCCATCTTGCAGCAGCTGTTGTTAGAACGTCAGGCTGAGATGAGCCATAAAGTTTATCGGAGCCTGTGCGGCATATCCTGTTTCGTATTCGTCGTCTTCAGTATAGGCAACAACCTTGCCTTGAGCATTCTTCTTGTAGTTTGGAGCCGACCATCCGTTGTTCATATAGTCCTCGCTGAACAGATTGTATATTGTGCAGCCGAGCGTTACGCTCTTAAGGCCTTTCAGCTTAAATGTGTATGACAGGTCGAGATTGCTTACAAAGTAGCTGTCAATCATCATGCTGACGTTGTTTCCGCCGTTCCCGTTCTCGCTGACGTAGCTCTTGAAGCCGGTGTTGGTGAGATACTGCTCACCGATATACTGGCTCTGCAGCGACGCGCTAAGGCCCTTCCACTTGAACGTGAAGATGTTGTTGAAGATAAGGTCGGGCGAGAATGACAGAGGTGTGTCGCCAAGAGTAACGCTCTCGCCGGTGTCGCTCAGTGTTACGTGCCAGTCTTTGGCTCTGTTGCGGCTCCATGTTGCGTTGGCATCCCAGCGGAACCAGTCTACAGGCTGCCATGCGGCCTGCAGCTCAACGCCCATACGATAGCTCTCGCCAACGTTACGCGCAATCATCTCGCCGATGTTGTTAAGCTCGCCAGTAAGCACAAACTGGTCGTTATACTTCATGTAATAGAAGTTCACGCCGGCAGAAAATCTGCTGATGGCAAACTTGTATCCAAGTTCCCAGTCGTAAAGTCTCTCAGCCTTAAGATCCTTGCCGATGTTGTCCTCATAGTCGTTGCGGGTAGGCTCGCGGTGAGATACGGCAAACGATGCATAAGCCTGATGATTGTTGTTGATCTGCCAGAATATACCGGCCTTAGGGTTGAAGAAATCGAACGAGTTGTCCTCATTGAACGATATCTGCTTATATGTGTCATAGTCGAACGCGTCAGAAAGGCCGTTCATCTTATAGTTGACATGACGATACTGAAGGTCGACATAAGCGCTCAGTCCCTTGACAAACTCATAGTTCACCTTTCCGTAAATATTGCCGTCGGTCTTCTTGGCGTTGTTGTCATAATATTTATGGTCAGGGTCCAGGGCCTCGTCAAAGTTCTTCACCCACATAACGTTACCGTAATGGTCGCCGTCATATTTGTTCCATCCACCTCCAATAGTGGCTTTAAGTCCCTTGCGGTTGTTATAGTTGAGTGATGCTATGGCTCCGTAGAAGTCGTTGTCCATCTGCTTGCGGCGCACCAGGTCGCTGGTTTTGTTCCAGTCGGTTGTGAGAGTATATTCGGCAAGTGTCCTGTCTGTCTTATACTCCTCGTAATAGCCGAAACCTTTGGTATAGTGCAAAGCAACGTTAAGACTCAGTTCGCGCGAGAGAATCTGATTCCACAACAGCTGATAGTGCTGCTGATGATAATAGTCTATCTGGTTGTCATAGAAGTGCATGTTGCCGTTCTCGTCGGTGTACATGTATCCGCAAGAGTTGTATCTGCGGCCGTAGAGGTTCATCTCATAGAGCGAAGGATAATTCCATGCGTGATAAGTTTCTTCCTTTCCGTTGAAGGTTATAAACTTAACAACGGTGTTGTCAGAGAAATATCCGCCCTGGAGGAAATAAGAGTCGAGCTTAGACGAAGCGCGGTCGATATATCCTGCCCACGTTAGACAGACGTCCCTGAAAGCCCCAGTGGCCATTGATGAGTCCGGTGCCAAAGCGGAAGGTCTCTTTGTGAGATCCGTAGCTTCCTGCCGACAGGTCAACACCTCCAAAAGGCTTTACACCTATGTTCTCGGTCTGCATGTTGATAGTTGCTCCAAACGCACCGGCACCGTTTGTAGACGTGCCGACACCGCGCTGAATCTGCATGCTCTCAACGCTCGAAGCAAAGTCGGGCATATTGGTCCAATAAACGTTGCTGCTTTCAGAGTCGTTGATAGGCACACCGTTGGCAGTGATGTTTATTCGTGTAGGGTCGGTGCCGCGCACCCTTATGCTGGTGTAGCCAATGCCGTTGCCGGCATCAGACGTAGTTGTTACTGATGGCGTAAGAGAGAGGATGAACGGAATGTCCTTGCCGTAGTTCATCGACTTAATCTGATTTTTGCTGATGTCGGTGTGTGTGATAGGCGTTGTCTCTCCTGCTCTAGTCGACAACACCTGAACTTCCTGCAGCGCATAGGTCTTAACCGAGTCTGCTTTTTCCTTTCTTGATTCGCGTGCAGCATTTGCGTCAGTCATCAATAGAGCCAACGCTGCCGCAACAATAAAATAACGCTTCATTAAAAACTTAAATTAAATACACATAAAGGGGCACTTTTTATGCTTACTTAAATCCTTCAGACCAAAACAAAAAGAAATTCGGCCGTTTATCCCTACGACGGAATTACCCGTATCAGGTTCCAGGGTTTAATCTCAGCCTGCAATTTATCAGGCACCCCTTAATCTACCGTTTGTAAACCGGGCGCAAAGTTAAGGCTTTTTTAACGAACATGCAACTCTATAGTAATATTTCTGTTGCACAAATGCAAACAAATGTGCCATTTCATCGCTACAATCAATAAAAAAATAAAAAAAATATCATTTTTTCGTACAAATATTTTGCAGTATAAAATTAATTTTGTATATTTATGGCAGAAAAATAGAACTGATAAAGAGTTGTCTAACGGTCTCAAAACATAAGAAAATAAACCTTGGCAATTGACAAAACAGGCAACTGATTATTTGTGATAAAACCTTGAAAAAGTGGTGAGGGGTCTGTTGAAGATGTTAGCACTTGATTTTGAGATTGATGTTTTTTATAAAGATGAAAGGGGAAAGAAAAAGTAAATGCAGTTTGTTGATACGGATGTTTTTTAAGAAGTTACTCCTTATCGCTTTTGCAAAAGGTAATGGCGGCTATCCAATAGCCGCCATTTTTTATGTATCAAAGATGTAAAAATGGCCGATTAATATATAACATTCTTGACGGGAATGATGTTATTGACGGCTAAACCTTTTGCAAAAGATATGCTTTTGCATGATAAAACATGGCCTTTTACAATGCAAAAGCACACCTTTTGCATTGAGAAATGGCTGCTTTTACAAAAGCATCTAGAATTTCTTAAATAACAAAATAAATTTTATTAAAAACTCATCACTCGTCACATCCGCACATAACCTGCTCTTTTTCAGCATTTTATGTCGTGACGTTTTATGTTTTCAACTCGTCACATGGCTTAGCGTCTGTCTTACAGGCAGATTTAAAACGCCATACAACATTAACCAATAACAGGCATAAGTTTAACCGGAATCAACTTTAATCTGCCTTGAAGTCAACTTTAATCATGTAAATGTCTGTCTGAAACCAACCTAAATCAGGAAAAGACATTAACGGATATGCATAAAAATGTGTGACGAGTTGAAAACATAAAACGTCACGACATAATCTGCTCATTGTCAACGTGTTATAGAGAAATGTGACGAGTGATGAGTTTTTTACAAAATTATTTTCACTAATTTCAAATGTAAAGCAAGGCAGACCAACAACCCGGATTGAATTAGGAATACATTTCGATGCTATAAGCATATTGATGCTTTCAGCCGTCTTGTTGTCTATATTGTGATTATACGTTAAGCATTAAACAACAATTAAATATGACTTAAAGCCACAACAAGGACAGAACAACAATAAAGGCTGTCTTCAAAAAAGTATTAAAGACAGCCCTACCCATTTATCCAATATGAACAATTTTTAGCCGAAAGGCCATTATAATAATCTGCTTTTGTTATTTCTTGAGCTTAAACGAGTTCTCAATGCTCGCAATTTCATCACTGAACAGCTTGTCTGTCTTTATACGATGCTCAACCTGAGTACAACTGTGAATAACGGTAGAGTGATCTCTTCCGCCAATCAGCCTTCCTATACGCGAAGCGGGCATCTTGGTGTATTTCTGAGCCAGATACATCGACACCTGACGGGCAGTCACATAGTCGCGCTTACGGCTGCGGCTGGCCACAGCAGCAGTTGTCACGTTGAAATGATTGCAAACTGTGTCGAGAATATCGTCGATGGTAAGCGGCTTGTCGTCTATCTTGACGGCACGCTTTATAACACGCTCGGCAAGGCGCATGTCTATATTACAATTGTAAACCACAGAGAATGCCAACAGAGAATTAATTACTCCCTCAAGTCCGCGCACGCTGTAATTGGCTGTCTGGGCTATAAAGTTGACAACATCAGCCGGTATATGCAGTCCGTCGCGTTTAATCTTACTGTTAAGTATGTCTACACAAAGCTGTATGTTAGGCTTTTCGAGCTCGGCTATAAGTCCGCAGCTGAAACGTGTGAGCAGACGGTCGCTCATGCCTTGAAGGTCAACGGGCGGACGGTCGCACGCAAGAATTATTCGTTTGCCATTGCGGAACAGGTGGTTGAAGATGTGGAAGAATGTCTCCTGTGTCTTTGCAGCTGACACCCACTCCTGTATATCATCAACGATGAGCATGTCTATCGTCTGATAGAAGTTGATGAAATCGTTGGTGCGGTTGTTCAGGACGGCATTTGTAAACTGCACCTGAAACAGTCGCGCACTTATGTACAGCACCCTTTTCTGCGGATAAATCTCCTTAGTACGCACACCTATGGCGTTGATAAGGTGAGTTTTACCACATCCTGACGGACCGTAAATGAACATAGGGTTAAACTGTGTAGTGTTGGGATGTTCAGCGATTGACAGGCCGACAGCTCTCGGCAGTTTGTTGCTGTCGCCTTCGATATAGTTGGCAAAAGTGTGACGCGGATTCAGCTGTGAGTCAATCTGCTGCGGCTGCGCTGCATCGAGCGCTGTAGGCGACTGGTTGATGCGTGTTCTGCGTGTAACAGTCCGCTCGATGTTAGCCACAGGCTCAGCCTGAATCTGCTGTGATATGTTGTTAGTCTTATCTACCATCACACGGTAGTTAAGACGTATGCCTTTTCCATAAATCCTTACAAGCACCTTGTTCAGCAGATTGGCATAGTTCTCCTCAATGTATTCGGCCACAAACTGGCTCGACACTTGAAGTAAAAGCGTCCTGCTCGACTCGTTGAACGATTCGAAAACAATTGGCTTGAACCATGTGTTATACTGCTGGTCTGAGACATTTTCCTTTATCAGCAAGAGGCAGTTATCCCAGAGCGCACGGGGATTGTTACTCATAATTAAGATATGATTATTATGTGTTTTGATGCCTTTTTAAGTGCCTGCAAATTTCGCAAATTTTATTGACATGAGCAAATGCTATAATTTAATTTGTTTTAAGACTATATTGTAAATACCTATAAAAGGGCATTTTATGTATTTTGTCGTAACCTTAATGTAACATCGGCACTTGCATATTTAAAAGTATCTGTAAGACAACAACTTACGCTAATTTGACATATCTATTACAAAGAATACGGGAAAAAGCTCTGAAAAGATAGAAAATGTTATATATTAAAGTGTTCCGAGAGGTATGAGAACCTTCACGGAACACTTTTGGTTATTTAGACAATTTTTAAATTACGTACTAATATCATGTCTGACTCTCTTAATGCGGCAGACTTCATTTTAAGCCGCTACAACACGGTTAGAACAACTCACAGAGGCCATTAATTGTCCTTTCTGCCGAAGAGCGAGAAGTGGACATAACGCTTAGGATGAGCCTTCAGGTCAATGAGCAATGAGTCGGCCGAACGCATGGTGCTGTTAAGATTGTTATAAAGCGAAGGATCACGCATAAGCAGTCCGAGCGTGCCCTCGTTGCTGTTGAGCTGAGAAGTAAACTCCTGAACGTTTGCCAATGTTGCGTCGACCTTTGCCAGTGTTCCTTCAACGTCTATGTTGTTAAGTTTCTTGGCAAGCAGGTTGGCGTTGTCGAGCGTGCTGTCGGCACGGCTTATCATTCCGGGCACACTGCGGTTGAGTCCGGCAAGAAGTGAGTTAAGGCGGGCTGTAGTTACAGTAAGATTACCCGTAATGGTATTGACATTATGAAGCGACTGGGCTATGGCAGGATCGGCCATGAGCACGTTAAGACTGGTGACGATAGAGTCGAGCTTAGGCAGGATGTTCATAACCACCGGCACCATGTCGGTCAACTTACCTAATGCACCGGCATTGATACCGCCCTGAATTATCTCGCCCGGCATGACGCGCTCGCGAGGATTGTTTGCCATGAGCAGGTTGACCTTTACGTTGCCGAGCATGTCGCTCACAATCTCGGCGCTGCTGCCCTTAGGTATACGCAGCTCCTTATCGATTTCGGCCTCAACCATTATCTCGCCCGACTTGCTGTAGTCGTACTTTATGTTTTTCACCACACCAACCTTATATCCGTCGGCATATATAGGACTTGACGAAGCCAGTCCGCTTATGTTGTTGAACAAGATATAATATTTGTTGTCTGAAGAAAACAGATTTAGCCCTTTCAGATAGTTCATTCCGAAGAACAAAATAACCAGTCCGCATATTGCAACTAAGGCAATCTTAATTTCTTTTGTAAAAAACTTCATAATTTAATCTCCTCACTTTTTTGACTTAAACTCACGTATTGCTTGGCTTACGTTCATTTTCTTTCCGTTTTTGAACGCTATGATAAACGCCTCAGGGAACTTGTCGAGAATTGTCTTGCGCAAGCGGTAAATCTCGTTATAGTCGGTTGACGCTCCGTATGTATATTTCATCAGGTCGTTTTCGTTATAACAGTCGACATCCTCAAGTCCCTTAAACTGGCTGCTGCCCGGACGAAGACTGCGGCTGCTTGCAAATATCTGAATCTTGAACACGGGCCTGTCGTCAGCCTCGGCTGTCGACGGCTTTACATCGTCTTTGACCTTCTGTTCCTTTTTATCATTATCATCTGACTCTTCCCCGGACTTTTTCTCTTCTGCCTCCGCACGCGGAGCGACATCCCTACGCCGCGGCTTCTTCTGCACCTTTGGCTTGTCATCCTCATTGCCATCATCGGGCACAATAGACGGAATGTTTATACTATTGTCCTTAGGCGAGCTGTAAGGCACGGTGAAGCCTTTGTCGTATTTGTTCTTGTATTTGGCAAATGCCTGATATATGCCCTTTGCCATCTTGTCTATGTTGTCCTTGTCATTAAGAAAGCGCTCTTCGTCGGGCGTCGTGATAAATCCAAGTTCAATAAGACATGCCGGCATTGAGGTTTCACGCAACACGAGGAACACGTCTTGCTTTACGCCCTTGTTCTGGCGTCCGGCAGTTGCACAGACATTGCTCTGTACATATTTGGCCAGCTCAACGCTCTTCGACATATTGCGGTCGTGTATAAACTCAAACATGATTGTGCTTTCAGGCGAATTGGGGTCGTAGCCCTCATAACGCTCCTTATAGTCTTTCTCAATCATGATAACCGAGTTTTCACGCTTTGCCGCGCTGAGTTTTTCGTCTGAACGCCTCATACCCATTGTATAGGTTTCGAGTCCGCGTGCGATGTGGCCTGCCGGCAACGCATTGGTGTGTATCGATATAAATACATCGGCCTTGTTCTTGTTGGCAATGTCGGCACGCTTGTGTAATGGAATAAACACGTCTGTCTTGCGCGTGTATATCACCTTCACGTCGGGACAGTTGCGCTCCACATAGCGTCCGAAAGCCAAAGCCACGTTAAGATTGATGTCTTTTTCGTAAGAGAAAGAGCCCTTTGCACCCGAGTCATGTCCTCCGTGGCCTGCATCGATGACAAGCGTGAAAGGCTTGTCCGCACCGAAAGCGATTGCGGAGAAAGACACCAACACCAGCAGGAAGAATATTATCTTTTTTCTCATGAGTGCTTAATTACAGATACAAAGGTAGTTATAAATCACTAAAAAACTGCAACAAGTCAAATAGTTTTATCATTTATTAAGTGTAATTCTACCGACGCGCTGCCAATGTCGGCCCCCATAGGGGGATTTGTCTTGGCAACCGAAATGTCTAAAGCCTCTATCTGAGGCATATTCATAAAAATGCTCCGGCCTATCCTGCCAGCCACATGTTCAAGCAGGCAGGAAGGCTTTTGCATCTCCTTATTTATGATTTCAAAAATCTCGGCATAATTGAGCGTGTCGGCAACGTTGTCGCTTTCGAGAGCCTTGTCGAGCGGATATTTTGCACGCACACTGACCAGAAACTCTCCTCCCGTCTCGCGCTCCTGAGGGAGCACGCCGTGACGGGCAAAAAAGCGCAAACCGTTAAGACTGATATAGCCTGAAACCAGTTTCATAATCCGTAAGGTTTATCCACAGCGTGAGGCACCGCAGTTCTTACAGATAAGGCATCCCTCCTGATAAACGAGAGACTCATGTCCGCAGACAGGGCATTTCTGTCCCTTTGCCTCTGTGCCGTCAACAATATATTTCTTCAGGGCACGCTCAACACCGTTTTTCCAAGTGTTGATGCTCTCGCTCTTAAGTTGGAGCGAACCAACGAGCTTGATGACATGCTCTATAGGCATACGATAGCGCAATACGCCTGAAATAAGCTTTGCATAGTTCCAGTATTCTGGATTGAACTTCTCGCTCAGGCCCTCAACCGTGGTCTTGTATCCGCGCTTGTTCTCAAACTGGAAGTCGTAGCGGCTCTTGCCGGTTTCGTCCTTATGTTTGATTATCTTACCCTTGGTGACTGTCTTAGGCAGAACGATGCCTTCCTCGTCGTCCTGCAGACCGGTGAATATCTCGTATGGATATCCGTTGAGAAGTCCTACGAACGCAACCCATTTCTCCTTATTGTTCTGGAAGCGCACCACATCACACTCAAGCACAGCCGGACGTACCTCGGTTACCTCTGGATGGCGGCACGGCGGAGTTTGCTTTTTCTGACTGTCGTCGCTGCCCTTTTTCTTCTTGTCTACGGCTATCATCACGCCTGAACGCGAACCGTCGCGATATACAGTGCAGCCTTTGCAGCCCGACTTCCACGCCTCAACATAAAGGCGGTTGACAAGTGCCTCGTCGACATTGTTGGGCAGGTTGATGGTTACGCTGATGCTGTGGTCAACCCACTTCTGTATGGCACCCTGCATGCGCACCTTCATCAGCCAGTCAACATCGTTGGCTGTTGCTTTATAATAAGGTGACTTTGCAACGAGTTCGTCGAGTTCATCCTGTGTATATTTCTTTTCGGTGTCGATACCGTTAACCTTCATCCACTCTATAAACTTGCGGTGGTAAACGATATACTCCTCAAATGAGTCGCCAACCTCGTCAACAAAGTCAACATGCACGTCGGCATCATTTGGGTTGACCTTGCGGCGGCGCTTGTAGACGGGCATGAACACAGGCTCGATACCGCTTGTTGTCTGAGTCATCAGACTTGTAGTGCCTGTAGGCGCGATGGTCAGACAGGCTATGTTGCGGCGGCCGTATTTAACCATATCTTCATACAGCTGCGGGTCGGCATCCTTTATGCGGTTGATAAACGGATTGTTCTCCTCGCGCTTTGCGTCGTAAATCTCAAATGCTCCACGCTCCTTTGCCAGCTCAACTGATGAACGGTAAGCTGCCAAAGCCAATGTCTTGTGTACCTCTACTGAGAAGTCGGTTGCCTCTTGTGTGCCGTAACGCAGGCCCATTGCGGCTATCATGTCGCCCTCGGCAGTGATACCAACACCGGTGCGGCGTCCCATTCCGCTCTTTCTCTTTATCTTCTCCCAAAGGTGATACTCAGTACACTTCACTTCATCGCTCTGCGGGTCGCTCTTTATCTTGGCCATTATCAGGTCTATCTTCTCAAGCTCCATGTCGACGATGTCGTCCATTATGCGCTGAGCCATGGCTACATGCTTGCGGAACAGCTCATAATTGAAATAAGCCTTGTCTGTGAACGGATTTACTACATAAGAATAAAGGTTGACAGACAACAAGCGACATGAGTCGTAAGGACAGAGAGGTATCTCGCCGCACGGATTGGTTGACACGGTGCGGAAGCCAAGGTCGGCATAGCAGTCAGGTATGCTCTCGCGGATGATTGTGTCCCAGAACAGCACGCCCGGCTCGGCACTCTTCCATGCGTTGTGAACAATCTTCTCCCACAGTTTGCGTGCGCTTATGCTCTTTGTAACCTTAGGATTGTCGCTGTCTACAGGGAACTGCTGTATGTATTCCTTGTCCTCTGTTGCGCAGCGCATGAACTCATCGTCAATCTTAACCGACACGTTTGCGCCGGTAATCTTGCCTTCAGTCATCTTGGCGTCAATAAAGGCCTCGCTGTCAGGGTGCTTAATGCTTACAGAAAGCATGAGCGCTCCGCGGCGTCCGTCCTGTGCCACCTCGCGTGTAGAGTTGCTGTATCGCTCCATAAAGGGCACAAGTCCGGTTGATGTCAGAGCCGAATTGTTTACTGGTGAGCCTTTCGGACGCAGATGCGACAGGTCGTGACCTACGCCTCCGCGGCGCTTCATCAGCTGCACCTGCTCCTCGTCTATGCGAAGGATGGCTCCGTAAGAGTCGGCATCGCCATCAAGACCTATAACAAAGCAGTTAGACAAAGATGCCACCTGATGATGGTTGCCGATGCCTGTCATAGGGCTTCCTGCCGGAACAATGTATTTAAAGTGGTCGAGCAACTCGAACGCCTCTTCAGCACTTATCGGATTTTTATATTTATTCTCAATTCGGGCAATCTCGTTGGCTATACGCCAGTGCATGTCAACGGGCGACTTCTCAAAGATATTGCCAAAACTGTCTTTCAGTGCATATTTGTTTACCCATACTCTGGCTGCAAGTTCATCACCGCCAAAATAGGCCAAAGAAGCTTGATAAGCCTCCTCAAAAGAGTAAGTTTTATTATTTTCCATTATGAAAAGAAGTAATTTGAGGGTGCAAAGCTACGAACATTTTTCCATAAAAAGAAATACTTTTCGGAATATTTTTCCGAATAAAATTTTAAAAAAGTTTTCCAAAAAAGACAATTTAAATTTCTGTTTTTCGCAACTTATTGAGCCATAGGAACATCCGTCTGATTGATGAAACTTATTATTTATCACGGTGCGTTTAACTCGCTGATTTTCATGGCATACGCTTTTCAGACATTCTTCAATACGTGCATAACTCACTGTGTTTCAATCAGTTTCAAACTTTTAGTCTATTCCGACAATATTATATGGCTAAGTTGTATCATACGTAATGCGACTTGTAACGCCCGATAAAATAGGCTTTTATTACAAAAACGAGGAACATCACCATAGTTAACGCAACAAATAAGTTATACATGGCGGCGGAGAAACTGAAGTTAACAATAATCTGCAATTTCTCAGACACCGCCTATTGATATAGTCAAAAAAAACGAAAACTTCAGCAACCATAACATGTGGCAGTTATTTCTCACGCTCTATGGATATACCCTTTTCATAGCTGTTCAACACTTTTTCAAGTTTAATCTTGCGTTTCTGATTCTTTCGGAACGTGTATCTTATGAGTATCCACGGCCGCAGACAGCACTCCTTATAGCGGGTGTTGGTAACCGAATGGTAACTGCCGTCGTCCATCACGGTCTTTGTGCGCAATTCGCCCGTAAAATGCTGAAGGGCGAGCGCTATATAAAAATCGGGAGTGAAATTATAGTTGACCTGTACTTGGGCATAACTCGGACGATAATACTGCGTGTAAGAATTGACGCTGAAGTCGCGGTTATTATAGTTCAGATCGCCATAGAACGAAACTTTGTTAAACCGCAGATTAAATCCAAAATTTGCGTAGACCATATGACGAGGCGACTGTCCCATAAAATAATTGGCATACCATCCGCCTCCGCCATACACACGGCCCCACGGCAGACGGTAACTGACGTCGAGTCCGGTCTGTGCCTGCGAAAAATGTCCCATGTTTTCATAGGTATTTGTATAGATGCCGTTGTCGGTAAATCCGTATTGCTCAATCATGTCGGTTATTCTCTTGTAATAGGCTCCAGGCGTCAGATACAGGTTGCCGCGACTATAGGTATAGCTTATACCTATATAATTCATGGTCTGCGGCTTTAGGTAAGGGTTGCCGCACTCCACGACAAGCGAGTCGGCCGAGATGTTATATGGATTAAGGTTCGACACCGATGGCGCCGTGTTGCTCAGCGTGTAGCTCAGCTGCAGCGAGTTGTTGCGGTTTATCATCCACGTTGCGCTAACCGAGCCGCGCGGCTTGAAGTAGTGGTTGGTCTTGCCGGCAGCCTTCAGCCATATTCCTTCCACTCCGGCAGACAGCATATAGTAAACGCTCTTTATCTTTCCGCCGAATCCTCCGTAAAGATATTGGTTCAACTCGTTGTGCAGAAACACAGGATATGGGTTGTTCTTTATATTGTCATGAAGCAGTGAGGTATGGCTGCCAAGCGTAAGCGAGTTGCCGTTGTCGTAGTCGCGGGCATAGTCAATCATGAGCATGCCCGAGTTACGCCGGCTGTTGTATATCAGATCAGACGCCGACACGTCTTGTCCATACACGTCGGTGCGCTCTGTGCTGTAGTCGTTGCTGTTAAAATTATATGCCATGCGCACCTCAAGATTGTTGCTTTCGGCAAACGAATGTTTATAATAAAGACTCGTGGTGGCTATAACGCTCTCGTTTCTGTCGCGCGACGTGAAGGCATAAGCCATGTCTTCGCCCGAACTGAAGCTGCCCTCGCCGCTCCCGTCGGTCTTAGTGTCTGAAGTGCTGACATAGGCGTTAGCCGCAAAATAGTCTTTCGACGTAGGACTCCATTTAAACAACAGTTCGCCAAGCATGCTGCTGCCGTTGGTGCGGGTCTTCTCACTGAAGTTCTGGGTGTATGTGGTGTTATGTCTGAATATGTCCGACTCTATGTCGTCGTGGTATGTATAGTTGTATGCGGCACGGCCGTAAAGGCTGTATTTAGGATTGCCCACTTCAAAATAGAACACGCCCATGCCTTTGTCGAGAGGCACGTCGTGACGGGTGGCAGCCTCGAGCCATACATAAGGTGCCTTCTTCTTTTTCAGCTTTATGTTCACTATGCCGCTGATGCCTTCCTGAAGATAGCGCGCAGGCACCACGTTGATAACTTCAACCGACTCTATGTCTGAAGGATTTATCGGACTTATGCCCGAGTTAATACGGTTGCCGTCGATGAGCACCAGCGGACTCTTGCCGTTGAGCATCGTCACTTTAGACATTGCCGGGTCGGAAATCAACAATGGTATTTCCTGCAAGGCCTCAAAAGTATTACTCAGACGACGGGCCTTGTCTGACAGAAAGAACTTCTGTCCGTTGGCTGTGCGCGTAACAATCTGACTGCGGTCGGCCGTAACAGTTACGTTGTTGAGCTGTATGTTCTTTTCTGCGCGTGTAAGTTCATATACAACGTTTCTCATTGTGTCGCCCACAACTAATCTTGCCGACATATCTTTAAAGAACAACGCGCTGATACTTACCGTGTATTCTCCTTTTGCAAGTCCGTCGACACTGAAATGCCCATTTTTGTCTGTAGCGCCGAACCACACAAGCGAGTCGCCCTGCATAATGCTCACATATCCATCTTCAACGGGCTTGTCGGTGCCGGTTTCAATGAGTGTTCCGGTAAATGCATTCATGCTTTTGTCCTGCCCTGACGCTGCATTAGACATAAATGTCAACAATGTGACGATAAGAAAATAAACAGTTCTGTTCATTGTGCTATGTTTTTTAATCTTCCATTCAAAATTTTTAGATTTCAACAGGTCATTTTATTGAAATCGCCTGGCGGCAATACTTCAACAAGCCACAGATGTCATCTGCTTATTGTACGCACGACAATACTTTTTGTGACATAAAAAACTAATAATTGCGTAATTTTTTCATCACTTTTGTTTTCAGCAAAAGTAATTAGACACTAGAACAGATGACACATTCATGAAATATCAACAACAACAGAATTTTGTTTTCACCAGTAGAATTCATAAGATTTACATCTTGGACAAAATGTTTCAACTTAATTCTCAATAAATCATCACATAGTCTTCAAAATAAAATCTTTTTCTAAAATAGAAAAAAATATAAATTAGGAATAGGGTGCATCAAATATATCACATTGATACACCCTTATTATGAAATAATAAATTTTTATACTAATTATGGTATTGTTATTCTATAACGGCCTTTAACATTACAACTTTCTATTTCATATGAAAAAGTAGATGTAAAAGTTCCTTCTATCTGAACATGTCCATTAACCTCTTTTATTGAATTAACTTTATGTGTTCCTTCTACCCATTCATATTCGTTATAATCAATTGTTAGTGTCGACCAAAATGTAAGATTGTTGTAATAGTCATCTTCAAGTAAATCTTTTGTACAATGATATGTTCCAGGTTTTGACGCCAATAAATCATTTATTCTTGAATAATGTACAACACCAAATAAGAAAGAAAATCCATATTTTTCAAAATGATCTTCCATATCGTAAGTTGCGGTAAGAGGATTGCCTTCAGCATCCTTGCCTACTGGATCTATTTGCACATAAGACCAAAGTTTAATATTATCTCTATAAGTTTTTCCGTTAAGTGTGATTTCGATATAATCGTTACTTGATGAGCTTCCAGACTCTTCGTTATCATCATCACTACCACAAGATATAAAAGCTAATGCTACCAACATTATTGTCGGCAATAACATCAATATAGAATATAATTTTTTCATATTTTTATGTCTAATATTTATAATATAAGTAACATCTAATCCGAAAATTGACATACCAATTCCACTTATAGTTTGACGATTCGATTCAAAGCGACATGTTCTTATTATCTGAAAAGCCTTAATTAATTTTAAGAACTATACTGTAATTTTCTTTGCCCACTTTTACTCCATCTGTATACTGACTTAAAACATGACAAAAATATTTTGCTGTTTTTTATAAGTGAAATTTATAACAACAAATGGATACAATGTCAATAAAAACAAAATAAATAATACATATTGATATTTAATATCAAACATCGAGAAGCCATCATATTTAAGATGATAATCACAGACCACCTCTAAACGCATATCGTTAATAATGTTGTCTTTAGTTTTTCACGGCTATACCACAATTAGAAGCATCCATTTCATATAGGACATATGTCCAAACATTATATTTTCCTTTTGTGCTGATTACTAATATCTAATTAACACCTAGCTGATTGTAAAAAGTTTATTTCATAGTTTCTTAAATTAAATTTTTATTGAATATTCTGTTTTTGTGTGGTCCTTTAACCTGAGATAGACAGAAAAGAAACGTGGACCAAAAACTAGTCTACATTCTCTGTATTATATTTTGTAATATACAAATAAAAGCTAACGCCAATCAACGCCAAAAACTTTTATCATTTTATAAATTCGTATAAATTAACAATTATCATAGTGCAAGAATGCAAACTAACGTTTCAAATTTCTATATGTCTTTTTTATTTTTTCATAGGCACTTATTTTTTTACATTATATGCAAAAGTAAACAAAAATGTCTAATCTCGCAAGAAAATTATCAAATACATTTATATTATCAGCTACTTAATTCTGTAGAATTAAATTCATCATCTATTATTCTCACAATCTTAAGACAAAATCTTCAAATATTTTTTACGCAAGAGTTATCTATGGATGCGCAAAATTAGAAACAAGTCAAAAAACTATAAGCAAATCATTAGAAAACGACTACACTTTTAAAATACAGGTATCACTATAAATAAATACATTAAGCAAAAACATCTTATTTGCTTTCGGACTGAAACCGATAGAGTTACGGTGCGAAAGTGGCCGAGTTACGATACGAAAATGGGCTGTTTACGATGCGCAAACAGCCCACTTATTTTATGCTTTTCAGCGTGTTGTCAATTGTAATACTTTATTGCCATACACGCAGACTGACACGATGAACAGCTGATATGTGTCACCAAACGTTCCATCTTACTCCTGCCATAACCCACAAACCGGGCTGAGGCACGTTGCCGTAGTCGACATAGGTGGCGTCTAACAGGTTGTTGGCCTCTACATAGACGCTGTAGCGCGACTTGTCCCACGACAGACGTGCGTCTACAAGCGAATAGGGCTTATAAGTGACAGACACGCCCTGCGGATCGGTGTATGACCCTACGCGATACTGATAGCGGTAGTTGACATTGAGGTTAAGGGCGCTCACAACATGAATGGCGAGACCTGCCACGAGCTTATGCCTGAGATACTCGAGAGCATAGAGCGACTGCACGCCCGGCTCCTTTTGCTGATTCTGGTCGATGTAGCTGTATGCCACGTTGAATGTGCGCAACACATTCTGGCGGGGCAACAAGCGATTGAAAAGCAACTTCAACGAAGCCTCGAAGCCGGTGGAGTTAATCTCGGCATGATTAACAGACGTCCACACAGCGTCCTCGCCGAGCGAGGTGTCCATTATCCAGTCAATCATGTTTGTTCCGTGATGATGATAAACCGACAGCGTACCGGTTATTCCTTCTGAAACATACTTGACGCCTCCCTCAACGGCACTCATCTCCTCTGGTTTAAGATATTTGTCGGCCTTGTGTCCGTCTACCGAATAATAAAGTTCGGTGAACGACGGCATGCGCAACGACATATTGTAAGACGCAAACACCTTCCAGTTCTGCCCTATTCTGTAGCTGACGTCAACGCCTGGATAGATTTTAAACGGCATCTCGTTCCACGTGTTCTTAACAGCCGTAAAGCCGGCGGAAAGGGTGAAACGCTTAAGGATGACGTTGTGTTCAAGATAAAAACTGAGGTTGCTGCGGTTAAGGCCGTAGGTGTAGTTGCGGTCGGTACCGTGAATGTGTATCGGGTTGTCGAGCGGCTCACCGAGGTTTCCGCTCACAAGGTCTTCGTTGCGGAATTCGGCTCCGAAGGCTGTGCGTCCCAAAATCCAGTCGAACCAGCTGTTAAGGTTTAGTCCGAACACATCGGTGCGGTTATAGTTGAATGGCGACTTGTCGGGCGCTCCCCTGTAAAATTCATAACGGTCTTGAAAACGGTTCCAGTAAATAGACGGCCGGAAGTGGAACTTGCCTCCTTTCGTCTCGGCTTGAACGGCCGTGAAATATTTTGTGGTATGCTCATACTGCTCGTCGGACAGAAGACTGTAGAACGTATTGCTGCCCCATCCCTTGTCGCTCACTCCGGCGTGCCACCCTATCGTGAGGTTGTCGTCATCGTAACGTCCCTGATAGAATGCTCTTGCACCTTCATAGTCGGCATTGAGATGTCCGCTTTTGCTTCGCAGCCAGCCGTCGCTGCGCGTATAGCCCGCGCTCAGCTGATTGTTCCACTTGCTTTGCTTCAGATTAACGCGTCCTCCGGCAGACAGATAGCCAAACGAGCCTCCTTCGGCATGAACATCGGCACTGCTTTTTGCTCCGAGCTTTGTCACAATGTTGATGACTCCCACAAGCGACGACGTTCCGTAGGCCCTTCCGGCTGGCCCCTCAAGCACTTCAATCCGCTCAATCTCGCTTATGTCCACGGGCAAGTCTAAGGCATTATGCCCAGTCTGCGGGTCGCAGATGTTTATACCGTTAAGCAAGACGGCTATGTGCTCGCTGGTGCCTCCGCGCATGCTGATGTCGGTCTGTGCCCCTATAGGTCCTCGCTGCCTGACATCCACGCCTGCGGCATACTTAAGCAAATCGTTAACACTTTGCACAGGGGCAGCGGCAATCTCGTCGCGCCCGAGCACATTCACAATTCTCGCCGCATGGCCTCCTGTAAGCGGCGCTCGTGAAGCCGTAACATCCACCTCATCGAGCATTACGGTCTCACCGGTTGTCTGCATAGTGCTGTCCACCTTTTCAACCCTTGTGCTTATGCCGTCGGCTTTGGCATAGGTAAGAGTGGCAACACTAAGCGTGCCGATAAGAACCTCTTTGCCCAGGCAAGAAAAGAGCGAATAGCCCTTGTTGCCAAAACGGGTGAACTTAAAGCTCTCACGCTTGTTGAAAATTGTTTTGTACATAAAAATTTGTTATAATTTAAAAGTTAACATTTCGCCTAACGCGAAACGTCCGCAAAGATAGTGAAAGGCGAGAGTAATACAAAATAAAACTTGCTTTATTTTTATGGCCGAGCCGCAGACTATTCTTTAATAAGACAGAAAAAAATAAGTTCACCCGTTAGGTGAACTTATATACTTTTTCAGAATAAATATGCAAAAGAAGCTGTAAATGTCCTATTCTTGCTGTCAGGACCCATCTTATTAATATTCTTCATTCCCCAATCATATCCCACGGAAAGCTGAACATGACGGGCTATTTCTGCTCCGGCACGAACTCCCAATCCCCAGTCGAAGCGGTTAAGAACTTTGTCACTGAACACATTGTCAGACACATTCTTTGTCAAAGAAATTCCATTGTTGTCAGTAAGTGTTATTTTAGATTTGCCAAACAGACCTATGTTAAAGTATGGTCCGGCATTGAAAAACAAGTTTACATTACGGCCAACGGAAAACTTATAGCCTATATGAACGGGAATATTCAAATAATAAGGACTGAGTTTATAATCCAAAGTGTTATTATCCATTGCTTCAACTGAACTGGATGTGTAATTGTCGCTGTAATAATATCCCGGTGATTTCCATCCATAAGAAGACAGCATAAGTCCAAAATCCAGATAAAGTCCTTTCGTAACCTGCGGAAGTCCAAGTTCACCCTTAAAACCGACATGAAAACCCGAGCCGGAATTATAGCCACTTGGAGAACTGAGATTATAACCTGCGGTTGCTCCTACTCTGAAATCTTGCGCTTTTGTCATCATACCGAATGACAAGAAAAGAAGCGATGTGAATAAAATTTTCTTCATACTAAAATAAAAAATGAGGTTAATTAATTTATCCTTAAACACGCAAGCCCAGAAATCCCCCTATCCTGTAATGTTAAAATATCATTAGTTTGCCGTTTACTTTTTTCTTTTCATGGAATATTGAATCAGTACAATACACATACAAAAAAAGAGGAGAACGCTTGCGCATTCTCCTCTTTGAATTTATTCTTAAATAAGATTATTACTCAACAACGATTGGTTTATACTTCGGAACCAAAGTCTTCATTATAATCCAAGCCAGCAGATAGGCAACGGCACAGATGCAGAAAACAATCATGTATGCGCCCGGTTTGCCTTCCATACCAAAGAACGAGAAGGCTGAACCCATGCCCTCAGCATAAGTGAACAGCTCGCCTGCACCGAGGTTGATAAGCAGTGAACCGATACCGCCTGCCATTGCACCGATACCTGTGATAGTAGCGATGGTTGATTTTGGGAACATATCACCGATTGTAGAGAACAGGTTGGCCGACCAAGCCTGATGACCGGCACCGGCAAGACCGATGATAACTGCGGGGAACCATGCTGAAGTTGCACCTAAAGGCTGTGCGAACAGAGCGAACAGCGGGAAGAATGCAAAGATAAGCATTGCGCGCATACGGCCTGCATAAGGACCCATGCCCTTCTTCTCAACAAAAAGTTTTGGCAGATAACCGCCGTAGATTGACAAAACAGTAACGATGAGATAGAGCACAAAGATGAGCGCCATACCCATTGACGATGATGACTCGTAGCCAAACTGATCAGAGAAATAAGCAGGAGCCCAGAACAGATAGAACCACCATACACCATCAGTGAAGAACTTGCCGACAACGAACGACCATGTCTGCTTGTACTTGAAGCACTGCAGGAACGGAATAGTCTTCTCTTCTTTTACTTCCGCCACCTTAGGCGACTCGTTTTCATCCTGATTAATGTATATAAGCTCAGCCTTGTTTACATGCTTTGACTTATCTGGTTTCTCATAAAAATGTGCCCAGAAGAACATCCAGATGAAACCGATGGCACCGATAATGATAAATGCCAACTCCCAACCGAAGTGTTTAGCAAGGATAGGAATTGTGAGCGGAGCTGCCAAAGCGCCTACAGAAGCGCCTGAATTGAAGATTGATGTTGCAAACGCACGGTCTTTCTTCGGGAAGTATTCTGCAGTAACCTTAATGGCTGCGGGAAAGTTTCCTGCCTCACCGAGAGCAAGGATGGCACGGCAAACAAGGAAGAGCCATACGCTGAGCGTTGCAATGGCTATGGCCATTGTGCTTCCTGCCTGAACGGCACGGAGGGCAGCTACAGAGTCAAGACCTTCTATCTCCATCGTAACCCAGCCGCATCCTGCGTGCATACATGCACCGAGCGACCAAATAAATATTGCCCAAAGGTATCCTTTCTTTATGCCCATCCAGTCAACAAACTTGCCGGCAAACAGACAAGCAATGGCATAAAATACAGAGAAGAAACCGGTAATCATGCCATAATGGGCATCATTCCAGTGAAACTCGGGTGCTATAAAGTCTTTCCACGTAAGCGACAGCACCTGACGGTCGAGATAGTTGACTGTCGTCGCGCAGAAAAGCAAAGCACAGATAACCCAACGAAAGTTGGTCATTTTAGTAGTTTGAATAGGATTCATTTTTATTTGATTAATAGTATTTCGTTTCAAGCAAATAGTTTGTGCAAAGATAGCATATTTTTTTTTAACGTGATTGCTACACTTGTTAAAAAGTATAAACAAAAACAAGATTAGGCTTTAAAAGCCTAATCTTGATAATATACTCTTTTAACTCGGTTGCTGATACTTGTCAGAACCTCATAAGGTATTGTCCCAAGCACGTCTGACAGCACCGTTACAGGCAGATGTTCGCCAAAGATCTCTACGGTGTCGCCTTCCTTGCAGTCAATACCCGTAAGGTCTATCATGGCTACGTCCATACAGATGTTACCAACGTATGGTGCTTTCTGTCCGTTTACAAGGCAATAGCAGTGCCCGCATCCCAGGCGGCGGTTGAGTCCGTCGGCATAACCTATAGCTATGGCGCCGATGACACTGTCGCGGGTCAGCACGCCCTTGCGGCTGTAACCTACGGTTTCTTCCTTAGGCACACGATGTATCTGAAGTATGGTCGACTTCAGCGTGCTGACGGTATTCAATATTGAGTTGTCACGGCTGTCAATTCCATAAAGACCGAGTCCAAGTCGGCACATATCCATCTGTCGCTCCGGGAAGTGCTCTATGCCGGCAGAGTTGTCCATGTGGCGCAATATCTTGTGGCTGAAAGCCGACTGAAGTTTCTTGCTGCCTTCATCGAACAGCTTAAACTGCATGGCAGAGAAGTTGTCGAAGTCGTCGCTGTCTGAACCAACAAAGTGAGAGAACACCGAGCGCGGTATTATTGCATTCTGATGCTTCAGGCGACTGATAAGTTCGTCCATGTCGCAACGCGGATCAAATCCAAGACGGTGCATACCTGTGTCGAGCTTTATGTGTACGGGATATCCCGTTATACCTTCTTTCTGTGCAGCCCTGACAAGAGCGTCGAGAAGACGGAAACTGTAGACTTCGGGCTCCAGCTTGTAGTCGAACATTGTCTTGAACGACGTCATCTCCGGATTCATTATCATAATGTTGCACGTAATTCCGTTCTTTCTCAGCGTTACGCCTTCATCGGCTACGGCTACGGCAAGATAGTCAACGCGATGATCCTGAAGCGTCTTTGCCACCTCAACAGCTCCTGCTCCATAGGCATCTGCCTTAACCATGCACACAAGCTTTGTTGTAGGTTTCATGAAAGAACGGTAATAGTTAAGGTTCTTTACAACGGCATTAAGGTTCACTTCCAGAATTGTCTCATGAACCTTTTGTTCCAGCAGTTCGGTTAGTTTGTCGAACGAGAACTTACGTGAGCCTTTAAGCAGTATCACTTCATTGCGCAGCGAGCCAAAAACATTACTTTCTATAAAGGCATTGCAGTCATTGAAGAAATATTTCTCTTTAATCTGTATTTCGTCGGCATAACGGCTAATCTCCGGACCTATGCCAATAAACTTTTCTACACCACGCTTAACGGCCAGATCAGACACCTCTTTATATAATGTGGCTCCGTCTTCACCGCTCTGATAAATATCACTCAGAATGAGCGTGCGTCTGCGGCCTTCATGGTCAGGACGGCGGTTCATAAAGTCGAGCGCAATGTCGAGCGAGTTTACATCAGAATTGTAAGAGTCGTTTATCAGTGTGCATCCATGCTGTCCCTGTTTTACTTCAAGGCGCATGGCAACAGGCTCTATGGCCGGCATACGCTGTGCTATCTCATCAGTGGTAAGTCCAAGATGCAGTGCAACAGCCGCACATGTTATAGAGTTGGCTATTGACGCCTCGTCAATAAACGGCAACGTATATGACGCCTCTTTGCCGTTGAACACATAGCTGATTGTGGTCTGAGTATCCTTCTTGTCAACCGACTTTACAAACATCTTGACAGAAGAATCTTTCATAGACCATGCTATCTGCTCACCTTTATACTCGTAGCTCTCAACGCATTTTCTAACAATTTCGTCATCATAGGGATAAACGATGGCTTTTGAGTCATGAAACAGTTTCAGTTTTTCATGACACTTGTCTTCCATCGACTTAAAGTTCTCCTGATGAGCTGCGCCAAGATTTGTAAGCACTCCAACTGTAGGTTGTATAATGTCGCGCAATGCATCCATCTCGCCCGGCTGACTTATACCTGCCTCAAACACACCAACCTCGCTCTGCTCGTTAAGAAGCCATACAGAGAGCGGCACTCCAATCTGTGAATTGTAGCTTCGCGGACTGCGTGTTACTGCCATCGAGGGCGACAACAGCTGATAAAGCCATTCTTTAACAACAGTCTTGCCGTTGCTTCCGGTTATGCCTACCACCGGTATGTTAAACTCATCTCTGTGGCGTTCAGCCAGACGCTGCAGTGCCTCAAGCGCAAAAGGAACTTTCAGAAAATTGGCTTCAGGATATTCTTCGTTCCAGTTCTGCGGAAGCTCCTCTACAACAAAGTTGCGCACACCGCGCCTGTAAAGGTCGGCTATGTATTTATGACCATCGTTACGTCCGGAACGTATCGCAAAGAATAATGTTTCTTCCGGAAAACAGAGGCTGCGGCTGTCGGTAAGAATCCATCTTACATTGCTTTCGCTGTCGCCATACCGGCGCGCACCTATGAGGGTTGTAACCTTTTCAATTGTGTAAACCATCTCAATTGATATTTTTTGTTTCTTATTTAATCTTTGTCTGCGTGGAGACTAAAAACATACGCACTGCATATTTTGTCAGATATTTACAGAAACGGACATAACCGTTATATATTATCCAAAATTGCTTTTAACAATAAGGTGCAATGCATCACATAAGCCCCCTGTTAAACGTTCAACTAGCACGTATTGTTGACACGCAACTCAGTAAAATGTTTAATTAAAGTACAAATTTCGGATATTTTTTTGAAAGAGCCTTAACTTTTAACATTGTTTTATTCATAAACTCCTTATATTCTTCCGACTCCGGCCTAAACGGCTTATGCCCGAGTGCCTCTTTTATCGGCCGCCACTCTTCAATAAAACGTTTTGCAGCTGATGAAAAATAATTCTCGGAAAACAGTTCCCAGATATATTCAACGGCCTGCTGCGACGGATGAAGCATATCTGGAGCATAGAACCGATAGTCACGCAATTCGTCATTAACAATCTCGTATGCCGGAAAATATATTACTCGCCCGTCATATTTCTTCACAAGCATGTCGGCAGCAAGCAGCAGCGTAGCTTTTGACAGCTGACTTTCGTGATATCCATATTTGGCATATCGTATCGGACTGACTGTTACAATGATCCTGACATCAGAATTTCTCTCAGTCAGTTTATCAACAGCATCAGACAAATACGAAACACACTCTTCTATTGAAAGTTCACGTTCGGTGAACAGTCTTTGCGGACGCTTAGCACAATTATCAACAATCTCTCCGGTCTCATTCAATATATAGACATGATTGGTGCCTAAAGTAAACAAAGCTACACGAGGGGCAGCCTCTGTCCGCACGACAGTATGCAAAATACTTGCCGGATTATACATCACGCCGTAAGGATTAACAATGGCGTTGAACTTCTCTTCAACAAACTTTTTTCCGATATTGTCGGCAAAGCAAGAGCCGACAAAGAGCATATCTTCAAAAGGCTCAATCTCAAAATCAGGCTTATTGATTTTAACTTTAGTTCTGAATTCCATATCACATATACGTCTTTCAGAATGCAAAGTTAATGTAAAGTGGCAGCAATACAAAACAAATTAAAAGTAAAATATTCATTCTCCCATAACTCTCATCAGTCCCATTCGTCCCATCAGTCCCATCCCCCTTGACAGACAAAAAAAA
>ULMR01020684.1_pt1 | contig 25984 bp, 20 predicted proteins | sample 1951711 | NCBI WGS metagenome assembly ULMR01 (sample SAMEA4835556, study PRJEB28245) | human gut metagenome | biome: gut microbiome; material: fecal sample | place: Denmark | collected 2008 | reverse complement strand
GCTCTTCCGAATAGTAAAAGGAATTATTAAGGCCTTGATCATAGCTAAGTCTAGGATAAGCATCTAAATCATCAAGAGTAAGTCTTTCTTTATTTGCAAGAGGATGATTTTTACTTAACAAAACATGCGGCTTTGCTTCAAATAAAAATTCATAGGAAAGTCCATTTGATGAAATAACCTTTTTCATGATTTCTGAATTAAATCTAGAAAAGTAAATTACACCAAGCTCACTTCTTCCATCCTTAACATCATTAATAACATCATATGTTTTGCACTCTCTTAAGGAAAACTCATAAGTATCCTTTCCAAGCGTTTCAACAAGCTTAACAAAAGCATTTACAACAAAGCCATAATGCTGAGATGATATAGCAAATATTCTTTTAATACTTTCTTTATTTTTATAAATATCCTCAAGTAAATTAGCTTGTTCTACTACTTGTCTTGCGTATGATAAAAATTTTGTCCCATCATCTGTTAATAATACACCTTTATTAGTTCGGTTAAAAATCGTTATTCCCATTTCCAGTTCAAGGTCTTTAATTGCCTTGGAAAGATTAGGTTGGGTAATAAAAAGCTCATCAGCTGCAGTATGCATACTGCCGCTTTTAGATATTGTAATTACATATTTTAATTGTTGAAGAGTCATAACATCATCTCCTAATAATAGTATGATAACATAGTTATCTTAGAAAAAAAATAGCCGAAGCTATTTTATTTGTTTTTATTTAAATAATCAATTGCATAGCCTGCATACATTGCAACTGAAACAAGTAAGCAATCCTCATCAATATCAAAATATTCATTATGATGAGCTACACCTGTTTTAGAGTCCCCCTTTTTGTGAGAGCCAACAAAACCATAGCAGCCAGGTGAAACAATAATATATTCAGCCATATCATCACCACCAAGAGCAGGCTTACGATCAGTAATAATGTGATCAGCACCTACAACTACATCAGCTACCTGTGCAGCTTCAAGGCATGATTCTTTATCATTAATTAAAGGAGATGTAAAATCCTTCCATTCAAATGATACCTCACCACCATAAGAGGCAGCTACATTAGTAGCAATTCTTTCAATTGCTTCCTTTGTCTTCTTTCTTACCTCAGGTGTTAAACAACGAACAGTACCTTCCATTTCCGCACTTGGGGCAACAATATTATATGCTTGGCCAGCTTCAAGACGACCAATTCCAACTAAAACATTATCCATTGGAGATGAAAGTCTTGCAACAATTCCCTGAATATTACATACAATTTGTGAAGCGATATATAAAGCATCAACTCCTGCATCAGGTGTTGAAACATGAGCTGCTTTACCCTTTACCTTAATTTTAAACCAATCAACTGAAGCATTATTAGGACCGGGTGTTAAAGAAATATAGCCGGTTTCAATTGCAGAGGAAACATGCATACCAAAGGTACGATCAACATTTTTAACAAGCCCTCTATCAATAAATTGTCTTGCACCATAGCCAATTTCCTCAGCTTGTTGGAAATTAATTACAATTTTTCCATAAATATCATCCTTGTGATTAACTAAAATACGACATGCACCAAGAAGTGATGCTGCATGAGCATCGTGTCCGCACGCATGCATTACACCTTCATTTTGACTCTTATATGAAACATCATTCTTTTCATGAATAGGAAGAGCATCTATATCAGCTCTAAGTAAAATTGTTTTTCCAGGATGATGCCCAATAATTTCAGCATAAACTCCTGTTTCGTCAACTCTTTTATGACTAATTCCTAATTTATCTAATTCCTCTTCAATTTTATTTGCAGTATTAAATTCTTGTCTTGAAAGTTCAGGATGTGAATGGAAATATCTACGGAGTTCAACAACATATCCATGATCTTTTTTTGTTTCTTCTTTGATTTCATCTAAAATACTCATATTATTTGCTAAAAAGCTTCGCCTCCAATATTATAATTGAGCTTTAACCATAAAAGATTAAAACTCAATCATTTAATTAATTATTTTTTAAACCTGCTGCTTCCTTTAATGCATCAAGAGAACTATAAGTCTTTGAATATAATGTAAGAGGTGCAATTAAGGTATCAGCAAGAGATTCAATTTTATAATTGTTAGCAGATACTTCACTATTTAAATAAGCCTTGTGTTGGAATGAATTTAAATCAACCTCTTTTGAGTTTAAAGCTGAATTAGGTAAATTAAAGGCAGAGAAAATCTTTAATTCAATTTTAATGTCTGCATTTTGCTCATCGAGTACATATTGAACAGCCTTCCAATAATCATTTCTTGCGCCACAAACACCAATTGTAACCTTCTTTGAATATGTTTTATTCTTTGTAGATGATGCGTAATCATCAACAGTTTTTACAGTTTGACTATAAGCATCAGCTGTTTTTGCCTCATATGTAAATGCTGGGAAAAATGATTCTTCATATTTTCCAATTAAATACTCAGCTACAATTTGAGTATGATATGCATCTGCAATTTTCTTATAATCAGCATTATCCTTATCTTCTGTTCTTACCGCGATAATATTAACATATGGATTTTCACCTGAGCCATCTTGTTTTTCAATTATAATACCATCCTTTGAAGGTACAAGGCCTGCAGTTGAAGCATAAGTTCCATTTATACATGATGCACCATAATCACTTAAAGTATTTGCTAGTGTGTCAGCTGCCTGTGGTACAACTTTTATATTATAAACATACTTTGTAATATCCTTAAGTTCTGGTGAATAACCCGCAGCTGGATCAAGTTCAATAAGTCCTGCTGCTTCTAATAGCTTAAGAGCACGACATTGATTTGTTCCATCAGATGGAATAGAAATTTGAATTTCCTTTGTATTTTTTCCACATGATGCTAATGCTACTGCTCCTACTCCTGCTAAAGCTGCTACTGATAATATTTTTTTAATTTTCATTTTAAATTTCTCCTTGTTTTTTTATATTTTATTTATTATTTTTATTTTTTTCTTATAAACAAAGCTCTATTTGTTGTTTTTTTAGCTAATAGTGTACCAATACCTTGAATAATACAAATAATAATAACTAAAACAATTAAGCATCCATATACAATATCCATATGATTTTGTTGTTGTCCAAACGTGATGGCAAAATCACCTAAACCACCAGCACCAACGGCACCAGCCATAGCTGTTAAACCAATTAAGGAAATTGCCGTTATCGTTGTAACCTTAATTAATTCAGGTAAGGCTTCTTTTAAATAAACTCTAAAAATAAGCCCCAAAGCTCCGCTTCCCATTGATCTTGCTGCTTCTATCTTACCAGGGGATACATTATCAAGGGCAGTTTCAACCTGTCTTGAATAAAACGGAACCGTTCCAAATACAAGTGGTATAATTGCTCCTCTTACGCCAATTGCAGTACCAACAATTGCTCTTGTAAACGGAATTAAGAAGATAATTAAGATAATAAAAGGAATTGACCTAAATAAATTAATTATAACGCTTAAAATTGTATAAACAATTCTATTTTGCTTTATTCCATCCTTCTTAAAAATAGTAAGCAAAACACCTATAAATAAGCCTAAAATTAAAGAGATAATTCCTGATTGGAAAAACATGGCTAAAGTATTTCCAATTTGCTCCCAAAACATATCATTATAAGCTGATAAATTTGGAAATAGCCTACTATATAATCCTAAAATCATTATTAATTATCTCCTTTCTTTAATATATTAACCTTTACATTTGCTTGTTCTAAATAACTAATTGCATTTAAAACAGATTTATTATCACCACTAATAATTGCAATAATACGACCAAATTGACTATCATGAAGGGTTTCAACATTTGCTAAAACAATTGAAACATCAACACTAAAATCTCTTGACACCTTACTGATTAGTGCATCACCAACAGCATCTTTACCAAATTGTAATTCAACTAAGGTTTGCCCTTCTTTAACCTCAACTATATTAGAATGCTTCTCTTCAAGCTTTTCAAGCTTGCCAAGAGATGAGGTTGAAGACATGAATTTTTTAGTAATAGGCTGCTTAGGATTTGCAAACACATCGTAAACGTCTCCTTCTTCAACAATCTTACCATTTTCCATTACTGCTACACGATCACAAATTTCTTTTATAACTGCCATTTCATGCGTAATAATTACGATTGTAAGATTTCTTTCCTTATTAAGTTTCTTTAATAATGCCAAAATTGATTCTGTTGCATCAGGGTCTAGAGCTGATGTTGCTTCATCAGAAAGTAAAACCTTAGGATCATTTGCAAGTGCTCTTGCAATCGCAACTCTTTGCTTTTGTCCACCAGAAAGCTGTGTAGGATAGACATTTCTTTTTTCTTCAAGATCAACAAACTTAAGTAAATCATTAACCTTTTCTTCAATTTGAATTTTTGTAAGACCAATATGCTTAAGAGGATAAGCAATATTTTCAAAAACAGTTAAACGGTCAAGTAAATTGAAATGTTGAAATATCATTCCGATATTTTTTCTTGCTTCTCTTAGCTCTTTACTCTTAATCTTACACATTCGTACACCCTCTTTTTCATCAGGTACATTATAGGTAAGTTTAACACCATCGACAGTAATTTCACCAGCATCTGGAACCTCAAGTAAATTAATGCATCTTACAAGAGATGATTTACCTGCACCAGAATAACCAATAATACCATAAACCTCACCATCGTTTATTGATAAAGAAACATTATCAATTGCATGAACATCTGTATTCTTTAAATGATATGTCTTATCTAGGTTCTTAATTTCTATCATATAATCATTCCTTTCGCTACCATAAAAAAAGCCCTTTATGTTTATAACACAAAGGACGAATATATCGTGGTACCAACCTTTTTTCACTAATTAAAATTAGCCTATTTAAGCTCTATCAAGCCGCAACGCTATAAAGGGCGTATCCCTCACCTCTTACTTACTTAAGGTGAAACTCCAAGACCATCTTCATTATACCTTCGTAGCTTTTTTCACCAACCAAAGCTTCTCTTAAAGTTCAGTATAATTACTCTTCTTTTCAACGTTCATTTTTTTATTTATGCCTTATTTTTAAGACGATTAAATTATAGCATTAGTCATTATTTTTGCATAATCTTTTAATTTTATAGTCTGCGATAAAAAAAAATAATCACAAAATGATAAAAAATAGCCGAAGCTATTTTTACTTAATTAACAATCGTAAACTAATTTGTGAAGTTGAATCACAAGTCATTGCGCCTAAATATGTAGTTTTAAATAATTCAAAAACCTCTTTTAAAAGCAATGCATCGGTTATAACATCAATCTTAACCTTATATGTAAAATCAGATAAATAATCATTCTTTCTTATTGTTAAAAAATTTAACTACTCTTTATTTCACTGCCTATTAAAATTTATCTTCAACTGAAGACGAGATTATTATAGCATCTAATAAACTGCTTGCATAATCTTAAAATTTTATAGTTTGTGATAGCTTTCAGTTAAATAACAGACTCATAACATCTCAAAAAATAGGTATAAAAGGCTGTTAGTGACACAATATTTTGATTATTTTGACTCAGTTCTTGAAGCATTCTAGCATATAAATATAATGTTTTTTCACTATATGATGCTAATTCACCTTTTAAGTATGTTTCATAAGAAGCATTATTATAAGTATCATAGCTACTATCATTATCACGCATTTTAGCATGAGGGGTCTTATCAAAAAGATTTTTCATCTCTAGTACAACATCTGATATACTAGCTATAACATCTTTTTGAAATTTGGTTAGCTGAGGTAGCCTTGATGATATTTCTTTAAAATGATTTGGGTCTAGCGTTTCTTCCATAAAACCATATTTTATTTCTAATAAATTATAATTATTATTTAAAGCTTCATGTAAATCTTCTAAATATGATTCTAAAAGATTAATATTAAATGTTAAATATTGAGCTTCCCTCATAAGCTTAAAATAAGGATAATTTCTTTGACATGAAGCCTCACCTCCAATATTTTTTAAAGATTTAAACATTTTATATTCAATTTCAACAATTTCATTTGTTAATTTTCGCTTAATATTCCATTCCTTAATAAATGATGTAATTTCTTCCTTATAATCTTCTATATAGAGCGTATTAATTCTTTTAATTACATTAAAATTATGAAGTGTTTCAATAATCTTAGCACTAATTTCTTCATATAGCTTACTAATATCATCATGATCTAAAATATAATAAATCCATTTTTTAATGATACTATTATTATCCATAAGCTTTAACCTTAGCTTGTCATGAGGCAAATACATTTTATGATATATGTAATAAAATTCTATTAAATGATTAACTAAATTATTTTTTAAGCTTTTGAATGTATATAAGTCCCCTCTATCTAAGCTTCTTTTTAAGTTATAGGGAATATATTTATTAATTTCTAAAGCCTTAAGTGATAAATCAATTAAGAAATCATAATTAGAGTTTTTTCTAATATCATATCTTAAATTAGAGAATGTTGAGGCAAAGCCTTGATAAAAAAGTTTACCATTTAAAAGTAATGCCTTAGACTCGTCACTAATATTTTTAATATCATTTACTCCTAAATAATTTAGATATTCCTTCATATAATGAACGCCATGCTTGGTCTGATTTAAAAGACAAAAACGTTTATAAAGCTTAGGCAAGCAATCATATGCTTGTTTAATTTTCAAAAAATCAGTTAAAGGGACACTATCTTCAACTAAAATAATAAAGCCTTGGTCAAAATCATGATCCTCAGATATTTCATCATCAACACCATAGCACTCGCTTCCAAAGCCAAATAGTCCAATCGTTATATATTCTATGGCACTAGAAGGTATTTTTTTAAATAATAACGCTTTATTTTCATTAAAAAAAGACTCAGATAATTCTAATCCTTTAATATGACGTGCTATATTATGCTTATCATATAGCTTAAATAATTCATCCTTTAATTCATAATAATAAGTATTTTGACCTACCGTTTTTAATAAATTAGCTAAAGCTTCTTCATAATAATTAATTGCCTTTCTATCTTCTTTGATTAAATTATAGTATTTAGCCTTTAAGGCTAGAAAGCCACTATAATGAAAATCATTTTTATTTTTTTCAAATATTGTTTTTGATATTTCTATTTCACATTCTGCAAGTGCTAATTCATTTAGCTTTAAATAGCACATTCCTAAATTGACATGAGTTGAGGCTATTTTTATTTCATCATTTACAAGCAAAAGTGCTTGTTTAAGTAAACTAATCGCTTCTTTAATTTCATTCTTTTCTTCATAAAGTAAAGCCCAGTTGTTATATAAGGCTGCAAGCAAATTAGAATCATTAATATTTAGATCAAATAAAGATTTTGCCTCTTTAAAAATTTCAGCTGATGCTTCAAGTAAGCCCCCAGCTCTAAAGGCATTTGCAATATTAATTAAACATGTCGCCTCATCCTTATAATCAAGTTTCATTTTTTTTATTAGATTTAATAAAGCATTTGCATATTTAACACTTGTATCAAATTCCGATAAATCTCTATAAAATCCAATCGCTTCATTAAGAATTTGGATGATTAAGGCCGTATTATTATTTTTTATTGCATGCTCAAGTGAGTCTTCAAGTAAATTTCTTGCATCATTTATTTTATTTTCTTTTAATAATTTATCATAGCTTGTAAAAAAGTCCATTGTATCAGCTCCTATAGTTATTATAAACAATTAGAAAAAAATAAGCCAAAGATTTGCATAAAAAATACCAGCCATAGGCTGGTATCAATTACATTGATTCGTGTATTGTACGACTAATTACATCATCCTGCTGTTCTTTAGTTAGCTTAATAAAGTTTACAGCATAGCCTGAAACACGAATTGTGAGCTGTGGATATTTTTCAGGATGCTTTTGAGCATCTAGTAATGTCTCACGATTAAAAACATTAACATTTAGATGATATCCTCCATCTGATACATATGTATCTAACATTTGAACTAAATTATCTACTTTTTGTGACATAATTATACCTCCAGTACAATTACATTATAGTTTTTATTTTTTTCGTTAGCAAATGATTTGCATATATTAACAATTCTTTATTGAAACATTTTCTTTGTAATAAGACATTCCTTTATTAATAAAATATTCTTTTATATTATTAAGAACACTTATATATTCATCTAAATGTTTCTTTACTAAGTCCTTATAATTATTAAGATATTCTTCTGTTATATCAATATTATTAGGATTATCAATATTAGTAATTGTGATATTATCATCAAATCTTTCACACGTAAATTCAATGTTTACAACATTCTTAAATTTTGATTCATCATAAGGTAAATCATATCTAGAACCAGAATCAATATCAGATAGTTTATATAAATATTCAACATCATCAACACATCCATATTGCGTTTTAAAAGTCATATTTTTTTGTGATGGATCAAATTCATAATGAATAATATTTTGTGGTTCATGCCAATCACTATAATTTTCAAGACCATACATATGATATTTGCCTGTCATTTTAGAGGTATAATAACTTTCTAGTAAATTAAAATTAAAGTACATATAATATTCTTCAGTTCTAAATGGTTTTGTTACAAATTCTGCACGAAAATATATACTATACAAATCTTCTAAGTAACAATAATTGCTATAAAGTTTTTTATCTTTTACATATCCATAATTTCCGTCACCAGTTATTCTTTTATATGGCATATCCTTCGGTGCCCAAGTTGTAATAAAATATTTATTAGCGTTTAAAGCCTCATCAGAAAAAGTACCATCATAAGAATGAAATGCATTATAACATCTTTCTGATGTATATTTTTCATCATTAATATAATACTTATATTTTGGCTTTTTATCGTTATATTGCCAAATACTTGATATAACCACTAATAAAACTACTAAACAAATTATACTACTCCATACTATTATTTTTTTCCTCATTGCAATCTCCTCTTTCATATTTTTTTCTTTTTCAACTGTAATCTAATGATAAAAAATATTTTATCTCTTTTCTAATTTCAGTATATATATTATCATTCAAAAAGTCAATAAAATTGCCTAACATGTCGTTTTTTTGGCCTAAGATGCAAAAAAGACCTATTTTTCAATAGATCTTTCATAATTTTATTATTTTTTAATTGAAGCTAAATGAGCCTTTACCTCATTATATTTTTCTTCGTACATTGCTTTCTTATCTCGTTCAGCTTGAATCTTTGCCTCTGGTGCTTTATTAACAAAGTTAGGATTATTAAGCATATTATTACTTCTTAAAAGCTCACCCTCAAGCTTCTTAAGCTCACCCTCAAGCTTTTTAATAACTTCTTCAATATCAACTAAATCATTTGTTGGAATATAAATTGTTAAATCATTTAAGACTACAACAACTTGATTTTCAAGATTCGCTTTATCTGTTGTAATTACAAGCTCATTAGGATTAGTGAACTTTAACAAATAAGGCTTAGCAGAATTGAGGATATCACATACCTCTTGTGATTTAGCCTCAAGACGAATATTAATTTTAGCTGATGGAGCCTTTGATGCTTTTGCACGTTCATTTCTTACGGCTGAAATAATTTCCATAACAATATTTAAGGAATTAATTGCCTCTTCATCATTAAAGGCCTCTTCTACAGTTGGCCAAGAAGAAATCGTAATTGATTCTTCCTTATGTGGAAGCGTTTGATAAATCTCTTCTGTGATAAATGGAACAATTGGATGAAGCATCTTAATAATTTGCATTAAAACATAAACTAGTACATTTTGCGTAATGTTTTTATTTTCAGCGTCATCTGATTGTAAATCAACCTTAGAAATTTCAACATACCATGATGCAAAATCATTCCAAACGAAATTATATAAAGCTTTATTTCCTTCACCAAATTCATATTTATCAAAGTTATAATCAACCTCTTTGATAACCTGATTTAGACGAGCTAAAATCCAACGAGATGCTAAATTAAGCTTAGCATGCTTTAAATCAACCTCTTGATAACCCTCAATATTCATCATTACATAACGCGAAATATTCCAAACCTTGTTTAAATAATTCCAAGATGATTCAATCTTTGTTTCATCATAACGAAGATCTAGACCTGGAGATGAATTAGTATTTAAGAAATAACGTAAAGAGTCACAACCATATTTTTCAACGACATCAAATGGATCAACACCATTTCCTAATGATTTTGACATTTTTCTACCCTGAGGGTCACGAATTAATCCGTGAATTAAAATCTGCTTAAATGGTGCATGACCAGTAAATTCAATACCTTCAAATAGCATTCTTGAAACCCAGAAGAAAATAATATCATAGCCTGTAACAAGAACATCAGTTGGATAATATCTCTTTAGCATTTCTGTATTTTCAGGCCAGCCCATTGTTGAAAATGGCCATAAGGCTGATGAGAACCATGTATCAAGAACATCCTCATCCTGAGTCCAGCCTTCACCTGGGCATTTTTCACAAACCTTAGTTTCACCATTCTTATACCATGCTGGAATACGATGACCCCACCATAATTGACGAGAAATACACCAATCCTGAATATTAGTTAACCAATTTTTTAAGGTTCCATTAAATCTTTCAGGTACAAATTCATATTCTTTATTTTCAAGAACCTGACGAGCAAGAACATCCATCTTAACAAACCATTGCTTAGAAAGACGAGGCTCTACTACAACACCTGTACGTTCTGAGTGTCCAACAGAGTGAACAATCTTTTCAAGATGATCAAAAAGTCCACTTTCCTTTAAATCATTAATTAAAGCCTCACGACAAGCAAAACGATCCATTCCTTGGTATTTTCCAGCCATTTCATTCATTGTACCATCATCATTCATACAAAGAGGCATTGCTAAATTATGGCGACGACCAACCTCATAGTCATTAGGATCATGAGCAGGAGTACATTTAACACAGCCAGTACCAAATTCCATATCTACATATTCATCTGTTATAACAGGAATTTTAATTTCGGTACCAGGAATATAAACCTCTTTACCAACGATATCTTTAAATCTTTCATCCTTAGGATTAACCATAATTGCTTGGTCCGCAAACATAGTTTCAGGACGAGTGGTTGCGATCATTACATAACCAGAAGCGTCAACAAAAGGATATTTAAAATAATAGAAGGCACCCTCATCATCTTGATGAATTACTTCAATGTTAGATAAAGCTGTTTTAGCTTGACAATCCCAGTTAATAATTCTTTCACCTTGATAAATATAGCCTTTATTATATAAGGAAATGAAAACATAATTAACGGCCTTATTTAACCCCTCATCAAGAGTAAATCTTTCCTTTGTATAATCAAGAGAAAGACCAAGTGCTGCCCATTGCTTACGAATAATAGATGCATATTCATCCTTCCAAGCCCAAGCCTGCTCTAAGAACTTTTCACGACCAATGTCATAACGAGAAATTCCTTGATCCTTTAATCTTTTATCAACCTTTGCTTGCGTTGCAATACCAGCATGATCCATACCAGGAATCCATAAGGCATCATAGCCTTGCATACGCTTTCTTCTTATTATCATATCTTGAATAGATGTATCCCAGGCATGACCTAAATGTAGCTTTCCGGTTACATTTGGTGGTGGAATAACAATTGTAAATGGTTGTTTAGAGGTATCTCCAGCTTCAAAGAAACCACCTTTAAGCCAGAAATCATATTTTCCCTCTTCTACAGCCTTATGGTCGTATTTAGGACTTAAATTTTTCATTTTTATCATTCCTTTCAAATTCATCATTAGTTAAAGTATAAATCATACAATCAACCATATCACCATTATATAGACGCTTATAATGTCTAATAATACCATCATAATGGAAATTTAATGCTTCAATTACATGCTTTGAAGAAACATTTTCTATCATTGTAACACAGGTTAATATATCAATATTATAATGATTAAATAAATATGGAATAAATGTCCTTAAAGCCTCACTCATAAACCCTTTATGCCAAAAGGGAATATCTAGGGTAAAGCCTAGCTGAAATGAATCCGTAGATCTTCTTATTGGGTCAGTATAGAAATTTAAATCACCAATAAGTTCACCTGTATTTTTCAATGTTATTGCATAATAATCATGTAGCATTAAAATATTTTGAAGACGATACTTCGCACTTTTTAGGTCAGGATAAGGTTTATAGCCAGCATAATATGCAAGCTCATGATTTGCTTTAAGCCTATAATAAGCATCTAAATCATTAATATTAAAATCTCTAATAATTAATCTTTTTGTTTCAAGATGCATAAAATCACCACCTAAAAATAAAAAAAGACATCCTAAAAAAGGACGTCATAAACGCGGTACCACCTTTATTCTAGAATAAATTCTAGCTCTTAAGATCCTTAACGAGGATAAATCGAGGATAGCTACTAAACTCACAATCCCAGCTCCAAGACTACAATTTATAAACCCTTAACTATTTCCACCAACCATAGTTTCTCTAAAACGGAAGTATATAAATCCTTCTTTTCAAAGCTTTGTTATAATTTTACTTTTATTTTATAGCTTTGTCAATAGCCATTTTATTATAATATAGGTCAAAAAAGAACTAATGATGTTTAGTCATTAATTCTAATATATAGCATATATCTAATGTTTCATCACTAATTGTAACACTATAATATGAATCAGGTTCTTTTTGTTTATTAAAAGATACTACAAATAAATTAAAATGACGCCCCATTCTTATAGCATACATTCGGTAAAATTTACTTGTAATAAAGCCCTGACTAAATTCTTCAATCGAATCAAAATTATATCCCTTACTTGGTAGGTAATCAGGTGCATCATCAAGAGTAATATTTTCAACATAACCAAATTTAGTTAAAACCTTAAAAACATCATTTTGATTATAAGAAAGCTTAAGGCCTACATTCTCCTTAAGAAAATGTGAGGCCCACAAAAGCTTATCATTTAGATATTTTTCTTGATCCATGCTTCTTCTTAACTATCCTATAAGTTATATATGACGTTGCACCAACAATAACAACACTACCAAATGCTATACAACATACAAGACCTAAATTGTTATTACTTTCTAATGCTGATTTGGCCTGATTTACAATCGTTTCACACTTTGTCATATAATTTGAATCCTTAGGCTCAAACAAATAAACATTAGATGAATTATATAATGGATTTAGATAAAAAGGATACTTAGCTGTAAGATTGCCTAAAGTAACATTACGAGAAGGGTTTTCACTATCCTCATAATAAAGCTCATCCTTATTTTCAATATATAAATTAGCAACCGATTTTAAAGTTGGGCTATAGCCTACTGCAAGCGCATTTTCGAATGCATTTTGAGGATCAAGCATAAAATTAATAAATAAATTAGCAAGCTCTTCATTTTTAGTTGTAGTAGGAATTACCATTGAATCAAAGAAGGCTGCAGTTGTTTTAGGAACATAGACATTAAAGTCTAAGCCCTCAAGTCCATCACCCGAATTATTTTTATCAAGTCCTTCATCTAAGGCTAAATATAGAGCATCAAAGAAATCACCAAGCTGAGTAAATACCAAATCAAGATCACCCGTTGCGACCTTACGCTTTAGCTGGTCATCTCCCCAAACATCAAAGCTAGCTCCTTTTATTCCGGATACAACATCATTATCATTAAAGCTTTCCTCATTAGGATTAAAATTATTACTCATTAGATAACTTGCAACAGCCCAACGAGCCGTTGAATACATTCCCGTTTTAACATCAAATTCATATAATGATTTATCAAATAAGGCTTTAAAATCATTTTGTTTTACAATTTCTTCAACCTCGCTATTCTTAGTTGAATAAATCATTGAATAAGCGCCCCAGAAATAAGGCATTGAATAGGTAATGGTTTCCTTCATATTAGCTTCTCTTAGCTTGGTAAGGTCATCATTAAACATTGTTTTATAATTATTAAGATTTTTAAGCTCTTGATTATTAACATCAATTTCCTTAAGAAGTCCTTCCTTATAAAGCTTTGTAACCATATAATCACCAGGTATTGCTACATCATAAGATGTAGTACCGGCCATTATTTTTTGATACATTGTCTCTGAGGAAGTTACCGTTTCTTCAATAACAATAGCATTATACTCCTGTTCAAATTTAGTAATAAGCTCTTGATTAATATATTCACCCCAATTTAGTAAATATAGGGTATTAGCATTACCACCACTACTTAAAGCAATACACGCAAAAATGGTAAAAAGAATTATAATTGAGCCAATAATTGATATTTTTTTCATTATTTAGCCACCTTCTTCTTTCCTTTTTTACTTGTTTTAATAGAAATAAATAAAACAATCGCAAGTGTTATCATTGTAAGTAGGGCATTATACGCATAAGAACCAGCCGAGAAATTTTTCTTAGTATATGAATTATAAACATAATTAGAAAAATTATAGAAGCCATTACCTTGCGTAAAGTAAGAAATTACGAAATCATCAATTGATAAAGTAAAGGCTAAAAGTGCTCCTGTCATAATAGCAGTTTGAAGAGAAGGTATAATAACCTTAAATAGGCTCTTTATCGGTGAGCATCCTAAATCCTTAGCTGCCTCAAATAAAGATTCATCAGTTTGTTGAAGCTTAGGAAGAACCATCATAATAACATATGGGGTTGTAAAAAAGACATGTGCAATGAGCATTGTTGGAAAACCAAATACATGAGGAATAATAGGCAATAATAATGAGAATATTATCATTATTGATACACCTGTTACAATCTCCGATTGCATCATAGGCATTTCATTTAAGAAATTCATGGCCTTTTTAGCTTTACCTGTTAAAGCATTAATACCAATAGATGAAAACAAGCCTAATGTTGTCGCTATTGCTGTTGCCCAAAATGAAACTAAAAGAGAATCTAAAATATTACGATACAATTTAGCATTTGTAAAAATTTCCTTATAATTTTTAAAGGTAAATTTGCCAAAATGAAGGGCTTGCATTGCATTTGCATCAGAGTTAAATGACTGATAAATAATTACAAATACTGGAATATACATTAACATGAGGGCAATAACGACAAATACTGTTTTAAAAATTAGAGGAAGATATTTTCTAATACCTGTAGCTTCTATCATAGTATACCATCCTCCTTCTTTGTTTTACCAAGGACAATAAGAACGAAAATAATAATAACAGAAACAAAAATAGATAATAATGATCCTAAATTATAATTATTAGCTGTCTTAAACATATTTTCAATAATATTACCAATCATATTAACCTTACCATCACCAATAATAGCTGATATTGCAAAGCCTGTAGCAGCAGGAAGGAATACCATAATCATACCAGAAATCGCACCATCAAGTGATAAAGGAAGAGTAACCTTAAAGAATGTCTTCCAAGCAGGAACGCCTAAATCCTTTGAGGCTTCAATCAAAGAACGATCAAGCTTTTCTAAAATTGTATAAATTGGAAAAATCATAAACGGTAAATAGGTTGTAACTGTTACAAAAATAACGGCACCCTTACTACCAATTAGACTAAGACCTGATAATAAATCAGATGAAAATAACTTATACCATGATAGTATTCTTAGCATGGAATTACACCACATTGGTAAAATCATACACAAAAGGATTAAAACCTTATGCTTTAAATTAGAAAATGAGATAAAATAGGCTACCGGATAACCAATTAGTAAACAAATAATAGTTGTCCAAAAGGCGATTACTAAGGAATTCCATAAAGCCTCCCAATAGGCAAAATCGGTAAGCTCCTTATAATTCTTCATTGTTAGTGTAGCACCATTCAAGCTCATTCCGTCGGATTGTAAAAAAGTTAATGCAAACATTAATACAAGCGGTAAAACCACAAGTATTATTAGCCAAACGAAATAAGGGATTGAAAAACACTTAAATCTTTTCATATTAATCCTCAGACTTCATCATATGAATTTCATAAGAATCAATCTTTAAGCCAATTCGTTGTCCGACCTCAACGTTTTGGTAATCTTCAACAAGCAAATCCATTCCTTCACACAAAACATGCATTTCAAAATGAATACCTGTAAATACTGATTTTGTTACTACACCCTGTAAAATAGCACTATCAGGGTCATCTAAAACTAAATCAAAATCTTCAGGTCTTATAACTGCATTAACATGCTCACCTGGTTCAAATGTTGTAATATAAGTATCAAAATCTGCGCCAAGAAAATTAAAGACATTCTCGCCAATAAAGCTACCTTCAAGAATATTAGCTCCATCATAGTTAGCAAGAATTTTTTCCTTCTTTTCCGTAATAGACTCAACGTAAATATTATTTGGTGAGATTGTAAAGCCAATTTCATCACCTACAGAAAACTTATCCTCTGATGAAACATGAATAACTGTACCATTAACTTCAACATCCATAATATAGGAATTAACCTGAAATTTGACTGACCTTACATGACCTATTAATTTAGCAGACTCAAGTGGAGCAACGTCAAAATCTTCCTTTTCAACAATTATATAAACTTTATCTCCAACTTCAAGGTCTAAGGAAGAAACCTTAAATGTTTTATTAAGCATTGTAAGTCTTCTTTTATCAGAATATACACCAGGAATAATATTAGCCTCACCAATAAATGATGCAACAAAGCGATTAGTTGGTGTATTATAAATATCTTCAGGACGGCCAATCTGCTGAATTTTACCACCATTCATTACAATAATTGTATCAGACATAACCATAGCTTCTTCTTGATCATGAGTAACAAAAATAAAGGTAATACCTAGTTTTTGTTGAAGCTCCTTAAGCTCAAGACGCATCTTCTTACGAAGCTTTAAATCTAGTGCTGAAAGTGGTTCATCTAAAAGAAGAATACGAGGCTTATTAACAATTGCTCTTGCAATCGCAATTCTTTGCATCTGTCCACCAGATAATTGATTAATTTGACGCTTTTCATAGCCTTCAAGATTAACAAGCTTTAAAGCCTTTGTAACTTCATTTTTAATTACTTCTTCTTTAAACTGACGCTTTGAAATACGATTTAACATTTTTTGATAGACATCAAGCTCTGCAGTATCCTCTAGCATCATTTTAACTGTATCCTTATAAGAATCACCCTTAAGCTTTACTGCAACATCATGACGAACAAGAATTTCTTCAAGAAGCTCTTTATAATTATGAGCCTTAGCTTGCTCCTTTGTAATTTCCTTTAATTCTTCTTTAATACTTTCTGTTACAGATAAATCCTTAAAATATTCAATTGCAGCTTTTTTTACATCTCGAGGTCTATCAAATTTAGCAAGATACTTGATAACATTATCAACCTCTTCCTCATCAAAGCCATATTCCTCCATCATTTCCATAACGCCAAGGTCATAAACATTTGAATAGACATTGTTTCTTAAACCAAACGCAACATTATCATAAATGTTTAAATGAGGAAACAAAGCATAGCGTTGGAAAACTGTATTAATGGGTCTTTTATGACTTGGTAGCATACCAATTTCTTCTCCATCAAGTAACAGCTGACCTTCCTGCATTGTTTCAAATCCACCAATGATACGTAAAGATGTTGTCTTTCCACATCCAGATGGACCAAGTAATGTAACGAATTCATTTTCGTTAATCGACATATCGAAATCTTCAAGTATTACGTTATCTCCGTATGCCTTTCTGATTCCCTTAAGTTCAACTAAAGTACGGGCCATTTCTTTCTCCTAATAATATAATATTTTTTTGGTTTTTAATAATACTTTTTTGGGGTATTCTATATAACTAGCACAATAATAGCATAAACATATTTCAAAGTAAACATTAAAATTATAAAATATTTTTTAAGTCTTTTTAATTAATGAAACTTAAGTGAAATATCAAGAGCCTTTGATGCATAGGTTAGGGACCCTACCGAAATAAAATCAACCCCTAAAGCTGCAACGCTCTTAACACGCTCAAGACTCATATTTCCTGAGGCTTCAAGTCTTTTTTGCTTATTATTTAATTTAACACATAAAGCCATTAGTTCATTTGACATATTATCAAGCATAATAATATCTGCTCCTGTAGCTAAAGCTTCCTTAAATTGTTCAAGTGTTTCTACTTCAACTTCAACGGTTAAATTAGTTTTTGCTTTAGCAAGACTAACCGCCTTAGTAATTGAACCAACTGCATCAATATGATTATCCTTTATTAAAACCATATCTGATAAAGAATAACGATGATTAAAGCCACCACCATCTCTTACCGCTTGACGTTCAAGAATCCTAAGATTTGGAGTTGTTTTTCTTGTATCTAGAATTTTTGTTTTTGTTTCAATTTCACTTACAAAATTATGAGTATTAGTTGCGATACCTGACATTCTTTGCATAATATTTAGGCTTAATCTTTCAGCTTTAAGAATTGTTTTAGTATCACCATCAACTACACCAATAATATCACCTTTATTAATATAATCGCCATCTTTAAAATTAAACTCAAGCTTATAGCTTCCGCCTACTTGCTTAAAAACTTCTTTTGCAACCTCAAGTCCTGAAATAATTCCACTTTCTTTAGCAATAAACTTAGCATGAGACTGGTGCCCATCCTCAATTAAACTATCAGTTGTAACATCACCCTTTGGCATATCCTCCTTAAGAGCACTTTTTATAATATCAATAATTTCTTCCTGCATAATATTTAGTCTAGACGGAAATGACAGCCTAGAGACTCCTTTCTTTCAATGGCAGCATCAATAATTAGCATTGCAACTGTTGCCATATTTAATGTTTCATAATAATATCTTGAAAATACCTTAATTTTCTTTAGATTATTTAAGTGATTAGAAATAATTTTTTTAGCTAATAATAAGCCTTCTTCTTTTCGTACAATAAAAACATACTTTGACATTGTATCTCTTATATCAACTCTAATATCCTTAAAATTATAAGGCTCATGAGTAAATTCTAAATCCGGTAAAACTATATCAATCTTGCTAAAATCATTTGATTCATTAATATCCTTAGCAACTCTTGATCCAAAAACAACACATTCTAGTAAAGAATTTGAAGCTAAACGATTGGCCCCATGTACACCTGTACGAGCACATTCACCAACAGCGTATAAATTTTCCATAGAAGTTTTTCCATTGATATCCGTTTTAATTCCACCACATAAGAAATGCTCAACAGGGCAAACAGGAATATAATCAACAGACATATCTATACCATGTTCTAGACAATGCTTATAAATAGTTGGAAATCTTTTCATTAAAAATTCTTTGCTTTTATGAGTAATATCAAGATATACATGATCAGACCACGTATCAAACATTTCTCTATAAATAGCTTGCGAAACTACATCTCTTGGGGCAAGCTCCATTCTTTCCTTATCATACTTAGCCATAAAGCGTTCGCCCTTAATATTTCTTAAAATAGCCCCTTCACCACGTACAGCTTCTGAAATTAAAAAGGCTTGTCCCGTTTTATCCTCTTCATAAAAGCCGGTTGGATGGAACTGAACAAATTCCATATCTTCAATTTTAACATTAGCACGCTTACACAAAGCAATACCATCACCACAAGCAATCTTATCATTGGTTGTATTTTTATAAATACCACCAATTCCACCAGTTGCTATAACAATCTTATTAGCTAAAACATATACCTCTTCATTGTTTTTATTAATAACAATTACACCTAGGGCCTTATTAGTATTTTCAAGAATTTCAATTGCCATTTCATCCTCAAAAACACTAATATTTGTTCTTCCCTCTAAAGTTTTGCGTAAATCCCTCATAACATGAGCACCAGTATCGTCACCACCAGCATGTAAAATACGACGTGATCGATGGCCACCCTCAAGAGTACGAACAAGCTCACCATTTTCATTTTTATCAAAATTAACGCCTAGATTTAAAAGATTTTCTATATTTTGGGGTGCTTCATCAACTAAAATTCGCGTAGCCTCTTTATCATTATGATATCCACCTGCCCTTAAAGTATCTTCAAAATGCTCTTCCATTTGCTTAGGCGAAAAAATGGTTTCAGCCGCAATTCCACCTTGAGCTAAATTAGATGAACCTACATCAATCTTATCCTTAATGAATAAACCGATTTTTAAATCTGACCTAATATTTAAAGCTGTGTAGATTCCGGCAAGACCTCCTCCAAGTACAATAACATCAAATTGCTTTATTTCTTTCATACTATACCTCTTTATAATCAATAATGTCCTTATTAACCTCAATAATTCCCTTATCACTTAAAATATCAATAACACGGTCAAAATAAACCTTCGTTTGACTTGAACCCTTAGGATAACCAACTAAAGTATTAAACTCACTATATAAAATTCTTTTACTAGTTGTTTTTACATGCTTTATAACCCTTTTGAACCCATCTTCAAGCTCTTCAACATAAATTCCATCAATTTTAGGGTAGTATAAATCCGATTTATACATTCTAAAATCAACGCCATATAAATCACTAGGCTTTAAAACAAAGCCAATTACCTTATGAAGTCCATTTTCGCTGATAATCTTGTCAAGTTCTACTTCCATTTCATGTTCAAGATTTAAAGTCAGCCTACTTTTCCCATACATTGGTAAAATCAGTTTTTTCAAATCTAAAATTCGAATGGGTGCAAGCTCGTAAATAATCTTTAAAATAGCATCTTCCTTACTATGTTCATTATGAATTGCATCAGTAATAATTTTTAAAGCATCAGGATATGACATAAATAAAGAATCAATCGTAATGGAATTACTACTATCTTCACATTCATAATCCGCATCATTATAGCACTCTTCATGATTTTCTTCACCATGAGCTAAAATATTTATGATTTCATTATGATATAGTTCTGGATTTTTATAATAAGAAAGACTCCAAACATGATATAAAGACCAGCCTCTTAAGCTTAAAGCGTTATCAATTAAAGAATTCCTGTCCTTAACTGTTTTAAGATGCTGATAATTTTCACCATCCGTTAAAATTCCTAAAATAACATGCTTAGGATCATTAGAATCTAGGACCGCTAAATCAATTTTATAGCCTGAATAACCAATATTTCTAACCGTTTTATATTCATGCTCTTCTAAAAATCTAGCAATTGAGGAAATCATACCATTATCAGTTTGATTTTCTTTAAATTCTGAAGATTTAATATTACTTGCAAAAGCAATATAATCATGAAGCATTATAACTCCCTTATTGGTTGTTTTAGCCAAATTAAACATATCTGGGGAAAGTGATGTTGCAAGAATTACTCTTTCCTTAGCACGAGTTATTGCAACATTTAAACGTCTGTAGCCTCCATCTTTATTAATCGGACCAAAGTTAAGACTAAGCTTACCAGTTGAATCAGGACCAAAGGTTGAAGAAATAATAATTATATCTCTTTCATCACCCTGAACAGACTCAAGGTTTTTAACAAAAAATGGTTCTTCCCTCTCTTCACTGAAAAATTCCTCACAATCTTGATTTTTTAATCTTTCACGATGAATTAATCTTTCAATGTATGACTGTTGTGCCATATTGAAGGTAACGACACCTAATGATTTTGCAGGATTATTTTTAGCAATTTCCATTACAAGATCAACAACTCTTCTACCTTCAGCCTCGTTTATTCTCTTACCATGAATATATAATCCGTTTGGTACAAACTCATAATGAAGGCCAAGATGATCGTTTTTAATACAGCTTGGAAAAGTTGTAAGATCATGATATATTTCTTTATTAGAAAATGTAATAAGTGATTCATCCTTCGATCTATAATGCCATTTAAGCATAATTTTAGGAAGACTTGTCAAAGCTTCATCAAGAATTGATTCATAAACCTCATATTCTGCCTCTTCATCATCTTCATCATCAAATGACATATCAAAGAATGATGTTGGAGGTAGCTGCTCATTATCACCAACAATAATAATTTGATTTGCCCTATACATAGCACCAACGGCATTTTCACTTGTGATTTGTGACGCCTCATCAAAAATAACACAATCAAAATGGAAAGTATCACTGTCAAGGTAGGTCGCAACGCTTAAAGGTGACATCATAAAAATAGGTTTTAAATTCATTAATATAGTTGGAATTTCTTTAAATAAAATTCTTAAGGTTTTAAGCTTTCTTTTCTTATTAGCCTCTGATAATAATGTCTTAACCTCAAGATTTGAAGCCATAACCGAATTAAGCTCTGGCCATGATTTAGTAACCTGCTCTTTAATCTTTATCTTTGAAATTTCCTTCATTTTGCCATCAATTTCTTGATATTTAGCAATAATATTATTCAAATATGCACCAGAATAAATATCAAGACGAGAGTTATTGCCTAAATATTCATTTAAGCAAAGCTCATAATAATGTTTTAAAAAGGCATTTTTATAATCATCCGGCTTAATATTAAGCTTTAAGCATTCCTTTTTAAAGGAGCTAATTCTTTTATCCAACCGTTGATATGAATTAATAAAGTCAATATATTCATATATTCTATCAAAATAAATATAAGCCATATTTAATCTTTGATTTAAAATAAGAGGATTTTCCTCCTTCAAATCATAATCAAAATAATCATTTAATTCATCAATAGAATTTTCAATTTCTTCTTTAATATTTTTTATTTTATTTACTAATAAAATTAAATACGCTTCATTTTCAGGCTTTTTAAGTAATTCAAGAAAATCCTTATAAGAAGAAACACTAATACTCTTTGTACCATCATCATATATTTTAAGGGCGTATAAAAGACGATTTAATTCATAAAAATCTGTTAAGGTGCCAAAATATAATTCTGGTAGCTTTTCCGCAAGAGTGATATCAATTCTTTTGGCCTCTAAATAGCCATCCTTATATTCCTTAAGCTTTTTCAAATCCTCTATTTCTTCTTCATATTTCATATTTTTAGGATTTAATAAATAGCCTTCAAGTAAAGTATCGAGTTTTTTATAGCCAAACATTCTTTTAACCTTTGACTGATACTCATGCATCTCCTTATAGATAGTATCAATATCAAGATCAAGAAAACTAAGCTTATATTTTTTAATCAAATAATCACGTAATTCTTTATTTTTATCGTATATTTTTTCAAGTTTAACAGATGTTTCATATAATTGACTTGGATTTGCAAGCTCTAAATAAGTAGGAGCTACATCCTTTAATATTAAGGCAGCTTCCATAAAAGAAACAATTTCATCAATATTCTTAATATCATTAATCTCTAGATTAAATTTATTTTTGGTATCCTTTAAAATATCCATAAGACGACCCAAAATATTACGTGATTTAATAATCTTATCCTTTAAGGATGCTTCATCTTTTTTAGTAAGCTTGTTTCGATTAAAAAGATAAAAAGGATGAGACTTAGGGTCATCACCAAGACGCTTTGATACGGCTGAGAAAATTTCAATTTGCTCTATATATTCATCAATCATTTTATTTGTAATCAAAAGAGGATTTTCTAAGGTAAAGCTCATTGATGTAATTCTGCTTAAACCTGAAATTTTTGATACTAAATCATATATACTCATATTGATAGGTTCAATCTTTGTTAATATTTCTTCTAAATATTGATTCATTTTCATCATTAAGTTTTCATCTGTTGCCATATCATCACGAGCTTTATCAGAAACCTTAATACGATTATTTTGAACAGAATTTAAATTATCGTAAATTCCTTTTACAATATCCTTTTTATTAGCCTTTGTGTCAAACAAAGGAAGAGCATACATATCCAAACTACATTTTTTTAAGTTCCTATAAACAACCTCAAGAGCAGACTTCTTCTCACAAACAAATAAAACTTTTTTATTTTTAGCAATTAATTCAGCCAACATATTAGTGATTGTTTGACTTTTTCCCGTACCTGGTGGTCCTTGTAAAACAAAACTCAAACCTTCTTTAGCATAATAAATAGCCTTATATTGACTTGAATCTGCAGCTAATACCTGATTTTGTTCCTCAAGTCCCTCTGCCTTATCTAAATTAACTTCATCAAGTTTTATATTTTGATTTAAGGTTGTATCCAAGCCTACAAGAGCTCTTACAACTGGGCTTTTAGTAATTTTATCTTCGTTATTTAATATATCTTGATACATCATTATCTTTGAAAATGAAAACAACCCAATATAAATACTATTAATTACCTTAAAATTAAGTTTAGCTACTTTGGCATTAACAGATGTTAAATATTTTTTTAACTCCTCACCATCTAGTCTTCCTAAATCTATTTTGTAATCAAGTTTAAATTTATGAACAATATTGTCATTAATAATAAAATCATCGTCAAGCGGACGAACTTTAAAAGGATCAGCAACTGAACGTTGACTTATTTCAATAGGTACTAAAGCTAATGGTGCCAAAAACTCTTGTCCATCTTCAATATACGATAAAAAACCAAAAGCCATATAAAGAGCATTTACTCCATTTTCTTCATAATATAAGCGACCCTTTTTACTTAAATTATTTAAAACATAATTAAGACGTTGATAGATAGTTGTCGAATATAAATAATTTTTCTTAGGATTTGGCTTAAATCGTTTTCTTATTTCATTAATTTCTGAAATTTCATATCTATCCTTATAATAAATTGTTTTACCTAAAGCATTAGTTAGCTTTTGATCTAATGATTCTTCAAAGGCTCCATCAAAATCTCCAACTGTATCAAACAATTTAGCAAATTCATATGAGTTTGAATCAATAAAATCATCATATAACTTATAAAAATCATCCGCAATAATTTCAACTGTCGACGCTATTGATTTTCTAAAATTAATTAATCTATTTCTTTTACCAACGTCTAAAAGCCTTCTTTTCCATTTTGTAAGCTTCTTTTTCAACGTCATCACTTCCTTATCATTTATTATAACCAGCTTATTTACTATTACCCTTCAAAATATCAATTTCTTCTTTTGTCAATAAGCGATATTGACCTAGATTTAAGGTATTATCAAGTGTAATATCACCAAAGCCAACTCGCTTTAAATAAGTAACTTTCATATTCAATGCCTCAAGCATTCTTTTGACCTGATGATATTTTCCTTCATGAATATAAATATAAGCTTCATTTTCTTTGATAATTTCAAAACGAGCCGGTAAAGTTTTATAACCATCATCTAAAATTATACCTTCTTCAAAATTATGCTGATATTCTTCCTTATAAATACCATCAAAGGTTAAATAATATTTTTTCCAAACATGATATTTTGGCGACAATAGGCGGTGTGCTAAAGCTCCATCATTTGTAATTATTAGCAGTCCCTCTGTATCAATATCGAGTCTTCCGACAGGAAAAACTGACATTTTAGCATATTCAGGCATCAAATCAATTACCGTTTTGTACCTTGGATCAAAGGTAGCTGAAATAACGTCTTTTGGTTTGTTAAGCATAATATATACAAATTCATTATATTCAATAACGCCACCATCAAAGGTAATTTCATCATCTAAAGGTGATACCTTAAAATCATCCTTATAAATCGTTTCTCCATTTACCATAAAATAGCCCTTACGAATATATTCTTTAACCTCTTTTCGAGATCCATAATTTAAATGTGAAAGAATTTTATCTAAACGTTCCATATATAAACCTCAATTCATAAAATTGCATTATCTATTATACTTTAAAATAAGCTTAAATGAAATAAGAAAGAAGAAAAAAAGGCTAAAATTGCCTTTTATAAATTAAATTAATATACTTTGCTAATTTATTACATCTTTTGAATTTCATCAGTTGAAAGTCCTGTAGCTTCTTCAATTTCTAAGGTTGTTTTTCCTAGTGATTTTAATAATTTAGCATAAAATGTAATTTTTTCTTGTTGATTCAATAGTTGCTCGTCCTTTTGAAATAGTTGCTCCTGTTGATTCAATAGTTGCTCGTCCTTTTGAGATAGTTGAGCATCCTTTTGAGATAGTAACTCTTTTTGAGCTTGAAGTTCCCTCTCATTTTGAGCTTTAACCCATCTTTCATTTATTTGCTTCCACTCAGCTTCAAAGGCTTGTCTTCTTTTAACTTCATCACTATTAAAGGCTTCTACTTGTTTTTTTAGCATTACAAAACATCCTTAACTATGAATAATATATTTAGCTATATCTTTTCAATCTCATCAGTTGTAAGTCCTGTA
>ULMR01041414.1_pt1 | contig 26170 bp, 29 predicted proteins | sample 1951711 | NCBI WGS metagenome assembly ULMR01 (sample SAMEA4835556, study PRJEB28245) | human gut metagenome | biome: gut microbiome; material: fecal sample | place: Denmark | collected 2008 | reverse complement strand
GCAGGCTTGGATAGAATTGTATATTCCGACAACAAAAACAAAGATGATGCCGAAGAAATAAAAAAAGGTTGGGAGCTTGCTAAAAAAGCAATAAAAAATGATGAATACAACCTTATTATTCTGGATGAAGCAAACATCGCAATCGATTTAGGCTTTATAGATTTAGATGAAATGCTAGATGTTCTCAAAAATAAACCTGAAGAAATGGAAATAGTTTTGACAGGTCGAAATGCAAATCCTAAAATTATAGAAATAGCTCATCTTGTATCCGAAATTAAGCCCATAAAACACTACTGGGATAAGGGAATAAGAGCCAGAAAGGGGATAGAATATTAAGCACTTCTTCTCATTAAATCAGAAAGCTTAACTTCCTTTTCAAATTTTTTAACCTTTTTAACTATTTTTTTACTTGGTTTTTGCTCTTTAAATTGTGATAATCCGATTTTTACCTTTGAATTTTCATCAGATAACATAAATATTTCTTTAAAAAATGTAATTAATTCGTTCATATCTAATTCTCCTATAACAATTATAATTTAATTAACTCTGCTGTTATCATACATTAAAACTATTTTACCTTAAAAAAACATTGTATTTTATGTTATATTAATAATACTACGAGCCGAGGTAAAAAATTTGAACCAAAATGATATTAATATTTTAGAAGAAAAATATAATACTGATTTTAATACCGCTTTAAATATATATGAAAATTCTTATTCTCATGAATATCTTATTAATCTTTTAAAAAGCGGTTCTGTTGCAGAAAAACAAGCTGCCGCAATAAAACTGGAAACCCTTAAAAATCAAGATGAAGCCAAAATATTTATATCAAATTTAACAGGTTGTGACGGCAAAATCAGAGAAGCAGTATCTTTTAGGCTTCCGGAATTTGTAAAAAACAACCCCGAATTTTTCACCTCCTACATTGACATATTTTTAGATGCAATAATTGATATTAACGGAAATATTTGCCGAAATACAATTAAAGCTCTTGAATATCTTAAAGATTCTCCGGATTTTACAACAGAATTTACAGCTAAACTTGCACAAAAAACTCTAAATATAATTGAACCAATCAAAAATTTTGATATTCAAGAAGGGAAATATAAAATTAACAAAGAAGTATTCAAACTATACTGGTATCTTGAAACAATTGCACAATTTTATAAATACATCCCATCAAACAAGCTTTTCCAAATATTAAATGAAACTAAAAATATACAAGATTACACAATAAGAGAAAAAACTGCAAAAATACTTTCAAAAATTGATAATATTAAAGAATTGCTTAACATTAAAGAAGAATTAAAAAAAGATGCAAACTACTATGTACGAAGGATTTAGCCAAAGTATATTAACTTTTGTTACAGAATTTATAAAAAATATATACACTTTACGCAATTTTTAATTAATAATTTCCTTTATATATGTACAAGGGGAATAGCAAAGGGAATAACAAAAAGGAGAACAATATGGCAAGAGTGTTAATATCAATGCCCGAAAGGTTTTTAGATGAAATAGATAAAGTTGCAGGGAATGAAAATCGTACACGTTCTGAATTAATCAGAGAAGCTCTAAGAACTTATATGTACAGAAATCAAATCAGAAATTCACAAAGAGCAACCAAAAATGCAGAAATATTAGACGCTCTGCTCGGTTAAAGAAATATAAAGAATTTGAATATTTCAAAAAATATATTATAATAATTAAAAAAGGGGAAAATAAAATGGAAAATAATGAATACATAATGTCATCACTTGATGAATATTTTGAAATATTAGATAAAGAAAATAAAAAACGTTCAGAATTAGTTGCGAAATCATTAGTTAAATACTTACAAAAAACAAAAGAAGCAACAAAATTCCAAACACTTCAAATCGCAAAATAAGTTTTAGGGAAAAATCAAGGTCAAGGTCAAATTTGGTAAATAAAAATTTATAGGGGAAAAAAGAATTGTAAAGGTCTGTCATAAAATGACAGACCTTTTTGTATTCAAATTAAAATATATAAAAAACGAGCCTGTTACCAAGCTCGTTTTTCAAATTTTATATTGTTTCAAAAATTATTCAATAATTTTGTCAACAACACCGGCACCAACTGTGTGGCCACCTTCACGGATTGCAAATCTCATACCTTCTTCGATTGCAACAGGAGCGATAAGTTCAACTTCCATTACAACGTTATCACCAGGCATTACCATTTGACCGTCAAATTTGATAGAACCAGTTACGTCAGTAGTTCTGATGTAGAACTGAGGTCTGTAACCAGGGAAGAATGGAGTATGACGTCCACCTTCTTCTTTAGTCAATACGTAAACGTTAGCTGTGAATTTTGTATGTGGGTGAATTGTACCAGGTTTAGCAAGTACTTGACCACGTTGAATATCAGTTTTATCGATACCACGTAATAAAGCACCGATGTTATCACCAGCTTGACCTTGGTCAAGAGATTTTCTGAACATTTCAACACCAGTAACAGTTGTTTTCTTAGTTTCGCCTAAACCAACGATTTCAACTTCATCACCAACTTTAACAACACCACGTTCTACACGGCCTGTAGCAACAGTACCACGACCTGTGATAGAGAATACGTCTTCAACAGGCATCAAGAATGGTTTGTCTAAGTCACGAACAGGTGTTGGGAAGTATGTATCGATAGCATCCATCAATTCCCAAATTTTATCAACCCATTTATCTTCACCACGTTGGATTTTTGGATTAGCTTGAGCAGCTTCAAGAGCCTTCAAAGCAGAACCGTGGATGAATGGGATGTTGTCACCGTCGAATTCGTATGAAGAAAGAAGTTCTCTAACTTCCATTTCAACTAATTCTAACAATTCAGGATCATCAACCATATCACATTTGTTCAAGAATACAACTAGGTTAGGAACACCAACCTGACGTGCTAACAAGATGTGTTCACGAGTTTGAGGCATAGCACCATCAGTAGCAGCAACTACAAGGATAGTGCCATCCATTTGAGCAGCACCTGTAATCATGTTTTTAACATAGTCAGCGTGGCCCGGGCAGTCAACGTGAGCATAGTGTCTAGTAGCTGTTTCATATTCTACGTGAGCAGTAGAGATAGTAATACCTCTTGCTTTTTCTTCCGGAGCAGCATCGATTTCATCGAATTTTTTCAATGCAGCTTGTCCTGCAGCAGCCAATACAGCTGTGATAGCTGCTGTTAATGTTGTTTTACCGTGGTCAACGTGGCCAATTGTACCGATGTTAACGTGCGGTTTGGTACGTTCGTACTTTTCTCTAGCCATGAGATTAATCTCCTTTTTTCTACTTATACTACAATACTAATTTGGTATTTTAAGCCATATAATATATAATATTTGCTCAATATTTTTTGTCAACACGACTGGAAAAGCTATTATTTATAACCTTTACATATTTTGTTATTTTGGTTTATATTCAATAAAAAAGCCCCATAAAATGGAGCTTTTTTATCATGTTAGTTTTATTATTTTGTTTTTTATTCTTCTGTTTCTTCAGCATTATCTTCAGCAGTATCGTCTTGGAAATCTTCTTCATCAACTGCTTGTTGATTCATTTCTTCTTCTATTTCCTGTTGCAATTCATCAACTTCTTCTTCTGCATCGTCAACGATTTCTTCAGGAGTTTCTTCGTAATTGCTAATATTTTGAGCTTCAGCTTTTTCCATTTGAGATACGCTCTTGATATCTATTTTCCAGCCTGTTAATTTGTGAGCAAGTCTTACGTTTTGACCTTCTCTACCGATTGCAAGGCTTAATTGATCATCAGGAACTACAACCATTGCTTCATGCGCATATTCATCATCTGCCAAAATATCAACTGATACAACTCTTGCAGGTGATAATGCGTTAACAATATATTCAACAGGATCTTCAGAATATCTTACGATATCAATTTTTTCATTTTTCAATTCTGAAACAATTGTTTGAATTCTTGAACCGCGAGGTCCGATACAAGCACCTACGCTATCAACTTCAGGGTCATTTGACCATACTGCAATTTTTGTTCTGTAACCTGCTTCACGTGAAATTGATTTAATTTCAACAATACCGTCTTCAATTTCAGGAACTTCAAGTTCAAACAATTCTCTTACAATTTCGGCATGAGCGTGAGAAACAATTACTTGAGGCAATCTTGTTGTTTCTTTTACGTTCAATACAAATACTCTGATTCTGTTACCAGGTTTGTAATATTCTCCGGGAATTTGTTCTTTTTGAGGCATTATTGCATCAATTTTACCAATATTTACGATAACATTACGGTTTTCAACTCTTTGGATAATACCTGTTGTCAAAGTACCTTTCTTTTCCATAAATTCTTGAAGTACAAGATTTCTTTCAGCTTCTCTGATACGTTGTGTTATAACTTGTTTTGCGGATTGAGCTGCGATACGACCAAATTGATCTGGTGTAACTTCAATTTTAATTTCATCGCCTACTTCAACATCTTCGGCAATTTCTTTTGCGTCATTCAATGTAATTTGTGTATCAGGATCTTCGACTTCATCAACAACTAATTTTGTTCTGAATACACCGATTTCGCCTGATTGTTCGTCCAAAATAGCTTCAATGTTTGTAGCTTCTTTAATGTGCATGTGCTTTTTGTAAGCTGCAACCATAGCATCGCATAAAGATGAAATCAAAACGTCTTTTGATATTCCTCTTTCTCTTTCAAGTTCTTCACAAGCTTCAAATAATGCTGTTCCGATTTTAATCATTCTTTATTCTCCTTTTTAATCTATATATAATTTTGCTGATTGAATATTTTCTCTTGGAATTTGTAATTCCTTACCGTCATCAAATCTAAAGAATTTAAGACCTTCAGTTTCGTTAAAGTCCAGAATTTCACCTTTAAAGATTTTTTCAGTTTCACCTTCAAGAGGTTGTTTCAACTTCAAGCTAATTCTTCGGCCGTTAAAAATAATAAATTCTTTATCCGACTTAAACTTTCTTTCCAGACCTGGAGATGAAACCTCAAGATTATATTTTACGGGAATAAGTTCATCAAGGAAATCCGACAAACTTCTCGTAACATTTTCACAATCATCAAGTGTAACATCTTTATCTTTAGAATATAAATAAATTCTTAAAAACCATCTGTGATTTTCTTTCACAAACTCTATTTCAATAGGTATGTAACCAAATCTCATAGCAGTATTTTCAATTAATGGCGTAATTTTTTCTAAAATATCATGTCTGTTTATTTCTTGCTTTACCATAACACCTTACCCTTCTTAATAGATAAAAAAGAACGGGGGTTCCCGTTCTTTTTTTATGACAATACTGCCTTGTGATTTCATTATAAAATATACATATATAAAAGTAAAGTTCTATGTTAATTAATTGTTACGTTATGCCGAAACTGATTGATTAGTAGCTTTTTTAGCTTGTTCAGCAGCTTTTTTAGCTTTTTCAAATTCTTCCTGAGTTACAGGTTTAGCACCAATCATATAAAGAGTTTCTCCATTATAAGAACCTGTTCTGAATGTTTTACCACCTATAGTCTGAGCTTTTGATGCATCTTTATATAATTTTGTATAATTTACTTTTTGTTGAAGGGTATCTCTTGTATTAGTCAAATCATCATATTTTTCAGACTTCTTTTCATTCTTTTTCATCAAGAATTTTTCCATTAAGTTAAGACCGTTTGAAGTATCTATTCTATTGTTATTTTTAGAGATTTTAGTAGATAATGTATCCATTTTATTATTTGTTTCGGTCAATTCTTTGTCTTCATCTTTTTCTAATTCAGTTAAACGAATTTTTTGGTCTTTAATTTCATCTTGATATTTTTTAATATCTTTTGTCAAATCTTTTTGTTTGTCTAAAGCATTTTCATAATCTTTAACCTTGCCATTTGCATCACTCTCTTGTTTTTTCAATTCATTTAATTCTGTTTGAGCTTTTTCTAAATCAGTTTTTGCTGTTTGAAGTTCTTCTTTTGCAGATTGTACCTCACCTGATGCTTTTTCATAAGCATCAATTGATTTTTCGTAGTTTTCAACTGCTTTTTCATGGTTTGCTTTAGCCTGATCTAATTTTGTTTTAGCTTCTGTCTTTTGTTGTTTAGCTGCTTCAACTGCTTTTTGAGCATTTGCATATGCCGGGTTAGCAATTTCTGTTCCATTCGGACCCATTATTTTCTCAGGAGTACTTGCTAAAGTTGCCTCTGCATTTACTAATGCTTCAGATGCTTTTGTATAATTTGTTGCAGCTTCACCAACCGCAGCTTCCATATTTTGAGCTACTGATAATTTCGCTGTTTTATCTTTTTCAGCAGCACTTAAAGCGGTTTCTTTATTACTTACATTAGTTTCTTTTTCTTTTACAGTCTTTTCTTGTGCTTCTACTTTTGGTTTTAAGGTTTCAAGCTGTTTAGTTGCAGCTTCTGATGCTGCCTTCATAGACGGAAGTTTCCCTTCTAATTCTGACAACTCTGACTGCATTGAAGCTTCATCAGCTTCTGCAGCTTCAATAGCTCCACGTAAACTTGTAGAATCTTTAGCTTCCTTCATTTCTTTGATAGAGCCAACATCCTTAGAGCTACTAGAACTTGAAGATGATTTAGTTTTGTGAATTTTATTCAAAGTTGAAATTGTACTATCACCGGATCCTTCAGATGATGACAATGCATTTACAATTGAAGCAATGCCTGCTGTAGTAACTCCAGTTAAAAGCAGAATATTTGCAAACTTATTATCTGAATTGTCAGCCTTTATAGTCGTTGGATAAGGGTTATAATTATTAAATACAGATGTTCTTCCATCATTCAAACCATGTCTTGTTATACTGTTAGACAAACTATTATAAGACTTAGCATTAAAAATTGAACCTGTACCACCTAATGAGCGTTGAGCCATAACACCAAAACCTGGAACAGTTGCTCTTGTTGTAGTAGCAAGTCTTGTCGCCGCTGTTGTTTTGAACGACGATGAGCCTAAGCTTTGGTTATTATTAATATTCAGTTTTACTAATCCTGCTGTATTAACACCGCTCATTTACTTATCTCTCTTTTTTTGCTCTCTAAAAATATAAACAATTTGAAATTTCCAAGATTTCACAAATATAATAAATCGTTACAATTGTTAACATTTTTAGAAAACCAAGATATCCCTTATATATATTATACCCTTATTTTTATTAAAAAAATCAAATAGGTATTGACACTAAATTTTTACAGGAAATATTAATAATGTTCACATTTCTAAAAATCGCCAAAACACGTAGCTCAAGACTTCTTTAGAGATATGCAAGAGTTTTTAACAATTATTTAACAAAAATTATGTAAATTTTTAAGCATGGCACTATATTTTGAAAACTGCTATACTGAGCAGGTTTCAAAAATTAGCTAAAAATAAATGTAAAAAGATTGGCATGGATTAGCTCAAATGTGTTTATTTTTTATTTCTTTATTCTATGATGAATATACAAAAATCTTGGGAGCGGGGATAGATGTAATATCCATCTTTTGCTCTAAAAATTTATCGATCCTCAGAACGATTAAACAGTGAGAAACATTAGTTAAAATAAGGATAGAGGAACTTATCAGGAGGTAGTGAGTCGTGTTAGAGCATGGTTATATTCAAATTTATACTGGAGATGGAAAAGGAAAAACGACCGCAGCACTAGGGTTAGCATTGAGAGCTCTTGGGCACGGCTGGAAAGTTCTAATTATTCAATTTACAAAAGGTGATAGCGCAACTTCATACGGAGAAATTATTACATCTTCAAAATTCTTACCAAACTTAGACGTTGTTCAATTTGGTATGGATAGAGTATGCTATTCTCATAACGTTTGTATGGAGGATTTTAAAGAAGCTAAACGCGGTTGGGAATTTGCAAAAAAAGCTATTAATTCAGGAGAATATCAACTTATTATTCTTGATGAAATTAATATTTGTACCGCAATGAATATGATTAAAGTATCAGATGTAAAAGATGCACTTTTGCATAAACCTGAAAACCTTGAAATCGTATTAACAGGACGTTATGCTCATCCTGAACTTAAAGCTATGGCACATCTTGTTACCGAAATGAAACCTATTAAACACTATTTCGATATGGGTGTTATGGCAAGACAAGGTATTGAATATTAATGAGTATTTTAACGTTATAAAAAGACTTAAAACACACAATATAAGTTAATGTAAATCCTTTTTGTTTCAGAAAATGAAATACCGGGTAATCTAAGAAATTAGAAAACCCGTTTTTTTTGTTTTTATATAAAAAAATCTTCCTTTAAACTTGTTAAAGGAAGATTTATAATCAAATATATAATATAAACTATTATGTACTAAACATTGTAAAGACTTTTTCAACGTTCTTACTAATCAAGTTTTTAACAGTATCATATTCTGTTGTCAGAGATGACAATTCTGTATCAATATTTTTCAACTCAAGTTCAAGAGATTCTTCTTTATAATTCAATTTGCTCTTTTTAGAATTATATTCTGCTTCTGCCTGAGCTACTGCATCTTCATCTGTTATTTCAGCAATATGTTCACTATTTGTATAATGTCCTTGATAATAATAACCGTCAGTATTTAATGTTGAAACGAATAATTGACCGTTTTTCAAAGCTTGGTTCAGATATGTTGAATCCGTAATTTGATCACGTTTTGTAGCATCTGCACAAGCACCATACATACACAAGTTATTATATAACTGGTTATAAAAATCAGCATTCAATATATCTTGAGAGGTTTGTGCTTCTTCATTTGTAATAAGGAAGTAATATGATAAATCATCTGTTATATATAAACTGTCTTTAGATGATTCTTTATCAATGTTAAAACCTGAATCATATCCATCAATAGACATTGAAAAATATGTTAAATATGATTTTAATAAGTTTGATAAACTTATTGATTTAACATCTCTGTTACCTTCAGCTATACAGTTTGAATCTTGAGCTTTAGATATAGCATTTTGAACAGACTTATACATTGTTCCGCCTGAATTTGCAGTTACAGCGTACTCTTGACTTACTAAAAGTTTAGAAAATTCATAAGCTTGATCTAATGCAGCATCAGATTCATCATCAACATTCAAGCCCTTAATATCACCATCAGGTGCTTGATAGCCTAATAATGTTGCCATTGCAAGTAAAACATCCTGAGCTTTCTTCGCAAATTTTTCAGTTGACATTAGGCCTGACATTTCATATTTACCTGATAAGAAATCACCCAAGGTCAAATGTTCAATTTCACTTTGAGATAATGCTTTTCCGTTTTTAGTAATTATAAGTTTATCCGCATCTTTTTTAGAATCCGGAGTAGTAGTTGTACAGAATACTTCATCAAAAGTTTTACCTGTTTCAGCTGCAGTTCCGTCTTCTCCTGCTGTACCTTCTGTTTCTCCTACATCAGCATTGCCGACTCCGAACAAATCCAAAAGATTCAATCCATACAAGGAATCTCCTATATCATAAGAAAGATTGATTTCTCCATCGGAAGTTCCAATTGCAACAGTAGATTGTTCATCACATTCAGCTTCTTGTAAATAAGTTATAAAAGTCGCTGTTGGCATAGCATTTGCCATTGTTTTATCAGCGATTTCGCCACCAACACCTGCATCTGTATAACCATTAGCACCTAAGGCATATATTGAATTAATAGTAGATGCAGAAACCTCATTTGCAACACCTAATTGATATAAAAACGCGTTACGACTGCCATCATCAGTTGAGCTTGCAGAGCCCATACTAAATTTACCCTTACCGGTCGGATCACCTGTTTTTTCATCAATAATACCTGCTTTAACTGCGGCATTAAACATACTGTCTGATAATACAATTTTTCCTTGCGTATCAGTGATTAAATAAGGATCATATTCATTCAACGCAGATGGAGTCATCATAATTGCGTATGACAAATCATAAGTTGTACCTGTTCCATCGCTGTTGTTATCCCCATTCCAAACGAGTTTTGTCGCATTTAGAGAATTTTGATACTCATCAGCAGCTTTTTGCAAATCACGAGTAACAGAAAGTTTTTGCTGTGCAATTTCCATTGAACGAAATTCACAGTTATTTTTTCTTGCTGTTATGGCTAAAAATCTTGCTTGTGAAGCTGCCAATCCCATTTTTGTAACTCTTTCCTTTCGAATTAACTTAGTAACAACATGTCTGTTATTCGAATTGACGGCATTTTGAGTCTAAAACTTTAATATATATAAAGTTTATGTAACAAATTATTAACATCATTTTAAATCAATCAAAAGGTCATACATCTTATCAATTTTGTCCTTTACTTCTGAAAACTGATCTTTCAAATCAACAAAACTATGGATTGTTACGAATTTTTCTTCAATTTCTTCAACAATCTCCCGATGCTTTTTCTCCAACTGTTCAGGGGTTACAAAAATTCTTTGCTGTACAAAAAACATTAAAACAACAATGATTATCGGAGAGTATTCTAATATTTTTTCCATAATATCCTTCCTTTAAAGAGTTATAGGCCAGTAAAAATCCACAAGATAAGAGGCTGCATCCATTGGATGAGATAAAAATTTTAGTTCTTTGGACTGTTTAATTTGCTGATATGTTGGAATATCAATCTTTGATGTACCTTCTTTGTATTTTAAGTTGTAAATATTATAAAGAAGTTTTTCACATTTTTTATCAACAAAAAGACAAACTTCACCGTCTGCCGAACGCACCTTTGAATTAAACGCCATAATCCTGTTTTTTATCGGCGGATTGAATGCTTTAATCTGAATTTCCACATCATATCCGTACTGCAAAAGTTTTTTCTTTATAATTACGTAATTTGTATATTCACTTGTACAGCTTCTGTTATCACCTGAGGCATCACCGTTTACGATAACTTTGCCTTTATGATTTGGATAACGCCTGTAAAATTCATCACAAGCCTTTGCAGTTGTAGTGTTTTCCATTGCAATTTCATCAAAATAAAAAACTTTATCATCAGTCTTATGCGCAAACACCCAACACATAGGATCAACGTTAAAATCACAAGATATATGCAAATCCATATCAGGTTGATATTTAATATCTTTAATATTTGCATCCGTAAAATCTTTTATAACAAGACCGTTATTATATTCCCCGTTTTGCGCAAGAACAAAAATTTTGTAATATTGTTCATCATAAAGCTTTTTAAGTTCATCACAAAAGCCCTCAGGCAGATAAATATTCTGAGTTGTCGGAGCCGTAATTAACCTATAATTAGGTGCAGGATTTTCAACAAATGTTTTATAAATCCAACCTCTTTGCATTTCAGGATTTGTATGTCCAAAAATTCTATAAGTAAAATGCTTCCAAACTTTTTTAACTCTTTGACGCATACGTCCTAAAAGCATTTTAAACGTATCGTAAGGAATATCAGACATCTCCTCAATTTCTACAAACCCCAAATTTAAGGATTTCAATTTATTAGGTTCATCGAAATGTCTGAAAAGAATTTCAGAACCGTTTTTAAAAGACAATTTTTGCAGAGTTGACGACCATTCATAATCCTTACCTTCGACAAAACCAAAGTTTTCCAAATGTTCAAAATACGTCTGCAAAGTCGTATCTCTAACAAGAGTATAAGTCTGAGCACCAACTAATCCCCTAACTCCGGGAAATTTTAAAGCAAGTAATATTCCTAAAAGCGAACCCGCAAAAGTTTTTCCGGAACCATAACCTCCCTGATACACAGCGACATCTAATGTATAATCATGCGGGATTTCCAAAAATTCCCGCTGTGCCTTTAATAACTTATACAACATAATTTCCTACAATTAAAATAAATTATTTATTCTCAAAAAAGATTCTGAAACGAGTTCAGAATGACTATTTTATCTCTTTAAACAAATATTCTTTTGCTGTAAATTAGTGCCGCAAATGCGGCACTATGATTTATCGTCATTTAGTAAAAAATTATTTGCGTTTTCTATTCCATACTGTTCTAGTGCGAATTTAAAACATTCTAACCAGTCGATTTTTTCTTCAACTTCAGGTACCTGCGCAAAGGATTGAACAACTTCAAAAAGTTCTTTTAATCTCATCTTTCGTTCAAAAGAAGCTTTTCTATCTCCATAACGATATACGTAATTTGCATTTCTTACATTATCATCAATTTCCATAAAGCTTGTTTTGCCTCTGTCATTTACGCCAATAAGTTCTTTCCCCAGCTTAAAATATGATATGATTTCTGCAGTTTTTTCAACCATAGGAACTATAATCTTTCTGTTTATAGAATCCAAAATCATATTTAATCGGGCTTCTTGTCCGTTCACAGAATAATTCAATTCGGTTGCAGTGCGTTCGGCTGCTTGAAGATTGCCTGCCATATTTTTGAAAATTCCTGTTGCACTTTCAATTGTTGATTTAAAGTAGTTCAAGAAATCCCACCCTCCCATGGCTTTATCAAAAGATAAAGGAGTCGGAGCCGTAGGCATTAAAGCCGCATCGTATTCAATAATTTTACCCGGTTTTACATCCTGCTGACCTTTAAAGCATCCTTTTGGTGCAAGATATGGAGGGTTTATCATTAAGGCTAAGGCATCTATCTGTTTATTTAAAATAGTAGATGCCAAACTGTTCAATATCAAAGCCACACGCAAAGGAGAAATACCTCGACCTGTTTGAGGGGATTCTATTATATTTGCGTGAATAAAAGGATTTATCACAAAAGGGTTACTTTCAAAACGGATAATCTCACGCCTTGCAGCAACAACTATCAACCAGTTTTTTAACAAAGTTCCGTCAGAAAGCTCGATATCTCCCCAAAATTCTAAAATTTCGACTTTGTTTCCTTCAACAGCTTGCTCATCATTATTTTGTAATTTGTTAGATGCCACCACTCCTTTCAATACTTCCAATTTAATATCATCCAAAAAATTATTGGCTTTATCCGAATAAAGTTCATCTATTGTTGAATATGTTTTATAAATTTTTGCACATTTATCCCAATTATCACGATTATATTTATCAAAGACGAAATCTTCCGATTTTATATGCTTGACTTTTGCGTTGTCATAAATAACTTTGTCATCTATTACAAAACCTTTTTTATCAGGGTTTAGGATTTGTTCTTCCAAAGTTTGAGCACGTCTTACTGATTTTATTTTTGTTTCCCAGCCGACAAATAGAGTGCTTTCGCCAGTTTCCACAATTCCGTCTATAACTTTTTCTATCTCATCTTCTATGTGCATCTGTTCAAAAGTATTTACAAGCATAGCTTTTTGTCTGTTTGCATAACTTTGAGTTTGCGGAGTTGTACCTGAGACATCAAACATCGCATCAGGATGAGAATACAAATTTTCACTGATATGAGATTTTAAAGTTTGCGCAAGCTCATAAATATCAGGCAATTCAACCTTGTTATCCCAGCCGTTAATTTTAGGGATATCAGAATTGTATATAGCATCACGCACAAGTTTTATATCTGATAATTGAGAGCTTCGCTGCTCATTAAATCTATCATATTTATCAATTATATTGGCAACCAAAAATTTTTCTTCCGTATCGGAAAGATTTTGTGTCAAATCTTCTTTTTCTATTTTCATTTTTACCACCTTTGTCAATTAGCTTTAATTGTTTTTAAATAAAGAATAAACTTCTATATCTTGTAATTTTCCTTTTCTTAAAGTTTCATTTTTTAACAATGCTTCTTTTTCAAAACCGGATTCTTTTAATAGAGTTTTTACTCGGAAATTATCGGGATAAACAAGTGCTTTAATTTTTTGAAAACCATACGTTTTGAAGCAATAATCAAGGAAAAATCTTGCACAAATTTTTGTATAATTTCCCCAAAATCGTTTGTCAAAACAGGTTATCAATTCTGCACTGTGCATTCTTTCACTATCTCCGATAATATTATCAAGATATACAAATCCGCTCACAATATCGCCCTCTACAATCACAAAAAACAGAGGAGATGTTCTATTTACGAGTTTGGAAAAATATTCATATACACTTAACCCGTCAAAAGCATAATCATCTTCCATGCAACGCAAATATTTTGTATATAAAAATAAGGCCTGCTCAAAATAAGCAGGACTATTATAAGGATTTGTAAATACAGCCATTAAAATACCGCTTTCTCAAATTTTATATAAGCATCATCTGTTGTAAAGGCATTCAATTCGCCATTTAGCATTTTTTCTCTGACATTATTTTGAAGTCCGATTAGTGCATCTGCCTGAACTCCGTTTACAAATGTCTCATTCATTGTCTTACGATTAAAATAACGGAATACAGAAGCTTTTGAAAAAATTTTATTTTTAGGTAAATCTTTTATATCAGTATAAACTTTTGCAACCTTTTTCTCTTTTGATTTTTTCAAATCACTCATAAATTCCCGCTCTATTTTCATTTTTATAAGCTCTTCTAAAGAAGCATTATTTAATAGTCTTTCTTCATCATCACTATTTTTCATAAAATTTACTCCTTTTAATTAAATTTTATTGTCATCTAAATTTGAAATTGTAATAATCTTTGCGGATTTATACTCCTCTTCCTCCTGATTAGTGTTAAAGCCCAAATATTTACATAAACTTTCGAGAGCTTTTAATCCTGCCGATGTATCTCGAAGTTTCTTTTTCCCTGTAACACATCCTTCTTTATCAAGGATATCCTCCTCTTCCAAAGAAAATTCAGCTATTTGCAAAAGCTTTTGAATTACATACCCCTTATTAACTCTCAAAGAATTAATCTGATTTTTTAACTGAAATTTAATTTCTTTTATTATTAAATTATCAGACAACAATCTTGCTGCAGTATCCTTCAAATCTTTTGACCTGTAACCGGCATTCTTGGCCGAAAGTTCACCATTAAGAGTCTTTATATATTCAGTAACAAATTTCTTTTGTTGGTTAGTTAATTGTTTCATTTTTCAAGTACTAATTATGTAGTTTTCGTTACAATTCTTTGTATAATTTGAAATTTTTGAAAAAAAATTGTATAATAATCATGCTATTTATATTTCGGCTAGTGTAAATCTTAACAGGAGGGGAAAATGAATTTTAAACTTCCTGTTTTTTTTGCCCAAAATTTTACACATAACCTCTATTAAATAAAGCGTAAAACGTTGATTTAATTACCTTCTATGGATTTTTACAGAAGGTGCTGAATCCATTGTCGGAGATATTCGAGAACGCATGTTTGCTAAAGCATCTTTATACATGCTGTACCAATAATTAAATCTTACATGCTGCGGATTTCCCTTAAGCCTCATACAAGCACCATACACAAGTATAGGTTCTGCAAAAGGATCAGGGATAAGTGAAACATCTTCAGCATTCTCTAACATCAATTTTTCGGTATCATCAGACGCTTTTACACAATTTTTTGTGTAATATATTATTTCTATATTTTTGTCTTGATTAAAAATAGGAAGCAATATTTTATCATTAAATAAACTATACGTATTTTGAGGTTGAGAGTTAATAAAGAATTTTTCAAAGTCTTCATAGTAATCAAACTTTACCCCGTCAATCATTAATGTTTCAATTCGACCATCCACGGTATTTTCAAGTTCTCCCGTATTTTTAGGCAAAACAAGAGTTTTTTTTCTGAGAAGAAAATTCCAGTTTTCAAAACCGCAAACTTCCAAGTTTATAACATTTAAAATATTTTTAAGTTTTTTATGATCATTTTTTATAAGCTCTGAAAAAGCACTTACCTGCTTATAATTTAATTCAACAAGACATTTATTTATAAGTTCTAAATAGTTCATAAAATTCCTTTCTGCACTTTTAAGAAAAAACAGCCTCGTTATAAGACTGTTTTCCCTTAAAAGATTTTTGAATATTGCTATTTTATAAGACCTTTTTTCAACTGATCCATAATTGCACGTTCATGCTTAGCAAATTCAGCGCCGCTCATTTTGCCGATTTGTTCACGAGTATAAACCAAATTATTTAAACCGTCAGAGCCTGAATTTTGAGCATTTGCTCTTAATCTCTGTTTTGCGGTTTCATTCTCATTGCTTAATGTTTTTTCGTGTTGTAATTCTTTCAAATATCTATCAATTGCAGTGTTTTCAATTTTTTCTACAAGAGCAGAAATTTTTGAAAGTTCATCCTCATCAAAAGTTGCATTAGAGTTTTTCAAATAATCATAAACGTCAATTCTACCGTCCCTGTTGAAAAATTCAGGGGGTACACTACTCTGACCTAACTGCATTTGAGGTTGCATTTGAAGTTGATTTTGAGTAGTCATTGGTTGTCCTGTAACAGGTATTTGACTGTTATTTTGACTTAATGTGTACTTTTCAAACGCCTTTTGAGTAACATAATTCATTAAATTTTGTCCTTGTTCTTGTGTCATAACACCTGCTTGTACAAGATTTTTGATAGTATTCAGATCATTTACAGCCATTTGCTTAATCTCTTCAGGATTAGTATTTACAGGCTGTTGTACTCCTTGTGCCGCTTGTTGATAACCGGCATTGGATGAAATATTTTGTATATTTTGTCCGTTCATAAATAATTTCCTCATATTTTCCCTTTAATCAAATACGATTAAAGGCCTTTCATATAATCAACAGCAAATTCAATCGCATCATCAATGAATGATGAAAATAAAAAGGCAATAATCGGCTTTATAATCAATGGGACAGGAAGTTTATCTATAATATATTTAATTGCCATTTTCTTTTTTTCTTGGCCTTTGTTACTTCCCAAAGCTTCTTCTGCCTTTTTTACGGCTGTTTTTGCAAGTTCTTTTATTGCTGATTTTACATTATCAAACATAAATTCCTCACAAGTATTGTTTTATAATGCACCTCCGGCAAAAAATAATATCCGGAGATGCATTATGGGGTAACCAAAGCAGAATTATAAAGAACTCTGCTTTCATAAAAATTGTTATACTATACAGGAGCTGTTACAACCATTTTTGCAAGAGCTTTAGGTTGAACAACTTTTGCACCGTACAAATATAGACCTCTAACTAAATCAGAGAAGCTGTCTTTATCTCTCAAACTTTCAATTTTTGCTAATTGAGATGCAAAAGTAATTGCTTCATTAGTACCTGCAAGAACATAATATTTGCCTGATACATCAGTTAAGTTAGTGCTTACTAAAACATCCATGCCTGCAATTCTACCGATTGCGCCTTCTCTTAAAGTTTCATCCGCAACATTATGAGCACCGATAAATTCAGAGCTTTGCAGTAAATAAGATTCAATTGTAGGGTTAATTACAACCCAAGGTCTAACACCTGTTGTTACAGCATTTGAATTTTTCAAGCATAAAGCAAGTTCTACAAATTTTGAGTAAATAGTTGTTTTATCAAGAGTTACAGCAGATTCTTCTGTTCCAACAATATTGTTAGAATCTACATTTGCGTGTAATGATAAAATATAAGCATCTTGAACTTCTTCAATAGCTTTTTTTGCATTTTTCAAATGAGCTTCCATAATATCAGCATTAGCCTGAACTTGGGCAACATCGTTAATTTTGAAGGCAAAGAATTTCTTTTGATCAATAACCAAATCTTGAGATGTCGGTTCTAATTCAGAATATGTAATATTAGATGTGCTTAAAGTTGAAATTGCAACATCTGCAGGAGTAATAATTTTTACTTTATCGCCTTGATTTTTAATTTCACCTTCCCAATTTCTATTTACGCATTGGAGCATTACACATTCTTTTGAAAGCATATAATTAAGCTTTTGGCTCCAAATTTCAGGGATAAATGCAGAATAAGCGTTGTCTGTCATCTTTTTGTTTCCTTTCTTTTCTTCTACTACAATAAATATGAGCGGCCATTATTTCAGATTTTAAAATTTAATCATCGTTATAAATTTCCCTAAACTGCAAACCGATAATTGCACAGGAATGAGTAAGTTCATCTCCTGTAACACATAATTGAACAGAATAATTCGCCTCGGATATTTCAGCCTTTTCCATTGTATCTTTGTTAATAGACCAAACAGGTACGATTTCTTCTTCTTTTGCCCAATGACAAGGCAAACTGTCTGACGTATCATCATCTGCCCAAATCAAATGATCCTGGTGTATTGAATATATAGTTTCGGCATCGTCAGAATACTCACTATCATAATCTTTATAGACCGAAAAATTAAAATGATTGTCGTATTCCGTATCTAAAAGAAAATAAAATTCATCAATCATCTTACGATGATAAGCATTTGATAAAGCTAAAAATGGGGATTTCCACATAAATTGAATTGGTGTCCCGTTAAATGTTGTTCCAAAATTTTCTTTATAAATTTTTCCGTCTTTATCAGCAGTATAAAGACTTCCCTTATAAATACAAGCATTAACAATATCTTGCGGAACAACTCTTTTATACCAAGCCTTATTAACGTAATCATTAATCCATATAGTATGGAAATAATCATCATCAATATAAGGTAAAAAGTACCATATCTGGCTTTTGGTTTCATAATGCAAACAAAAAGCATTCTCTAAATTTCCAAATAATGAAAATTCATCTTTTATTTTTTGTGAAATTTCACTACCTAACTGAATTTGATTAAGCTCCCCAACCTGTTCAAGAGCAAAAATTCCGTTACTTAAAAAATATTGTTTATTTTCAACATTTACAATAGCCCCATCTGTTTGTGCACCTTTATTTGCAAACAAATTAATAGCAAAATCGTCAGGACTTGTACCCGTCAAAAGATAAACACTATCTTTTTTATAAATGGCAAGATAATCTTTATACTGTTTTAAAGCAGTGATTGAACCTGTATCCGTATGGAATTCGTTAATATAACCTGCATCATTTGAAGTTGTAAAATCATTATAAGTACCAAGAGCCGAGTAATATATTGTCGCATTTTTAGCAACCCAAACTCTTCCCTTAAAAATTTCCATTGTTCCACCGACTAAAACATTACTGTCCAAATCCTTCAAATTGCAATCTACAACTTCATAATTTTCGTTATTTTTTATATAAAACAACCCGTCACTTTCAGTCATTATTAAAATACCGTTCAAAAAATTTAAAAATTCCGGTTTTTTACCTGCTAAAGTCTTATCAACTAATGTTTTAGATAATTTGTTTTCGTCATAAACATAAATTTTACCTGATACAGTTGTTATAATCATCTTGCTTATATCATAAGCAGAGAGCTCACAAAGCCCCGTAATTTCTTCTTCAATATCCAAAAATAAGGAATTACCTTTTTGTTTGACAACTCCTCTGTTTTGTAAAATTTCAACATTTTCAGCATCAGCCCAATAAATCTTTTTGGTATCCATTCCAAGCTCTGTCTTGGTTAATGATTGATTAATACCGCCTGACAAATTATAATATGCAACTTCCATAACCTTCTCCTGTGTTTTCTTGTATGCCTAAATTTTTAAGACTCAATTTTTTGTCTATACCATTTTATTTTTGAACGTATAAAACTGCCTGCTTCATCTTGGGTTACCCAAGAATAAGGCGGAATATAGATAATATCAATTTTGCCTGCAGAAGTCGTTTTCGGATTTTTCTTCCCAAATTCATAATGAGTCATAACCGTTTGTGGAGTAATTGAGATATTGTATTTAATAGAAAGTTTTGCACATAACTCCATTGTACTTTCAAACTGTTTTTTCAATATCGGGTAATTTCCAACAGCTTTTTTATTTTTAAACCCTGCCATCGCGCATATCGAAACTCCGATACTTCCTGTATTGCCACCTCCTGTATGAGCTGCATATTTTCCTACTTTACAAACCTCATTATCTTCAGGCTTAAATTTTCCATTATGAACATTTCCTTCTTTATCTACCAAAAAATGATAATGTTCTTTTTCATAATCTGTCGGGTAATACGTTCCGGCAGTCCAATGTATTATTATTCTTTTCATAAATATCCTCTAGCCAATCTTTATTCATAAGTTTATAAATCATGGCTGCATGGGTTCGATTCTGTGCATTTAACTTAAGAACTGCTCTATCAATATGATTTCTTACGGTTCCGTATGCTATTTTTAATTCGACACCAATTTGTTTATCAGAATAACCCATTGCAACCAAAGTCAATACCTGAATTTCCTTTGGAGATAGTGCCATTTTACGCTTTCCTTCTTTGATTTTTAATTATGTTCAGCATATAAAAAAATAGTTAAAATTCATTCATAATAATTCCGTTCAAAAAAACAAGGGCGGAGAAACCGCCCTGAGAGTAAGATAATTTTAAGGATTGATTTTTTTTAAATCTTTATTTTCTGCTAATCCGATTTTTAATGTTCTCAGATTAGAATAACATCTTTTTTTTACCCCGAACTCGTTATAGTTAAGGTAAAATTTACCATAATTTATCTTGTTGTAATTTATTGGACGAACCTCATATAAAATGTATTTTTCTAATTTTTTAAAAAATTCTCTAGCTTTCTTATTAACTTTCCTGACAACAGAAATATTATCACTATCATCAACTCTTGTAAGCTGAACTACTGTATGCCCGCAAACAGGACATTTAGCAAGATAGTCAACTTCACACAGAACAAATTTTTCCTGCGGCACAAGACAAAACGTTTTGGTCTTGTGCAAAGCGCCGCAGCAATGAATATAACCCATATACTACTATCCCCTAACCAAGTGTGATAAACGATTTTGCCATCTCAAGGGCGTGAACCTTAACCACATTTTTAGTATAACGTATTCTACAAATTTGAAAAGTCCACGATTACATACACATGAACCTATACCCATGTTTTCATGGATTACAAAAAAATTAAAAATACAAAAAATTATTTATTTTACAGACAATTCACAACACATCTGACAAGCGCCAAAAACTTTTGCAACTCTCAAATTTTTTCTAAAGCATCTGTAATGAGGCAAATTAAATACATCCTTAATTTTCATATCCTTTACATTCCCGATTTTTTGAGAAAGACAAGGATAAACATCTCCGGCAGGAGTTATCATCATATTTGAATACGGATACATACAAGGTTTATAAATTTCAGAGACAGGCTTGTCAGGAGGCGTATTAAAAAATTCCTCAATTTTTGCAAGCGGGTCTTTTGCATACTCAAATTTTGGAGAAAATCTTATTTTTACCTTAGAATTTTTGCTCAAGCTCATCAATTCTTTATAAACTTCTTTAAAATGCTCCATATCAAAATATTTTTGTATTGGATAATTTGCATTAAATTCAGGCACAAAACTATCAAATAACACTGAATTTTGTTTCAAATTGTTGTTTCTTAAAAATGAAATCGATAAAAAGTTAAACTTCTTTTCATCACACATTTTATAAAGTTTTACCAAATCATCAAGATTATTTTCAAGAACAATAGTTTTTATATCAACCATAGGGCGTTTTTTACGGGAATTCATATTGTCAAAATTATCCATTATTTTATCCCAAATTCCAGCCTTATTTCGGTTAATATTATGATTTTCTCCATACCCGTCTAATGAAACAGATAAAAGCATCATTTTGCTTTTTATAAAAGCATCAATTATTTCATCATTTATCAATATTCCGTTAGAAACAACATTCAATTTACCAAACGTTTTCTTGGCAGTTTTCATCAAAATATCGATAAAATCTTTTCTTATAAGCGGTTCACCACCGACAAGGGTAACAAATGAATACCAAGGAATTTGATCTATAATATTAAACCACTCATCAGTAGTTAATTCATCTTTTTTTCTGTCATCACCAACATAGCAATAAGGGCAATTCAAATTACAACGGTAAGTAAGCTCAAAGAAATATCTCAATGGAATTGGAGCTAAACCGCTTCTGGAGTTATACCATGGAAGAGCATATAAATTTCGGCCTAAATCAAATAAATTTGATAAATTTACCACTACTATCCTCCAATTAAAATCAAGCTAATCCAAATGACCAAAATACCTGAAATAATTCCGACAATAGATTGGTGCCAATCGCCATATTCTTTAGCCAACGGTAACAAAGTATCAAATGAAATATAAATCATAATACCTGCAACAGCAGCCATCAAAACGCCAATCAGAACTTGCGGTAAGAATAAACCGAAAATAAACATACCGACCAATGCGCCGATTGGTTCAGTAATCCCTGACAAAGCCGCATAAAGCATTGCATAACGTTTCTTACCTGTAACATGGTACATAGGCAAAGCAACAGCAATACCTTCAGGAATATTGTGAATAGCAATAGCTATACCAACAGAAAGCCCAATCGTAACATTTTGAGTTGTAGTAAAGAATGTTGCAATACCTTCAGGGAAATTGTGAACACAAATCGCAATCGCAGTAAACAATCCTGCTCTTTTGATTCTTGTAATTTTATTATCATAATGACTTGGATCATCAGGATTTAATACTTCTTCAGTATCAATGTGATCCGGTAAAAAGTAGTCAATTAAAATTGCGACAACAATCCCGATTATAAATCCTAAAAAAGTTAACCAATCATGATTATGCGGGAAATTCGTTGATAACAATCTGTCAGCCTCAGGCAACATATCCATAAAAGATACAAAAACCATAACACCTGCTGAAAAACCTAATCCGACAGATAAAGCTTTTAAATTATCTTTTTTAACAACAAATGCAATTCCCCCACCAATTGCGGTAGACAAGCCTGCAAAAAGGGTTATTAACATTGCAGGGACAAAATTTTGCGGTATATTCATAAATACTTTTTCCTTCCGAAAATTATTTTACCATAAAGATTAGATTTCAACACCTTGCATCATATCAATCAAAGTATGTATTGTTGTATCCATACTTACAATATCAGTCGTTCTCTGCTGTAAAAACGCATTAATTTTAGGCATTAATTCAATTGCAGTATCCAACTTTGGATTAGTTCCTGGTTGATACATACCAACATCAATCAAGTCTTTATTTTCTCTGTACAAAGCCATAATTGCACGCAATTTACCTGCGGCTTCTCTATGTTCAGGAGTAACAATAGAGGACATAAGCCTTGAAATACTTCCCAAAACATCAATAGCAGGGTAATGGTTCATCTCAGCAACTTTTCTTGATAAGAAGATGTGCCCATCAACAATACCTCTTACAATATCAACAATCGGATCTGAAATATCATCACCTTCCATCAAAACCGTATATAAAGCTGTTACAGAACCTTTTGGGCTATTTCCTGCACGTTCCAAAACTTTTTGAAGCCAAGAAAAAATTGACGGAGGATAACCTTTCATAGTAGGCGGTTCACCAAGTGACAAACCAACTTCACGACCAGCCATAGCACAACGTGTAACAGTATCAGTCATTAAGAATACTTTTTTACCCTGATCTCTAAAATACTCGCAAACTGCAGTAGCAGTCAATAAAGCTTTTTGACGAATCAAAGGAGGCTGATCACCTGTTGAGCATACCAAAACAGATTTTGCCATACCTTTTTCCCCCAAAGCATCCTCAACAAATTCTTTTACCTCACGACCACGTTCACCAATCAGAGCAACAACGTTAACATCAGCATCAGAATTTCTTGCAATCATACCTAAAAGCGTACTTTTACCGACACCTGAACCTGCAAACAACCCTAAACGCTGTCCGCAACCCATTGTCATACAACTGTCTATCGCTCTGACACCTGTTGAAAATACTTCAGTAATAATAGGTCTTTCAAAAGGTCCCGGAGGCGGTCCCTCAACAGGTCGCAACTCAGCACCTGTCGTATCTAAAGGCTTACCGTCAATCGGTTCACCCATCGGATTAATTAACCTGCCTAACAAAAAATCCCCGACAGGAATAATAATAGGTTTTCCGGTAGAAGTAACAAGACTTCCTTGCCCGATTCCTTCCCCGTCATATAACAAAAGTAATTGAGCTGCCTCACCTTTAAATGCTTGAACCTCAGCAGGCTTTTTCCTACCGTCTTTCGTTTCTATATAACATAAATCTCCAACCTTCAACCCGGGCAATTTAACCTCAACAGTTAAACCCAACAGCTTTGATACAGTTCCTTTAAATCGAAACAATTCTGTCTGCTCAAGTTTGTTGTGAACTCTAGTTTTTAAATCTTCTAACCTGCTTGTATCCAAACCTTCCATAAATATCATTATATTTATTTTATAAAAATTTTTCAATTAATTTACATAATAAATTTTTATGTAATAAAACTAAATAATTAATTTGCATAAACCCTTGTTTGTAATATTATATATATGGTTACACTAGTCTGATAGGCTTTGCCCTAGTTCAGAAAGATTAAAAGAGGTGTAAATTATAAAGAAATACCTTTATAAATAAGCCCCAAAAACCTTATGAATGAGACAGTATAGCCCGTAGTACAACAAGTAAAACAAAGGAGAAAAACGATGCCAGTAGCATCTATGATTGAACTTTTAGAAGCAGGTGTACACTTCGGACACCAAACTCAAAGATGGAACCCAAAAATGAAACCGTATATCTACGGTGCAAGAAACGGTATTTACGTATTAGATTTACGTAAAACAACTGATTTATTGGATGAAGCATACGCAGTTGTAAGAGAATTCGCATCTCGCAACAAAAACGTTCTTTTTGTAGGAACTAAAAAACAAGCAGCAGAAGTTGTTGCTGAAGAAGCAAAAAGAGCAGGCGCTTATTACATCAACAGAAGATGGTTAGGCGGTATGCTTACAAACTTTGATACAATCAGAGGCCGTATAAATAAATTAAGAGAACTTGAAGACTTTATGAATTCAGGTCACGCTGAAAAATTACCTAAAAAAGAAATCGCAAAATTGAACAGAGAATTAGGTAAATTAAGCAAAACATTAGGCGGTATTAAAGATATGAGAGGTCTTCCAGATTTAATCTTTATCGTTGACCAGAAAAAAGAAGATATCGCTATTAAAGAAGCTAACAAATTAAACATTCCTGTTATCTGTTTGGCTGATACAAATGCAGATCCGGATGGAATAAACTATATTATTCCTGGTAATGATGATGCTATCCGCTCAATTAAATTAATCACTTCAAAATTAGCAGATGCAGTTTTGGAAGGAAAACAATTGAGAGAAGCTAACGCTAATGCTAAAAAATTAGAACAAATCAAACCGGAAGATGCAGGCGTTTCTTCAGAAGAAGTTTCAGCTAAAGCTGAAGCAACAGAAGAAAAAACAGAAACAGTTGCAGAATAAAAGAAGTCCAGAGGTCAAGAGTACAAGCAGGCAGGCCATTATCCAATAATAGCTCAACCTCAAGTTATCTTGACCTCCGTTCTTATAATAAAAAAGGAGAGAATTATAATGAACATTACAGCTCAAATGGTAAAAGAACTCCGCGATAAAACAGGCGCAGGTATGATGGATGCTAAAAAAGCTCTTGTTGAAACTGACGGAGATATGGAAAAAGCTATGGAAGTTCTACGTCAAAAAGGTATGGCTTCCGCTGATAAAAAAATGGGTAGAATTGCAGCAGAAGGTTTGGTTGCATCTTCTATTCAAGACAACTGCGGTGCTATGGTAGAACTTAACTGTGAAACAGATTTCGTTGCTAAAAATGAAGAATTCAAAGAATTAGCTTCTAACTTGGCTGAATTTGTTGCGACATCAAATCCTTCAGATGTTGATAGCTTACTATCTTCAACTTGTCCAAAATGCGGAAAAGTTATTTCTGAACTTATTAAAGAAAAAATCGCTTCTATCGGCGAAAAAATCACTTTCAGAAGATTTGTTCGTTACGAAGGAAACACTGCTTCTTATATCCACAACGGTAAAATCGGTGTTCTTATTCAAACAGATAAAAAAGATGATGAATTGATGAATGACATTTGTCTTCATATCGCATCTTCAGCACCTGAATTTATCACAAGAGATGAAATTCCTCAATCAGTAATCGATCATGAAACTGAAGTTGAAATGGGTAAAGAAGATTTGTTGAAAAAACCTGAACAAATCAGAGCTAAAATTGTTGAAGGCAGAGTTAACAAACTTCTTTCACACAGAGTTCTTCTTGAACAACCATTTGTTAAAAACCCTGATATGACAGTTGGTCAATTAATTGAAGGCAAAATGACAATTAAAGCATTCACAAGATATATGTTAGGTGAAGGTTTGGAAAAACGTCAAGAAAACTTTGCTGACGAAGTTATGAGCCAAATCAAAGGTTAATCAAATAACTTAAATATAAAAAAAAGAGGGCGTGAATTAGAAATTTTTCAATCCCTCTTTTTTTATACCAGAAAATATATTAATTAAAAATCTTTTAATACTAATTCTAAAGAGTGTTGAAATTACTGAAAAATCTGTTATTATATAATAAAACACAAGCTTGAAAGGATTATATATG
>ULMR01015559.1_pt1 | contig 26863 bp, 10 predicted proteins | sample 1951711 | NCBI WGS metagenome assembly ULMR01 (sample SAMEA4835556, study PRJEB28245) | human gut metagenome | biome: gut microbiome; material: fecal sample | place: Denmark | collected 2008 | reverse complement strand
GCGGTCGCCCATGTCATACGTCGAGGTCGTCACATCGCCGTCCGCATCTGTTACACGTACAAGTCGCTGGATACCGTCGTATTCGAATGTAGTGGCGATGGCTCCGTCCGGACCGCTTTCCTGTATGCTCTTCAGTGTCTTTCCGCTGCCGCTCGTGTGGGTGGTCTGCACATTGTTCAGTGCGTCTTCCACGCTTGTCACCAATGCATGGCTGCTTCTTTCCAGACTGTATGTGGTCTTTGTCTCTGCATTGTCCGGCAGAGTTACCTTGATGGCACGGTCGAGCACGTCATAGGCTGTGATAGTCGGGGTCACGTTGTCAAAGGATTTGTTGAAGGCAGCTTTGTTTCCCAGTGGCTCCGTGGTCGGATAGTAGGTCTTCGCTACGCGTCCGAATGCGTCATACACGTTCCGTCCGCTTACTATCATCACGTTCTCGGCGCTTGATGCGCTGCCGTTCGCCACGTCGGTCACTGTGCCGTCCTTCTTCACCTGTACCGCACGCCCGAATCCGTCAACGAATGTCACTGTTTCTATGTCGTCTTCCGGATGCTGTATGTCATAGTGCTTCGTCACAGCGTATGCTGGGGCAGTGATGCCGTTTTCATTGAAGGTGGCTTTGGGCTGGTATTCAAATGCGATGATGTAAGGCACACCTGTGGCCAGTTCGTTTGGTCCGCGCACGCCGGTAATACGGCCCAGATTGTCGATGTCGGTTTCGTAATAGAAATTGTTCAGGTCGCGGCGTTCCAGGGCGATACCGTAGCGGTAGTCGAAGTTATTTGCTTCGCTGCGGTAGCCGAATGCATCCTCAACAAATCTTACATACATGTTCATTGCGGGTTCGTAGGTGTATCTATACCACATGCGCTGACCTTTTTCATTGCTCGGAAGAGTCTTTTGCGTAATGTTTCCGTATGCGTCATATTGGTAGTCGGTCACGGCTGTTCCGTTACCCAGCTGCTGCGTTATCTGCGTCAGGTGGTTAGGGTAGTTGGTGTTGTAGGTGGCCGCTACTTTATGGTATATAGTTCCGTCACTGCCGGTTACTGTTACGTTAATGGGCAGGCCTAGGATGTTCTTCGCGCTGTTTGATGTGTACTGGATGGCTGTCTTGTAGTCGAATTTTCCGTTGCCGTTTTCTCCGAGCGTGCCTTTGTCGCTATACTTGTACGATTTCAGCTCACCGTGATAGCCGTTCAGATAGTATTCGTTCCATGCCTCCGATGTAATCATGCCGTTGGTTGTGCCTTCATACTGCAGGTTGGCTGTGTAGCGCAGCGGTATGAATGCCGAAGCGCGGTCGCTGAACATGTTGTTCTGTTCAGTAAAGGTATAGTTGTCACCGTTGGCTGTCAGATAGTAACTGTAATACTCGTTCTTTTTTTCAGTGTATTTCTTTCCCGAAGCATCCTGAATATATGAATTTAGCAGATTTCCCTGTACGTAATAGTTAGCCACATCATATTTTTCCACCGCTTTGCGGTACAGCGCATTGCCCTGTTCTGTGTCGAGATTCTTTGTTATTACTTCTCCGAATCCGAGGAACTCACGCTCATGGCGGTCACGTCGTCCGTTGCGGTATTCAAATGTAGTGGTTACCGTTGGTCCGTCGTCGTGTATTCCGTCGTCTATTGTCAGTTGTGACATTACCCATTTTCCGCCCGGCATATTGTAGGTCGGTATGGTATGTTCATAGTCTAGAGTGAATGTGCCTCCTAGAGAGTTCACCACTGTTTTCAGCATATTGGTACGTCTGATGGCCGAGCGTTTTACTTTAAGTTCACTTTCATTATTCGATTCTACGATGTCAAGGTATCCGTCACCGTCAACATCCTGCAGCGCATACTTCGGACGGCTTATGCTGTGCCCGGTTGAACCGCCCGGATTAGTGGATATCTTGATGCTTATTACCGGAATGTTGATAGAGACTGTAAAGGCGGTGTTTACGGATTCTGAAGTTGAGGCAGACTCGTTCAACGCTGTTGCGCCGTTCCATTTGGTTTGGGTGCTGAAACCGTTACCGGTGTTCAAGGCAGCCATGACATTACCGTTTTCTGTCCATACCTTATCGGGCAATCCGTCTCCGTTGACATCCATGAGGTTGAATTCCTCAGTGCTTTCGGAAGTAACAAGACCGACACCGGCGGATACACTGCTTGAAGCAATGTCGAATCCTAAACCGCCACTGTAAGATAAGCTCTTTCCTGCTTGAATCTTTGTTAAGCCCCAATCTATGGGATCAGAGAAAGAGTATCCATAATTCAGACGTACTTTTTTGTCTGACATTATTTTATCAGGCAATCCGTCACCGTTGATATCAACAAATGCCTCTACGGTCTCGTCTGTATTTTTCGGGGCACTTCCGGAAATGGAGATTTGTGCTAACCATGATGTCATTTTCATGCCTAAAGCTTTTTTCCCGTGCTTCACGACATTGGATATGTTCGATACCGATGCTACTGGGTGTCCTCCGTATCCCCAGGCATCTGATTCATTCTTGGTGGTAGAGGTGCCTATTCCTCCTAATTTTTCTCCACTGAGTCCACCCAAAGTATTAGTATACTGTATGGTGCCTCCGGCCACAATGTCAGGATATCCGTCACCGTTCATGTCCATCATTGTCACTTCTGCTGTTGCATTTCCGTTGGCGTCATTATAGGTGATTCCCAAAGCTCCGCTTTGCACTACGTTACTTTTGTTGGACATTACTTGTGTAACGGCTGCCGCACCTGTGCCCTGTAGTCCTTCTCCTGACAGTCCCGCGATTTCAACGTCGTTGTCCAAAGGATTTGTCAGAATAACGTCTTGAGCACCTAGTCGTGCCGTTCCTGCCTCGTTTGCGGTCAGAAATATTTCCTTGCGTTGTCCTATCCATCTGTCAAGTGTATTCTGATCAGTGCCTATTGGAGTGAATACCATTGTAAGTGGATTTATTTTTTCATCACTATCAGGCAGTTTCAGTAACGATTCGTCTATAGGCTTACTGAAGCGTCCTTCAGATGCGTTGTAGACGAAGCCGCCCCAACCACGGTACATCATACCGAAGCCTTTATCCTCATTTTCAGCGTAGAATCCGGCATCGACAATAGTTGGGAGGTAACCAAATTCTATTGAAGGACCTTTAATGACTCCTAGTCGAAAGTCCGTGACCTTAACAGTTGGATTAGAAATAATTTTATCACCAATTTTTCCTGAATAATAATATTCAAACCATATTTTTTTCCCGCTTTCAATATCGACAAATAATGTATCTGGAATGATTACTGTATTTGATACGTTATATGTTCTTTTTCCCAAAAGTTCATCATTGCTCTTTACTGTAAGTGTTATTTCTCCATTAAAGTTTTTCAAAAAAGAAAAGTCGGGCTGTATAACAAGACGGCATAAAACGGGTAGAGCAGGGAGATCTTGCCCTATTTCTACATTATTATTGTTTATGGATGAATTTTGTTCTAACGAATTTTGCTGATTGGTTGTTTCATCAGTTGTGGAATTCGCAAATGTAAAAATTTTGTCTTTCGGAGGTATCGGTACAATATATGGCTTCCCCTCATAAACCATATTTGCAAATGTCTTGTAATAAACAGGTACAGAAATTGTCCGTTCAACATTTGCCGTATCTTTATAAGTTATAGACGGATTCCATTTTACTTTTGTCCATTCTACATTAGATGTCGATGTTATTATGAAATTGAGATTTCTCAGTCTTAATACATTTCCTATATTTGCTTCGACATTTGCGTTTGTAATTATTTCGCTCGCTTTGTATGTCTTGCTGAACAATTCTTGCTCAATGTACCTGGGATTGTTGTTTCCATTAGCGTCCTTCGGATCATTAGATCCTATTATCCGAAGTGTTACGTCGTCTGTAGTTTTGGGCTTTGAGAATGTTCCTTTCACTTTGAATGAAGGCCAGCCGGTGAGAAGTGTTAATGTATTGACGCTGTAAATAGCACCTTCTTCCGGTTTATAAACAGTTGTAGAATATCCGTTGGGCAAAGTGTCGGATATTGCAAAGTATGTAATTGTGGGCGACCATTCCACTCTGTCAAAGGAGCCGTTGCTTGTCAAGGAACGGCCTGATTGTACACGGAAGTATATCCGGTCGCCTTTTGAAATACGGAGGTTTGTAATTAATTTATTATGCCATGTTCTGTCATCTTTGTCTATACTTTGGCTCCAATGTACAGTATTCCCTTTCTGTATAGATACATACACGCCGTCTGCTTTTGCATACTCTTCTGTGTCATATTCGCCTGTAGGTTCAAGAAGCCTAACCTTGCTTGATATGATAACCATGCCATCTTTAGGTGCTTGCCATACCCTTACGATGTCTTCCATTGGTGAGGCATCGATGGCTTCCTGCTGTTCTTCAGGGCTTACAGTTATAACAGATGTATCTATTTTCCCGCTGTATATTATTGGGCTTGGCGTGTCAGCACTGCTTTCGGTGAATGTCGGAATAGCGTTGCGGTTTGCGTCAAACTCTATATGGTTAAAATAAACTTTTCCATTAGACACAAGGTCTACAAGTCCGTCTCCGTTTATATCGCTGAAATATTCAGTGGTTTGGGTCTTTGTCTTAACGAAGTCCGTGCCTACTTCTGCTGTAATATTCATCCATCCTACTGTAGCTATTGCACCTCCGGTGTTAGTGGAGCTTTTGACTGTTGAGAAACTGTTTATGCCGGCCACCTTTATGGGTTCGCCGTATGTAATGTTGTTATTGCCGCTTGAGCGTAACTGTGATCTGTAATACAATGCACCGTTTTTGCGGAATACCTTGTCTGGCAAACCGTCACCATCGATATCTACAAATGTTGAAAGTCCTTTGCTGTTGTCTGTAGAGTAGCTGTATGAGCCTCCAGCGGTGTTTCCCTTCCATGGACTGTTGTCAGCAACGCCTACGCCGGCATAGAATGACACGCTTGTTGACGAGCTTGTCGTGCCTCCTAATGCCGTAGGCTTATCGCTAAAACGGTCTGTGACTTTTATGGGATTTGCGAATTCGGCATCAAGATTGTCATCGGCCAGATTCCATTTTTCGCTTCTGCTTTGGAACGGGGAGTATCCTCCTTCGGTTTTTACGTCGTTATAATAGCTAAAGTTTTGATACGATACTTCATTTCCTTCATTGTCATATTGTCTGACACTTTCCAGCAAGTCTTTTGAGAAAGCTCCGCTTTGGTATGAAAAGGCATAGCTTCTTAATTCCTGTCCGCGGAAATTCACTGTAACTTTTTCCAAAAGGCGGTTTGACGATGTGAGAAATCCATAGCGTGCATTATTAGATTTAATTTGTTTGGTCTTGTTTCCGTCGAATACAACAATGGTATGCGGTTCTTGTCCGGCATTTCCGGCATGTACCTCTTTCAGATAGATAGCTTTGGCTTTCAGATTTCCGCGTATATTTTCATCGGCTGTTTCATACACATATTCTATGTAATCGCCGTGTGTTTCTTCCACACGGGCAAGTTTCCATTCAGATATTACATTACGTGAAATACCGTTGATGTCCTTTACCGTTCCTTTCAGCACAGCTCCTTCACCGCCATAGATATATTTTACGCCCTGATTGTCGGTCACTTCCCAATAATAGTCTGCCGGAGAGCTGCCTTTACGTATTATCCGTTGGAAGTCACCTCCTTGTCTTGTGTAAAATTGTCTGTCGGTCTTGCGGTTCATCTTTTCGCCACGGTGTGCCACACCCATCTTACCGCCGTCGTCCATAGTAGACAACATGGCCCCAGAAAGCAGATAGGTTTCTGTTTCCTTTGCTGTGTCGTAGCGTGGAACGCCCCATCTGGTGTCTATCGTTATTGACGGCACCGGCATGTTCCAGCCTTCGCCCAGCCATCCGTTTCCTCCGTCGCTGTTGTACTGAATGCCTAGATTAGGTGTCATGCCGTTGCGTGCCGGCGGCATTTCAAAAGTATATTGCAGGTTGGCTGTACCTCTGCTGTTAGCTGTTGGTGGTGTTATTATGTTAATCTTTGCAGTAGGATCAGCTGCCTTGATGTCATTCATCATTGTCGGGGCGAATCCTTCTGTCTCAGGAGATTCAGGAGCCTGAATAACTCCGTTTATCATGTCGGTGAAGTGTGTCGTCTTTGATACAATGCAGGCAGAAGTCTTGTCTACTTTAATTCTTTCCAGTGCCACCCAATGTCGTGTGTCCAAATCAAAATAGTATGTACGGATGTCATCTTCAGTATATCCGCTTGGAATTTTGGTTCTGTCATATTTTATTTTTACTGTAGCACCTTCGTCAGTAAAATGGTTGCCGTGTGGCAGAAAGCGGTAGCCCTCGCCTTCGGCAGTGACATTTGTCATGCCAAAGTCAAGTGATGGTACGTCAGTTTTACGCAGTGTCCTTACAGACAAATTAAGGTTGTTCAGCATGACATCCTTTTCCACCTTCAGCTGTCCGCCGCTTACGCTCATGCTGTCAGCCTTATTTTTGCTGAAATTCTTGTTGGTCTCACTTGGCGCGTATGCGGTGTATTCACGGTTAAAGTCTGCCTTGCCTCCGTCTTCTATTGTGAATGTTTTTACTATTCTGCTTCCGTCTGATTTTGTGGCTGTTATGGTTATGTTTTCTGTATCTGTAGATATTATTCCCTCAAATTCACCGTCTGTCAGGTTAAGTTGTTCTTTTCCTGCTTTAATTTCTCTTACAGATTTATCAGTAAAGCCATGAATGTAAGTCTTATTGCCATAAGATACGGGAGAAAGTGCTAGGGCAATGATTTCATTGTTTCCGCCGGTAATTTTTATACGCAGATTTCGCACCGAGTATGCCGGCATATTTTCTGCTGTGGTAAACAGAATACGGTTTGTGCCTTTGTGCAGCCATGACGGGCTTATTTCCTCGCATACAGGAGTCCATTTATTAGAAATTTTTGTTTGGTAACCACCTGTTGAGGGACGGTCATTGATACCTCTGCTTACTCCGCTGCCAGAATTGATTCCGTACAGGTCGTATGCCAGCCATACTTTGGCGTCATCAGGAACGTTCTCCGGCAGTACAACTTCAAAGATGTTGTCTTCAGGATTGTCTGATGTTTTTCCGTCGGATATTCCTATATGACCTATATCTTGTTTGGAAGTATAAATCTGTACTTTTAGTGGCGTGAAAGTTTTTGAGTCATTTGTAGCATGACTATCTTTCATTTGAGACTTTTTACTTAAATCTTGAATGGGCTTGTTACTGTTTTTTTCTGATACATTTCCAGTTATAGGCATCTCAGTCTTGAACATCTTGTCAGAATGTCTTCCTGAAAGATGCCGTGAGGCTGCTAATCCGACAACAACAAGTGCCAGTGCGGTTGCTGCAATTATATATATTCTTTTCATAATTAAGGTTCTTTGGTTGTTACTTTGCAAAAATTTTCTTCGTAAATTCTTTACCGTCAGCAGTAAGTGCCTTTATTATGTAGACACCGGGTCCCGGCACACTGAATTGTGCGTTCTTCACAGTTTCGCCCAGCATATCCTTATTGTCTATCATTCTGCCGGATGCATCGAATACCAGCAATGTCGTTGCAGATGTAACGTTACGATCAAGTGTGGCATTGTATATTCTTGTAGCGTTGCCGTTTTCTTTGACAAAGAATATATTCTGTTCTGTGTTTGTGACATTGTTGTTCTGGATATTGAATTCTTGTTTGCCATTAGTCTCTTCTGTCCCGTTTGGAAGAGTACTGTCACATTCGCTTCCCACATGGACGGTAAGATTAACACTATTTGTTTTCGGAGTCTCTATCTGTATATTTCCGTAAGATTCAAAATTTTCTACAGGCTTTCCGTTTATCATGAGATTAGTTATATGTGTCTCTCCATTTCCATATTTTATGCAAAAACGCCATCCACGAAGCGACCATGTTGATTCCCGTTGAACTGTTTCTCCATTTATCATGTATGTTATTTGCCTGTTGTTTATGGCTATGCTTAATATGTCGCCTTCTTCTATTGTAGATAATAGGGTAGAACTGACGTAACCGTCGCTTATTGCATAAACCTTATTTTCTCTAACTTCAAATCCATATTGTATAATGTCCTCCGTTAGAGTTGACTCTAGTCCGATGCGGTAGTTAGAACATGTCTCCGCTGCTGTCCAAGTCATCTCCCCGGACAAATATGAACGGGTGTCATGTGAATAAGCCGAGAAGCTTGTATTTCCTGTGCCATAGATATCATTTCCGCCTTCTTGCATTACAGTTAGTGTGTATGTTCCTGGTGCAAGGTTTTTAATATTATGTTCGTCTTTGATAAATGTTCCTTTTGCTGCTTCTGCTCCTCGTTCCATGCCTGCTACGGTATCTACTGTCAGTATGTAATTGAATATTGGTGTGCCGAATCTGACATTTATATTAATAGAACCGTTGTTGATCGGTAGTCCGTTTTCGCAGGCAGACGGAGTAGGGGTGGCATTGATGTCAATACCGTCATAATAAGCAAATGTAAAAATGTCGCTGCCACTGCCGTCTGAGTCCCAAAATATATTGTGAAACATGGTCTTTCCTCTTGCCAAATCAGGATCAGAGCATTTTATCATTGTCACATCGTCAGTATCAAACCGTCCTTCTCCGCTTTGGTCAATAAGCATTACTGTGCGTCTGCGGCTGAAGGAAGTGAATTCTTCACTTTCTGTCAGTCTGTTGCTTAGTTCAGCTTGATTGCCTGTATCGCCTATGCCACCTGTTCTTACTTTAGTTAAGTACAACGGATAGTCGGCTGACAATGTACGGATAATGCCTTTAACAGTTCCTGTGGTATTTGATATTGTAAATGTACGGTCTGAATTTCCAGTACCATCAATACGTATAGACAAGTATCTGTTATTCAGGCGGACAGAAACAATTTTTCCGTTTATCCCTGTAGCTATTGTTCCGGATGAAACCAGACCATTGTTTATTGTGTTCACAGAGCCATTACTATTAATTCTAAATCCGTAAGTACACTCGTTATTTTCAGAAGTGAAGCCAACGTCAAATGTCGGATGTGTCAGCGGACAGCGGAATTCTATGGCTCCATATCCTTCCGGCATAGCCGGAGTTATGGCGTATGATCCTGCTGTCGCTTCGGTCTGTGTAATGTTATCAATAAATCCTGAACTTGTTACATTAAGTCCGTTGCCTGTCCATCTGGTCATAAGACTGTCTGCGTTCGCCGGAATGTTTGTCCTTACAAGCCAAGTGCGTTTCATTATATGCCATAAAGAATCGCCTGGAGCAGTAAATGTAGAAGTGGAAGCATTGTCGTCACCCCAAAAAACATAACCATTTTCAGGCATGGCGTTTCCATATTCACGGCCCATAATCAGCAGATGTGCCTCGGATGGAAGATTATAAGAGTTTGACTGATAATAGCTGTCGTTTGTTTTAAGTGACGAGAATCTTGGTGCTTCTTCATACGATGTTGCTGACAGCGGTTGCAATAGTCCTGCGTTTATGTCGCGCCCGAAGGCTGCAACACGATTGTGGTATTGATTCTGTTCGTCACGATCCCATATAAGGTTTCCTTCGCTGTCCAGATATGAACCGTTTAGGGTAATACCATATTTTATGGCCAGATAGCTCTCTACCTTTCTTCTTTCTATTGGTGTGAGGTATCTGTTGTAAACAATATATTCAGGTGTATAACCGTCAAATTCTTCATTTCCGAATGAAGATGTGTCAAATGTCGTATTGAAATCTATATCTCTTGTTGAATATGTCGTACCAAATGAAATTGATGCATTTTGTCTTTCGCCCCACATATTGAAATTTGGACGGTCTGCTTTTAAGTAAGTGACAATGCGTGGGGAGGCTTCTCTAAATTGATTTTCTGTGATAGAGTCGGAAGAGGTATAGAGCAGATCTTCACCATTTTCATTTCCATAATCAAGAGGTTCTGTTCCGCGTACACGTATTGATTTGTCCTTAGTGACTATTGTTCCGGCTGCTTTACGTCCGTTGACGGCATATAGTATCATATCACGTGAAATTGTCGAGGATAAGGGAGCAAATACACCAAATATTGTTGCCTGTGAAAGGTTTGAGTGTGTAAGATAGGCTGATTTGCTTAATGTTCCTTCTCCAAGGCTGACAGCAGGATGAAAATTGATTGTGTGTAACGATGTTCTGGATTGTGTGAACTCTGTTGATTCTGGATTTGTAAGTCTGTGCTGCATTAACTTAATAGAATCACCGGAATAATCTTGCCAGCGGTAATATCCTTGCAGGTTGGAGGAAACCGGCATAACCTTGTACCATAGTTCTGTTCCACTGACGCCACCCGGAGATTGCGCGTACACAGACAATGTTCCAGTCAAAAATAAAAATAGTAAAGTCTTTTTCATAAATAAACTTTTGTCGATTGTAGGAATGCAAGATTTCAAAGTGCTTAACTTTGCAAAGTCGAGAGAGGTCGCCTGTGCAGCACTCTGCATAAGGCCGTGAACTTTAACTATATTTCTTTAAGGGAAGTAAAATATTATTAAGGTGTAATTGTTGGCTTACAATAGCGTATTGTATTTATTTTCTTTTTCCCGCCTAAAGATAGGTGTATTTTATTTAAAATAGAAACTTTTATTGCCCAATTGTTTGTGATTTATTGTTTTTTAACAGATTGTTTATGTTTCGTGTCTCGCTTGATTTTTATGATAATTTTATTAAAATCTGTTTTTCTGTTACTTTCTTGCTATACTAAAATCAACGTGCCTTCCGTCCGTTCCGGTTTATACCGACGAATGGGGCGGAAGGCAGGATGATGCAGAGTGTTGTTTGGTGCTGTTCCTTAGCCTTATGTCTGCTTTTAAGTTTTATTTCGTGCTAAAGTCTTATTTCTTGGCATAGCTTTATTTCGTTCCGTCGCTTTATTTCGTGCCATAATTCCGGCAATGCTATTGCTGCTGCGTGCGGCGCTTTTCGGCCCTGTATTCTTTGGGCGTCATGTCATATTTCTTGCGGAAACACTTGCCGAAGTAGCCGGCGTCGCGGAAACCTACTGAGTAGGCTATCTCTGTTATGCTGTCGTCGGTTGTCTCTATAAGGCGCGCAGCCTTGTTCAGCCTTATCTCCTTTACGAGGTCTACCGGCGCAAAGCCCGTAAGGCTCTTCAGCTTCTTGAAGAAAGCCGAGCGGCTAAGGCCTATGGTGCCGGCAATGGTGTCGATGTTGAAGTCGTTAGAGTTGAGGTTCTTCTCAATAATGTCATGAATCTTGTGTACAAACTCGATGTCCTTCTTTACGAGATGCTGTTCGTAAGAGTCGCCGTCAGCCTCTGCCGTATTCTCCACCGTGGTCTGCACCACCATCTTGCGCTGGAATATGCGCTGCTCCTCGAGCAGCTGGTTAATCCTTGCCATGAGATAGCTGCTGCTGAAAGGTTTGGCTATAAAGGCGTTGGCGCCGCTCCTGACAGACGTCAGCTTGTCTTCCTCGGTGTTCTTTGCCGTCAGCACAATCACCGGTATGTGACTTATGTTGAAGTCTTGCCTTACGGCGCGCAGCAGTTGCATGCCGTCCATGCCCGGCATCATCAGGTCGGTTATTATGATGTCGGGGTGATGCTGATATATTTTTTTCAGTCCCTCCTCACCGTCGTGCGCCGTCAGCACGTTGTAGCTGTTGCTTCTGAGCTGCAGCTGCAGCATGCGGCACATGTCAATGTTGTCTTCAATGAGCATTATCGTCGGCAGGTCGTCGCGTGTTGCGTCCTCCTGTTTCTGCGTCATTGTGTCTTCCGCGCCGTTGTCGCCTTCGTCAGCGGTCCTGTTTTCTGCTGTGCTGTCGTCGAAGTACACCTCAATGTCCTTCCCGTTGAAGTTGTCGCGGCCTGTAGGCAGTTCAACCGAGAACACCACGCCCTTGCCTCCGTCTATGTTTTCTGCCCAGATGCGTCCGTGGTGCATGTTGACATACCCTCTCGAGAGCGACAGTCCGATGCCTGTGCCTGCGTAGGCGTTGTCGTCGGATGTCTTGTTGCTTGCCTGCGAGAATCGCTCGAATATCACCTCGAGCTGCGATTTGGGTATGCCCACGCCGTCGTCTTCAACCCTCATCGTGCATATCTGCCTGTCGTAGTCGTGTTCGAGCGCTATGCATATCCTGCCGCCCTCGCCGGTGTACTTAAAGGCGTTGCTCAGCAGATTGTTCAGCACTATGGCTATTTTCTCGGCGTCGCACCATGCCGTTACGTGTTCTTCAGCCTTGTCGAACACAAAGGCTATGTCGCGTTCCTCGGCAAGCACCCTGAACTCCTGCATGAGCTGCTCAATCATGGCGTTGAGGTCGACATACGACACGTGCATCTTCATCTTGCCGTTCTGAATCTTGCGGAAGTCGAGTATCTGGTTTACGAGCTGCAGCATCTTGCGCGCGTTGCGGTCGATCAGCGACACATACTCCTTGCCGGCCGGACTCAGCTTCTCGTTGTTCTTCAGTTCCTCAACAGGCCCCTTGATGAGCGTCAGCGGCGTGCGCAGCTCATGGCTCACGTTGGTGAAGAAACGTATCTTCAGCTCGGCCAGGCGGTCGTTGATATACACCTCGTTGCGCATCCTGATCATATACATCACGAGGCGCAGCGCGCCATAGACAGCCAGCAGCGCCAGCAGGGTGTATATGGTGTAAGCCCACCATGTGGCCCACCACGGCGGCGTGATGATTATCTCGATTACCCGTTCGGGCGAGTTGTTGTCGTTGACCTTCACCCTGAACTTATAGTGTCCGGGCGGCACGTTGGCATACGAGGCAATGCGGTTTGAGCCGTTGTTGTGCCATTGCTCCTCATATCCGTCCAGGATATAGGTGTAAGGTATCATGGTGTTGTCGGCGTAGTAGGGGGCGGCAAACTCTATTGTGAACGTAGACTGGTCGTGGCTGAGCACAATCTTGTCGGCATACTTGAGCGAGCCTTCAAATATGGGCGGATTAAAGTCCCACAGCTCGCGGTTTACCACCTTGAAGCCTGTGATGAACGTGGTGTAGCGTGAGTCGTTATCGTTTCTCACCGTTTCAGGATTAAACGACAGCAGGCCCTGGCGGCAGCCTATAAGTATGTTGCCGTTTTGCAGGCATATCGACGTGTTGTCCTCTATGTTAACCTCGGGAAAGCCCGCAAAGCGGTCGTAGCTCTTCAGAAACGACGAGCCGGGGCGCATGCTTGCCAGTCCGTTCTCGGTGCATACCCACAGGCAGTGGCTCTTGTCCTCCACGATAGACGATATTACGTCGCCGCCCTGTTTCTCGTTTATCATATACGTCTTAAGCACGGGCTGCCGGCTCTTCTCGTCATAATATTCGATCTTGCTGAGGCCGCTGCCGAATATGCCCATCCATATATATCCCTTGTGGTCTTTATACATCGTGAAGATGTCGTTAGCCATGGCTCCCGACCTATGGCTGTCGCGGTAGGTCTCAAACTTTATGTCAGAAGGCCTTTTGAACTTTCCGTCGAACGACATCAGTCCGTCTGTCGTGCCCACCCACATTCTGCCGTTGCGGTCTTCGGTTATCGAGCGCACATCGGTGTAGAGGTCGTAGCGCGGATAAGTGCCGAATCCGTTGTGCCTGTTTCTGAATATGGTCTTGCCGCCCCGTTCCTCAATGAGGTTAAGTCCGCCGTAGAATGTGCACACCCATATACGTCCGCGGCTGTCCTGATAAGTGAAATAAACGCGGTTGCTGCTCAGCGAGTTGCGGTCGCCGCGCCTGTTGGTGTATCGTGTTATGCGCAGTCCCTGCGGAGCCATGGCGTCGGGCGTTGCCTTTATCAGTCCGGCGCCTTTTGTCGAGAACCAGTAGTTGCCCCTGTTGTCTTCCATTATGTGATACACCGGACCAATTTCGCCGCTGCCGAACCTGCGCTTTATGTTGTGCGTTCTGAAGTCCATGCAGAACAGCTCGCCCTTGCGTGTGCCAATCCACAGGTCGCCGTTGCGCGCCTGATACACGGCACGTATGCCGTTGTTGTCGCTCTCGCCGCTGCTGATGAGCATGCCCGGAAACATAAACCTGAAGTTGTAGTGGGGGAAGCAAACCTTATATACGCCGCTGCTCGTTGACGACAGCCACAATATGCCGTTGGGATCTATGTCGATGTCGAAGAAGTGAGGCTCGGCAATATAGTTGCTGAACTCTTTTTGCTGGTTGATGTTCTGCATCATGCGCGTCTGATGGTTATAGCGCCACACCTCGCCGTTGCGCATCAGTATGAACAGGCCGTTGGCGCCTGTGTCTCTGAATTTCATCTCGGCAAACAGACTGTCGGCCGGCATGGTGAACGTCTGCGATGTAGACGTCTTTGGGTCGTGGCATATCAGCACTCCTCTTTCGGAGCACAGCCACAGTTTGTTGTATTTGTCGGTGAACGACTGCGTTATGTCGGCTGCCTGCTGCGTGATGAGGCTTGGCGCCGAGCCTTTGGCAAAAGAGTAGAGACCCGACGGGGTGGTGAAGAACACCCGTCCGTTCATTATGTTGATGCTCGACACGGGCGAGCCCAAGCCCTTAAACCTGTAATATTCTGTCTTGCCGTTGTCGGCGTTTATGATGTATATGCCGCCCGATGCCGTTCCGGCGCATATATATTGCCCCTTCTTCTTGAAACACGTAAAGCGGCGGTCGCTGTTGAGCCTGCCGAGCAGCCTGCGCCCGTTCTTCTTGGTTATGGTGTTAACCGTCAGATTCTTGCTCAGCCAATAAACGTAGCGGCCGTTCTCGCCCAGTATGTTGGTCTTCAGTTTCATTGTGGCAGGGTCGGTGTGCCGTCTTGCGTCGAATATCTTTCTCACCACGATGTTCCCTCCGCTGCCTACATACGCCTCAAAGATGTCCTTGCTGCGCGTAAGCAACAGGATGCGGCCGTTGTCCATGGCCTGAATCTTTATCACCTGCACGTTGCGCGCCTGCTTCTTCAGTTCGTTGTATACGTCGCGGTAAGTCTCGGCATACTTGTTAAACAGGTACAGATGGTTGTCCGTGTTGCGTATCCACAGATATCCGTCCTTGTCGCCTATGATGTTGCGCACCTTGCGCGGCGGCATGTCCGACTTGTGGCTTATGCGCGTTATGAAGGGCGTAAACTCCGCGCCGTCGAACGAGCACAGACCGTGCCATGTGCCGAACCACACAAAGCCGTCGCCGTCCTTATGGGCACAATACACCGTGTTGCTCGGCAGTCCGTTGTCCTTAGTGTAGTGTTCCACAATCATGTCGGGCTGTGCCGCGGCTGTGGCGGGATATAATATCAGCATAAATATAAGGCGCAACATGGTTTTCATAATCAAAGGCTTAAATTCTGAATTAATAAATTTGACTTATTTTAGGAACGTTTGTTTTCTTAACAGTTTATCCGCGGCTGCCGCGCTTTCCTCACGGCTGCTTTATGGCTTATCATGGTCGGGTAAGCCTCGTAGCGGCATATCCGGCGTGCATCTGCAAAGGTACATCATATTTTTTATAACAGCGAAAAAAACAGTAAAAGTTTTTTATGCCCGGGCCGTTGCGGCTGTTGTTACGCATTATGTGCCGTAAGACAACCGGATGGTGCAAATGGAGACAACGCGCGCGGCAGGACAGATAAAAAAACTCCATGTGCGGTCAGACTGCCGGTTTGGGATAAATTATGGGCGTTATGGCAGGTTTTTCGCTATAAATTTGTAATTTTGCATTGCTTTTTTAATAAAAATAACAGACATAATTATGACAACCGAACGCAAGCGTATTGACGAGCTCGACTTTCTTAAATGTGTGTTTATCGTGCTGATGATAGTTTTTCATCTGGCATATTTCGGCGACATGCACCCCGTTGCCAAGAAGTTTGTGTATACGTTCCACATGCCGGCATTTCTGTTTCTCGCTGGCTATCTTGCCAACACCGCCAAGCCGTGGCGCCGCTTCGGCAGCTATCTGCTGTGGCTCGCCGTGCCCTATGCCGTCATGGAGTCGGGCTATATAGTCATGGCGTCGCTGCTGCCCATAAGGGAGCATATAGACAGTCTTACGCCGGGCGTGTTCTTTGACAGACTGCTGCTTCATCCTGTCGGCCCTTACTGGTTTATCCACACCCTCATATTGCTCGAGGCCTTCTGTTATGTCATCATGCGCTATGTGCGCCGCCCTGCCGAGTCTGTGGCGCTGTTCGCCCTTGTCTGCTGGCTGCTGTCATCGGGCGGCGTCGGTCTGCTGTCGTTCGCCAATGCCGTCTACTTCATTATGGGCGCAGCGTTGAGGCGTTCGGGGCTCAACGTTCTTTCGGTGTTCGCGTCAAAGACTCCGCTCACCCTTGTGCCGCTTGCGCTGCTCTGTCTCGACAGCAACAACTTCGACCGTGCCACGCCTGCCGGAATGGCTATAGTGTGGCTCGTTGTCAGTCTGCTCCTCTTTGTCTTCCGCCATGTCCGCGTGGGCAGACTTGTGCTTTATATAGGCCGCCACACGCTCATAATTCTGCTCTTTTCGCCCATATTCACTCTCCTGTCTAAGGCGTTCATACCGCTCTTTGCGTTCGACCCCACGGCTCTCTCGTTCATGGTGGTTGCGGTGGTCTTTGTCCTTGCGGGCTGCTTTGCCCTTGCCCGTCTGCTCGACTTCATCGGCATTTCGCGCTTTCTGCTGGGCAAGAACAAGACCGTATGACATTTTAGTGGCATAACGGCTGAGCGGAATAAACATCGCTGCGAGATGTGCATTCAGTATGATGCCGACGTACAGGAAGGTAAATGAAGACAGAAAACTTTTTGATTTTGATGCTCTGAGAATTGCCTTCGTCTGCGCAATTCTGCCGTTTGAGCGAAAAAGTGCCCATTTTCTCACGTTTTTGTTAAGTGGCTGATATGGCGACACTTATGCAGGTTTATGCATAAAAGCGTAAATGTTAAAAAACATAACTCGGCCATTTACGGGTAACAAACCATAGGTTTATGCCTCTAAAACCATAGGTTTGTTGCTCCGAAATGCCTGATTAAGACCATTAAAACCACTGATTTTAGGGTGTAAAAGGACAGAATGTGCAAACTGATGTTAATTTATTGTTGCCTGATTATTTGCTTTTTAACATCTGTTGTAACTTGGTTTTCTATTTTAAAGAAAACTTTGTACACGAAAAATGTAAATTTATCAGAAAAATATGTATCTTTGTACATTCTTATATTAAAACATAATAATATGATTAAATTCATGATATTAAAATAAATAGAACCTAAAATTGAAGCGTGTGAAATCTAATACACAGCAAGTAATGGTTGCACAGGTTGCATGGTAATCATCAATTGCATAGAAAAACGCAGCATAGTGTTGAGTAAAAACGCTAAATATTTATTCAATGTGTTACAGAATGTCAATAATGATTTAATTCAATATGTCTGAATTTATGGTTTAACGGTAGCGAAACTTTAGTAAAAGCCATTCATCTAAATATTAATATTATCAATACAATAAATGTATACTCCATTAAGTCACAATGATGAAAGATGCTATTTCGTCATTAATTTAGAAATTTATAATACGATGATAGATTGATAACAATTAGTATTCTTAATAGAGTAAATTGACAGTCATTGGCAGTCATTGGCAGTAAATTGTTTAATATTGTCATATAACATAATTTTTATGTTGTGATTAATTTAAAAGAAGGAGGTTAAAATCAGATAGAGAATGAAATAAAAACAAGGGATATTTCTGTTCGGAAGAATGGAGCCCTGCAGTTTGTGAACAATAAACGCCACTCTATTATGTGAGGCATAATTAACAAACCTAAAGAGCGTCTTTATTCGTGCTACTTGATAAATGGACAAATAAAACATATGGAACGTTTCGTCTTTGTTCTATTTTGATGAAATTCCTCGGATATTTATATACAGAGAACAAATATATTGAAAGTTCATGTTGATATGGATAGATAATGTAATCATTGGTTTTTAGTATTTATGTCTATGGACATTAGGCATATCGAGAAACAAGTAAAATGAATAAATTAACGCTTTTATTGCTAATTTTATAAACTATGAAAAATTTATTATTGCCATTTTATTGTATAGTATGCGTTCTGTTTTATGGATGTTCTAATAATGATGATATGTTCACCATAGAGAATAACATTAATGATGTACAAATGTTTGCATTAGATATCTCATCTGAAACAGATTCTACCAATATTTTACTTTTATGTAAAGATGGTAGTTATGTTTATACTGACGTCAATGCAGACAATGGGTACGGATTGATTTATATGAATCCATCAGTAGAAAATGATATTTCGGAAGGTATTACAGTATGGGTAAATAAGGATGGTATACCATTTATGGTTAATTGGGATAATAAGTATATTATTTTTGAAAATGTGTCTGATAGAGGTTTTGATTGCGCCTATATAAATGATAAAGGTGAAATCTATTATTATTGGGATGTTGATATATCAGAAAAAACTCGTAGTATTGGTACTAGAGCATTTTATGATCCATGGGTAGGGGCTTGGAAAGATTTATGGATAACAACAAAAAATCACTCATGGGATGAACATAATAAAAAAGCCTTAGTGCCTTTTCTTTGTAAAGTCGTGTCGTTTTCTATTACAGCAATTGGAACTGTTACAGGAAATGATATAACAAATTTGGCCCTTACGCTTATAAGTGAAACAGCTAAGTCTAGTAATATAAATTCCGCTAACATTGAATATATGTCAAATACTCTTGATTTCGTAGGTTTAGTAAATGATTCGTTTGAAGATGGTTGGAAAGGTTTTTTAACAAATGGCCTAATAAGTTTCTCATATAAAAAATTTGGAATTAGTATGTTGGCACAAATGATTAATAAATATGGTGATGATGGACTTGAGGCTTTTGGGAAACATCATGAAGAGATAGACTATACGTTCCTTAATAAGGAATGGCAAATAAAACTGAGTACAAATCTAATAGAATGTGGAATAGAAGAGAAAGAGTTTAGAATTAATGTGGCAACAAAAGCCCTTTGGGAAATAGATGATACAAATGTTGACAATAGTTGGTGTTCTGTGTATAAAGAAGGTGATCAGATAATTGTAAAAGTAAAATCATACGATGGTGTTGAAACACGTTTATGTTCAGCGAAAGTAAAGACTAAAACTTATAATAAACAAATACCACCGGCTTTACTTACTATAAAGCAAGATGGTGTCCTCTTTGAATTATCCGAAACAGATTTAACATTTACTCAGGAAGGTGGAACAAAAGGTGTTTATGTATATACAAACGATAATATTACTTCATGGGAAGTGTCTACACCTGTTTGGTGTAAAATTACGAAAGGTACGAACTCATTTTTTATTGATGTGGATAAATCTGATGTAGATAGAGAAGGTGTCATAGAAGTAGCAGGAGTGGTAAAAAATAGTGGAAGTTACATTAAAAGACAAATCGCAGTAAAACAGATATGTGATAGTTCTTGGGACGGAACATCATGGAGCTTTAGCGGAAGTATTAATGTTTCAGGTGTTACAAGTATTTGGAATATATTAGAAAGTTTGAATATGGTTGATATCACAAATTTTGGGATTCAAATTATTGATGTTGCGAATAATAAATTTTCTTTATCTGGTGATTTAGCAGGAATGGAACATAATTCAAATATAAGTATTGATGAGAAGGGAAATCTTGTTTTGAATGTATCTCAAGATATTTCAGAAATGGGAATTTATAATCTCAAATTTATTTCTAAGGTAGTTTTTGAACGAATAGAACGAACAAAATCCTTGGGAAATCTTACAGGAGAAGTATTTGGAAAGGTTTATGTTCCAGATGGTGAAGATATGAATGTTGAAATAGAATTAAATGGAACATTTAATGGAGTCCTTTTAAATTATTCCAAATAATCTTGTCAGATTATATATGATTGGCAATGTAAAAGTGAATTCTAATATTTTCAGTTTATATAAAATTTTTTTATAACGTTAATAGTATAATTAGTTTTAATTTCAGATTTAGAGTTTCCAATATATTGTATTATTGTTGTCTTTGAAATTCTTTTTCTTGAGAGATATTAGAACATTTTGCGTATAAATATGATAGCCCGCCGTATGAGCTCAGGCAGCCTCATAGTTTCAGAGGCTTCGGGCACATACGGCGGGCAGGTATCAGGTTGAGAAAGTCAGGCACAAATGGCGTCAGACGGCGAAAATAAAAGCATGGGGCAATACCCTGCATGACAGCACAAGACGACTGAAAGCATCAGACGGCTTGCCGGTTCTTTGCCATTTTCTGTCTGACGGCCTGTTTGTGGTAAGTATGGCGCTGTCCGTCAGTTAAAAATCTTCACGCCAATGAACAGCGTGCGCGGCTGGGTAGGGCCGTAAAAATATTTAGAGTCGCGCTCCGCACCCTTGTCCAAATCCTTCTGAAAGGCGTTGAATATGTTGTTCACGCCGCCGTTGAGCTGCAGTTTCAGATGGTCGTTCAGCACAAAGGTGTAGTTGAGTTTCAGGTTCAGCTCCATAAAGTCGGGCGACTTCTCCATTCTGTCTTTCTCTATATATCCCGCGAAGTGGGGCACAAGCATGCTGCCAGTGTAGACACCCGACACGGCGAAGTCGAAGTTTCGGAGCGGAGCCGACGTAAACGTAAAGTAGCCGTAGCAGTCGGGCGTGCGTGTCATGCGCTTTGTAGGCGCCACGTCGGGGTTGCTGCTCCATGCCAGTGCCTCGGTGTAGCGGCTCTGCTGCACGGTTAGGCCCAGCTGCAGCTGCGCCTCCTTGCCGTGGGCTATCTTATAGTCGATGTTGGCTCCGTACACGCGTGCCCCGTGACCGTTGCGGCGCTCCTGTATCTTGGTGCCCGTAGTAGGGTCGAAGCCGGTCTCTTCGAGATAGAACACATCGTTGAGCATGGTGTAGAAACCCTCTATGAGCAGGTTAGAAATGAAATGGCCCAGGCTGAAGGCCCAGTCTATCGAGCCACTGAAGCTGTTGGAGCGTTCGGGCTTCAGTCCGTCGGCCAGCTTTATCATCATTGCCTCGCCGCCCACGGCAGCCACGTGCAGGTCTTCGTCGTAGGCCTGAGGCGCCCTGAATCCCGTAGACCATGTCAGTCGGCCCTGAAGTTTGTCTGACGGTTTCCACAGCATGTTGACGCGCGGACTGAATATCACGTTGTCAACAAGGTTATGCTTGTCGAGTCTGAATCCGGCAAGCAGCGTCAGCTGTCTCATCTTCCATTCGTTTTGCAGATACGCTCCGGCAATCCTCACATATTGTTTCAGGTCGCGGCCGTAGCCCGTCATCACGTCGTGAAGCGAGTTAAACTGATATTCAAAGCCTCCCGTAAGCGTTGCAGGCGAGAACAGCAGGCGGTCGAAGTTGCCCGAATACATGGCTCCGCCCACTGCCGTAAGGTCGTCGGTAGTGCCGTAGGCATTGGCGTCCATGCCCGCGCCGTAGTAGCTGTTGCGGTCGGTATGCTGCACCGAGCCGTACACCGACAGCTTGTGTCTGTATTCGTTCATGAATATGTCGTAAGTCAGTCCGCCGCTGTTTATCACGTGTCGCGTCTGCTCGGTTATGTCGGTTTCGTGCGGCTGAAGGTCAAACTTGTTGCCTCCGCGGCGAAACTCGTTGGTGGTGTGATACTCAATGCTCAGTCGGCTGAACTGCGTCGGGCGGTAATATCCCCTCAGTCCGAAGGTGTTCATGTTGAGCTTGCCCAGCTCCGAGAACCCGTCGCCGTCGGCATCGTAAGGGTTGCGGTTTCGGTAAGCCTGATAGAAGGCCACGCCGTATGTGCGGTCTTTCGACACGAGCGAGGCGTTGGCGCCTACATACTGCTCCCAGGTCTTGCCGCCGAGGTTAGACATCGTGGAGTTGACCTGAAACGAATTGTTCACAGGGTCTTTGGTTATAATGTTGATGGTGCCGCCCACGGCATTGGCGCCAAACAGCGCCGAGCCTCCGCCGCGCACCACCTCTACGCGCTCAATCATGCTGACGGGTATCTGTTCGAGACCATACACGCCCGACAGGGCGCTCATCACCGGACGGCTGTTGATTAGCAGCTGCGAGTAAGGCCCCTCAAGACCGTTGATTCTTACCTGCGGAAAGCCGCAGTTCTGGCAGTTGTTCTCAACGCGCAGTCCCGACTGATAGCAGAGCGACTTGGCAAGGTCGGTAGAGTTGACCGTCTCAAACAGTTTGCTGTTCATCACGTTCACCACCACCGGCGCCTCCTTTCGGCTGGTCTCGTTTCTGTTGGCCGATACCACCACCTCGTCCATCAATATGTCCTCTTTCTCCATCACGAAGTGCAGGTCTACGGTATATTCGTTGCTCACCACCACCGTCTTGGTCTGCGAGGCATAGCCCATGAGCTGCACCTTCAGCGTGTATTTGCCTGCCGGCACGTCTTTCAGGCGGAAGTGGCCGTCGTCGCCCGTAACGGTGCCCATGCCGTTTTCAACAATCAATATAGTGGCGTAGGCCAGACTATTCTCTGTGTCTTTCTCAATAACGTGTCCTGTTATTATGTTGCCCTCTTTCACCGTGTTAGGCTCAACGGGACGGGCCGTCCCTGCCGACGCGCACATAAGGCACGTCAGTAAAAGTAAGATATATTTCTTCATTTCTGTTTACTTATAAATACGGAATATCCGTCCATGACGGCACGGCACGCCATGTCGTCACAGCATTAATAAAAATGTTGAGATAACCCACGAATCGTCATCAGGCAGCACATCGTCGTATCAATATTGTGCCTTAATGCTTTCAGCCGTCTTTTGGTTTTCTATAGGCATCATGCCGTATGGCTTTTCTTGGCACAATACGCTATGCCTGTTAAAAACCATACATCAATCCGCCCAATATAAAACAAAAATCCGACAGAATAAAAACGGACGATTAGGGATAAAATGATTTATGAAAATGAAGAAACGGGAGGCGCGCGCAGGTAGATGCCCGAATTATAGTCGGGCATGGCGTGTGCCACAACATAAACGTTGTAGCTTTTGTGAATAAGTTTTACGTCGGGAGCCTCAATTTCTACAGCCGTCCCTGCTTCGAGCGACTGGAATTGAGTTAGATAATGCAGCACAAGCGTCTGTCCCGAAGTGTGGCTGTGCTTGCCTTTGAAGGGGTGGGAGTGTACCACCATCACTCCGTTGACGATATGCACGTGGGCATAAACCGAGATTATGGCATAATAAGCCATAAACACGGTAATAAACATTACGGCGAATGTTCTTGTCAGCGTTCGTGATCGTAGTGTCATATCCGCGGCAAAGATAAAAATAAATTATGAAATAAAAGGAAAAGCGTAAAAAAATGAGAATTAATTTGGTGGCGTGAAATAAATGTCGGCAAGAAGGTTAAGTTACGGTCTTGATCTAACCTGAAATTGCATATATCTTGTTTTCTAAAATCAAAAATCCCGTGGCTTATGTCAACATGTAGATTATCTGATTATGCCGTCATGCCGACTTTATATAAGGCTTGATGCTCAACATTCTTATGGCGCAGTAGGTTCGGTTTATCGAATAATTGTATAAAATCACTTATTTCGTCGGTTCAATCAGGATTTTTTGTTACTTTTGTTCGCGCAAAAGACATTGTGCGCCGCAGCCGTGAGCCTTTCGGCTGGGCATAAGCCGACGATAAGACAGCGAGACAGCGCAGGCGTACATGCCATGAAAACACTAATCTTGATAAACGATGTCAACGAAAAACTCATACAACGGTAAGATTTCTTTCGGCGAGAAGGTAGGCTATTCATTGGGCGACCTTGCAGCCAACCTGGTGTTTCAGATGATAATGATATATCAGCTGAAGTTTTATACCGACGTGTTCGGACTCAACGGTGCCATAGCCGGCTCGGTGTTGTTGGTGGCGCCAATGGTGAGCGCCTTTGCCGACCCGATAGTGGGCATACTGACCGACCGCACCAATACGCGCTGGGGCAAATACCGCCCGTGGATACTGGCGTCGGCTCTGCCGTTCTGCCTGTTCTACATCCTTGCCTTCCACAGGCCCGACATACAGGACAAGACGCTGCTTGCCGTTTATGCCGCCGTGTCGTATGTGCTTCTGCTGATGATGTATTCGTTTAACAACACGCCCTACGCCTCGCTTGGGGGAGTGATGACGGCCGACATAAAGGAGCGCACAAGCATCAACACGGTGAGGTTTGTGGCAAGTACCATAGCCCAGTTTGCCGTGCAGGGCTTCACGCTGCCGCTCATCGACCGGCTGGGAGGGAGCGACGCGAGCCGCGGATGGAGCCGCACCATACTGCTGTTTGCCTTCATCGCCTTTATATGTCTGCTGATAACCTTCTTCACCACAAAGGAGCGCATAGCCCAGCCGCCGCAGCAGAAGTCGAGCCTGAGGGAAGATGTGAGGGAGACCTTCGGCAATGTGTCGTGGCGCGTGATGTTTGTGCTGTGTCTTGCCGTGTACACCTCGCTGGCGATGTTCGGTTCGTCGATGAACTTCTATTTCCAAAGCTATCTCGACCAGCGCTCGCTCTATGAGTTGCTGCACGGTCTGGGACTCGCCGATACCGAGCGCGAGGCTTATTCGGCAGGCTTCTCGCTGTTCAACATACTCAATGCCGTGATGCAGTTCGTTGGCGTGGTGTTCCTTTCGGGATGGCTTGCCGGCAAGCTGGGCAAGAAGACCGTATATATAGTGTGCCTGTCGCTCACCGTGTTGTTTCAGGCGCTGTTCTATCTGCCTTCGCCCGACAACGTTGTAATGGTTTATGTGCTGTGCATACTCAAGAGTCTGTCCTATGCCCCCACGATACCTCTGATGTGGGCAATGGTGGCAGATGTTGCCGACTATATGGAATATCTCAACCGCCGCCGCGCCACGGGATTCTGTTTCTCGGGCATAATGTTCGCGCTGAAGATGGGATTAGGCTTCGGCGGAGCCTTGTCGGGCATACTGCTGTCGGCATTCGGCTACGTGTCGGGAGGCACTGCCATGCAGAGCAGCGGGGCTGTTGAGGGCATACGCCTCGTGTCGAGCATAGTGCCTGCCGTGGTCTACGGCATAGCCCTTGCGTCGGTGTTGTTTTATCCCATAACAAAACGATTTAACGAGAAGATGCAGGCAGAGCTTGCCGTGCGGCGCAAAAGGGCAGAAGGGCAGGGCGAATGACAGTAGGCGGCATGCACACGAAAAGAACAAAGCAAAGGAGAAAGACTGAAGATGAACGCTAAGCATTATGACGTGGTGGCGGCCGTGATACGCAAGGACGGAAAATATTTCTGCGTGAGAAAGGGCAGCGCCAAATACAGCTACACAAGCTACAAATACGAGTTTCCGGGCGGAAAGATTGAGCCGGGCGAAACGCCGCAGGAGGCACTGAGGCGTGAAATGGCAGAGGAACTCGACTACGACATATCTGTGGGCGACAGGCTCGTGGCGGTAAGTCACGATTATCCCGACTTCTCGATAACGCTCAACGCCTATCTGTGCGAGCCGCTGGCGGATGACTTCAAACTGAAAGAGCATACTGAATACAGATGGCTCGGGGTGCAGGAGCTTCATACGGTAGACTGGGCAGCTGCCGACCTTGGTATTGTAAGGCGCATAGAGCAGGGCGGATTTTAGCAACGCAATATTATGCCGTGTCGTGTCGGCGGATAGGGTTAAGGACATTCAAAGGCGTGTGTTTAATCCTAATCAACTTTCAGGCGGCGCATGGCTTTTATCTGTTTTGTTCGTTCGGGCTGAATCATAACGGCTGATTCGGTCTTAATATTATTTTCCGTTAATTGTTTAATCTAATCAGTAAATTAGATACAGCGTTTTGTTTCGATAATATGTACTTTTGCACAAGAAAAATAAATAATCACTATGCCGGGGCGTAAAATATGCGTGTATGAGACAATGGAATATGGGCCGGCATGTTTGGCAAAACAATAAAAACGAAATAAAACCTGATATAATTATGAAACTGATTGAGAATACTGAATTTGGCGGCGAACGCCCGTTGTTCGCATCGCATGATCTGCACATCAACAACGTAACCATACGCGAAGGCGAGTCGGCGATAAAGGAATGTAGCAACATCGTGGCAACCAACTGCCGCTTTGAAGGCAACTATCCGTTCTGGCATGTACACGGATTCACGATAGACAACTGCTATTTTGCCGTTGGCGGACGCTCGGCATTGTGGTATTCAGACCATCTTACGATGAAGAACACCGTGATAGACGCGCCGAAGATGTTCCGTGAGATGAACGACATAGACATCGAGAACGTTGAGATAAACGACGCTGACGAGATATTCTGGCGCTGCAACCGCATCAACGTGAAGAACCTGAAGCTGCACGGCGGCACTTATCCCTTTATGTTCAGCAACGACATACGGGTGGACGGACTTGAGAGCGACAGCAAATACGTGTTCCAGTATGTCAAGAACGTTGAGATACACAATGCGAAGATAACAACGAAGGATGCCTTCTGGGAGGTGGAGAACGTTACCATATACGACTCGGAGCTTAACGGTGAGTATCTTGGATGGCACTCGCGCAACCTGCGCCTTGTAAACTGCCATATCTCAGGCGAGCAGCCGCTGTGCTATGCCCACGACCTGGTGCTTGAAAACTGCACCTTCGACAGTGCGTGCGACAGAGCCTTCGAGTATTCTACGCTTAAAGCTGACATCCGCGGAGCCATCACCAACATAAAGAACCCGACATCGGGTGTGATAGTGGCCGACTCGATAGGTTCGGTAACCATCGACGAGAACATCAAGGCTCCTGCCGACTGCGAGATAAAGACAAGAGGCTGACAGCATGGGTTATGGTGCTGACGCATATCGGGCAACGTGCCGGCCGTATTGGCAGGTGCGCTGCTTTGAGCCTGAAAATTATTATATGAATGTCCGCATGTTCCCAAATTAGCA
>ULMR01039059.1_pt1 | contig 26986 bp, 19 predicted proteins | sample 1951711 | NCBI WGS metagenome assembly ULMR01 (sample SAMEA4835556, study PRJEB28245) | human gut metagenome | biome: gut microbiome; material: fecal sample | place: Denmark | collected 2008 | reverse complement strand
TCTGCCGTGTATGTCTGTTTGCGAACCGGCAGCGTCTTGTCTTCCGTATGATACAGGATGAGGTTGGGTACGCCGAGCCGTTCGGCCAGTCTTGCGGCGTCCTGTACGGTGGAGTGATGCTTCTCATAAGGATGGAAGCGGTCGCGGTCGGCATAGAGGCAGAAAGCCTCGCACATCAGGTAGTCGGCCTTGCTGACCAGCGCCTCATTGTCGGGATGGACGGGCTCGTCGCCAAGACAGGCGATCCGCTTGCCGTCGACGACCGTGATGAAGCCGAATTGCCTTTCCTTCGTTGAGAGGATGTCGAAGACCTGAAGATGGAAGGAGGCACAGTCGATCTCATCCCCGGCTTTCACTTCGTGGAAGAACACGCAGTTGCCTATCTCTTTATATTGCCTTGCCGTGAGCATGTTCCTTAGGTTGAAGTCGAGGATACGCAGCACCTTCTCGTGGCTCCATACATTGAGATGCCCCTGATAGGTCGCATTGAGATGGCGCTGTATGAACACGCGCACCATCCAGATGGCTCCGAGGAGATGGTCGGTGTGTGCGTGGGTGATATAGATGTCGTGGATGTCGCCGGCACTGATGTGTGCCTGTTCCAGCCGGGTCAGGATGCCGTTGCCTCCGCCGGCGTCGACGAGCAGCTTGTCTTTGCCGTTGTCCATTACGAAACAAGTGTTATAGCATTTTGTCGCAAGGGCATTGCCTGTGCCCATCATCGTGATTTTCGTCATGTCGTGCTTTTACAATTTAGTCGTGCAAAGTTACGGATTATTTTTGTTTGTTTGTTGCATAAGTGAATAACATTTTCTATCTTTGCTATTGTTATGGTTTATTAGTTTTTGTAGGTTATGAAGAGAATTTGGAAACACATGGCAATGATCGTCTTGTCGTTGTGTGCGGTGATGAATGTGTCAGCCCGTTCACAGTCGGCATCGCAGGCGACCCCTCAGACGTCAGCCCGTACACAGGCGGTAAACAAGACACTCCGCTTTCGTAATGGGGTGTTTAAGATCGTACAATTCTCGGACATACACTATCAGTATGGCAATCCTCTGTCAGATCAGGCGGAACAGAACATCCGCGAGGTGGTGGCTGCGGAGAAGCCCGATCTGGTGATGGTGTCGGGCGACATCATCTATAAGGCGCCGGGCTCTACCTGCCTGGCCCGGGTGTTGAGCATCTTCGAGAGCTTGGGTGTACCTTATTGTATGATCTTCGGCAATCATGACGGTGAACAGCAGACACCTCTTACTACGCTTTATGACATGATGCAGAAAGGAGCCCACAGCGTGATGCCTCCCCGTCAGGGATCCAATTTCGACTATGTATTGCCGATCCTGGGGTCTACGGGGACAAAGCCTGCCGCGCTGGTCTATGGCATACAAGCTTATTCTTATTCGAAGATGAAGGGAGTGGGAGGCTACCAGTGGTTCACGTGGCGTCAGCTGTCGTGGTATCGTGATCAGGCGGCAAAATACAAGACGGCCAATGGCGGCAAGGTGCTGCCGGCCATTGCCTTCATGCATTATCCGCTCCCGGAATACCGGGCAGCCGTGCTTGCCATGGAGTCTCCGCTCTATGGCATACGTGAGGAGACCAGTCATGTGCCGAGCCTCAATTCGGGAATGTTTGCCCAGATGAAGGAGGCGGGCGACGTGATGGGTGTCTTCTGCGGTCATGACCATGACAATGACTATAGCGTGATGTATTATGGCGTCCTCCTGGGATATTGCCGCTTCTCCGGTGGCAACACGGAATACAATCACCTGCGCAATGGAGCGAGGGTGATCGTCCTGAAGGAGGGGAAGCGTGAGTTTGATACGTGGATTCGTGAGCGGGGCGGCACTATCTATCCGGCTACCCATTATCCCAGCGATTACGTGAAGGATAATTGGAAGTTGCGGAAAGGTACCCGATAGAATCCGTTTGCCGGCTGTCTGCTGCATCGGAAGCGCCCGGGCGGCAGACGGCAGGATGAAAAAATGTTTTTGAAGATATACTGAACAGTCATGCAGATACTTTTGGCTTGTGCCAAGACGATGAGGGAACGGGCAGCCCGTCCTGTCGATATGGTTTCTCGTCCGCTTTTCGAGCAGGAAGCGCAGCATATAGCACTGGAGATGGTGGCGCGCTCTGTGGATGAGCTTTGCGAGATGTTTCATTGCAGTAGTAAGATTGCAGTAGAGTGCATGCAGCGTTACCAGCGGTTCACCGATCCGTCGGCAACGCTTCCTGCCATTTTCGGTTATAACGGACAGGCTTATCGCAGCCTGGACGCCCTGTCGCTCAGCGACGATGATCTGCACCATGCCCAACATCATCTCTGGATCACCAGTTTCCTTTATGGCCTGCTGCGTCCGCTCGATCAGGTACACCCTTATCGAATGGAGGGGAATGTACGGCTGGAGACGGCGGCTGCCGCCATGCAGGTGAAGGCGACGCGTAAGATGGAGCCTACGCTTTTTGAATATTGGCGGCCGCGCCTTACGGACGTGCTTATCGACAGTGTCCTCGCCGATGACGGCGTCTTGGTGCATCTGGCTACGGCGGAGATGGAGCGCCTGTTCGACTGGAAGCGCGTGATGGAATCCGTGCATGTCGTCCAGCCGCGTTTCCTGATGGAGCGAAGAGGGCGGCTGACGGCAGTGTCCGTATATGCCAAGAGCTGTCGTGGAGCCATGACGCGGTATATCCTCCGTAACCGGCTGACAGATCCGCACGATCTTCTCTCCTTTAGTCATGAGGGCTTCGAATATTCCGCAGCAGAGAGTATGGACGATCAGCCAACCTTCATAGTATAGAAGGTCGTGATGGGTGTCCGTTGCGTATCTGTCTTTTTAGAACCGGTCCGTATTTGAGTTATATTTATTTTATCCGGAGGTCGTCTGTCATCCGGAGAGGGAAGATGTGTCGGTCATTATGTGGAACATGCGCATATTGGCAGATGGGGGACTCGTCTGGGGTCGTTGCTAATTCCCATTCGGTCATTGGAGTTTCAAAGGATTTCGTACCTTTGCCGAGGTGTCCGTACAATAGCGTGAGTTCGACGGAATCGAAATGAAATAATGTGGCGTTGACCGATCGTGCTTATAGGACTTCATGAAACAAGGATGATATCCGGTGAGGTTGGGCGTCTTTTAGGTTTTCTTCTGAAGATGCACTGACGGATGCCGACTTCCTTTTTCAATGTCGGTCCATCCCTGAGTCCTTCTGGACGCATTGTGTCAGAAGGGGCCTATGCCAAAGGCATTCGTCTGTCTGGGATGATGGCGTATAAATAAAAAATGGTGCAATTAAGTTTTTCACTTGTATTTTTAGGAACATCTTCAGGCGGATGACTTCTGTCCTTGTCGTGCGGTGAGGCGGTGAGGACAAAGTGGAAACATATATAAGTAGGTTAAGGCTTTTATGTGCCCGAAAAAAGTAATATGGCTTTAGAGGCCGATGACCATATTATCACCGATCCTTGATGATATAATCATCGGCCTTTGAATATATAATCCTGCAACATAGGCGAAAATCCGCATAAATACCGGGACGGATAAGGTTCTTAGAAATAAAGGCGGATTAAGGCATTAAAAGCTTTTGCTTTAGGGCTGGGCCAAGTCTAACCTGCCAGCCATAGTGACATAAGCGATCCGGGACTATCTGTTTATGTCAGGAATCATTCCTTCTTTAGTTTCGATGACTCATTAGAGATTCGAGTGACTTGCCACTCTTGTCGGACGGTCTGTCACCTTTGTCGAAACGTCGTGACAAGGTAGATGGGAGGCCGGCAAGAGGACGGAAGATGTCGAAAAGGATCATGAAATGAATGTTTGCAGTCTAAAGACCGAATGGATGGTCTACTCCTGCCAATCCTTGATGTCGTTTTTAAGCAGTCTTGCTGTTCGGCCGTTGGCTTATGCTTTCGAAACATCACGGTTCAGCCATGTCAGTCCTTTGTCGATGCGTTCCACCATTCCACCATGATGAGCACCGGGCACGGTCTCAAAGAAGAGGCGGATGCCGGCCTTGCGGAGCAGTGGCATCACTTCGCCTGTACGTTGGTCGATGGAGGCAAAGAGCGGATTACGGCTGCGCTTCTCCTGATCGCCGAGGGAAAAGTAGGCACGTCCTTCCTTGTGGGGGATATCGAGGTGCTGAAGCCATTGGACGAAGCCGGGATACCAGAATGATCCGGAGAGGCAGACGATGTCACGGAACAGGTCTCCGGTAAGCCACGCCCAGGTGGCGAAGAGGCCGGAGAGCGAGGTACCGATGAGCGTCCGTTCTATGGGTTGGGTGAGCCCGAACATCTGTTCCATCTGTGCCATGGTGTCGGCAAGGCGCGTCATGAACAGCGGTGCGCCTCCGGCGAAATCGGGATACTTGCTTTTCACATTGGGTGCCTGCCAGGGAGTCATGTCCGTGTTCCAGTCCGTTCCGCTGATCACGACCATATAGGTGTCGTACTCTTTTGCCCACCGGTCAATGGTGGCACCGTCGACGGCGATGGGAGTCAGCAGATAGGTTACTCGGGGCGACGTGCCGGTGGCATATTCGCATTGGAGCTGGTGTAGGGTGATGGTGTTCATGGGTAGCGTATAAATGGGATGAATACTAAAGGGTGGGGATACAGCCAATCTTGCATGGCAGGACGTTGTGGCTGGTATGCTTGACGTGCTTGCCTGTCCTTACAGTAACCCTTGTGGATGTTGCTGGTGTGTCAGGCTACAACGGCTGTCCCGCTGTCATAGCGTGGCGGCGAAGGACGTACCGGGTGTGAGTGTGTGGAGCCACGGGCCGCCATGGTCCTGGGGACCGTAGAGATTGTAGTCGAGGAAGAGCCGGAAGGTGAAATGGCGATGTGCGCGGAAGGCGATGGAGCAACCTGTGCCGGCGGTGAACCGGTTGGCAGCCGGTTGGGTGAGACCCTCGACGCTGAGGCTGCCATAGTGGGCCTGTCCTGCCACGAGATGGCTACCCAGCAGCAATCGGGAGGTGAGAGGATAGGAGAAGTAAGGGCCTGCAGTGATGGAGTAATAGTCGAGATAGCTATTCTCCGCCGTGTCATCGCCGGTCATGAGGCCGGTGTTGGACAGCAGGAAGCGGCCACCTATGCCGAGATAGGGATTGAAGAACCATGCGGCCTCTGCGCCGATGGTATTGCCTGTGGTGGTGTTATAGGTAGCCCCGTTCTTCATCCTATAGTCAGAGAGTGGCAAGCCGAATCCGACGTAGACACCGGCGAAGGACGGGCGGTCGTCACGGTAGAAAAGCTCAGTGTCTGGATGCCGGGTAAGGCCCCGGTCCTTGAAGATGAGGTCGGCAAGATAATATCCCATCTCTGTGCTGATGATGCCGATGCCGGCTCCCGTGATGACATCGCTGAACCAATGCTTGTTGTTGGCCATGCGCATGACGGCAGTACCTGTCGCCACGGTATATGCTCCGATGCCCACCCACGGGCTGAGATGTCCGTACTCCTTATTGAGCATGGTGGCCGTCATGAAAGCCGCTGCCGTATGACCGGAGGGAAAGCTCTCACGGTCGGATCCGTCGGGGCGTGTCCTGTGAACGATGTGCTTCACAGAGAAAACCGCTGCGCCCATGATGGCTGTTGAGAAGGCGTCGCTGGTGAGCATCCGTCCCCAGGAACTCCGGCTTTCCACTCCACCGACCTTCATTCCCAGCAGGACGGCGGCCGGGAGATAGCGCAGGTAGTTGTCGAAGGACGAGTGGAAATCCGACGCATAATGATTGCGCAGTTGCCGGAATCCCTTGTCCTCGCCCTTGACGAGGAGTCCCTCGGCGATCAGAGGCACGCCGATGCCGGCTATGCGGACAATGGGTGACGTCTTGGCTGTGCTGTCGACAGCCTGGGTCTGTGCCTGGCCGTAGCGGGGAAGGAGGGCCAGGGCAATGGCCATAAGAACCGGAAGAATCGGCCGGCGGCTGAAGATATGATGGTTCATAGGGAATGGTCTCATGGGAATGACGTGATGGAACGGATGTCATCTATCGCCGTTTCCGGCGGGGGTACCTTTCAGGATGAGCAGGACGACGGCTGCGACGATGAGCAGGAAGCCGACAGCTACCGTCAGGGTGAACGGCTCATGGAAGACGAGAATGCCTATCGTCATGGCCGTGAGCGGCTCGAAGGCACCTAAGATGGCGCATAGGGTGCTTCCGATGTGCTTGATGCCCATGGTAAGGGATATGTTGCTGATTGCCGTGGGCAGCAGTCCGAGCATGAAGATATTGAACAGCATGCCGGCGGTGGAAAGTGCGGAAGGGTCTTGCGTGACGATGGGATGGAAGCGCCCCTCCGTGAAGTAGCACCAAAGGGCGAGGATGAGCATTCCGAAGAAGAACACCCAGAACGTGAGCTTCAGCGATCCCATCTTCCTTACTTTCATGTGGTGCATGCTCACCATGTAGAAAGCGTAGGAAAGGGCCGATATGAATTCCATGCACAGTCCCATCAGGATGTTGTATAGCGAGAGGGTGTGTGCCGTTCCGCCAAAGAGATAGGTGAACAGTCCCGACAGCAGTCCGACGCCCGTGACAGCAAGGATGATGGCTACGGCAGTGGCCCACGAAGCCCGTTCATGGAAGACGAGCGTCTCTGCGAGGCTGGTCCAGATGGGATAGGTGAACAGCAGGGCTGTCGCCACGCCGCTGGGCAGATAGGCATAGCCGCTGAACAGGAAGACGGCACTACCATCGTAGAGGAGGGCAAGCCAGGCTATGCGGAGCATCTCGCCGTAACGGATGCGCAGCCGTGTACGCTGCATGGCGAGGATGGCAAGCATGATGACACACGCCACGATATAGCGATAGACAAGCAGTGACGGCATGGACATGCCGGCTGACAATACGGGCAGTGTGAAAAGGGGTATCAGACCGAAAGAGGCTGAGGACACGGCCGCCTCTACGAAACCGATAGAACGTGAACGATCCATAGATGAATAAAAGGTGGAGAAACGTTGGGATTGGTATGTGCCTTATAAAGAAGAAAGATGACAGACTACCCATCCTGGTGATGGGCCATCTGTCATCCGTCTTATTTGTAAGTCTAATCAGTGCTTAGTACTCACCCCAAGCCTTGATGTCGATGTCCTCGGGCTTCAGCGTGCAGAAGGCGTTGATGAAGGCGGAAGCCAGTCGGGAGTTGGTGATCAAGGGGATGTTGAGGTCGATGGCCGCACGACGTATCTTGTAGCCATTGCTCAGCTCATGAGCGGTGAGATCCTTCGGAATGTTCACTACCATGTCGATCTTGTGCTCATGGAGCAGGGTGAGCGCCTGCGGCTCCTGACCTTCCTCAGAGGGCCAGTGTACGAGCGTGTTCTCTATGCCATTGTCGGTCAGGTAGCGTGCCGTGCCGGTGGTGGCGTAGATCTGATAGCCATGCTGGATGAGCTGCTTGGCTGCATCGAGCATATCGGCTTTCTGCTTGGCGCCGCCGGTAGAGAGCAGTACGGTGTGCTCAGGGATACGCTGGCCTACGGAGAGCATGCTCTTGATGAGCGCCTGGTTGGTGTCATCACCCAGACAGCCTACCTCGCCCGTAGAGCTCATGTCTACGCCGAGCACGGGGTCGGCCTTCTGCAGACGGTTGAAAGAGAACTGGCTGGCCTTGATGCCCACGTAGTCGAGATCGAAGAGATTCTTTGAGGGCTTCTCCACAGGCACGCCCAGCATAACCTTCGTTGCCAGGTCGATGAAGTTGAGCTTCAGCACTTTCGATACGAAGGGGAATGAGCGTGATGCACGGAGGTTGCACTCGATGACGAGGATATCGTTCTCGCGTGCCATGTATTGGATATTGAAAGGTCCAGAGATATGCAGCTCCTTGGCGATCTGACGGCTCACGCGCTTGATACGGCGAACGGTCTCCACATACAGCTTCTGCGGCGGGAACTCGATCGTGGCATCACCCGAGTGAACACCGGCAAACTCGATGTGCTCGGAGATGGCATAGGCCAGGACCTCGCCTTGACGTGCCACGGCGTCGAACTCGATCTCCTTGGCATGCTCGATGAACTTGGAAACCACGACAGGGTGGTCCTCGCTCACGTTGGCGGCCAGCTGGAGGAAGCGCTCCAGCTCCTCCTTATTGGAGCAGATGTTCATGGCAGCACCGGAGAGCACGTAGCTCGGGCGTACCAGGACGGGGAAGCCGACACGGGTGACAAACTTATCAATGTCGTCCATGGAGGTCAGTGCGCTCCATTCCGGCTGATTGATATGGTTGCGTGTGAGCATGGCGGAGAACTTCGCACGGTCCTCTGCATTGTCGATGTCCTTGGCTGAGGTGCCGAGGATGGGCACGTTCTCCTGGTCGAGATACATGGCCAGGTTGTTAGGAATCTGTCCACCGGTGGAGACGATGACACCATGGGGTGCCTCCATCTCAATGATGTCCATAACGCGCTCGAAGGTCAACTCATCGAAGTAGAGACGGTCGCACATGTCGTAGTCGGTCGACACGGTCTCCGGGTTGTAGTTGATCATGATGGAGCGGTAGCCCTGACGGCGGATGGTGTTCAAGGCCTGTACGCCGCACCAGTCGAACTCTACTGACGAGCCGATGCGGTAGGCACCCGAACCGAGCACGATCACGCTGCGGTGATCATTGGTGAATGTGATGTCAGAGGCCGTACCAGCGTAGGTGACATAGAGGTAATTGGTCTGTGCCGGATACTCGGCGGCCAGCGTGTCGATCTGTTTCACGACAGGCAGGATGCCGTAGCTCTTGCGCAACTTGCGCACGACCAGCATGGCCTTGTGCATGTTGCCGTATTCCTCTTCCAGTCCCACAGCACGGGCGATCTGGAAGTCGGTGAATCCGTACACCTTTGCCTCGTGCAGGAGATCGGCGTCAAGCGTGTTGACGTTCTTCTTCTTCAGCTGCTCATCGATGTCGATGATGTGCTTGAGCTTATAGAGGAACCAGCGGTCGATCTTCGTCAGGTCGTGTATCTGATCGATGGTGTATCCGCGGTGCATGGCCTTGGAGATGACGAACACACGCTTGTCGGTGGGCTCGCGCAGGGCAGCGTCGATATCGGGGATGTTAAGCTCCTTGTTCTCCACAAAGCCGTGCATGCCCTGGCCGATCATGCGGAGACCTTTCTGCAGGGCTTCCTCAAAGTTGCGGCCGATGGCCATCACTTCACCAACCGACTTCATCGACGATCCGAGCTCCTTGTCTACGCCATGGAACTTGGAAAGGTCCCAACGGGGGATCTTACATACCACGTAGTCGAGGGCCGGCTCGAAGAAGGCCGAGGTGGTACGGGTCACAGAGTTCTTCAGATCGAAGAGTCCGTATCCCATGCCCAGCTTTGCAGCTACGAAGGCGAGGGGATAGCCTGTCGCCTTAGAGGCGAGGGCAGAGGAGCGCGACAGACGGGCGTTCACCTCAATGACGCGATAGTCCTCGCTATGGGGATCGAAGGCATATTGCACATTACACTCACCGACGATGCCGATGTGGCGTACGATCTTGATGGAGAGTGCGCGCAGCTTGTGGTATTCAGAATTGGAGAGCGTCTGTGAAGGAGCGATGACGATCGACTCACCGGTATGGATGCCCAGAGGGTCGAAGTTCTCCATGTTGCAGACGGTGATGCAGTTGTCGTAGCGGTCGCGCACCACCTCATACTCAATCTCCTTCCAGCCCTTGAGGCTCTTCTCTACGAGCACCTGGGGAGAGAACGAGAAAGCCTTCTCGCAGATCTTCACCAGCTCCTCGTCGTTGTCGGCAAAGCCAGAGCCCAGTCCACCGAGCGCATAGGCAGCGCGGACAATGACGGGATAGCCCAGATCGGAAGCAGCCTTGCGGGCCTGCTCCATCGTCTCGCAGGCCTCGCTCTTTATGGTCTTGACGTTGATCTCGTCGAGCTTTTCAACGAAGAGCTCGCGGTCCTCGGTGTCCATGATGGCCTGCACAGGCGTACCGAGTACGCGTACGCCGTACTTCTCCAGCACGCCGCTCTTGTAGAGCTCCACGCCACAGTTGAGTGCCGTCTGTCCACCGAAAGAGAGAAGAATGCCGTCAGGACGCTCTTTCTCGATCACCCGCTCTACGAAGGCAGGCTGTACGGGAAGGAAATAGATCTGATCGGCCACGCCCTCGGAGGTCTGCACGGTGGCGATATTAGGATTGATGAGCACCGTGTAGACGCCTTCCTCACGCAGCGCCTTGAGTGCCTGTGAACCGGAATAGTCGAACTCGCCGGCCTCACCGATCTTCAACGCACCGGAGCCGAGGAGCAACACCTTCTTAATATTTTGATCTTTCATCTTCTTATTCTTGATTTTTCGCGGCTTGCCGTCCTTGGGTTCGGAGCCAAGCCGGGTAATCCTATTGTTTGACTTTTATTTCCCAAGCTCGGCCACGAAGCGGTCGAACATAAACTCCGTATCCGTAGGACCGGAGCAGGCTTCAGGATGGAACTGTGAGGAGAACCAGGGCAGGTTCTTGTGGCGTATGCCCTCGTTGGATCCGTCGTTCATGTTCACGAACAGCTCTTCCCAGTCCTTGCCCAGCGTGGAGGCATCTACGGCATAGCCGTGGTTCTGAGAGGTGATGAAGCACTGGTCGCTGCCTACCAGACGCACGGGTTGGTTGTGTGAGCGGTGACCATATTTGAGCTTGTAGATGCTGGCACCGGCAGCCTTGCCGAGCAGCTGGTTGCCCATGCAGATACCGCAGATCGGCTTACGGCTCTGAGACATATATTTACGGATCACATCGACAGCAGCCTGGCAGGTGTCAGGATCGCCGGGACCGTTGGCCAGGAAGAGACCGTCGACATCCATGTCGGTGTAGTCATAGTTCCAGGGCACACGGATCACCTCCACACCCCGGTTGATCAGGCAACGGATGATGTTGGCCTTCACGCCACAGTCGACGAGCACGACCTTCTTGCCGGCACCCTCGTTGTAGCGGATGATCTCCTTCGTGGACACGCGGTCTACAAAGTTTACGCCCTCATAGTCGGCCTCGGGGATATTGTCCGGCTCGTCATCGAAGATGATCTTACCCATCATCACACCGTGCTGACGGAGCACCTTGGTAAGTTCGCGCGTGTCGATGCCTGTGATGCCGGGCACGTGCTCACGCTTTAACCAGTCGGCCAACGACTCCTTCGCATTCCAGTGGGAGTACTGCTCGCTGTAGTCGCTGACGATGATGGCCGAGGCATAGATCTTGTCGCTCTCCATAAAGGTGGGCAGGCCGTTGGCCTCGAAGGTGAATGGGGGTACACCATAGTTGCCCACCAACGGGAAAGTGAGTGTCATCAACTGGCCGGCATACGAGGGATCGGTGAGCGATTCGGGATAGCCCATCATCGCCGTGTTGAACACCACCTCGCCGGCTACCGGAGCATCGTATCCGAAGCTTTTGCCGTGGAACTTTGTTCCGTCGGATAAGACCAAGGTAACTTTCTTCATCTGTATATCTTTATATTAAATACGTCAATAATGATTGTCTTCTTTTGGACAGGACATGCCTGCATCGCGTCGTTAGCCTTTCACGACCTTTCTATATACGTTCTCCACATAGTTGACGAAAGCCTGGTTGCAGAGGCGTGTACCTCCCGGTGTGGGATAGTGGCCTGTGAAGTACCAGTCGCCCTTGTGGTTGGGGATGGCCGTGTGGAGTCCCTCGAGCGATTGGAACACGATGTCGATGGGAATCGTCATGCCTTCCGGCCGCAGCATCTCTACGATCTTTGCATTGATCTCTTCTACCGTGAACGGCGTATAGATGTCGCGCACACAGTTGCGCTGCTCGGCAGCCGGCTTCTTCAGCTCGTCCAGACAGGCCTGATAGGTCTTCTCCACCAGCTCGCCCATGTTGCGCTCGAGCACCAGGGCCATAGTAGCGTGGAAGACACAGAACTCTTCCAGGCGGGGCATGTCGATGCCGTAGTAGTCGGGATAACGGATCTGCGGTGCAGAGCTTACGACAACGATCTTCTTGGGATGGAGACGGTCGAGGATATGGAGAATGCTCTCCTTGAGCGTCGTGCCTCTGACGATACTGTCGTCGATGATCACCAGGTTGTCGACATTGGGCTGCAGGCTGCCGTAGGTGATGTCGTAGACGTGGGCAGCCAGGTCGTTGCGGGCATTACCCTCCGTGATGAAGGTGCGGAGCTTAATGTCTTTCCAGGCCACCTTTTCCTGTCGGGCCTGCCGCATCATGATCTTCATGAGTTCTTCGTGAGAGGGGTTGGCACCGAGTGCCTCCACCTGCTGTGCCTTTTCGTCGGCTATCCATTTGTTGAATCCGTCGAGAAGGCCGTAGAAAGCCACCTCGGCCGTATTGGGAATGAAGGAGAGTACCGTGTGGTCGGTGTCGTAGCCTACGGCTTTCAGCACCGGCTGGGTGAGCTGCTCGCCCAGTTTCTTTCGCTCGAGATAGATATCCCTGTCGCTTCCTCTACTGAAATAGATGCGCTCGAAGGAGCAGGCCTTATCGTCTTTCTGGTCCATGATGCGTTCGATGGAGGAACTGCCGTCGGCGCGGATGATAAGTGCCGTACCGGGCTGCAGCTCGTGCACCTCTTCTGTCTCAGAGTCGAAGGTGGTCTGAAGGACAGGCCGCTCGGAGGCGACAGCCACTACCTCGTCATTGAGATAGAAGAAGGCTGGACGGATGCCCCAGGGATCGCGCATGGCAAACATCTCTCCGCTACCGGTGATGCCGCAGACAACATAGCCACCGTCAAAATGTATCATGGTCGTCTTCAGCACGTTCTCCATTTTCACGTGGGTGTCGATATAGCGAGTGATGTCTTTATCCTCAAGTCCCTGTTCGCGGGCGATGACAAAGTTGCGCTCCACCTCGCGGTCTAGGCGGTGTCCCATCAGCTCCAGCATGATATAGCTGTCTGAATAAATGCGGGGACACTGTCCCTGACGGGTGAGCAATTGGAAAACTTCCTCTACGTTGGTCATATTGTAATTGCCGCAGAGGCAAAGGTTCTTCGCACGCCAGTTATTGCGGCGAAGGAAAGGATGTACATATTTCAGTCCGCTCTTGCCTGTCGTGGAGTAGCGCAGGTGACCCATGTACAATTCTCCAGCGAAAGCGGGCGTGTCCTCTGTCGGGTCATCGGAGAGCTTCTCGCACCAGGGGGAGTCTTTCATCTGCTTATGGGCAGCGGCAAAGATTTCGGTGATGGCATTCGGACCTTCTGCGCGTTCACGGAACATGTATTCCCGGCCGGGCTGTGTGTCCAGCTTCACTGATGCAATGCCCGCTCCTTCCTGTCCGCGGTTGTGTTGTTTCTCCATCATCAGATAGAGCTTGTTAAGGCCGTATCGCCATGTGCCGTACTTCTGCTGATAATAGCTCAGTGGCTTGAGCAGCCGCACCATGGCTACGCCACAATCCTCATGAATAGTATTTTCCATTTGTATCCCTTAGTTGCTAACTGACTTGTTGAAAATAAAGCTAGAAGCTACTCTCTTTTTATTTCTGCAAAGATACGATGTATTTTCCAATGTTACAAGCAAATAAGCGATTATTTGGTCGCTCCGGAGAAAAAGCAGGTAACATGTAGACTTGTCTTTTCGGACTTCCTTGCCATGGGATGTGCTATTTTCATCTTTTTGTGATCATCCAGGTTCTGGTCCTTATATGCACGGGCAAATGCCTTGCGCATGATGCAAGGCAACTTTTGTTAATATATCCTTATGAAACGAGAGCGTTGGCCACGTCAGGTCTGCAACTTGCTCCTCGGGCTCTATCTTACTTAAAGGGAGGAAGAGGATGACAATATGTAAAGAGAAGGGTCAGGAACTCTTTCGAAGATGAAGGTCTTTTGTGTGATATGACGGGAGGGTTGCCTTTATGTTCGAGGAGGATAATGGATGTGCGATCTCCTTCATTTCCATATTTTTCTAGGAGACCTTGAGACGACAGTCTGTCATGTAGCCGGGTGCTTCAAGCAGAATGCCCTTAATGCCGACAGAGCGCATGTCGGGATGCGACATGCGCTCTGTCGGAGAGATGATGAAGAGGATTCTGTCATTCTTGCCCCCTATGATGATAAGGGCCATCGTGTTGAGCCCGTGAGGAAAATCCCTGGGGCGGTGTGTATGGTGGGTGGCAATATATGCGTCGTCTTCTAAAGAGGATATTCCTCGAAGGCATAGAGGACGGTGGAAAGATAACGCTCGCCGGTGTCAGGCAGTAAGACGACCGTCTTCTTTCCTTTGTTTTCAGGCCGTAGGGCGATCTGTGCGGCGGCATAGGTGGCGGCACCGGACGAGATGCCTACCAGTAGTCCCTCTTGCCGGGCCAGCAGGCGGGCTGTCCGTATGGCGTCATCATTGTCCACGTCGTACACCTCGTCGACAACAGAGGCATCGTAGGTGTCGGGAATAAAGCCTGCTCCGATGCCTTGGATCTTGTGGGCACCCGGCTGTCCGCCGTTGAGGACGGGGGAGGAGGCGGGCTCGGCAGCAATGATTGTCACGTTGGGATTCATTTCCTTCAGTCGGCGGCCGACACCTGAGACCGTGCCGCCGGTGCCTACGCCGGCCACGAAGATGTCGACTTGTCCGTCGGTGTCTTCCCAGATCTCCTTTCCGGTGGTCTGATAGTGTCTCTGGGGATTGGCCGGATTGTCAAACTGGCCGAGGATCACGCTGCCGGGGATGGTGTCGCGGAGATGTTCCGCAGCCTTGATGGCACCTGCCATGCCTTCCTTGCCGTCCGTGAGCCGTACCTCTGCGCCGTAGGCTTTCACGAGGTTGCGGCGTTCGATGCTCATCGTCTCAGGCATTGTGAGGATAAGATGGTAGCCGCGGACAGCCGAAACGAGGGCGAGTCCTACGCCGGTATTGCCACTGGTTGGCTCGATGATCGTGGCGCCCGGCTGCAGCCGTCCCTTCTGCTCGGCATCCTCGATCATGGCCAGGGCGATGCGATCTTTGCTACTGCCGCCGGGATTGAACGCCTCCACTTTGGCGATGAGGGGCGTGTCGAGTCCTTGACTTTGGGAATATTTACGGAGCTCCACCAAAGGAGTATGACCGATAAGGTCGGTAATCTGCTTTGCAATCTTTGTCATTGTATCACGATGTTGGAGGGTTATGTGTTATGGGGTGTATCAGTCCGGCTGTTGCCTGTAGAAGCTGACTGTGTTGATGCTGACGAGGATCTGTCCATCTCGCGTCTCGACTTCGATTTCGTCACGAGCCATACTCCCGAGAAGACGAGGAGAATGGCGAGGGCCTGCCAGACGGTGAAGATGCCGATGCCGGCCAGTACGCTGGCGATGGCGGAGACGATGGGCTGGACATAGTTGTAGATGCTGACCACCGTGGGGCGGAGCACACGCTGGGCTACGACGCTCAGCAGATAGCAGAGGAACGTGCCGAAGGCTACTACATAGGCCACCTTGAGCCAGGTGAGGCCACTGATGGCGGCAAACGGGAGGGACGCCACATGGCCTATGGTGAACGGCGTGATGAAGATGGCCGCCCACGTGAACATCCATTTGTTGACCGTATAGACGTCGTACTTTCGGATGAGCGGATTGAAAAGAGCGAGATAGAGGGCGAAGGAGAACTGGGCACCGAGGCACATCACGTCTCCTACGATGTTGCCCACCTGTCCGTTGCCAGCCTGTGCGCTGGAGAGAACGAGAACGACGGCTCCCGCGAATCCGACGGCTACGCCGCAGCCTTTCATCCACGTGATGGGCTCTCGAAGAATGAGGAAGGAGAGGATCATCGCGAAGATAGGCATGGAGGTGGTGACGATGCTGGCATTGATGGACGATGTGTTGCCAACGCCCATGGTGAAGAGACACTGGTTGCAGACGATAGCCAAGAGGGCTGCCGCGGCAAGCTTGAAGATGTCGCGCCGGGGGATGGGAGACGACTTGACGAAGAATGACGCCAGCCAGAAGAGGACTGCCGCACCGACGGCCCGGAAGAAGACGATGGAGATGCTGTCCACTCCGCCATAGATGGCACTCTTGGTAATGGGGGACATCAGTCCCCAGCATACAGAAGCGGTCAGCATGCTCAGGTGGGCCTTTAGGGGCATATTGTTCTTTAAACTCATTTTCTAATACGGTTAAATCCTTGCCTGTTGATGATGCCAGGACAATCGCCTCTCCGATGGTAGAAGGGGGCGAAACATGATTCTAGGGCAAAGTTACAAAATATTCGGGTTGGAAGAATACTGGGAACAGAAATATTCATTATATTTGCTATCAGGAAACAATAGATGAAATAATTATGCAAAAATACGCTGACTATATACGCGAGATAGAGATAGACTCTCTCTGGAGTGGCCAGAAACACATCTTGTGGGAGCTGGATCCGCATGTGAACATCCTCAGCGGTGCGAACGGTCAGGGCAAGAGTACGATCATCAATAAGGTGGTGAAAGGGCTCCAGCAGGGAGGTGACTTTACGACCCACCAGCTGAAGGGCGTACGTCTGAGGGTAGAGCCGAAGGAAGCGACACATATCAGATATGACATCATCCGTTCGTTCGATCGTCCGTTGCTCAATGCTGATGCCGTGGCCCGTCTGGATGCCAGCCTGGCTACGGAACTGGACTGGCAGCTCTATCGGTTGCAGCGCAAATACCTTGACTATCAGGTGAATATCGGAAACCGTATCATAGAAGAGCTGCAGTCGGGCGATCCCGATGCGGCGAAGAAGGCGCAGCAGATGGCACAGCCGAAGAAGGACTTCCAGGACATCCTCGACCGGCTCTTTGCCGAGACCGGCAAGACAATCATCCGTGCGGAGAACGAGATCCGCTTTCTGCAGATGGGCGAGAAGCTGGTGCCCTATCAGCTCTCTTCGGGTGAGAAGCAGATCCTAGCCATTCTCCTCACCGTACTCGTAGAAGACCAGCTCCCTTATGTCCTGTTCATGGACGAGCCTGAGGTGAGCCTGCATGTAGACTGGCAAAAGCAGCTGATAGACCTCATCCTGAGCCTCAATCCCCATGTGCAGATTATCCTTACCACCCACTCGCCTGCCGTGATCATGAACGGATGGATTGACCGTGTGACAGAGGTGACAGATATCACTGACAAATGATACGTGTGCCCCCAGGCTTCATATCCTGTGGTGATTCGCATTAGTGGACATAAACAGAAGGAAAATGAGCAAGCGACTGCGTGACAATATCTCATCAGCCTATTTCGAGGCGGCTAACCGGCTCAACAGCAAGTCGGCGCGGCGGAAGATCGTGGCTTATGTGGAGAGCTACGATGATGTGTTTTTCTGGCGCTCGATCCTTAGTAGCATGGAGACAGACCGTCTTTATTTTGAGGTGATGCTGCCCTCGCGTATGCAGCATCTTAACCGGGGGAAGAAAGCCGCATTGATGAGCATGCTCTCTGGAAAGACGGGCGAGAACCTTATTGCTTGCGTGGATGCCGACTATGATTATCTCGAGCAGGGTGCCACGGCAACGTCAAAAGAAGTGTGCAGCAATCCTTATGTCTTTCATACCTATGCTTATGCCATAGAGAATCTGCAATGTTATGCTCCCGCCCTGCGCGATGTCTGTGTGGCCGTGACGTTGAACGACCGTCAGCTGTTTGATTTCAAGACCTATCTGACGCTCTACTCCCGTGCTGTCTATCCGCTTTTTGTGTGGAGCATCATGTTCTACCGCACGTCGCATTATGGAGAGTTTACGTTGAGTGACTTCCTTCATGTCATTGATATGAGTACTCCGCGGATGAACAGGATAGACGAGGTGCTGAACCATCTTCGTCATAAGGTGGTCACACGCGTACATCTGTTGGAGCATAAATATCCCCAATGGGCCGAATCGATCCCTACACTGAAAAAAGACCTGGAGCGTCTTGGAGTAACGCCAGACAATACCTACTTATATATACAGGGTCATCATCTCTTTAATAACGTGGTGCTTCCGATCATGCAGAACGTGTGTGACAAGCTTGTCCGTCAGCGGGAGAATGAGATTGCTGCACAGAGTGTTCACGGAACGCAGCGCCGCAATGAGCTGTCGTGTTATGAGAGCAGTGTGTCGGACATCACGAATATGCTAAAAAAGAACCTCGGGTATTTGCTGTCACCGCAGGTGAGGCAAATACGCGAGGATCTCCAGAACTATATATCTCAAATCAGTTAGTCGGCATAGGTGAAGAGGAACTTCACATGACCGTCAACCTTCAGTGATTCTGTCGTGGCAGGCACAAGCAGTGTGTCGCCCTGACGGAGCTGCTCCGTGTTGCCTTCGTTGTCGGTCAGCGTGCCTTCGCCGCGTGTGACGATGAGGATTACGAAGTTGTCGAGATCTTTCAGATCGATGGTCATGGGCTTGGTGAGGTCGTAGACGAATGTATGGAAGTAGGGACACTGCACCAATGAGACGCCCTGGTCAGGAGTCATGACATACTGCGTGCGGTAGTTGTCCTGCACATGGTAGTCGATGCTCTCGGCAGCCAGACGGGTGTGGAGCTCACGGTAGTTGCCGTTCTTGTCCTTTCGCTTGAAATCGTAGATGCGGTAGGTGACATCGCTAGTCTGCTGGATCTCGGCCAGGAAGCAGCCCTTGCCGATGCTATGGATACGTCCGGCAGGTAGATAGAAGCAGTCGCCTTCCTTTACATCATAGTGGCTGATGGCGTCGGTGATCGTGTCATTGGCCACCATCTGCTCATACTCGGCAGGAGTGATCTGTGTCTTTAAGCCAGCCATGAGAGAGGCACCGGGCGTGTCGTCCATGATATACCACATCTCATTCTTGCCGCGCTCGTGGCCTTGCTTGCGAGCTGTCTCGTCATCGGGATGAACCTGGATGGAGAGAGGCTGGGCAGCATCGATGAACTTGATGAGCAGGGGCAGCTCCTTGCCGAAGTGCTTGTAGCAAGTTGCTCCTACCAGTTTCTCCTTTTCCTCAGCGATGACCTCACTGAGGATCTTTCCATCGTAGGGACCGCCTTTTACGGTTGTCTCATTGCCGGGCACGCTGGAGATCTCCCAGCTCTCGCCCACTTGTGTGAGATTACTGTCCAAGTGTTTGAAGGGGATGATGCGCTCGCCGCCCCACAATGTCTGTTTCAACAGAGGATTGAATCTTAATGGTTGCATGTATTTATGTTTTTGGTTAGAGAAAGGGATCCTAACGGTCTCCCGAAATATGTCTTATTGAGAATGGATGTGATGGCATGCACCCGCTTTTGTGTCTTAGTTCTCCTGCCAGTAGGCCGGGGTGAAGATGACGAGGACGGTGAAGATCTCAAGACGTCCGATGAGCATCAGCAGTGAGCAGCACCATTTGCCCAGATCAGGCACAACGCTCCACGACATCGTCGGGCCTATCTGAGACCCCATCGTCGGACCTACATTACCGATGGAGCTGAGGGTAAGCGTGACGGCATTCGTGCTGTCCAATCCGAGACAGATCATCACGATGGAAAAGATGATGACCAGCAGGATATAGGCTGCAAGGAATGCGAGCAGCGATACACGGTTGTGGTCCGGCACATTCTGTCCGCTCACTTTGACGGACAGCACGGCATTGGGATGAAGGCGTTGCCTCAGTTCGTTGCGTACAATTTTCAGCACCATGACGGCACGGATGCACTTGAAGCCTCCGGAGGTTGATCCGCTGCATGCTCCAATGAACATGCAGATGGAGAGAATCACCCACGTGATGTGAGGCCACAGCCCCACGTCCTCGTTGAAGAGTCCGGTCGTGGTGATGAATGCGATGACCTGGAAGAGTGATGAGCGGAAGGCATGCTCCAGTCCATAGCCTTTGTGTGCCATCAGCTGGTACATGATGAAGGCCGTGAAGGCCAGCACGACGATGGTGTACAGCTTGAACTCGGAGTCGTGCCATAGCTGCCGGATCTTCAGCTTTGCCACGGAGAAATAGAGCAGTGTGAAGTTGGCGCCTGCGAGGAAGCAGAAAAAGATCGTCACATAGTCGATGGCGGCCGAGTGGAAGGTGGCCGTACTCTGATTGTGGGTAGAGAAGCCACCCGTGGCCACGGATGACATGGAATAGTTGATGGCGTCGAACCAGCCCATGCCACAGACCTTATAAGCGATCATGCAGGTGACGGATATGGCAAGATAGACGATCCAGATCCATTTCGCGCTCATGGACAGCTTGGGATGCAACTTCGATTTGAAGGGTCCGGTAGCCTCTGCCGAGAACACCTTGATGCTGCCGTCGACGAGGGAAGGCAGCAAGGCGATGGTGAAGAAAACGATGCCCAGTCCTCCGATCCAATGTGTCAGCGAGCGCCAGAAGAGGATGCCGTGCGGCATGACTTCTACATCGTCGATGATGGTGGCGCCTGTCGTAGTGAAGCCGGACATTGTCTCGAAATAGGCATCGGTGAAGCTATGGAGATATCCTCCGGTGAGGAAGGGTATTGTACCGAAAAGCGAGAAAAGCGCCCAGGATAAGGTCACCACCAGAAAAGAGTCGCGGCGGGAGAGCCGGTTCTCGGCATTGCGTCCCATGAACTTCAGTATGAAACCGAAGAAAGCCGTGATGATGATGGAGACGATGAAGGCGAAGATATCGTCCTCTTTGTAGATCAGCGACACCAGGAGGCTTCCGCTCATCAGGGCAGCCTCGATGAAAAGCAGTGATCCGATGATCTTATAGACGATCTTATAGTTTATCATTCTTCTGAGCTTTATGCTTTGCGTTTTCGCTTATAACCAAGAAACTAATTAAAGAACTTCTCAATCTTTTTCATGTTGAGGTTGTGACAGAATACGACGACGCTGTCGCCCGGCATGATCTGTGTGTTACCGGACACCAGCATTCCCTTGCCGTCGCGTACCAGACCTCCGATGGTCATTCCCTGTGGTAGACCGAGATCCCTTACGGCCTTGCGTGTCACTTTCGATCCGTCCTTCGGAATAAGCTCCACCACATCAGCGTTGGCAGAGACGAGGAAGGTGACGTTCATCACATCGGCATCAAGCATGAGCTGATAGATACGGCTGGCGGCGATGACGCGCTTGTTGATGATCGTGCCGATGTCGAGACTCTCGGCCATGTTGGCGTAGTCCATGCTCTCGACCATGGCCACGGTCTTGCGCACGCCCTGCCGTTTGGCTGTGAGGCAGGCGAGGATGTTGGTCTCGGCATTGCTTGTGAGAGCTACGAAGGCCTGTGTGTTGCGTATGCCTTCATCCATGAGGAGGCTGACGTCGCGGCCGTCGCCATTGATCACAAGGGCATCGTCCTTGAGCAACTGGTCGAGCTCTTCGCAGCGGGCATGATTGATCTCGATCACCTTCGGCTTCATGTAGCCGGGCATGGTGTTGACGGCGCGTACGGCGGTTCTTCCGCCTCCCATCACCATCACGTCCTTCACGTCGACATAATGTTCCTTTCCCACGATCTTACGGATGTAGGGAATATATTGCTTCGTGGTCATGAAATAAGCCAGATCATAAAGCTTCAGCTCGTCGTTTCCGCCTGGGATGATGGTGTCGTTGCCACGTTTTATAGCCACGACATGATAGGGGTCTTCCGGCCCGCAAAGGTCGCGTAGGGGACGGTTAAGGATAGTGCATGTCTCACGCAGCTTGATGCCGAGCATGACGAGCGCCCCATTGTGCACGTCCCACCGCTCGCGTACCCACGACATCTTCAGACCGTTGTTGATGTTGCGTGCGGCAAGCATTTCCGGATAAATGAGGTTGTCGACTCCAAGTTGCTTGTAAAAGTCGGCGATCTCCTCCTCGATATATTCCTCACAGTCCACCTTGGCCACTGTCTTCTTCGATCCGAGGGCATGGGCGATGATGCAGCAGTTGATGTTAAGGCTCTGATCGGGTGAGACGGCGATGAAGAGATCGGCATCCTTCGTGCCGGCCTCGCGCAGGATCTTCATGCTGGAGGGATCGCCCTGCAATGTGAGCAGGTCATAGTCCGAACCGATACGGTTGAGCCGTTCCTCATCTTCATCGATCACGGTGATGTCCTCCATATTGCGGGAGAGCAACCGGGCCAAATGGCGGCCGATGGAATGTGCGCCTACGATAATGATCTTCATAGCATTTTAGAGATATTTTCTTTGAGGGATGCGTCATCGAGATGGCAGAGCTTATACTCCTCTTCCACCTTGCCATGCTCCACGAAGTGGTCGGGCAGGCCCATGCGCAGGATTTCCGGCCGATATCCGTGGTCGTCCATCCATTCCAATACGGCCGATCCCATGCCGCCGTTGCGTACGCCGTCCTCAATGGTGATGATCTTCTGGAAACGTTCGCCCACTTCCTTGAGCAGCTCCTCGTCGAGAGGCTTGAGGAAGCGAAGGTCGTAGTGAGCCACCTCAGGCATCTCCTTGACTACGCGCTCCACTTCGTTTCCGATGGGGCCGATGGAGATCACGGCTATTTCTGAGCCCTCTTTGAGCTTGCGGCCTTTACCGACGGGGATCGCCTTGAGCGGACAGTGCCAGTCGGTGTGCATGCTTCGTCCGCGTGGATAACGGATGACAAATGTGCCCATTCCCTCTTGCTGGGCAGTGTACATCAGGTATCTGAGCTCATGCTCATCCATCGGCGAGGCGATGGTGAGGTTAGGTATCACACGTAGCGCCGCCATATCGAAGGCTCCATGATGTGTAGGCCCGTCCTGTCCTACGAGTCCCGCGCGGTCGAGACAGAGCACGACATGCAGGTTAAGGATGGCTAGATCGTGGATGATGTTGTCGTATGCACGCTGTGCAAAGGCACTGTAGATATTGCAGAAGGGTATCAGGCCGTCCTTGGCCATGCCGCCGGAGAAGGTCACGGCATGTCCCTCGGCAATGCCTACGTCGAATGTACGGTCGGGCATCGCTTTCATCATGATGTTCATGGAGCAGCCTGTGGGCATGGCCGGGGTCACCCCCACAATTTTCGGATTCTGTTGGGCCAGTTCAAGAAGAGTATGGCCGAATACGTCATGATAGTTGGGCGGCTCATTGGAGGTGTCGGGCAGGATGCGCTCACCCGTCTCGGCATCAAACTTTCCGGGCGCGTGCCAGATGGTCTGGTTCTCTTCAGCCGGCTCATAACCCTTGCCCTTTACGGTGTGGAGATGAAGCAACTTAGGCCCTTTCATCTTCTTCAGTTGCTGCAGGACGCGGACGATCTCTTTCACGTCATGTCCGTCGAAAGGTCCGAAGTAGCGGATGTTCATGCCTTCGAACATGTTCTGCTGATGGGAGAGGGCCGATTTCAACGCGTTGTTCAATCGTATGATGCCCTTGCGCCGGTCGTCGGGAAGCAGTCCCTTGTTGCGGGCCCATTGTGCCAGACGGAAGCGGAGACGGTTGTAGGTCTCGTTGGTGTCGAGGTGGAGCAGGTATTGTTCCATACCGCCTACCGCGCGGTCGATTGACATGTCATTGTCGTTGAGTACGATGAGCATGTCGTTAGGGGTGGAGCTCACATTGTTGAGCCCTTCAAAGGCCAGTCCGCCGCTCATGGCTCCGTCACCGATGACGGCAACGACATGACGGTTGGGATGACCGGTCTTCTTCGCAGCTACGGCCATGCCGAGAGCCGCGGAGATGGAGTTGGAGGCATGTCCGCAGGTAAACGTGTCATAAGGACTTTCCAGGGGAGTTGGGAAAGGACGTATGCCGCCCAGCTGGCGGTTGGTATAGAATCGGTCGCGGCGACCGGTAAGGATCTTATGGCCATAGGCCTGGTGCCCGACGTCCCATACAATGCGGTCGTCGGGAGTATCAAAAACGTAGTGCAGAGCCACGGTGATCTCTACTACGCCCAGACTTGATGCGAAGTGGCCGGGATTGACCGACACCTCGTCAATGATGTCCTGGCGCAGTTCCTGGCATACCTTAGGCAGCTCGTCGATGGAAAGCTTCCGAAGGTCAGCCGGAGAATTGATGGCATCCAAGTACTCGTATTTCCTCTTTGTCATAGAGTCGTTTAGTGCAATTTGTCTGTGCAAAGATACTTTAAATTAGGCAATCGGCAAAGGAAAAGCGGCTTAAATTATGATTATGTCAGGGGTATATGGATACAACGGAATGATTGTGGCCTCTTTGAGAAGATCCTACACGTAGGGATCAGAACGAAAGTGAAAACGGCGGTACCGATGGATAGACAGATGATGGTACGGAAGTGATGGCATGATAAATGATGAAAGAATATTGACAGAAGAATGCAATCTGATATTTTCGGTTTGTCTCCCTTTAAAGAGAGGGCCTGGTAAAGAGGTTACATGGTTAATGGCTCTGTTTCCGGTCTTCAGACGGTTGAAATATGGAAACTTCATTCTTAATGGTCATTAGACAGCAAGCACACCTTTAATTTATTTTAATTGGCATCTCCCAATGCTTTACCTTCTTTTGGGACAGTCCGCCCGTTATTTTATCTTGCAGTAGTCCAGTTTGTTTTTACCGAAGGCACTTATAAGAATGTTTGGCAATGACATATAATCCATTAAGTCTCTACTGTTGTTTGAACTTGACTGAATATATTTTACATCTTCGCGAGGATGGCAGCTTGTAAAACTATCCTGCTCCTGTATGGAAGGAGATGTAGGTGTATGGCAGGGCGTGAGGTGCGTGGCTAAGGCGAGAGGGTGTTGTAAGAATGAATTGTGTCAGCGATGCTGATTTTTCAATCTCTGCATCTTGCGGATAAAGAATATTTTTATTAATTTTGCATATATGCTTGCACAGCCACTGATCATCAGTCGGTTAGCTGTGCCGATAGACTTACAATTTACTCAAATTAATATGAAACACAGCAACAGACTCCTTCTCTTTGGCCTGGCTTTGGCCACGGTCACATGCGTTCATGCCCAGACGCCCGGCGGCGGCATCTCCTCGAAAATGTTGGGTGAGATAGAAAAGGCACAGCCGGGGGCTACGGCTTATCGGGGCCTTGCCAATGCGCTTGCCTCCAACTCCATAGACGCGTTGGCGCGTAACCGTGCCAATGCAGGACAGATAGACGATTATTTCAGCATCACTACTCCCAAGCAAAGCATCCACGACCAGAAGCAGAGCGGTCGTTGCTGGCTGTTCTCGGGACTTAACGTGCTGCGTTCTGACTTTGCCCGCGAGCATGGCGATTCCCTTCGCGTAGAATATTCGCAAGCTTATCTGTTCTTCTACGATCAGCTGGAGAAGGCTAATCTGATGTTGCAGGGTGTCATTGACTGTGCCGACAAGCCGATGGACGATATCCGCGTACAGTTCTTTTTCAAGAACCCCCTGAATGACGGAGGTACTTTCTGTGGCGTGGCCGATCTGGCGGAGAAATACGGACTCGTGCCTATGAGCGTGATGCCTGAGACGTACTCGACGGACAACACGTCGAAGATGCAGTCGCTGCTCTCTTCCAAGCTCCGCGAATACGGACTGGAGCTGCGCCGGATGGTGGCAGCCGGAAAGAGTACGAAGGCCATTGCCAAACGTAAGACAGAGATGCTGGCCACCGTTTACCACATGCTTACTCTGACCATCGGCGAGCCCGTGAAGTCGTTCAGCTACGCTTTCAAGGACAAGAATGGCAAGGCTGTCGGACAGCCCCGTACCTATACGCCTATGGAGTTCTATCAGGCTACGGTGGGACATAAGCTCAATGGTACGTTCCTCATGGTGATGAATGATCCCCGCCGTCCGTATTTCAAGACATACGAGGTACAGTGGGACCGTCACACCTATGACGGGCATAACTGGGTGTATCTCAATCTGCCCGCTGACTCCATCGCCCAGCTGGCCATCGCCTCATTGAAGGATGGCCACAAGATGTACTCGTCTTATGACGTAGGCAAGCAGTTTGACCGTAAGCGCGGTTACCTCGATGTGGACAACTATGACTACGGCTCATTGCTGGGTACGACGTTCCCGATGAACAAGGCCGACAGGATCGCGACTTTCGACAGCGGATCGACCCATGCCATGACATTGACAGCCGTTGACCTGGATGCCAATGGTCTGCCGGTCAAGTGGGAGGTGGAGAACTCCTGGGGACCATCTTACGGTCATAATGGTTGCCTGATAATGACCAACAGCTGGTGGGAGAACTATATGTTCCGTCTGGTGGTCGACAAGAAATATGCTTCAGAGCATCTGCTGCGGCTGGCCGAGCAGAAACCTGTCGAGGTGATGCCTGAGGACCCGCTGTTCCTTCCTGACAAATAAGCCTATGTTCTTAGCGCTGTTATTATCTTCACTCCTCACTTTTGTGGAGCTTAATTGTGAGAATCTCTTCGATACGCGTGACGATTCGTTGAAACAGGACGAAGAGTTCTTGCCGGCATCAAGTCATCACTGGACGCCTTACCGTTATTGGCGGAAGGTGAACAGGATCGGACAGGAGATCCTTTCCTGCAGTGAGAAGAAGATTCCTGACTTGGTGGCACTCACGGAGGTGGAGAATGACAGCGTGCTCTTCGATCTCACCCGCCGCTCGCTTTTGCGAGGGGCGGGTTATCACTATGTTATGACCGACAGCCCTGATGAGCGAGGCATTGACGTGGCGTTGCTCTATTCTCCTTTTTCTTTTCGTCTTCTCCGTTGGTACGGCATCCGGGTGAAGATGCCGGATAGCCATCGTCCTACGCGTGACATTCTTTATGCCGGCGGCCTTCTCGGCAATGGCGACACGCTTCATGTCTTTGTCGTGCATGCTCCCAGCCGTTTGGGAGGAGAGAGGATATCGAGGCCTGCACGTATGGCAGTAGCCGAGCGGTTGTGCTCGTCGGTCGATTCCTTGAGGCAGCTGTCGGCCAAAGCGCGTATATTGATAGCCGGCGACTTCAATGATTATTCCACTAACGCCTCTCTTCGCCGATTGGTTTCCGCCGGGTTGGTAGAGGTCTCTGCAGGAGCGCAAGGCACGCATGGCGCCCGTGCGACGTATCGTTATCATGGCGAGTGGGGCAACCTCGATCATATCTTTTCTGATCCGTCTACCGCGTCCGCTCTTGTAGACTGTCATATCAATGACGCACCCT
>ULMR01034458.1_pt1 | contig 27901 bp, 19 predicted proteins | sample 1951711 | NCBI WGS metagenome assembly ULMR01 (sample SAMEA4835556, study PRJEB28245) | human gut metagenome | biome: gut microbiome; material: fecal sample | place: Denmark | collected 2008 | reverse complement strand
TCAACTCCAGTCCGAACTCCTTCAATTTCAGCCCGATCAAAGACGACATAGATGAAGTATGGTCACTGCTGAAAGTCTCCGGCATGGCCTCCTTGGGGACTAGTCCGTATTTCGTAACGATATCGGCTACCCCTGTAAAGGTACCTCCGTCGCTCAGCGGATGCTTGAACAACCACTCTACCGTCTGGTCACTCATCGGCTTTCCAGCCGTTTCAATCACTCCCTGCAGGAACAGGTTAGATTTTTCCAACTGGTCCCAGAAAAAACAATATACTTGTGAAAATTCCAATCCCGGCAAATCATATTTAGCAATAGCTTTGGCGCGCATCACGTTCAATCCGGTAAACAGCCAGCAACGTCCCGAAGACTGTTGGTCTGTAATTCCTTTTGATTCCACCTTGATGGAAAAATCTGTATTCACTGCCTGCTGGTTCTCTTGGTTCAGTGCCAGCTGCTTGATACTGGTACCGCCCATGGCATTACGCAAAGCCTTGTCGGCAGCCGTGTTTTGATAACTGCGCTGAATATTTTTCAGCATTTCCGGAGAGATTCCTCCGTTCTGTGCCTGCATCGTCAGCCCGAAAGCCAGCAGGCAAGCAGCCAATGTAATGTGTTTCTGTTTCATGTTTTTATGGTTTTAATGAAAATTACTCCTTATTCTTATTTAATGGACGTACAATCTTATAGCCAATGCAGGCCACGATAATACTCATCAGCGGACTCACGTAGTTGAAGAAACAATATGGCAGGTACACCAAAGTCGGCACACTCAATATCGTGGCCTGCGTCATGCCGCAGGTGTTCCACGGTATCAGCGGACTGGTCACCGTTACGGCGTCTTCCGTAGTACGGCTCAACAGCCTTGACTCATATCCATTCTTCTTGTAAATATCCTTGAACATATTTCCAGTGAGAATAATCGAAATATACTGGTCGGCTGTAGCCAGATTTAAAAACAGACCAGATGCCACAGTAGCCGTCACTGTCCCTGCCAACTTATGAGTCAGGTGTACAAACATACGCGTAATACTGCCCAGCATACCGCAAGCTGTCATCGCACCGCCCAGACACATGGCACAGAGAATCAGCCACACCGTATCCATCATACCTCCCATTCCCCGGGTGGCAATCAGTTCCGTCAGTTCCGGACTGGAAGCAGGTACGGAAGTACTGCTCGACAAAGTAATCAATACACCTTTATACAATGCTTCAGCATTACTCATTCCTTCACCGGCCACTTCCCGCAAAATATCTGCCTGAAACAACAGCATACACACCACTGCCAAGGCCGTCGACACGAACAGCGTGATGATGGACGAAACTTTCCGGGCAATCAGGATTCCCGTCACCACCGGAACCAGCAACACCCAAAGCGTAATATGAAAGCGTTCAGCCAAACCATGAGTGAACATGGCCATCTGCGAACTGTCCGTTACTTCATGCGAAAATCCAGCCACGGTAAAGATGACCAGTGCAATCAAGATGGACGGCACCGTAGTATACATCATATAACGGATATGAGTAAACAACGGTGTGTCCGTGACGGAAGAGGCTAAAATGGTCGTATCCGACAGCGGAGACACCTTATCACCGAAATAGGCTCCCGACACAATGGCTCCGGCAATCCAACCTTCGTCAAACCCCTGTGCCTTCCCGATACCCATCAAGGCAATGCCGATAGTGGCAATGGTCGTCCACGAACTACCCGTCATGACCGATACCACCGCACAAATCGCACAGCAAGATACTAGGAAGAACTTCGGATGAATAATCTGTACCCCATAGTATATCAGTGTGGGCACCACACCTCCCAACATCCAGGCAGCTGAAAGCGCACCGATAATCAGCAAGATAATCAATGCCGTACTGACTCCTGTAATGTTGTTCACGATAGCATGTTCAATGTCTTTCCAGCTCACTCCATACCAACCCATCCCGATGACCGCACACAAGGCCGTAGTCAGCAACAAACAAACCTGGCTGCCTCCGCCCAATGCATCAGCTCCCAGCAGGCGAATCGTAAAGAAAAGTAGCACTACCAGGACCAGCACCGGCAACAACGAGACCAGTGGAGAAGGAATTTTCAGTTTCTGTGTCATTTCTGTCAATCTTAGTCAAAATCTATTCTTATCTTCTAAAAACGGCACAAATTTCCGAATATTTTTTCAAATATCCGCATAAATTCTACTTTTATTTGCATCTAACGAAAATAAAATGCATAAAAATAGAAAACCATATTAAAAAGCCCCATCGCAATGATTCTCTTCCAAACCTTAAAAACTGCTAATCCCCTTGCAGCAGCGTCTTTTCTTCGTCAGTTATTTGTACTTTTGTCTATTCATTGCATTAATTAAGAATGAGCAAAGCCACGCGCATAAAACAAATCATACGTATCACGGTCATTTCCGTACTGACACTCTATTTCGGCCTGATTGCCCTGATCAGCCTCCCGGCCGTACAGCACCGCATCAGTACGTATGCTGCCCGTGAACTCTCCCGGCTCACCCAGTCGGAAGTCCGTATCGGTAATGTAGATTTAGGCTTGCTCAACCGTGTGGTTATCCAAAACGTACAGATAAAAGACCGGCAAGGAAAAGACATGTTAGGCATTTCCCGCTTCTCTGTCAAACTGGATATTCCGGCCCTCTTTCAAAAGAAGATACGCATCCATAGTATACAACTTTTCGGTTTGGATGCCCGCCTGCGCCGGACCACTCCCGACGCTCCGCTCAACTGCCAGTTCCTGATTGACACGTTTGCCTCAAAAGATACGACAAAGAAAGAAAACAACCTCGACCTGCGCATCAACTCCATACTGATACGCCAAGGCCAAGTGCACTACGATGTATTGTCGGAACCTGTTACTCCCCGGAAATTCAATTTCCATCACATAGGTATCCGCGAATTGTCAGCCACTATTTCTCTCAAGACCTTCCAGAAAGATTCGCTCAACGCGCAGATTCGCCGTATGAGCTTCAACGAGCAGAGTGGATTCCGACTGAAAAGATTCATGCTGAAGGCTACCGCCAATCCGAAAGGCATTTACCTGCATGAGCTCACCTTGAACTTGCCTTCCACCAGCCTTTGCATCGACACCCTTTCAGCCAGCGGTGACGTGACCTCTCCCCATTTCCTTTCCGAGGAAGAAACCACCTACCTGGGACGCTTGCACGCATCCGTCACTCCCGCTGACCTCTCCGCATTCGTCCCTGCCTTGGAACATTTTCAAGACTCTCTCCACATGGACCTGGATTTTCATGGAAGAGGACAGCAGCTCCGGTGTACCCGATTCTACCTGAGCAGCCCACAGAAAGAGTTGGAACTGCATGCCGAAGGAATGATTGACCACAGCTCTCCTTCTATGCCCCCTTATTTCTTTGGCAAAATCACCCAGGCCGATATCAGTGAAAAAGCATTTTCCTGGTTGTTCCATAACCTGAAAGGCAACTCCATAGCGGTTCCCGACCTCATCCAACGGCTGGGCTTCCTCAACTTTCAGGGAGATGTATCGGGCTATCCATCTCAGATAACCGCACATGGCACCCTTCAAAGCCGACCGGGATTGCTCAATGCCAACATGACCATGCACACGGACACACTGACCCAACAGAGAACTTACTCCGGGAAGGTGTCTTCCACCGATTTCGAACTGGGAAAACTGCTGGCCAAAGATGAAATCGGAAAAACATCGTTCGACCTCGAGCTCAACGGCCTGCAATACCGCAATCACCAGCCGGAATCACATGTCAAGGGAGTCATCTCTTCACTGGTATACAATCATTATGAATACCAGCACATCACCCTAAACGGTGATTATAAACCGGGAGGCTTCAACGGACACTTGGGTCTCGACGACGAGAACGGACAAATCACCATCGACGGAAGTTTCGTCACCCATCAGGCAGTACCCGACTTCAACCTGCGGATGAAAGTGCGCAATTTCCGCCCCCACAAACTGCATCTCACAAAGGAATATAAAGATACGGATGTGGCACTGAACCTGACTGCCGACTTTTCCGGACATTCCATCGACGATATCCAGGGAAAAATCAACCTCGACAGTCTCTCCGTTCGCTCAGCCGATCCGTCACAAGACTATTTTCTCCCCCGTTTCCAGATTCATGCCACTCAGCTGGCCTCGAATAGTGGAGGGAAAGAAATACGCATCGACTCTCCCTTCCTCACGGGAGTCGTACAAGGAGAATATGCCTATCATACTTTATTAAAAAGTATCGAAAGAGTTATCCAAAAGCATATCCCCTCTCTTTTCCCTGACGAAAAGAAAACCCAGAAGAAGAAAACTCAGGAGCTGAATAACCGTTTCCGCTTCCAGTTCCGCATGGAGAATAGCGAATTCCTGGCCAAAGTGATGCACATTCCTTTCGAACTGCAGATGCCAGCCACCTTGTCCGGCTATCTCAATGACAGCCTCTCACAGATGCGAATCAACGGATCCTTGCCTCAGTTCACTTACAATGGGAAATACTACGAATCGGGTACCCTCCTCTGCGAAACTCATGCCGACGAGCTCCAATGCCAGCTCCGTGCCGGCACCCTGATGAAAAAAGGAGCCATGTTCAACTTGTCCTTCCTCACACGAGCCAAAAATGACAAGTTGCATACCACCCTCTACTGGGGCAACAACACCTCACAGACTTACAGTGGAAAAATCGACGCTATCGCCTCTTTCAGTCAGGACAACCTTCGCAAGGCACTGCACACCCATGTGGATATCCAGCCCAGCCAGGTTATCCTGAACGATACGACCTGGCACATCCATCCTGCCATTGTAGATATTGCCAAAGACAGTATCGAGATACACAATTTCCTCTTTGAACACCGCGACCAGTACCTGAAAATCAACGGACGACTGGGAAAAACGGAAGCCGACTCCTGCCTGGTGGACTTGAAAAACATCAACCTGCTCTACATCATGGACATGATTCAATTCCATGCCGTACGTTTCGATGGAGGTATCACCGGAAAAGCCCGCCTGCTCCATGTACTCAAAGAGCCGGTGATGGAAGCCCGTCTCGATGTAAAAGACTTTTCTCTGAACCAAGCCCTGTTGGGGCGTGCTGACATTCTTGCCTCATGGGACCAGGAGTTGGGCGGCGTGCGTCTGAATGCCGACATCCGTCGTGACAGTACCTGTACGACCGGAGTGACAGGCTATGTGTCACCCAAACTGAAAGGACTTGACCTCCACATTCAGGCAGGAGGAACACCACTGGCCTTCCTGCAGCCGTTTGTGGAAAATATCTTCACCAATGTCCAAGGAGAAGCTTACGGCGACGTTCACCTGTTCGGACCTTTCGCGGAACTTGACCTGGAAGGAAACGTCAGGGCACGGATGAAGACCAAAATCAATATTCTGAACACCTCTTTCATCGCTTCGGCCGACTCCGTTCAGATTTCTTCCGGACTGTTCCGTTTCCAGGATGTCCGCCTGCAAGACTTAGAAGGCCATACCGGTGTGGTCAACGGCGAGCTACGGCACACCAAGTTGAAAAACCTCAGCTACAATTTCCGCTTCCAGACCGACCGGATGCGGGTGTACGACACCGACCGGGCCACTCCCGACTTTCCCTTCTACGGGCACATCTATGCCACTGGCGATGTCCGCTTGCAGGGAGGCGACGGACAGTTGAACGTAGACGGACAGGTTCGTGCCGACAACCAGACCGAATTTGTCTATGTGCTGGGTACAGCAGCCGAAGCTACCAATTCCGGCTTTGTCACCTTTGTAGACCGGACTCCCCGCCGCCAGCAAGCTGCCGTGAAAGCCGAAGTCTACCATCCGCTGAACAAACCTGACCAGAAAGACGAAGAGGATACCCCGACAGCCATCCATCTCAACCTGCAGATTGAGCCTGCCGAACGGGCCAACATGAAAATCATCATGGACCCGGTGGCCGGCGACTATATATCGGCTTACGGAACCGGCAACCTGCGTATCAATTTCTTCAACCAGGGCAATTTCCAAATATTCGGGAACTACAACATCACTGAAGGAATCTACAAGATGAGCATGCAGAATGTCATCCGTAAGGACTTTACCCTGCAACCCGGAGGCATTGTCTCCTTCAATGGTGACCCAAGAGCTGCCAACCTGAATGTACAGGCTGTCTATACCGTCAATTCCGCTTCGCTCAACGACCTGATAGCCGACGCTTCTTCTTCACGGGGAAATGTAAAAGTGAACTGTCTGCTGAATCTGACCGGCAACCTGACCTCTCCGAACCTCAGCTTTGGACTTGAACTACCTACCGTAAGCGAAGAAGACCGTGAACTGGTACGCAGTCTCACCAGTACCGAAGAACAGATGAACACGCAGATCATCTATCTGCTGGGTGTAGGCAAATTCTACACCTACGACTATGCCAATAATACCGGCCAGACCGATGCCACCAGTTCGCTGGCTTTCAGCACCTTGTCCGGACAGCTGAACAACATGCTCTCACAGGTCATCAACAACCAGAACTGGAACGTGGGCACGAACCTCACCACCGGCGAAAAAGGTTGGAGCGACGTGGAAGCCGAAGCCATCCTGTCCGGCCGTCTGCTGAACAACCGGCTCATCATCAACGGAAACTTCGGTTATCGCGAAAACACGTTGCGCAACACCAACTTTGTGGGCGACTTCGAAGCCATTTGGCTGCTCACCAAGAACGGCGAGTTCCGTCTGCGTGGCTATAACGAAACCAACGACCGCTATTTCACCAAGTCTACCCTAACTACCCAAGGCATCGGTATCATGTACAAGAAAGACTTCGTGAACTGGAAAGAACTGGTCGACTGGTTCTTGCGTCGCCGAAAATCGCGCAGCAGCAAGCAGAAAAAGGAAGACGACGAAAAATATATCCAGAAAGACGCCGATCTCCCAGCCGCTCAAAAGAAAAGAACATCCAACGATAAACAATAAACACCCAAATATGGAAAAGACGTATTATCTCCCTGCCGAATGGCACCCGCAGAGCTACATACAGCTCACCTGGCCCCATGCCGATACCGACTGGGCCTACATGCTCGATGAAGTGGAAGCCTGCTTCGTCCGCCTGGCTACCGAAATAGCCAAGCGTCAACCCCTGCTGCTTGTGGCACCGGAGTTTCCGGCAGCCCTGGCCGATTTTCCCTACCGCGACCGGATTACCTTCGTGAAATGTCCCACCAACGACACCTGGGCCCGCGACCACGGATTCATCACCCTATTGGAACGACACACCGACCCATTGCTGCTCGATTTCTGCTTCAACGGCTGGGGCATGAAGTTTGCCGCCTGCAAGGACAACCTCATCAATAGCCACCTGTTCAAGACCGGCGTGCTTAACGGCGACTACATCAACTGCCGCAATTTCGTGCTGGAAGGCGGTTCCATCGAAAGTGACGGTGAAGGTACTCTGCTTACCACCTCTCCCTGCCTGCTGGCTCCTAACCGCAACGATACGCTTTCACGAAAAGACATTGAAGTTTACCTGATGGAACGCTTCAACCTGCGGCAGGTGCTCTGGCTGGACTATGGCTATCTGGCTGGTGACGACACCGACAGCCACGTGGATACGTTGGCCCGTCTCTGCTCCGACCATACCATCACCTACGTGCAGTGCCTGGACAAGAACGACGAGCACTACGGCGCCCTCCGCTCCATGGAAGACCAGCTCAAGACCTTCCGGACCCTCAACGGAGACCCCTACCGCCTGCTCCCGCTACCGATGCCCGATGCCATTTATGACGAAGACGGGCAGCGCCTTCCGGCTACCTACGCCAACTTCCTTATTATGAACGAGGCGGTACTTTACCCCACTTACGCTCAACCGGCACACGATGCCCGTGCTGCCCAAGTGTTGGCCGAGGCTTTCCCTAGCCGTGAAATTGTAGGCGTGGATTGTCGTGCCCTCATCCAGCAGCACGGTTCCCTTCATTGTGTAACCATGCAATATCCTGAATCTGTAAAAAACAACATAGAATCATGAAAAGAACCATCCGTGTCGGCCTCGTGCAGCAGTCCTGCACTCCCGACCTCAAACTGAATCTCGAGAAACTGCACCGCAACATTGCTTCTGTGGCACAGGCCGGTGCCCAACTGGTCGTACTCCAGGAACTTCACAATACTCCTTACTTCTGTCAGACAGAAGACACCAGCCTGTTCGATTTGGCAGAGCCCATACCAGGCCCTTCCACCGGCTTCTACAGTGAAATAGCTGCGGCCTACCACATCGTGCTGGTTACTTCCCTGTTCGAACGCCGTGCCGCCGGACTGTATCACAACACCGCCGTAGTGTTTGATGCAGACGGAAGCATTGCCGGCAAATACCGCAAGATGCACATTCCCGATGATCCCGCCTATTACGAAAAATTCTACTTCACCCCTGGCGACTTGGGCTTTGAACCCATCGAAACTTCCATCGGCAAATTGGGCGTACAAGTATGCTGGGACCAGTGGTACCCCGAAGGTGCCCGTATCATGGCCCTGAAAGGGGCCGAACTGCTGATTTACCCCACCGCCATCGGCTGGGAAAGCAGTGACACCCAAGAAGAAAAGATGCGTCAGCTCGGTGCATGGGTCACCGTACAGCGAGGCCATGCCGTAGCCAACGGCCTGCCCGTCATCGCCGTGAACCGTGTAGGCCTGGAGCCCGACCCTTCCGGACAGACCAACGGCATCCAGTTCTGGGGCAACAGTTTCGTAGCCGGTCCGCAAGGCGAAATCATTGCCCAGGCCAGCAACCTGAAAGAAGAAAACATGGTAGTGGAAATTGATATGGACCGCAGCGAGAACGTACGCCGCTGGTGGCCCTTCCTGCGCGACCGCCGCATCGATGAATTCGAGCAACTCACCCGCCGCTTCATCGATTAAGTTCCGTCTATACCTTATTATATATAACGCACAAGCGCCACGGCCTTTCAGCCATGGCGCTTGTCTTTTTTATCGTCTGTCCCAGAAGCTCGGGGTCAGCAGCAGCAATACCCCGAACAATTCCAGTCGCCCTATCAGCATCATAAACGACAACAACCACTTTGCCAGGTCCGGCAACGCACTCCAAGAAAAGGCAGGTCCGAAAGCTCCCAGTCCCGGTCCCACGTTACCAATACTGGACACCGAAAGGCCGAACGCTTCCTCCAGTCCGATGCCCATGCACATCAGCAACAGCCAACACACAAAAATACAGATAAAATAAAACAACACGAAGGTCATCACCGTGGCAATGGTCCGTTGCGAAGCCGCCATCCGGTTCAACTTCACCGGCAATACCGCACGCGGATGTGTCAGTCGGTGAAACTCGTTTTTCACGTTCCGCAACACCACTAACAAGCGCACAATCTTGATACCTCCGGCCGTTGACCCAGCACATCCACCGGCTACCATGGCGTAAATCAGCAACATCCATGTGAAAGGCGCCCACATATTATAATCATCTGTAGCAAATCCACACGAGGTATGAACGGAAGCCACCTGAAACAACGACTTTCGGAAAGCCTCTTCCAGTCCGTAATGGTTATGCCAGTAAAGTGCCCCCGTAATCAGTAACGTCACTGCCCCGATGGAGATGAGATACAGGCGAAACTCTTCGTCCTTGAACAGATGTTTGACACGCCCCGTCATGCACATGAAATACAGTGAGAAGTTCACGCCCGAAAGTACCATGAAAATGGCTATTACATATTCTATAAAAGGAGAGTTCCAATATGCCACACTGTCCTGTTTGGTAGAATACCCTCCCGTCGCCGTGGTAGAAAACGCATGGCATACCGCATCAAACAAGTCCATACCCCCCAGCAGCAGCAACACCGTTTCCACTACCGTCAGAATAAGATACACCGTCCACAGCCATTTGGCCATGATACTGATTTTCGGATGAATCTTGTCGTGCGTCACCCCTGTGGCCTCTGCTGAAAAAAGTACTTGGTTTCCCACCCCGAAGATAGGCAGCACCGCAATCGTGAAGAACACGATACCCAGTCCCCCAATCCACTGCGAGAAACTCCGCCAAAACAACATACCGTGTGAAAGCGACTCGATGTCGTCCAGAATCGTCGCTCCTGTGGTGGTAAAACCCGACATCGTTTCAAAAAAAGCGTCTGCCACCGAAGGAATACTCCCGCTGATATAGAAAGGCAACATACCGAATCCCGTGAAAAGCAGCCACGTGAACGCCACGATGCAATACCCGTCGCGCCGGGTTACCCGGTTTTCCGCTCCTTTTCCAAGCAGCAGCAGAATACTTCCTACAGCCACATTGATGAGTGTCGTATAAATAAAATAAAGGTAGTCTGCCTCTCCATAGCACAGAGACACCCCTGCACAGACCAGAAACATGATGGCCTCCATAAAAAGCAGAACTCCCAGGATGCGGAAAATCATTTTCCTGTTTATCAGGCTGTTCCCTCTGTTGGCCGTCACATTGACCGCCGTCGATATAAAATCTTCCATGTATTCTATGTGTTTACCCTGCAAACTTACACAAAATTCTGTGTTTTTCCCCTTCCCTCCTCAGGAAAAGTATACCGTTCTCTTTCCCAATATTTCCTCATAAGATTTCTTTCAGAAAGGTACTACTTCTTTTCCATCTGAAAATCAGGCCTTTTCAGATGCTCCAAAAACGCAAGTGCGTTTCAACTCAAACGCAAGTACGTTTCACCTTAAACACAAGTGCGTTTTACTTCAAACGCAAAGGCGTTTTAGTCCAAACGCAAGTACGTTTTTTCACCCACAGAAAAAACTTATCACACATGGAAGATAGAGGCTTTTTCCGTATCTTTGTACTTAAATATGCGCTGAAACCGGGCCTTAGAAAGAAATGAATGAAATTCGAATGAAGGTCCTTAAAGACTGAAATGAGTGCTTATTAAGCTTTAAACAACAAAATGGAAACCAAAAAAGAACAGCATTGGTACGCATTTTACGTAAGAATGCATCACGAGAAAAAGACGGCCGAGAAACTTGAAATGCTCGGAGTAACTCATTTCCTTCCCATACAGGAAGTTATACGGCAATGGAGCGATCGGAAAAAGAAAATCAAGCAAGTAGTGATTCCAATGCTGATTTTCATCTGTACGGACGAAAAAAGTCGTATCGGGTTACTGCAAAATTTCCCGTCACTGACAGGCTGTCTGATAGACCCGGCCACCAAACGACCAGCCATTATCCCGGATGAAGAGATGGAACAGTTCAAGTTCATGTTGGATTATTCAGAAGAGGCTGTACGGTTCCAAAACGAACCGCTGTCCCCAGGAGAAGAAGTAGAAGTCTTCAAAGGGCCGCTGAAAGGCTTGCAGGGAGAGTTGGTAGAGTTGGCCGGACATTCACAAGTCATGATTCGCATCGAACATTTGGGATATGCCATCGTAGAGATTCCTGTGGGATATATCAAAAAGCTGTAACCATTCCCCTACTAAAAAAGAAATGCGGAAGCCCCGTCAAGTAAGATGAGGTTTCCGCATTTCTTTTTTAAGCTGTTTTTACCCTTTACTGAAAGAACACATCGTCCAGACGGGTGTTGTTTTCTTCCTCTATTTCGGTCAGACGATCCTTGCAGGGGTCGAAATCGCCCGGTATATCAAACGTCTCGTCGGGAGAATAGCCCAATGACTTGTCAGCATAGACTTTCTGCATATAGATTCCCCAGATAGGCAGCGCCATAGAAGCTCCTTGTCCGTCGCGCATCGTATCGAAATGGATGTCGCGTTCTTCACCACCTACCCAGCAACCTGACACCAGCGACGGGGTAAAGCCCATGAACCATCCGTCGGAGTTGCGGTTGGTGGTTCCGGTCTTACCGCCCATATCAGCTTTGATACCGTACAGACGGCGTACACGTCCACCTGTTCCTTCGTTGATCACAGCCCGTAACATGACAAGCATCTTATAGGAAGTGGATTCGCTGATGACTTCGTTGACCTGTGGCGTGAAGGTGGCTACTACGTTACCGTCATTGTCTTCAATGCGGGTGACAAACAGCGGAGCGGTACGGATGCCTTTATTGACAAAGGCGGTGTAGGCACTCACCATCTCTCCTACCGAGATTTCGCACGGACCCAGACAGAGAGATACGGTAGGCTGAATGTCTTTGTTCAGCACACCGAAAGAGTGTATCAGGCGAACCAAGTCATACGGGCTCAACTTACTCATCAGATAAGCCGAAATCCAGTTATTGGAGTTGGCCAGACCCCACTTCAGGGTCACCATTTCCCCATAATGCGATTTGGAGCTGTTTCGGGGCGACCAGGCTTTTCCATTCTCGTCGAAGAGGGTCTGCTCTACATTACGGACTTCATCACAGGGGGAGAATCCATTTTCCATGGCCAGCGCATACAAGTAAGGTTTGATGGTAGAACCTACCTGACGACGACCCACCATGGCCATATCGTACTGGAAGTAATTGTAGTTCGGTCCACCCACATAAGCCTTCACATAACCTGTAATGGGATCCATCGACATGAAACCGGCCCGCAGGAAATGCTTGTAGTAGCGGATAGAGTCGAGCGGCGTCATGATGGTATCTTTCTCGCCTTCCCAGGAGAAGACTGACATCTCATACTTGGTGTTGAAGGCTTTCATGATTTCGGCTTCTGAACAGCCATCGGCCTTCATGGTGCGGTAACGGTCGCTCTGATGGACGGAGCGGTTCAGAATCTGCTGTACTTCTTCCGGAGTAAGCTGGTTGGTATAAGGAGCGGTCTTACGTCCTCTTTTTTCCTTGAAGAAACGAGGCTGCAAATATTTAGCCAGATGCTCGTAAACGGCTTCTTCAGCATACTGCTGCATATGGGAATTAATCGTGGTATAGATTTTCAACCCGTCGACATACAGATTATAATTGGTTCCATCCTTCTTCTTGTTCTTGGCGCACCAGCCGTAAAGCGGATTGGTTTCCCAGGCAAGAGAATCCTCATAATATTTCTGCATCTGCCAGCCGCGATAGTCGCTCCGGTCCGGCTTGCGAGCAGTCATAATGCCACGCAGGTATTCACGGAAATAAGTAGCCAGACCATCTTTATGGTCTACGGGCTGGAATTTCAAGACCAGAGGCAATGCCTGAAGCGAATCACATTCCTCACGCGTAATATAACCGGCCTTACGCATCTGGTCGAGTACCGTATTGCGGCGACCGCGCGAACGTTCGTTGAAACGGCGAGGATTATAAAGGGAAGGATTCTTGCACATACCAATCAAGGTGGCAGCTTCTTCTATCTTCAAATTCTTGGGGTCTTTTCCGAAATAAGTCTTGGCAGCCGTCTTGATACCCACCGCATTGTTCAAGAAATCGAACTTATTGAGGTACATGGTCAGAATTTCTTCTTTCGTGTAATAGCGTTCCAGCTTGACGGCGATGACCCACTCAATGGGCTTCTGCAACAAACGCTCCATCACGTTGTCGGCCGTAGGAGAATAGAACTGCTTGGCCAGCTGTTGGGTGATGGTACTACCTCCCCCCGCATGCTTCTGCATGAAAATACCACGCTTGATGACCGCACGCATGAAAGCACGGGCATCAATACCGGAATGGTCCTCAAAGCGGACGTCTTCAGTGGCTACCAAGGCATGCACCAAATGGGGAGAGAGGTCTTCATAGCCTACATACACACGGTTTTCCTTACTGAGCGACCAGGTACCCAAGAGTTTCCCATCTTCGGAAATAATCTGGGTGGCAAATTTCAGGTTCGGATTTTCCAGTTCTTCCACCGGAGGCACATAACCTATTTTGCCTTTTGCAATAGCTGTAAAGATGACCGCTACCACGAGCATGCAGAGAACCACAAAGCCCCACAATACATATATAAATATCTTTCTCATACGTTTTTTCTATTCGTTTGTATTCTATGAAGCCGCAAATTTACAGAAAATCTTTGTAACTACGGCTTATTTTCCGCAATATCCTCTCAAAAGCGAAAAGGTTGTCCGAAATCTCCCCAAAACGGTGGATTTTCTATTTTTTTTGCCTACCTTTGAACTCCGGTATTATAAAAGTAATCAAAAACAGCTAACATGGAAAATAGAAGTTTAGTTACTATCGCCGAACATTCCAAAGAAAGAATTCTGTATCTTTTGGAAATGGCAAAAGAATTCGAGAAGAAACCTAACCGCCGCCTGCTGGCCGAGAAAGTAGTCGCCACCTTGTTCTTTGAACCATCTACTCGCACCCGTCTGAGTTTCGAAACTGCAGCCAACCGTCTGGGAGCAAGAGTCATTGGATTCACAGACCCGAAAGTGACCAGTTCCTCAAAAGGTGAAACGCTGAAAGATACGATTATGATGGTGAGCAACTACGCCGACATCATCGTAATGCGACACTATCTGGAAGGAGCAGCACGCTACGCCAGTGAAGTGGCTCCGGTGCCTATTGTCAATGCAGGAGACGGCGCCAACCAGCATCCGTCACAGACCATGCTCGACCTATATTCTATCTATAAGACACAGGGCACACTGGAAAACCTGAACATCTACCTGGTAGGTGACTTGAAATACGGTAGAACCGTACATTCACTGCTTATGGCGATGCGTCACTTCAATCCTACTTTCCATTTCATTGCTCCGGACGAACTGAAAATGCCGGACGAATACAAGCTGTATTGCAAGGAACATCATATCAAATACGTAGAACATACTGACTTCACGGAAGAAACCATCGCCGATGCGGACATCTTGTACATGACCCGTGTGCAGCGCGAACGTTTCACCGACTTGATGGAATATGAAAGAGTGAAAGACGTGTACATCCTGAACAACAAGATGCTGGAACATACACGTCCGAATCTGCGAATCCTCCACCCGCTGCCTCGTGTGAACGAAATCGCTTACGACGTGGACGACAATCCGAAAGCTTATTATTTCCAACAAGCCAAGAACGGCCTTTATGCCCGTCAGGCCATCCTTTGTGACGTGCTGGGAATCACACTCGACGAGGTGAAAGCTGATACTGAAAAATAATCCGGAAACCTATTCAATTTCAAGTAACTATGAGCGATAAGAAAGAATTACAGGTAGCCGCACTCAAGAACGGAACGGTTATCGACCATATACCATCTGACAAGCTGTTTACAGTAGTATCTCTGCTCGGACTGCAGAATGAGGATGCCAACATTACAATTGGCAACAATTTTGAAAGTAAGAAACTGGGCAAAAAAGGAATCATCAAGATTGCCGACCGCTTCTTCACCGAAGAAGAAATCAGCCGGTTGTCTGTAGTGGCTTCCAAAATCAAGCTGAACCTCATCCGCGACTATGAGGTGGTAGAAAAGAAGGAAGTGGAAATGCCCGACGAACTGAAAGGTATCGTAAAATGCAACAACCCGAAATGCATCACCAACAACGAACCGATGCAGACATGGTTCCATGTAATTGACAAGGAGAAGGGCCTGCTGAAATGCCACTACTGCGAAAAGGAACAGCAGAAAGACAATATCAAACTGCTGTAAACCATGAAGCAGGACTGGAAACCAGGAACAATGATTTATCCGCTTCCGGCTGCCCTGGTGACATGCGGAAGTTGTGAAGAAGAATACAATATCATTACCGTAGCGTGGGTGGGTACTATCTGTACCAACCCACCTATGTGTTATATTTCGGTCAGACCGGAACGGCACTCCTATCCTATTCTGAAAAAGAATATGGAGTTTGTCATCAACCTGACCACCAAAGACATGGCTTTTGCTACAGACTGGTGTGGCGTACGCTCTGGAAAAGACTACAACAAGTTCAAGGAGATGAAGCTGACACCGGGAAAGGCTTCCATGGTACAGGCCCCTCTTATAGAAGAGTCACCACTTTGCATTGAATGCCGGGTGAAGGAAATCGTGGCCTTAGGCTCGCATCACATGTTCATAGCCGATGTGGTCAACGTGAAAGCCGACGACAAATACCTGAACACTGAAACCGGGAAATTTGAACTGGCACGTGCCAACCTGCTGGTCTATGCCCACGGCGGATACTACGAGCTGGGAGAAAAGATTGGCAAGTTCGGTTGGTCAGTGGAGAAAAAGAAATGAGAACCTGATATGATAAAAGAAGTCCTACTCATCCTCATGGGAAGCGGAGTGCTGGCAGTATGTAAACTGCAGGCGCAGGCTACTACTACGCCTATGGTCACGCTGCGGCAACCTCTTTTTAATGTGGGTGTAAAAGCAGGCTTCAATTCATCCATGTTCTTTACGGATGAAATTTCCATCAACGGGAAAGAACTGGAACAAGCCCAGAACAACTACAAAGTAGGATATTTTGCAGCGGTATTCTGCAGGTTCAATATAAAAAAACATCACTTCATCCAGCCTGAGTTTTCATGTAACATCACGCAAGGAAGTGTGTCTATTCCCCTGACACTGGCCAATTCAGAACTTTTGTCGGACAACGCGCTGATAAAGAAAAAAATGACTACCTTTGACATTCCCTTATTGTACGGGTATAAGTTTGTAGACGTACATCCATATGGAATGGCATTCTTTGTCGGACCGAAAGTAACGTGGATATGGGAACGGCACAGTACTACGGAGTTTTCCGGCTTCCACCAGCAGGAAATTAAAGAAAGACAATATCCTTTCCAGTACAGCGGAGTGATAGGGCTGGCAGTCAACGTGTCAAACATCTTTTTTGATTTCCGTTATGAGATAGGCTTGCACAACTCCATTCAGGCCATGTCCTACAATACAGATACGACCGAATCCCCCCATAACGAAGGAGAAATCCGACTGCGGCAACGCAAGAATATTCTGAGTTTCTCTGTGGGGGTTATTTTTTAATGCGAATTTTCATTTTAAAAGAATATATCATGAAACGAGACGATTCTATTTTTAACATCATTGAGAAAGAACATCAGAGACAGTTGAAAGGTATTGAACTGATTGCTTCTGAAAACTTTGTAAGTGACCAGGTCATGCAAGCCATGGGTTCCTGCCTGACAAACAAATATGCCGAAGGATATCCCGGAAAAAGATATTACGGAGGATGTGAAGTAGTGGACCAAAGCGAACAGTTGGCCATCGACCGTGTAAAAAAGATATTCGGCGCTGAATGGGCCAATGTACAGCCTCACTCTGGCGCGCAGGCCAATGCGGCTGTATTTCTGGCTGTACTGAATCCGGGCGACAAGTTCATGGGTCTGAACCTGGCTCATGGAGGTCACCTGTCCCACGGTTCTGCCGTCAATACGTCAGGCATTCTGTACACTCCGTGCGAATACAACTTAAATAAGGAAACAGGCCGTGTGGATTACGACCAGATGGAGGAAATCGCTCTGAGAGAACATCCGAAATTGATTGTCGGAGGTGGTTCTGCCTACTCTCGCGAATGGGACTACAAACGGATGCGTGAAATCGCCGACAAGGTAGGTGCCTTGCTGATGATTGATATGGCTCACCCTGCCGGACTGATTGCAGCCGGACTGCTGGACAACCCGGTAAAATATGCACACATCGTCACTTCTACTACCCACAAGACACTGCGTGGGCCACGTGGAGGTATCATCCTGATGGGTAAAGACTTCCCGAATCCATGGGGAAAGAAAACACCGAAGGGTGAAATCAAGATGATGTCGCAGTTATTGGATTCAGCTGTATTCCCGGGTATCCAGGGAGGACCGCTGGAACATGTGATTGCCGCCAAAGCAGTTGCCTTCTACGAATGCATGCAGCCGGAATACAAGGAATACCAGATTCAGGTACAGAAAAATGCCCGCGTACTGGCACAGGCATTGATGGATCGTGGCTTTACCATCGTATCGGGCGGTACCGACAACCACTCCATGCTGGTAGACTTGCGTACCAAATATCCAGACCTGACTGGAAAGGTAGCTGAAAAAGCACTGGTAGCTGCCGACATTACCGTAAACAAGAACATGGTGCCGTTTGATACGCGTTCTGCGTTCCAGACATCCGGTATCCGTCTGGGTACTCCGGCCATCACAACCCGTGGAGCAAAGGAAGACCTGATGTATGAAATTGCGGAAATGATCGAGACAGTCTTGTCAAACGTAGACAATGAAGAAGTGATTGCTTCCGTACGTCACCGCGTGAATGAAACCATGAAAAATTATCCTATTTTTGCATATTAACTAAACGAAGAAAGAAATGAAAACAATGAATTCTATGGCTATTTTACTGAGCGCTTGCTTGGTATTTAGCAGTTGTGGTATGACCAATACAGCCAAAGGCGGACTGATTGGCGGTGGTAGTGGCGCCGCACTGGGCGCAATAGTAGGTGGTGTCATTGGCCACGGTAAAGGTGCAGCCATCGGAGCCGCTGTCGGAACTGCCGTGGGTGCAGGTGCCGGTGTACTGATTGGCAAGAAAATGGACAAGGCTGCCGCACAAGCCGAACAGATTGAAGGTGCACAAGTAGAACAAGTGACCGATAACAACGGACTGCAGGCCGTGAAAGTAACATTTGATTCCGGTATCTTGTTTAACACAAGCAGCGCCACACTGAGCTCTTCTGCCAAATCAGCTTTGAGTAAATTCGCCAACAATGTACTTAACCAGAACAAAGACATGGATGTAGCCATCTACGGATATACAGACAATACCGGATGGAAAAACAGTACAGCTGAACAGAGCAAACAGAAGAACCTTGACCTGTCACAGGAACGCGCACAGAGCGTATCCAGCTACCTGTTAGGTTGTGGAGCTTCTTCCAGCCAAATTAAATCAGTAACCGGTATGGGAGAAGAAAATCCGGTGGCAGACAACTCTACCGAAGCCGGTCGTGAACAGAACCGCCGCGTAGAAGTATATATGTATGCCAGCCAGCAGATGATTCAGCAAGCTGAAGCAGGCACACTGCAATAATCTACACGCCCTCTTATCGGGTCAATCAATAAAATTATGCCGGGTTTGCAGACCCGGCATAATTTTCATATAAAAGATTCAGTACAAACATGAACAAAAAACGAATATTAAAATACCTTCGCAATCTCGTTATTTTCTTTTTTGCCTCTACCCTTCTTTCTGTCATCGCACTCCGGTTCATTCCCGTCTACATTACTCCACTGATGGTCATCCGCAGCGTAGAACAACTGACTAAAGGAGAGAAGCTGGTCATGAAACATCATTGGGTTCCCAAGGAAAAGATTTCACGCCACCTACCCATGGCTGTCATTGCCTCGGAGGACAACCGTTTTGCCAGCCACAACGGTTTCGACTTCAAGGAAATCAGCAAAGCTATGGAGGAAAACAAGAAGCGAAAAAAAGCCCGAGGAGCCAGCACCATCAGCCAGCAAACGGCCAAAAATGTATTCTTATGGCCTTCCTCTTCCTGGGTAAGAAAAGGGTTTGAAGTGTATTTCACGGTATTGATTGAACTTATTTGGGATAAAGAAAGGATCATGGAAGTCTATCTCAATTCCATTGAAATGGGAGATGGCATCTATGGCGCAGAAGCTGTAGCCAAGGCTCACTTCCACACCACTGCTGCCAAACTGACCCGCAAACAATGCGCCCTGATCGCCGCCAGCCTTCCAAATCCTCGCAAATTCAACTCAGGCAACCCGAGCCCCTACATGTACAAGCGGCAACGGAAAATCATGTACCTGATGAAATGTATCCCGACTTTCCCTGAACCTGAGAAGAAATAAAGGCATCAAGGATTTTCGGAATCGCCCTTCAGAATGGGAAGGGTAATCTTGTATTTCACCGCAAGGATACGGGTGACAAACACCGTAAGCCCTCCGATAATCTGAGAAAGCATTGACTCCACGTCAAGCATCAGGCAAATCCAATACACCAACCCGCCAATCACGCAGGCCATGGCATAGATTTCCTTGCGGAATATCAAGGGAATCTCATTGATAAAGATATCACGCAACACTCCGCCGGCCGCTCCTGTAATACTTCCCATAATAATAGCAATCCAAAAAGGATATCCTAAGGTGTAAGCTTTACTGAACCCGACAATGGTAAACAGAGCCAATCCGATGGTATCGAACAGAAAGAAAGTGTTATTCAGGCGAATGACATACTTCCCGAACAGGATGACAAACAGCATGGCAAAAGCAGTACAAATCAAATACATGGGATTGGTCATCCACGTAGGGGTCACGTCCAGTAAAAGGTCACGGATAGTTCCTCCACCAATGGCTGTGGCCAGCCCCACCACATAAGCCCCAAACCAATCGAAACGTTTGGCTGAAGCAAGGCGTATGCCACTGATTGCAAATGCAAAGGTCCCCACAAAATCAAGAACCGTTACAAACGACGGTATCTGAAAAAAAGTAGTCATATTAAAAATTTTCACCAAGTATAACTCAAACCGAAACTAAGCAACTCCTGCAACTGGAAATAGCTGTCGTCTACTTCACGTGACACGCCATCATCGAAACGACCATGTACGAACAGTTTCGTAGAAAGATATTTATTGATTGAAAAAGTAAAGGTGTTTTCCCATTCAGCCAAGACTTTCTCATAATTTGTGGTATAAGAAAGACGGGACTCCCACATCAACATAGAGAAAACCTTCCACTTCAAAGTAGATTCCAGACGGGAACCCCATACGCTTTCCCGTTTATGTCCTTCCTCAATATTAAACTTAGTCGGGTCAACCCTATCGCTGGCCACACTATACAATGTGTAGTTGATCGGGTTAATCAATACAGACAGATTGCATATACCGTCTTTCACAAATTTGTAGTCCATACCGAGACCGACGTTCAATTCTGCCGGTGAGAAAAATGCAGAAACGAGGTTATCGGAGTTCGTGTCATAATTCGAGAAGAACTGCGTCTTGAACTCCGCAGACAACGTATAATACCAAGTACTGAAAGCTTTGTAACCCAGCTTAGAACTTAAACGAAGCAAGTCGTTGTTAGCCTTGTAGCTATGTACCGTATCAGAAGGAGCCGTAACAAACCCCAACTTCCATTCTATTTTATTTTCAAACTGGATACGCTGTCTGTCATCGTAATTTGCCTGCCAAGTAAAACCAGACAACAAAGACTTCGTACTTTCACCACCTTTATACCAGTTGTCCGAAATGTAGTTCTGCGAGAATTGCAGATAACCATTCCCGCCAAATGTCCAGAAATTAGGCTTGATAACCAACAAATCCTTCTCAGTCACCTGATTTGGCAATTCATTATTCTGCATCATTTCGAGCAGGTTTTCCTTTTTCGGTTCATCCACCAAGACTTCACCATAAATGGGCTTCAATCCCTCCAGATTATCTTCATTTTGTTTCACCAGCTTCGGATACTCCAAATAGAAAGAAAGCAACTGACGATTGACAAACTTATCCACTTGCTGAGAATGACGCAAATCTTTCAGCTGAGGCAATTGTTTTTTAAGAGTATCCTCTTTTATAAAAGGTATCACCGGCTTCCAGTCCGAAATACTGAACGCCTGCTCAATGGGAGCGTCGTAATACGTAGCTGGCATGGACAGTTTATAATAGTCGGGATTTGAACGGATGCCTGTAATCAACAAATAAATATCATCCCAACGTTCCAGCTGAGCATCATAGTCCTGACGGAAATCCTGCAATATCTGCCAGAATTTCTGTACTTCCATCGAAGGCTCAGGCTTCTTAACACCCGTTTCTTTCACTTTTTGAGCAGTTTCCTGAACTACTACAGACGGTACCGTGCGCTGAAGAGAGTCGACTCTCTCTTGCTTCACATTTGATTTTGAAGAAGTTCCCAACTGCTGTGCAGCCAACCCACTGCACATCATACATAATACCACAAACAAACCTGTCTTTCTCATTTTATCTTTATTCTTCAATTTCGTGCAAAAGTACGATTTATTTCTAAAAGAATACAACTTTAGCTATGAGTAATTGTATAATAAACAAATAAACCACTTTCTTTGTTTGAATCGTCTTTGTAAACCCTCCAACCAGACAGATATTTCGGTCAAAATAAGGTTTTACCCCCTCTGCTTTTGTGGGTTCGGCTTTTTTTACTAATTTTGCAACTTTGAAGAAGTAGTTCTTCACATCTGAGACGAAAACCAGTTTCAGGTGATTTCCGTAATGGCTTTCCACAACAGGAAGAAAGTCTCGCGGTTTTTAGTGGAATTAATTTTTAAATATTCATATTGTGGCAGAAACAAAGTATATTTTCGTAACAGGTGGTGTAGCCTCTTCATTGGGAAAAGGAATCATTTCATCATCTATTGGCAAGTTGCTGCAGGCCAGAGGCTACAGCGTAACCATCCAGAAGTTCGACCCGTATATCAACATCGACCCGGGAACTCTGAACCCTTATGAACACGGAGAGTGCTACGTAACCGTAGACGGACATGAAGCCGACCTTGACCTGGGACACTATGAACGATTCCTGGGCATCCAGACTACTAAAGCCAATAACATTACTACCGGCCGTATCTACAAGAGTGTAATTGACAAGGAACGCCGGGGTGACTACTTAGGTAAAACCATCCAGATTATCCCTCACATCACCGACGAAATCAAACGCAACGTCAAGCTGTTGGGCAACAAGTACAAATTCGACTTTGTCATCACTGAAATTGGAGGAACAGTGGGCGATATTGAATCACTCCCTTACCTCGAAAGCATCCGTCAGTTGAAAAGAGAGTTAGGTAAAAACGCCTTGTGCGTACACCTTACTTATGTACCTTACCTGGCTGCTGCCGGTGAACTGAAAACCAAACCGACCCAACACTCTGTAAAGGAACTTCAGTCAGTAGGTATCCAGCCGGATATTTTGGTACTGCGTACTGAACACGAACTGAGCACGAACCTGCGCAAGAAAGTTGCTTTGTTCTGTAACGTAGATGAAAGCGCCGTAATCCAGTCAATGGATATGCCAACCATCTACGAAGTACCTTTGCGCATGCAGGAGCAGAAACTCGATGTCACTATTTTGGAAAAGATGGGACTTCCGGTAGGCGAAACTCCGACTCTCGGTCCATGGAGAGACTTCTTGAACCGTCGTCACAATGCTACTGAAATCGTAAAGATTGGTTTGGTAGGAAAATACGATTTGCAGGATGCCTACAAATCCATCCTCGAAGCCCTTTCACAGGCAGCTACCTACAACGACCGCAAGGCAGACATCCACTTCATCAACAGTGAAAATCTGACAGAAGAAAATATTGAAGAAAAGCTGAAAGACATGGACGGAGTTATCATCTGCCCGGGATTCGGCCAGCGCGGTATCGAAGGTAAATTCATCGCCATCAAGTATTGCCGTACACACAATGTGCCGACCTTCGGTATCTGTCTGGGTATGCAGTGCATGGCCATCGAATTTGCCCGCGACGTACTGGGTTATGCCGATGCCAACAGCCGCGAAATGGACGAAAAGACTCCGCACAATGTCATCGACATCATGGAGGAACAGAAATCCATCACCAACATGGGAGGTACCATGCGTCTGGGAGCATACGAATGTGTCATCGACCCGACTTCAAAAACTTATCAGGCTTACCAGAGTGAACATATTCAGGAACGCCATCGTCACCGCTACGAATTCAACAACAACTTCAAGGAAGAATTCGAAAAGGCCGGCATGAAGTGCGTAGGTATCAATCCGGAATCTGACTTGGTGGAAATCATCGAAATCCCGACGCTGAAATGGTTCATCGGTACTCAGTTCCATCCGGAATACAGCAGTACGGTACTGAAACCCCATCCGTTGTTCCTGTCCTTCATTAAGGCAGCTATCAACAAGTAAGTCAAAAATAACATTGTAAAGAAACAGAAATGGACAAAAACACGTTAGTGGGCTTTGTCCTGATTGGAGCGGTAATTGTAGGTTTCGGTATCTACAACCGCCCCAGCCAGGAAGAAAGAGCACGCGCACAGCACTATCAAGACTCTATCCAGCAGGTCATCAAGCAACAGGAAAAAGTACAGGAGCAAAAAGCCGCTGCAGCCATTGAAGCTGCACGTCCCGACAGTTCTTCCCTTTTCTTCCAGTCTGCACAAGGTACGGAACAGTTCACTGTACTGGAAAATGATCTGGTGCAACTGACCTTCTCCAACAAAGGTGGACGGGTAAGCAAAGCCATGCTGAAAGAGTATAAAGACCAACAGAAGCAACCCCTCGTTCTTTTTGACGGGAAGGATGCTTCCATAAGCTTCGGTTTTGAAGGAAAGAATGAAAACATTCTCAGCGACCAGATGTATTTCGAAGCAACCAATGTGACCGACTCTACCGTGACCATGCGGTTGAATGCGGCCAACGGCGGACACTTGGACTTCAACTACCGCTTGCTGCCAAACTCCTACATGGTAGACTTTACCATCCAGGCCAGCGGCTTGCAGAATTTCTTCTCTCCTTCTACCAAGACGATGAGCATAGAATGGAAACAGCGGGCTCGCCAGATGGAAAAAGGTTACAACTTTGAACAGCGTTACACTTCGCTAACCTACAAGCCAGTAGACGAAAGCTTCGATTACCTGAGCGAAACAAAGGATGCACAGGAAACCGTTCCGGAAGCACTCGACTGGGTAGCCTTCAAAAACCAGTATTTCTCTTGTGTCTTCATGGCAGAACAGAACTTCAACAACGCCACCCTTGAATCCAAGATGGAAGAAAAAGGAAGCGGATACATGAAGAACTATTCTGCGGATATGAAAACAGCTTTCGACCCGACAGGCGCCAAGGCCTCACACATGCAGTTCTACTTCGGTCCGAACCACTTCAAGACACTGCTTGCCAGCAACGACTTGAGCTTTAAGGACAAAGATCAGGAACTGGAAGATTTGGTCTACTTAGGATGGCCGATTATCCGACTCATCAACCGTTGGTTCACCATCAACCTCTTCGACTGGTTGTCAGGCTGGGGACTGAGCATGGGTATGGTAATCCTGCTTATGACCATCATTGTGAAGGTACTGGTACTTCCTACCACTTGGAAGTCCTTCATCTCTTCAGCAAAGATGCGCGCCCTGAAACCCTATGTGGATAAAATCAATGCCAAATACCCGAAACAGGAAGATGCCCTGAAGAAACAGCAGGAAACCATGGCCCTCTACCGACAGTATAATGTCAGTCCGATGGGAGGCTGTCTGCCGATGCTGTTGCAGACACCGGTGTTCATGGCCCTCTTCTTCTTTGTGCCGAACGCCATCGAGCTTCGTCAGCAAGGATTCCTGTGGGCAACCGACCTTTCGGCATACGATGATTTGATTAGCTGGAGCTACCACATCCCGTTGCTGGGTAACCACCTGAGCTTATTCTGTCTGTTGTTCAGCATCACCACAGTCTTGAACCAGATTATCATGATGAAGCAGCAGGATATGGGTAACAACCCACAAATGGCTGCCATGAAATGGATGATGTACATCATGCCGGTGATGTTCTTCTTCATCTTCAACGACTACGCATCCGGATTGAGCTACTACTACTTCATCTCCGGTCTGATTGGTATCATTACCATGTGGATTATGCGCCGTATGACCGACGAGAAGAAGCTGCTCGCCCAGCTGGAAGCCAATAAGAAGGAACCTTCACAGCAGAAAACCAGCGGACTGATGGCCAAACTGGAAGCTCTGCAGAAAGAGCAGGAACGCTTGCAGAAGGAACGTCAGGAACACATGAACAAGAAGAAATAAAAATATCCTGAAAGGAAGCAGAAAGAGCGGAACAGAAAGGCAATCGAAAACCTTTCGTTCCGCTCTTTTTCTTTTTGCCTTCTCTTTTTTCCATTTATTATCTTACCTTTGCACGACGGAAACCTGCATAAAGACTCGCATACTCTAAAATTAAAAATAAAAACATGAAGAAAACAGATTTAATGAACATGACTGCGGCCGTACTGATGGCCTCGGCTCCAATGGCTGCCGTTCAGGCAGAAGGAACCGACGCGCCTTTCATCGGCAAGCAGGAAATCACCGTGAAAGACGGACGGATGACCCCGGAAACCCTGTGGGCCATGGGACGTATCGGAAGTTCCTGTGTGTCTCCCGACGGGAAAAAAATTGCTTACACCGTCTCCTACTACAGCGTAAAGCAGAACAAAGGTCACCAGGTAATCTACGTAATGAATGCTGACGGTTCCGACAACAAGCTGCTGACTACCTCTTCCGACAGCGAAGGCGAACCAGCATGGATCAAAGGCGGAGGTAAACTGGCTTTCATCACAAAAGGACAAATTTGGGAAATGAATCCCGACGGGACCGGACGCCAGCAGCTCTCTAACTACGCAGGTGGCATCGACGGATTCAAGTTCTCTCCCGACGGCACCAAGGTGCTTTTCATCTCACAGGTGAAATACGGCGAACGTACTGTCGACAAATACCCCGACCTGGACAAGGCCAGCGGAAAAGTCATCGATGACCTGATGTACAAGCACTGGGATGAATGGGTCGAAACCGTTCCCCATCCGTTCGTGGCTTCTTTCACCGACAATAAAGTAGGTGAAGCCACCGACATCCTGGCCGGTGAACCCTACGAATCACCGATGAAACCTTTCGGCGGCATCGAACAGCTTGCATGGAGCCCCGACTCCAAGTCTGTGGCCTACACTTGCCGCAAGAAAACCGGACAAGCTTATGCCGTATCCACCGATTCGGACATCTATTTATACAATGTAGAAACCAAACAGACCCGCAATCTCTGCAAAGAAGATGCCACCGACAAGAACATGGGTTACGACACCAACCCGCAGTTCTCTCCCGATGGAAAGAACATCGCCTGGCAAAGCATGGAACGCGACGGATACGAAAGCGACCGCAACCGTCTTTGTGTAATGGACCTGACCAGCGGAAAGAAAACTTATGTGACCGAAGCCTTCCAGTCGGGCGTGGACAGCTACTGCTGGGCACCTGACAACAAGACCCTCTACTTCACCGGCGTATGGCATGCCACCAGCATGATTCACAGCACCAACCTGAAAGGCGAGGTAAAACAACTCACCGACGGCATGTACGACTATGCTTCTGTGGCCATGCTGAACGACAAGCAACTGCTCACCACCCGCCACTCTCTGAGCGAAGCCGATGAACTGTTTACGGTCAACCTGAAAAAGAAAAACGAGGTAACCCGTATCACAAAAGAAAACGACCACATCTTCAGCCAGCTGAAACTGGGTAAGGTCGAACCCCGCTGGACCAAGACCGTCGACGGAAAAGACATGCTCTCATGGGTAGTTTATCCGATTAACTTCGACCCGAACAAGAAATATCCTACCCTTCTGTTCTGTGAAGGAGGTCCGCAGAGCCCTGTCAGCCAGTTCTGGAGCTACCGTTGGAACCTGCAGATCATGGCCGCCAACGACTACATCATCATTGCCCCCAACCGCCGCGGTCTGCCGGGATTCGGCATGGAATGGCTGGAAGAAATCAGCACCAACTACGGAGGCCACTGCATGGACGACTACCTGAGTGCCATCGATGACATCGCCAAGGAACCCTACGTAGACAAAGACCGTCTGGGATGTGTGGGAGCCAGCTTCGGAGGCTACTCAGTATATTGGCTGGCCGGACACCACAACAAGCGCTTCAAAGCCTTCATTGCCCACGACGGTTTCTTCAACATGGAACAGCAGTACCTCGAAACAGAAGAGCTCTGGTTCACCAACTGGGATCTGGGTGGCCCGTACTGGGACAAGAGCAACCCGGCCATACAGCGCAGCTACGCCAACTCTCCCCATCTGTTCGTAGACAAATGGGATACCCCGATTCTCTGCATCCACGGCGAGAAAGACTACCGTATCCTGGCTTCACAGGGAATGGCTGCCTTCAATGCCGCCAAGCTGAGAGGCATCCCTGCCGAACTGCTGATTTTCCCGGATGAAAACCACTGGGTATTGAAACCACAGAACGGAATTCTCTGGCAACGCACTTTCTTCAACTGGCTTGACCGCTGGTTGAAACCACAGAAATAAGCCCTAAAACCCTTCCGGGCACCTTTTTTACGGCGTTTTTTCCCTGAAATACGCAAAAAAGAGGTGCCCGGATTTGCATATTAAAATAAAAAGCCCTACCTTTGCATCGCTTTTGAGAAAGACA
>ULMR01022275.1_pt1 | contig 28180 bp, 19 predicted proteins | sample 1951711 | NCBI WGS metagenome assembly ULMR01 (sample SAMEA4835556, study PRJEB28245) | human gut metagenome | biome: gut microbiome; material: fecal sample | place: Denmark | collected 2008 | reverse complement strand
ACCACAGTGTGGGATATATATTTCACACTGTGAGATACAAATTCCACACTGTGAAACAGAGAATATTCAAGGGAAAAAAGATAAATGAGACGGGGCGTTTTCGTTTATCATCTCTACCACCTCCGAAAAATACCTTTACTCAGTCTACAAATCCACCAGTACTGCTAAGATACCCAGGCCTACAGCCACAAACGTAGAAATTAATCCCGGCATCATAAACGAATGATTGAGCACATATTTACCGATACGAGTCGTCCCTGTGGTATCAAAATTGATTGCTGCCACGACCGTCGGATAATTCGGAATGAAAAAATACCCGTTCACCGCTGGAAAGAGCGCAATCAGCATATAGGGGGAAATGCCCAATGCCATACCCAAGGGAAGCAAGGCCCGAATGGTAGCCGCCTGACTGAACAACAGGATGGACATGACAAACAAAGCCACGCCGAAAAGCCAAGGCATATCAGTCACCATACCGAAGATACCTTCCTTTATCACCGAAATATTACCTGAAATAAATGTATCGCCCATCCAGGCAATACCAAAGATGGCCACTACCGCTTGCATTCCCGCATTGAATACTGAACTCTTGGCCGCCTTCATGCCACTAGTGCCGGTCAGCAGCAGAATCAATGCGGCTACCGACAACATAAGAATTTCAATGATGTGCGCCATCTGCATCACGACCACGCCCCCGGAAGTCTGGAACGACGGACGAAGGCTGTCGATGGAACCAAACAACACAATACCTACCGTGGCTGCCAAAAACAACAGTACAGAAGTCAGCGCCTTGCCGGGATGAAGCACCTCGGCCGTACAATAATTGGCCCCCGACAACTCCCCCGACTTCAAACGTGCCTGGTACACAGGGTCATCTTTCAATTCCTTACCCACATGCATGGAATAAAAAGCTCCTACCAACACTCCCACCAAAGTACAAGGAATGGAAATCTTCAGGATATCAAACAAGGTAATATCGTATCCGGCCAACATACTCAAAAGGGCAACCGTAGCCGCAGAAATGGGACTGGCGGTAATGGCCTGCTGGGAAGCAATAACGGCAATTCCCATCGGACGCTCCGGACGGATGCCTGTCTCACGAGCCACTTCGGCAATCACCGGAAGTACGGAATAGGCCACATGCCCCGTTCCGGCAAAGAAAGTAAAGAGGTAAGTCACCAGCGGACTCAGCAAAGTGATGCGCTGGGGATGGCGACGCAAGATCTTCTCCGCCCATTTCACCATCAAGTCCAATCCTCCGGCAGCCTGCATGCAACCCGCCGCTGCAATCACTGCCACAATCATCAGCATCACATCAATCGGAGGAGCAGTCGGTTCCAGCCCGAACACAAACGCAAGAACAGCCAGCCCGAGACCTCCAAACACACCCAGTCCGATGCCACCCACCCGTGCGCCGACCACAATGGCCAGCAAGACAAACAGTAATTGTAACCACATAAAATAGAAACAGTTTTTGGTTTAAAGTGCAAAGATAGGCATATTCCGCGGAATGTGAAAACGACACAGGCATTCCACGACGCAGCGATAACATTACTTCTATTTTTTTCGTTTATTCCGAGGATTTTCCCTACCTTTGTACCACTTTTAAAGCGCATTGAATTTTCATTATAACATACAAGTGCTATGATTCTATTTTTCAGAACACCCACAAACAGTGTGATTGCCACAGAATGCAATCAGGAGCTGAATGCTGAAGACGTCAAGAAACTATGCTGGCTTTACAGCGACGCTACTGTGGAAAATGAAGACAACCTGAAAGGATGGTTCATCGGTCCACGTCGTGAAATGATTACCCCTTGGAGTACAAATGCAGTAGAAATCACCCAAAACATGGGGCTCAAAGGTATCCGCCGTATCGAGGAATATTTCCCGGTAAAGGACGAAAATGCCGACCATGATCCGATGCTGCAACGTATGTACCACGGACTGAACCAGGATATTTTCACGGTGGACATCAAACCGCAGCCTATCATATACATTGAGAATCTGGAAGAATACAACGAAAAGGAAGGTCTGGCGCTTTCACGCGAAGAAATGGACTACCTGCTGAAGGTGGAAAAAGACCTGGGACGCAAGCTGACCGACTCGGAAGTATTCGGTTTCGCACAGATTAATTCAGAGCACTGCCGCCACAAAATCTTCGGTGGAACTTTCATCATCGACGGACAGGAAATGGAATCTTCTCTGTTCCAGATGATCAAGAAAACCACACAGGAAAACCCCAACAAAATTATCTCGGCCTACAAAGACAACGTAGCCTTCGCCGAAGGTCCTGTAGTAGAACAATTCGCTCCGGCCGACCACTCTACTTCTGACTATTTCATTATCAAAGATATCAAGACCGTCATCTCACTGAAAGCGGAAACTCACAACTTCCCGACTACCGTGGAACCGTTCAACGGGGCCTCTACCGGTACAGGTGGTGAAATCCGTGACCGTATGGGTGGTGGTAAAGGTTCCTGGCCGATTGCCGGAACTGCCGTGTACATGACTTCTTATCCGCGTACGGACGAAGGCCGCGACTGGGAAAACATCCTGCCGGTGCGCAAATGGTTGTACCAGACTCCGGAACAGATTCTGATCAAAGCATCAAACGGTGCTTCCGACTTCGGAAACAAATTCGGACAACCGCTAATTTGTGGTTCTGTACTGACGTTCGAACACGAAGAAAATAACGAAAAATATGCTTACGACAAAGTCATCATGTTGGCAGGAGGTGTAGGTTACGGTACACAGCGTGACTGCCTGAAAGGTACTCCGGAAGCCGGTGACGAAATCGTCGTACTCGGTGGTGACAACTACCGCATCGGTCTGGGAGGTGGTTCCGTTTCTTCTGTAGATACCGGACGTTACTCTTCTGGTATCGAGCTGAACGCCATCCAGCGTGCCAATGCCGAAATGCAGAAACGTGCCTACAACGTGGTACGTGCCCTGTGTGAGGAAGATGTGAACCCGATTGTGTCTATCCACGACCACGGTTCTGCCGGACACGTGAACTGTCTGTCTGAGTTGGTGGAAGATTGCGGTGGTCTGATTCACATGGACAAGCTGCCTATCGGCGACGAAACCTTGTCGGCCAAAGAAATCATCGCCAACGAATCACAGGAACGTATGGGCTTGCTGATTGAAGACGAGGCCATCGAACATGTACGCAAGATTGCGGAACGTGAACGTGCCCCGATGTACGTGGTAGGTGAAACAACCGGCGACCATCGCTTTGCCTTCGAACAGGCTGACGGTGTGCGTCCGTTCGACCTGGCCGTAGACCAGATGTTCGGTTCTTCTCCGAAAACTTATATGGTGGACAAGACCGTAGAACGTCACTATGAAAACGTTTCTTACGATGTCACCAAACTGAATGAATATTTGCGCCGTGTGCTGCAGCTGGAAGCCGTAGCCTGCAAGGACTGGTTGACCAACAAGGTAGACCGTTCCGTGACAGGTAAGATTGCCCGCCAGCAGTGCCAGGGTGAATTGCAGTTGCCGTTGAGCGACTGTGGTGTGGTAGCCCTCGACTACCGTGGTGAAAAAGGTATCGCTACTGCACTGGGACACGCTCCGCAGGCTGCCTTGGCCAATCCGGAAGCCGGTTCCGTACTGGCTGTATCGGAAGCACTGACCAACTTGGTATGGGCTCCGCTGGCCGACGGTATGGACAGCATTTCTTTGTCAGCCAACTGGATGTGGCCTTGCCGTTCACAGGAAGGGGAAGATGCCCGTCTGTACAAGGCCGTGAAAGCATTGTCTGATTTCTGCTGCGAACTGCAAATCAACGTACCGACCGGTAAGGACTCCCTGTCCATGACACAGAAATATCCGAACGGAGAAAAAATCATCAGCCCGGGAACCGTCATCGTTTCTGCCGGTGGTGAAGTATCCGACATCAAGAAAGTGGTTTCTCCGGTCATGGTCAACAAACCGAAATCAACCTTCTATCATATCGACTTCAGCTTCGACCAGCTCCGTCTAGGTGGTTCTGCCTTCGCACAGTCACTCAACAAGGTGGGAGACGACGTGCCGACCGTACAGAATCCGGAATACTTCCGCGATGCCTTCATGGCTATCCAGGAACTGGTCAACAAGGGATTGATTCTGGCCGGACACGATATCTCTGCCGGTGGTCTGATTACGACCCTGCTGGAAATGTGTTTTGCCAACGTGGACGGCGGTATGGAAATCAACCTCGACAAGATCAAATGCGACGATATCGTGAAGATTCTATTTGCTGAGAATCCGGGTGTAGTGATTCAGGTAGCCGACAAGCACAAAGCAGAAGTCAAGAAGATTCTGGAAGATGCCGGTGTAGGTTACGTGAAAATTGGTGTACCGACCGAAGAACGTCACATCCTGGCTACCTTCCACGATGCCACTTACCAGTTTGGAATTGATTACTTGCGTGATGTATGGTATTCTACTTCTTACCTGCTCGACCGCAAGCAGAGCATGAACGGCTGTGCCAAGAAACGTTTTGAAAACTACAAGCAGCAGCCGCTGGAATTCGTATTCGACAAGTCATTCACCGGCAAACTGTCACAATTCGGACTCGACCCGAACCGTCGTACACCGAGTGGTATCAAGGCAGCCATCATCCGTGAAAAAGGAACCAATGGTGAACGTGAAATGGCTTACATGCTATATCTGGCCGGCTTCGACGTAAAAGACGTGACCATGACCGACTTGGTCAGCGGACGTGAGACACTGGAAGACATCAACATGGTGGTTTACTGTGGTGGTTTCTCCAACTCCGACGTGTTGGGTTCTGCCAAAGGATGGGCCGGAAGCTTCCTGTTCAACCCGAAAGCCAAAGCAGCCCTGGACAACTTCTACGCACGCGAAGATACATTGTCACTGGGTGTCTGCAACGGTTGCCAGCTGATGATGGAACTGGGACTGATTACTCCGGAAGACAAGAAGAAAGGAAAGATGCTGCATAACGACTCCCACAAGTTTGAATCTGCCTTCTTAGGCGTGACCGTACCGATGAACCGCAGTGTGATGTTCGGTTCACTGAGCGGCTCCAAACTGGGTATCTGGGTAGCTCACGGAGAAGGTAAGTTCTCATTGCCTTATCCGGAAGACCACTACAACGTAGTGCTGAAGTATTCTTACGATGAATATCCAGGCAACCCGAACGGTTCAGACTACAGTGTAGCCGGTATCGCCAGCCAGGATGGACGTCATCTGGCCATGATGCCTCACTTGGAACGTGCTTGCTTCCCGTGGGAAAATGCTTACTATCCGCTCGATCGCAAGAACGAAGACCAAATCACTCCGTGGATGGAGGCCTTCGTCAATGCCCGCAAGTGGGTAGAAGCCAACCGCAAGAAATAATCTGGTATAACTGGAACATGATACAAATGGAGGTGCACTTCAGCACCTCCATTTTTTTATTTCTTTCTTCCCATCCGAAACCCGGAATTTCCTTCTCTACATTGGAACGGACTCCTTTCTTCAATCCATAAAAAAACGGTACACAAATCTGACTGCTCAGATTCATGCACCGCCTGTGTTCGGAATCCCTTACAGGGCTTTCCGTATCAAATTCTCGCTTAGTTCAACTCTTACTGGAACAACTCCTTCAATTTCTCAGCCAGGGCCTCGCCACGCAGGTTTTCACCTACCATTACCCCATCTGCTGTAATCAGATACATGGTCGGTACGAATTTCACCTTATAAAGTGCGGCTACACCTGTCTCATCCAGGAAGTTCGGCCAAGTCAATCCTTCCTCCTTCAACGCCTTTTCCCAATCGGCTTTCTTCTGATCGATGGAAATACTTACAATTTCAAAACCTTTTCCGCTATACTGCGCATACAGTTTCTTCAGGTTCGGAATTTCTTTCCGGCACGGATTACACCAGGAAGCCCAGAAATCAATCAGCACATACTTCTTTCCCTGACGTAATGCAGAAAGAGACACTTCCTTTCCGGTTTTGTCTTTCACCTTGAAATCGGGAACCTTCGTTCCTTCCTTTCCTGCTGGATAAAGTTCCTCTTTCACCTTCTGTCCATAATAAGACTGTTTGGCCGCAGGAGAAAGGGCTTCGTACCACGGTTTCATGTCTTCACTCAAGTAGCTGGTAAACGAAATCATCATCAAAGGTCCCCAGAAAGAATCCTTGTTGGCCATGACTACCTGATGATACAATGAGTCTACCGTAGTAAAAAATTCCTTATCGGCAGCTGCTCTGACCTTACCCTCCTCGCTCTGCCGCAGTTCCTGAATCTTCGCCTGGTCTTTGACCTGATAAGCCGCCATTATCAAACTGTCGAAGGCGGCAAATTTACGGCCATTAAGCGCATACAATGAATCCAGATACGTCCGCGCAGACAGCAACGAATCATAACGCGCACTCAGCGGAGAGCCCTTTACCGTCAAAGAAGACAGATTATAGGAAACTCCCCCGTCAGATTCCTTCTTGGCCACCAGCTTTCCTGTTACCTCCATCTGGGCATTTTCCAACATAAGATTGCGCGAACCATACGCATCTTTCACCAACAGATGGAAAGCTCTCGGTTCTTCCATTTTTCCCGTAAATACGAACTGTCCGTTAACCACCGTCGTATCGGCAAAAGGCAACTCACTGTCGTGGCTGACCGGCACCAGCTGCACATGCGTACCATCAGGCAAGCCTTCAATATTACCTTTCAACACATAACCATCTACCGTAGGCTGGCTGGTACATGCCATCGCCATCAGCCCCATAGTGGCCATACAAAAGAAATTTTTCATTTTCATAATCCGATTTTATTTAGTTACATTTTGTTCAATTGTTCCGTTTCCGGGATTATTGAGTGCCCCAGCGGGGAAAGGCATGGTCCACAAATAAGACGTAGGACTCAACGTATACTCCTTCCCCTCATAAGTTTTGGTCAAAGTCCGGGCATACGTACCTTCCTGATTATAACGGCGGGCATCCGCAAAAGGCACAATAGAGAAAATCAGTTCATTGTCTTTGGTGCGTCGAATCTGTGACAGTGCCTCCTCCAATGTGGAAGCCTCAGCCGGACGATAAACTTCAGGACGGATACGGGTAATACGCACGGCATTCAGCGTATTCATGGCTTCAGAATAATCGTTGTTCTGAGCCAGCCGTGCCTGACACTCCGCCTTGATAAGATACGCCTCACAGGTGGTCAGTCCCCCATGATTGAAATAGCCCGACTCCAGTGCCTTGTAATACGTATCATTATTATCTGTTTTCAACTTCCAGCGTGACAGGAAACGGGCATCTCCTTCCTCAAAGCGTGCCGCTCTTTCCACCGGAATGTTTTTCTCATAACTGTCGTACACAGACTGTTCTCCAAAACGCAGATAATAGTTCTCCACATAATCATACTGCATAGGAGTGGCAATCTTGTCATAATTGTCCGGATCATCGATCGCATCCTTATGTTCTTCATAGAATGCATTCCAGTCGTAAAGCTGGTCATTCTGTGCCAAAGCCAGGTCGGCATAACGCAAAGCATCACTGTAATTCTGCATCTGCAAGTACACACGGGCCAACAATGCATAACCCGCCCCCAAGTTGGGGTGTATGGCCGTCATGGACTGGGCCGGTAATCCCATTTCAATGGCCTCCTTTACATCTTGGATAATGAAATCATACATCTCCTGAATGGAAACCTGCGTGTAAGGCGCATCAATCTCCGCACTGGTAATAAGGGGCACACTGCGCTTCTGGGAAGCCGTTGCCGCATCGTACGTATCGGCATAATAATTGACCAGCACATCGTAGCAAAGCGCACGTATCACCTTGGCATACGCTATCACTTCGTTCCGTTCGGCATCTGTCGCTTCAGTGGCCGTAGGTACATTTTCAACAATCAGATTACAACTGGAAATGGCTCCATAAAGCACGTAATAGGTTCCCTCGTCGGAATTATTCAGCACAATGCGATCGGCCGATTCGTCCCACATGTAGTTGGCACGACTCAAGCTTGGTGTGTTCACCTGCGAATTGGTCAAATAGACATCATTCAACAGATACAACGCGTTGGTCACTGGAGTCCGGCCGATGGTGTACTGGTCGCGCAGCAAAGCCTCAAAATCGGCCAGCGTAGTAGGAATCTTGTTCCCTTTCGGCGCTATATTCAAATAATCATTGCATGAGCTGAGCAACAGGCAAACCAGCGCAGCCCCAAAATATAATATCTTATTCATACGTTTCATACTATAAAAATCGAGATTAGAAATTCAGATACACACCACACAAGTAGTTAGGTCTGGCATAACCGCCCAGCAAATATTTGGCATTGCTGCTCTTAGCCACCATAAACACATTTTCCATACCCAACATAATACGTGCATTCTTTACATACAGTTTGTGACACACACTGGCCGGAATACGATATGTCAATGACAAGTTTCTCAACCGCCAGTTAGTAGCATCCAACACATTAATAGAGGAATAGGCATACATGCTCTCGTAGTTATAGTTATAGAGTTCACTCTCTGACGAAATATAACGCGGCACATTGGTATAAGCCTCATCCCCCGGTTCCCGCCAACGGTTTTCAATATCTTTGCTTACAGGACTCATGCCAGAACCGATGAAAGCCACGTTGGTATTCCGCATCTTGTGTCCGCCTTCAAACAAGAACTGAGCAGCCAGTTCCCAGTTCTTCCAGCGCAAATTCGTATTAATAGAGCCATTGTAAACCGGTACGGTAGTTCCTAAATAAACCAAGTCTTCAATTTCGGTAGGAGTCATATCTGTGTACAAGTTTCCTTTTGCATCATATACCTGCGGAGTACCTGTCGCACTTAATCCAGCCCACTGGTATCTGTAAATCGCATTGTACGGATTTCCTACCCGAGGATAAGCCGTCGGATAATCAATCACCAGATAAGAAACAGGGGCTTCCACATTGATGTAAGTCACCTTATTCTTATTGTAACCCAACACCCCACTCACATTCCAGGTCCAGTCATTATTCCGGATGATATCCCCCGACAAGGTCAGTTCAAATCCCCGGTTTGTCATTTTTCCATTGTTGATGGAATAGGTGCTGTATCCCCATCCTTCCGTAGGTACTCCATTGGTATTGGCCAGCAAGTCTGTACCTAACTTGTTATAAATTTCAAACGAACCGTTCAACCGGTTGCCCAACAAGGCAAAGTCTACACCGATATTCAGCGTCGTAGTCTTTTCCCAACGCAGGTTCGGATTCGGACGGCTGGAGATGGTACCCTGAATACCTCCCACCTGGTTATTGGTATTATAATAGGCAATCATGTAAGGAGCCGAATCTTTGGCAATATTACCTCCGATACCATAACTTGCACGCAACTTCAACATATTTATCCACGGCACCTGGAAAAACTTTTCCTCACTGATGTTCCATCCGGCACCCACCGACCAGATAGGACGCTTCTGATATTTGGAACCCGTGGAAAACAAGTTGGTCTTATCCCAGCGGATACTTCCGCTCACCATATATTTACCATTGTAAGTGTATGCCGCATTGCTATATACAGACACATACCGGTTTACCAGTTCACGGATGTAGGACATATCTTGCTGCCCAAAAGAGCCATATCCCCATTGCCCGCGGAAATTGCTCAACTGCCCTGCATCAACCAAGCTGTAGGTCAACAATTGAGGGTCGTAATTATACAGCGTACGGTCATTGTAATCCAATTTGTTTTCCCGGGTTTCCGTACCTAAAATCATAGTCACATCGTGTACCTCGGCAAAAGTTTTGTTGAAGTCCAGCTGCTGACGAAAATTATACGCATGCGTCGTATTGGCAGAAGTGAAAAAGATGTTTCCATACGGCAGAGCAAACGTCGATGTCCCGTCATTGTTGGAAGTAGAGAACGTGTTGACCTTATTGCGCACTTCGTACGAATCCTTGCTCTTCAGCTGTTCGGTCTTATATTCCGCATATTCATACTGAAAAGAAGCCGTATATTTTAGCCAATCGGTAAACTTGAACGTCAGACGGGCAAACGTACGGTTGCTGAAATCCTGATTCTTGGTCTGATTCATCTTCATCTCATCCAGCGGTGTGATATCCAGATTATACAATCCGTTATTGTGCAGCAGATTCAAGTCATACACGCTATAACGGTCGGCTTCCGTATTGGTGTAATACGTACCGTCATTATTTACCAGACCATCGTAAGGCATATAAGTATATCCCGGTGAGAAAAGGCTATAAGACTGCGTAGTACCTTTACCGTAGTTCAAATACGTCCCTACATCCAAAGTCAGCCAGGAAGTCATCTTCGTAGAGTTCTGCAAATTGATGCCGATGGTTCTGTTTTCAGAGAATTTATCCTCCAACTGATTGTTACGATAAGACACAGACGCATTGAACGTATTCTTCTCTGTCCCCTTTCCGATATTCAGGTTATACTGTTGGGAAAAAGGATTACGCTTACCATACTTCTCCACGTCCCGATAATAACGATATCCCTGAGATGCCAGCCCTGCCAGGTTGCTTTCCATCTGCTCCTTTGAAATATGTCCCGCATAATAATTCAGGATGTTACGGATACCTTGTGTAGGATAAGACATGTTATCGAGTACCGTCTGCGCATAGCCTTGCGCGTCAGCCCCACTCAGATGAGGATTCTGGGCAGCCCATTCCCGTTCCAGTTCCACCATCGTAGCCGAGCCTGCCAAGTATTTATCCGCATACGTTGCATAGGGTTGTACGGTCAGTGTGGCAGAGAAAGACACATTCAATTCGTCCTTCTTGGCCCGTTTGGTCGTAATCACTACTACACCGTTCGCCGCACGGGCTCCATAGATGGAAGTGGCCGCCGCATCTTTCAGGACCGTAATGCTTTCGATGTCTTCCATATTCAGATCGGGCACACTTTCCACCCAGTTTCCGTATCCGTCGTTCGTGGTTTTTTCTACTGGAAAGCCGTCAATCACATACAACGGCGTGGTCAGTCCATTCATGGAAGTCACCCCTCGGATTTTCCCGTCGCTGTATCCAGCCACGCGCCCTTCCAATACGGACCCCATGTCACTAAGACGCTGTGTTTCCAGCTTCTGGGCATCCACTTTTGAGAATGCTCCGGTAGCACGTTCCTTGGAAATGGTCTGATAACCGGTCACCACCACTTCATCGAGCAGTTCAGTCGAAGGCTGAAGGGCTATGTAATAATCATTGTCTGAAGTCAACTTCACACGCTGCGATTTGTAACCCAGATAAGATGCCTCAATCTCCTTTGTGCCCCGCGGCAGCGTCAGCGTGAAATGCCCCTGCATGTCTGTAATGACAGCCGTAATGGAACCTTTCGGGTCCTCATTGACCTGCTTCACATGTGCAGCAGGAAGCGGTTCCTTGTTTTCATCCACTACAATACCATGAATAGTGCGCTCATGTTGGGCATAAGCCGGAAATACGGACAAGACCAGCATAGCACCCAATAGCAGAAAGCCCATTTTGAGCCGAATGTCGTGCAATACGTTTTTTCCCATACTTATATCTTTTTAGAAGTTATAGACTGATGTCTTTCTACATTTTTTGCAAATCTCCTTAGCGCAAAAATGTAAAAAAAAGATATAACATTGATATTAAACGTGCATCCAAATTCGACAATTGTCACATTAGGATAACATTTTGTTATAAAAAGAGACTATTGCACATTTTTATGCATTGACATCACCTTGTTACGGTATTGTTTGGGAGGAATCCCCACTGTGTTCTGAAATATTTTGTAGAATGTACTCATGGAATTAAAGCCGACTTCCGAGGCCACAGCCTTAAGCGGAATGTCAGTTTCCGGGTCACTCAGCAGACGGATAGCCTCATTAATCCGATAATTATTGACATACTGCGTGAAATTCTGCTGTGTCTGCTCATTGATGACTTGTGACAGATACGTCCGGTTCGTCCCCAACAAGTCGGCAACCCGCTCCTTGGTCAGCAAATTTTCTTTATAAACCTCTTCCTCCTGCATCAATTTTTCCAGACGCTGGAACAAGGAATTCTTCTTTTCGTTTGTCAATGAAGAAGCCGCATATTTCTCCCCCACAGCAGCTACCGACACAGCAGGTGCTTCCTGTGGCTGCTCCCGAAGTGAAGCAATAACCTCTTTCAACTGCTGTTCTTTCCGAATTGCCTCCTGATGCTGCCGGACAATACTGGTGTACAACTGGTTCTGCCGCCTGTAACGATACCATAAAGCAAAAACCACCAACAACACAATAACCAGAATCCCTATGAGGGCCTGCTCTTTTTTCTCCTTTTGCAACAGAATCAACTTATTTTTCCGGATTTCATTTGCCTGATGCTCCGTATCATACTTGATACGCAGCTCACTCAGCACCTTCTCTTTATCCGTATTGAAAAGACTGTCGGTCTCCTGCTGAAGCTTACGTTGCCAAGCCAAAGCCTCAACATACTGTCCCATATTCTCATAGCAGACCGACAAAGTATTAATCACTTTGTTCCGATAAATCTCACAATTCTCTTCTTTAGTGAACGCCAAAGCTTGGAACAACAAATCAATGGCTTGCTGGTTTTTCCCTTCCTCGGCCAAGGCTATGGCGTATTCATTCAACAACAACACCTTATATGAGGTCTGATTCATATCATTCAAGGCCAGCCCTTTCTTATAGTATTCGATAGCCTGTTGCCGGTTGCCTTTGGCAAACTCAATCATCCCATAAATGGCATACACATTTCCCTGATTGTAATACTCGTTCTGCTTCATGATAAACTCTGCCTCCTTTATGTAGGGCAAAGCCTTGTCATAGTCATGCAACAGATAATACATATAGGAGGCATTCAAAGCTCCAATAAAGATAAGGTAGGCCGAATTCTGTTCGTGCCCCATCTCATAGGTCTGCAACGAATAAGTCAACCCCGCCGGATCTTCTTTCAAAAAATAAATACTCGAAATATTCCCGAGCAGAATGGCTTCCAGTTCTTTATAGTGACACCGGTGTGCAGCTTCTATCCCTTCAAAGAAATAGTGCAGGGCCGAATAATAATCTTTATGAATGTTGCTGGTATAAAGTCCCATCCCATTGTATACAGAGCACAGGGCAGAATCATTCTTCTCACTCTTAGCCAACAGCATGGCCTGCCCCAGATGGTTTATCGCCGAGGTATCCCCCTGCATGACGTATGCCTGTCCTAACCCGATATGGGCATAAAGAATGCTGAACTTATAGTCTTGCTTTTTATATCCCAGCTGGAAAAGTCTCTCCCCATATTCGATAGCTTTCCGATAATCAGCTTTGTACAAATAGAGGAAACACAATTCTTTTAAAGCCTTCGTATCTTCAGGATGATGTTTCAATATCTGTTCCTGCTGCTGAATAGCAGGAAGAAGGGTCTCCTGTGCAAAAGCTCTCACTTGCATTCCCACAAACAAGAAAAGAAATATTATGTGCTTCAGCCTTCTACTCATCCGGATACGATCTTTAATTGACATTTCACCAAATAAAAAATGACTTTCATCGCATTTTGATACTCTATAAACAATTAAAAAGCCTTTTTGCCGCCTTAAAAGTCAATTTTATTTCGTGCAAACTTACAGAAAAACTTTGTCTTTACATGAATATCCCTTGAAAAAATCCTCTCATACACTCAATTTACCCAGCTATCTCCTGTTTTACCAGTATATAAATTATACAAGCACAAGTGCAGGTCATTCCCAAAAACCATATTTCATTTCAAAATGAGGAGATATTCTTTTACTCTCTTTATTTCTGTCAAAAAAGAGCGGTTTTATATTGGATTTTGTAAATATAAAACGTACTTTTGCTTGCTGGTTTACAAAGACATTCAAAAAACTTATAAAATAGATAACCATGAAAGAAATAGACTGGTCAAATCTGTCTTTTGGATACATGAAGACAGATTACAATGTACGTTGCTATTACCGCGACGGAAAATGGGGAGAACTTGAACTCTGCTCTGAAGAAACACTGAACATCCATATGGCGGCCACCTGCCTGCACTACGGACAGGAAGCTTTCGAAGGCTTGAAAGCTTATCGTGGAAAAGATGGCAAAATTCGTATCTTCCGCCCAGAAGCCAATGCAGAACGCTTGCAGAGCACTTGCCGCGGTATCCTTATGCCGGAATTTTCTACCGAAAAATTCTGCGAAGCGGTAAAGATGGTAGTTAAAGCAAACGAACGCTTCATCCCTCCATACGAAAGCGGTGCGTCTCTTTATATCCGTCCGTTACTAATTGGTACAGGTGCACAAGTTGGTGTACATCCAGCCAACGAATACTTATTTGTGATATTTGTCACTCCGGTAGGCCCTTACTTCAAAGGTGGATTTGCTACGAATCCGTATGTTATCATCCGTCAATATGACCGTGCGGCTCCGCTGGGAACCGGTACCTACAAAGTCGGTGGTAACTACGCAGCCAGCCTTCGTGCCAACAAAATCGCACACGATGCAGGATATGCCAGCGAATTCTATCTGGATGCCAAGGAAAAGAAATACATTGACGAATGTGGTGCCGCCAACTTCTTCGGTATCAAGAACAATACCTACGTCACTCCGTTGTCTACATCTATTCTGCCCTCCATCACCAACCGCAGCTTGATGCAACTGGCAGAAGATATGGGCCTGAAAGTAGAACGCCGTCCAATTCCAGAAGAAGAGCTGACTACGTTCGAAGAAGCTGGTGCTTGCGGTACTGCTGCCGTTATCAGCCCGATTGAACGCATTGACGACTTAGAAAACCACAAGTCCTACGTCATCTCCAAAGACGGAAAACCGGGTCCTATCAGCGAAAAATTGTACCACAAGCTGCGCGCCATCCAGTATGGCGATGAAGCTGACCCATACGGATGGGTAACCGTACTCGACTAAACGAATCTCATCTGACTTATAATAAAAAGTCCGAAACCCGTTTTACAGACTGTTTCGGACTTTTTTTATTTTTCCATCTACTCCAAAGGAATCAATGAATACATAAAAATAAAGGCCACAACTTTTAAAGTTGCAGCCTTTAGCACGGGAAGAGAGACTCGAACTCCCGACACTCGGTTTTGGAGACCGATGCTCTACCAACTGAGCTATTCCCGTGTTTGCGGTTGCAAAAGTAGTATAAATTTTGGAAACCGCAAGAGGTATAGACAAATATTTTACCACCTTTTTGTCATAATAAAGATAAGCGACTGAACATAAGGCGATAATATTCTGCTTTTTTTTCAAGCTTCAAAGGATAAGCACGACTGGAAGAAGGCATCCGGAACAAAGATAATTCACGGTCTTTGAAATAAAACCTGCTTTCTCCCCCTACCGACGGCTCTTTGGCCTCCATTTGCTCACACAACACGTCCGTAGCTTTCTGTCCGGTTGTCACTACCGCCTTGCACGCAGGCAACTGTTGAAGCAACAAACCTATGTCCGTAGGGGTAACCACTTCCAAGAATTTATCCGAGGCATTGTCCTGCAACCTCCTGACACAAGATGCCGTATCGTACAGCGCAATTCCTTTTTCTTGAAGAAAAGCTACGATACGCGGCTTGTCGAAGACTTTTTCCGGACTAAGAAAGTGCTCCTTGTCTCCAAAGAAAATAAGTCCGAAAATACGCCACATATCGTTCTGTAGATTCGGATAGAAGAAATCCATGCTCCAGCGTTTCTTCTGCGGAGGAAAACTCCCAAGCATCAGCAAGACCGCATTCTTTGGCAGAAAAGGTTCCAGCGGATGGCATTCCACTTCAGGAAGCTGATTCTCGCTCATGGTCATGCCTTCGGTTTCGGTTCTTTCTTAGCCAACAATACAATGTTGTAGACGTATTCTGTCATCCATGCCTCAGAATATCCCAACGCATGCTGATACTGACGGATGTTTCCACAAGTCTTGCGTACCCCGTCGTCCTTCCAATCTACTTTGGTCAGGATGTCGTGAACCGTCTTTTCCGTCATGTTACGCAACAGTTTCTTGAAGACTCCCGGCATACGGAATTTCCACTGCATCAGGTTGCCAATCACCATCATCAAATCCTGGCTGAATCCCTGGAACATGAAAAGATAGTTCTTGATATCGTTTACATTGCGGCAGTTACGCTTGATAGAACCGTCTATCTCTTTAAAAAACAGTTCATTCAAGCCATAAATATCCATCAGCATCTTGCGGCAGCGAGCCCGTTCCGCAATTCCCAGTTTATTGTTTTGGGTAGGCACCTTCAACGTACGCTTGAATACAGCCAAATCCGGCAGGAAGTGAATGTTGCTGATACCCAACTGCGCTGCCATGACTGCCTGATAATACACACGAATCAGCGTCATGAAATCTTCCATGCCACCTACACGTACCGTTTCATCAGCTCCCTCCGTTGTTTTTTTACCCAAAAGTTTAGATAATATACTCATAATGTCTTTTTATTAAATTCTACGGGTACAAAGATAATACAAAAAACCGACACCACCATCATCGGTTTACTGTGGGAAACAAGGAATCCTCTCCTGGCACATCTTCTTTCAACCGATAGAAAAAAGTATGTTCCCGAAAAACCTGCTCCACCAGTCCGAAACGGATGAAATCGGCCAGCAACCGACATACTTCCGGACGAGGAAGATGTACCAGACGGCCACATTTATTTAAGGCAAGCATACCCTGGCTACCCAGTTCCTCCAGCACCCGTTTTTCCCGATCGGTATAGGTAATGACCACCTCTTTCTTCTTCTCATGATTCCAGATTTGAAGATGCACCGGTGAAGCTAAAATATTCTCGTCGGCAATACGCACATAAGCCCATGCCTTCCCTGCTTCATCGATAGCCTGCACCGGCTTGCGGCCATACTCCTTGACCTTCACCTCCAGCACATCTTTTCCCTCAACCCTGTACACACGGTTTTCAGTCACTACAGGAGGACGACAATACATAGTAGCTGCGGCTTCTATCATATAGATTTCTTCCTCTGAACGGATACCAGCAATCTTGCCGTTATCTTTCACACCCACCAACAGTCTTCCTCCCTCGGTATTTGCAAAAGCAGACAAGCTTTTAGCTATCTTCCTGGCATCGGAGATAGCAAACTTAAAATCTTGGTGTACGTGCTCACCTTCTGCAATGAGTTGTTGTATATAGTCTGTTTCTGCGTTTTGTTTCATTTCCAGTCACTCAGTCACAATGCTTGTGCGTCATAATATCCAGTACCAGCTTATCTGTTTCGTTCATTCCTTCTGAACCAATCTTGGTCAGGTTGCGGATACTGTAATCCACATTGTCCTCAATGATTCCCTCCACAGAAGTTACACATTTACCTTCCATGGCTAAAATGGCTGAAAAAACTGCCGTAGAAACGCCGCTGGTCAACTTCAACGCACAGCTTGGCTTGGCACCGTCACAAATCATTCCCGTCAGATTGGCAATCATGTTCTGCACAGCATACGCTACCTGCTTATACTCGCCTCCCATCAGGTAAGTGATTCCGCAACTGCTACCTGTAGCTGCCACCACGCAACCACATAGGGCAGACAAGCGTCCCAAGTTCTGTTTGATGTAAATTGCCGTCAGATGGCTCAAGATCAAGGCACGAATCAAGTCTTCCTCTGATTTCTGATTTTCCTGTGCAAAAACCACCACAGGAAGAGTAGCAGCGATACCTTGGTTTCCACTGCCTGAATTACTCATCACCGGAATCATGGCACCGGCCATACGGGCATCACATGCAGCCGATGTATAAGAAAGAATATGGGTAAACGTATTGCTTCCCATGATATGCTGCTCTTCCTGGCTGCTGCGCAACATTTTACCTAATTCATGACCATAATTTCCTTGGAAAGAACGTTCAGCCGCCTGTAAGTTCAGCCGCTTAGCCTCAAGGATGAAACGGATTTCGTCCAACGGAGCAGTTGTAGCAAAATCATACACCTTTTTCAGATTCAAATCCACTTCTTCCACATCCGCTTCGGCTCCGGCCTTTTCTCTATGATCAAACAAGACCTCACCATTCCGTTCCGCATATACGAAGTTCGTATGTCCTCCACTGATGATAGCCGTAGCTGTATCCTTCCCAGCCGTACAAGTCACTTCAATATACAATTTCTCTTCAATGTCTTTTTTCAGCTCAATCTTTATGCCTTGACCGGCAATCATCTGCTTGCCTTCTTCCACGCTTTCCGGAGTAATGTCCTTCAAAACTTCCAAACCATATTCTGATTTGCCTTTTAAAGCTCCCAAAGCAATGGCAATAGGCAACCCAATCATCCCTGTGCCAGGGATTCCCACTCCCATGGCGTTCTTCAAAATATTAGCACTAAGCTGAGCCGTAATTGTTTCCGGACGGCATCCCAGAACTTCCGTAGCTTTAGCCACACAAAGAGCCACAGCTACGGGTTCCGTACAGCCGATAGCCGGAACGACTTCCCGCTTGATCAGTGCGATAATACGTTCTCTTTCTGACTGCGAAATCATTATCTGTTATTTTTTATAGTTCTTTAATCCTGTTTGCAAGAATTCCACGTATTTCTGAATGTCTTCGTCATACGAATAAGACTTGTTCAACGGCATTCCTTCATTGTCAATCAACACATAGAAAGGCTGGGCATTGGCTCCGAATTTAGAACGCTGCAAATAGCTCCATTTATCACCAACCGTACGCAAAGTGCGCTCTGTGCCATTTTCTGTCACCTTGACCGGTTCCGGCAATTTCGTCTTTTCGTCTACATACAGCGTAATCAATACATAGTCATCATTCAGAATCTTGCTGACCGTCGGGTCTGTCCATACAGCCAGTTCCATCTTACGACAGTTCACACAACCATAACCCGTAAAGTCAATCATCACCGGTTTTCCCTGCTGACGGGCATATTCCATACCTGCATCAAAATCATTGAATTTCGCATGTACTTCGTTCTTGTACAGATTGAAATCCTGTGTCTGCATAGGAGGTGCAAAAGCGCTGACAGCTTTCAGCGGAGCTCCCCACAATCCAGGTATCATGTATACAGCGAATGCCAATGAGAAAAGTGCCAAGAAGAACCGCGGCACACTTACCTTATTATCATCTCCATCGTGCGGGAACTTGATTTTACCCAACAGATACATACCCAGCAAAGCAAAAATCACAATCCACAAAGCCAGGAAGGTCTCACGGTCGAGCAAACGCCATCCATACGCCAAATCGGCCACAGAAAGGAACTTCAACGCAAAGGCCAGTTCCAAGAATCCCAATGTGACTTTGATGACATTCATCCATCCTCCGGATTTCGGCATAGATTTCAACCAAGACGGGAACAACGCGAACAAAGTGAACGGCAAAGCCAAAGCAATGGCAAATCCCAGCATACCAATGGCTGGAGCCACAATGCTATTTGAAGTAGAAACTTCCACCAGCAAGAAACCGATAATCGGACCGGTACAAGAGAAAGATACCAGTGACAAGGTGAAGGCCATCAGGAAAATACTCAGCAACCCAGTCGTCTGTTCAGCCTTGCTATCCACGGCGTTGCTCCACTTTGAAGGAAGTGTGATTTCAAATGCGCCAAAGAAAGAAGCGGCAAACACCACTAACATAAGGAAGAAGAAAATATTAAAGATGGCGCTCGTAGAGAGGTCATTCAAGGCACTGGCTCCAAAGATCAAGGTGATAGCCAGTCCTAAAGCCACATAAATCACGACAATAGAAGCTCCATACGTCCACGCATCACGAATTCCTTTCCGTTTGTCCTTGGTACGTTTCAAGAAGAAGCTGACAGTCATCGGAATGATCGGCCATACACAAGGAGTGAACAATGCCAACAATCCGCCTACAAATCCCGCAAAAAAGATATAAAGCCATGAGCGTGATTCATTATTCACATTTCCGCCAAATGCTTTCAGCTCTTCGATAACAGGTTTCCAGTAATCGGAGGTTTCCACATTATTCGAGTTCGCACCTATTTGAAGCGGAGTCAGTGCCAATGAATCGGAATCTGCCGTATCAGACATTTCGGCTTCAGCAGTAGCCGATGCTACAGCCTGTCCACCAGCTGCCTCTCCCTTAAAAGAGAAATCTACATTGGTAGGAGGCAAACAGTTTTCATCATTACAAGCACCGTACTGCAAATAACCGCTCACTTCGTATTTCCCACCTTTCAGTTTGAGTTTCTGCACAAAGGTAGCTGTCCCTTCAAAAAAGCGGACCTGCATACCAAATATCGGATCCATTTTGTCGATTTCTTTCCCCGCAGGTTTCAGTTTTCCAACCAATTCCGCTCCTTCCAATTTATCCACATTAAAAGTAGCTGAAACAGGTCCCCCTTCCGGTAAATCCGTAGAGTATACATGCCACCCTTTTTCCATTTTTCCGGTGAACACAATTTCTACTTCATTAGCGGATACAGATTTCCACTCGGTTTTAAACTTCACCGGTTCTTGTATTTGGGCGAATACCGGCAAACTTAAAATGGCCATCAAAAGCCAGCTAAGAAAAATCTTCTTATTCATAAATATGCACTTGGTGATGTAATAAAACTATTTTCTATAAAAGTAGCGCAAAGATAATCATTTTTCCAAAGGGAATGTAGGACTGACTATGATTCAATCTTGTTTTTTATTTCAAATACGACAATTTTTACATTCGGAATGCTTCTTCTTGAATCCTTACGGAACGGTATTGACGAAAAAATCACAAAAACATTTGCTAAATAAAAAATATTACCTACCTTTGCACCGCCTTTGAAAAACAAGGCACTCCCAATTGGAGTTTTGGAGAGGTGGCAGAGTGGTCGATTGCGGCGGTCTTGAAAACCGTTGTACTGCGAGGTACCCGGGGTTCGAATCCCTGTCTCTCCGCTGAAACCTAAGACATTAGGTAGTCAAATTAAGACAAGTCCCGTAAAATCAACGTTTTACGGGACTTTTTCTATTTATCCGGTGGACAACCGAAAGACATTCAAATGCCCACTTCAGACAAAGTTCCGTTACAAAATCGTTACAGGAAAATCGGGAAAATCTTCTGTAACGATTTTCGATGTAAGTCCTTGATTTGTCGCTCATTGACGTTCAAATGTCTGCTTGTAACCCAATTATTAATTATTCCTTTGCAGAGGGAAGTCATTACACCCACTGTAACGGAGCTAAATTAAAAAAGGATATGAGTAAGAGTACATTTAAGATTCTGTTCTATCTAAGAAAGAACTATCTGAACAAGGAAGGAAAAGCGGGTATTATGATTCGTCTGTCGCTTAACGGTGAAATTTCTCAATTCAGCTCAAAGCTGGATATAGAACCTGATAAATGGGATACCACATTGGGCAAGGCGAAAGGAAATACACAGAAAGCCCGCCAGTTGAATGAAACATTGGAGGACATCCGTGCTTCGCTGAAAAACCACTACCGGGATATTGAAGTGCATGAGTCATTCGTAACGGTAGAAAAAATACGCAATGCGTTTTTGGGAATAACGGCGAAACAAAGAACACTGCTGGAACTTTTCAAAAAACACAATGAGGATGCAAGAAAACTGGTCGGCATCAGCAAGACTCCTGCCACCCTCGCGAAGTATGACCGCTGCTACCGGAGGCTGGAGGAATTTATGAAAGTGAAATACAATATTTCGGATATATCACTGAAGGAAATCGGCCATATGTTCATTACGGACTTCGAGAACTATCTGAGAACGGAAAGCAAATGCAATGAGAATACTACGGCAAAATTCATGCAGACGTTCAAGATGATTGTAATCATCGCCAAAAACAACGGTTGGATTTATACTGACCCGTTTTCAAATTATAAAATCAGACTGAAACGTGTGGACAGAGGCTATCTGACGGATGCGGAACTGCAAAAGATAATGAAGAAGAAGTTCCCGACTAAAAGACTGGAACAGGTACGGGACGTGTTCCTGTTCTCCTGTTACACGGGATTGTCATATGTGGACGTGAAGGAACTGAAGGCAAGCGACATCAGAATCTCGTTTGACGGGAAGCCGTGGATCATGACGCACCGTCATAAGACAGATACTCCGGTAAACGTACCGCTGCTGAAGATACCGCAGGCGATACTCCAGAAATATGAAGGTCAGCTCCCCAAAGGTCAGTTGCTGCCTGTGCTGAGCAATCAAAAACTTAATTCTTACTTAAAAGAGATTGCGGATTTGTGCGGTATAAATAAAAATATTACCTTCCACCTGGCACGTCACACATTTGCTACGACCACAACTCTGGCTAAAGGCGTGCCGATTGAAACGGTATCGAAAATGCTGGGGCATACGAACATTGAAACGACGCAAATTTATGCCCGCATAACCAATGAGAAGATAAGAAAGGATATGGAGGTCCTTGCGGGAAAACTGGATGCCATGTTATGACCTCCATGCTGAGATTCCATATATAATGTATAAAAGCAACTATTATGGTGAGATTTGGCAATTTTGAAGTGGAATATAACCGCAATGCACCTGATAAGGTGAGCGTAAGGATAGAAACGGACGACAAGGGCGAGGTATGGTTGCCGAAATGCGACATCGCACGGGCATATGGCGTGTTTGTACAGTCGGTAAATGCCGGACTGAAATCCCTTGCAAAAACCGGTGACTTTGATGAATACCGGGACGTGCGGGTGGAACATTTCATCTATAACGGGAAAAATTGCAGTGTGGACCTCTACAGTCTGGCAACCATCATTGCACTGGGATTCCGCATGAAGGGACTGAAATGCGAGGCATTCAGAAAGTGGGCTGCAAGACGGCTGGCAGAATCATTTGAAAAGAAGAAAAATACGGTGATTCTCTGCATGAGCGGCGAAAAGAGAAACAGCTGGAACTGAAAGCCGCAGGATATGGCGGATATACGTGTCGGGATAGTCTCCCCTGTTCGGGAGGCTGTCCCGACACGTGTTTTATATAAGTTAAAAAACATGAAACTGTAAACGTGCTTATCCGTAAACCGATAATAATGTGTAACTTAAATCCCTCTTAAACCTGTAATTAAAAACAGAAACGGTATGGTGGAAGAATTTGACCTGCTTGAAGAGGTGGAAGTGCAGTTCTGCGATGAGGAATGCACGGAGTCGGTATGGCACGGAGTGAATTACAGCGAGAGCCTGTTCTGCAGGGAGAAACCGAAGTCGGAACTGACGGTAGTCATCAGAGAGGAAGGCATGATGTACTTCCTGACTGCGGACATAAAGGAGTTTGCCGGTCTGTGCCGGAAACACGGGTGGTACATCGTCTCGCACCAGCGGTTCAGCGAGGCGATGGAAATCGGCATGTGCCTGATGGAAGCCGGGAAACATGCGGGATGGTATTCGCTGGGCAGGTCGAAGGAATGGAATGCCATGATGAGGGATGTGCTGAACTTTACGTTTGAAAGGGAGAAGAAAATGGACTTCTACCCGTACGAAACGATGTTCAAGGGAGAAGTTCTTATAGACGGATGCAGGTGTCACTACCTGCATGACTATTACCCAACGAAGATTGAAAAGACGAATGCACACCAAAAACGGGTAAGCAACCTGATATTCCGTTTTAAGGAAGGTGGACACTGCGGCGAGCTGGTCGCACGGATACTGGCATTGTGTCTGAAACATGCGGGATTCAACGGAACTAAGGAAGACACGGTACTGATACCTATACCCGCATCGACAAGAGAAAGACAGCGGAAACGCTTTCCGGTGGTATGCTACTACCTGTCGGAATGGCTGGGCATTACGGACGGTTTCAAGGCCATCTGGATAGAGGAAGACCGCGAGCAGCTGAAAGGAAAGGGAAAGGATAAGGACATACTGCGGAACCTGCAATTTACACGGCGGTATATCAGAGGAAAGAATGTTGTCCTGCTGGATGATGTACTCACGACCGGGGAGAGCTTCAGGCAACTGCAACGAAAGGTGAAACAACTGGGGGCATTGTCGGTTATCGGGGTGTTTCTGGGAAAAACAGTGTAATTGATTAATATTCAATTTATTTTTCTATATTTGTTTTTCGTTGAAAAAATGGCGTGCGTATTTAGTAAAAATGTACAACATCAAAATACTTTGAATTATGATTGATTTTAGGAAGAAGTTAGGGAAAAAAGAAGTTGAAAAGAAGATAAATCCATTAGAGATTTATGATGAATTGGATAGAAGAAGTGTTACAGGTCCATTAAGACCTGTACAATATAAAATATTGGATGAATGGTTTAAACATAAGCAGAAAGACAAAAATCTGATTATCAAACTCCATACTGGAGAAGGTAAAACTTTAATAGGGCTATTAATACTTCAGTCTAAGATAAATCAAGGCGAGGGACCTTGTGCTTTTGTGTGCCCTAATATCTATTTGTCACAACAAGTTGCTAAAGAAGCTGAAAAATTTGGTATCCCATATTGTGTAATAGAAAGTGATAATAGTTTACCTAACGACTTTATTGAAGGAAAGCGAATTTTAATTGTACACGTTCAAAAAATATTTAATGGAAAAACTATTTTTGGAATTAATAACTTTTCCACACATATCGGGACTATCATTTTAGATGATTCACATGCATGTATTGATTCTATAAAAGATTCTTTTACTATTAGGATTCCGAGGGAAAAACCAATATATGCAGAAATATTGACCCTTTTTAAGGAAGATTTGTCAGATCAAGGTGAAGGTGATTTTTTGGATATTTGCAATGGTGATTATGAAGCTTTGCTTCCTATTCCATATTGGTCTTGGATTGATAAAAAAAGTGAGATTACCAGTCTGTTGTCTCAACATAAAGATGACGATGAGCTGAAGTTTATATGGCCTTTAATAAAAAATAATCTTGAGGATTGTCAGGCTTTTGTTACAGGTAAAGGTATAGAGATACTTCCATATAATATTCCTATTGGAAGTTTTGGTTCATTTGCTAAAGCAAATCAAAGAATATTAATGTCTGCTACGACTCAGGATGATTCTTTTTTTATAAAAGGTTTAGGATTTGATGTTAACGCAATAAAGAATCCTTTAATCAATACTGAGCAAAAGTGGTCTGGTGAAAAAATGATTTTGATACCATCATTAATTGATGAGTCACTAGATCGTGATTTAATAGTAAGTAAATTTGCAAAACCTAATGATAAAATGCATTTTGGTAGAGTAGCAATTGTTCCAAGTCTTCGCAGATCGGAACAATATTATCATTTAGGCTCTACTATTACTAACGCAAAAAATATTTTTGCTAACATTTCAGATTTGAAAGCCGGTAAAACCAGTAATACAGTAGTAATAATAAATAGATATGATGGAATTGATTTACCAGATGAATCTTGTCGTTTATTAATTATTGACTCAATGCCGTATTTTAATTCATTGGTAGATCGATATGAAGAACAGTGTAGAATTAATAGCGATGTTATCAATATTCGTTTGGCTCAAAAAATAGAACAAGGTTTGGGAAGAAGTGTTAGAGGTGAAAAAGACTATAGTGTTATTTTATTAATAGGTGCTGATTTAGTGAAGTTTATTAGGAGCATAAAAACTAATAAATATTTTTCTTCCCAAACAAGGAAACAAATTGATATTGGTTTCCAAATTGCAGAAATGGCGAAGGATGAACTTAAAGCAGAAGAACCTAGTCTGAAAGTAGTAACATCGTTAATATCCCAAGCTATAATAAAAAGAGATGAGGGGTGGAAAGAATTTTATCGTGAAGAAATGGATAAAATTCCAGTTTTAGAAAATAAAAATAATATTTATGATATATTGGAGCTAGAGAAAAAAGCAGAGATTTTTTCTATGCAAAAGAATTATGAAGACGCATGTAATCAAATTCAAGCGATATTGGATAAATACATAACTGAAGACTCTGAAAAAGGATGGTATTTACAAATATTGGCACGATATAAATATTTCATTAGTAAAACTGAATCTAATCGACTTCAAAAAGCGGCTTTTAATTGTAATCTACATTTATTAAAACCCAAAGATGGAATAACTTATAAAAAGATTAACATTATTAATGATTCTAGAATTCATAGAATAAAGAAATGGATTGCTCAATATAATGATTATAGCGAATTGATGTTAGCTGTAGATGGTATTTTAAATGATTTTTCGTTTGGAGTGAATGCAGAAAAATTTGAGATGGCTTTGCAGAATATAGGCCTGTTATTAGGTTTTATAAGTCAAAGACCCGATAAAGAAATTCGTAAGGGACCAGATAATTTATGGGGTGGTATTGAACATAAATTCATTTTACTTGAATGTAAAAGTGAAGTTAGTGAAAGCCGTGAAACTATAAATAAGCATGAAGTAGGACAAATGAATTCACATTGTGGATGGTTTGAGAACGAATATGGCAAAGATGTATATGTAAAAAGAATTCTAATAATTCCTACTAATAAATTATCCTATGAAGCTGATTTTACACATGAGGTAGAAATCATGAATAAGAAAAAGATTAAACAGTTTAAGAATGCTATAAAATCTTTTGTTAAGGAATTTAAACCTTATAATATTCATGAGATCGAAGATGATAAGATTCAGGATTTTATAAATGCTAATAAATTAAATGTAAAGGATATTGAAAGTCTTTATACAGAATCTTGGATACGAAAAAAATAAAATATTATCACTACAATTTTAGAATGATTTTGTAAACTGTTATAATATATAAGAACGTTAGATATGGCGGCTTCATCCGTGCTTCAGTGCCGGATGGAGCCGTTTTTTTGTGCCCGTATGCGGGGAAAACGGGGATTATGGAAGAAAAATAGGGAAAATCATTCCCTACTATGGAAATACTATGGATTGTGCCTGCGCGGAGTTGCGCACCTTTGCAGCGTAACCAATACGGAAGGATATGGAAATAATAACGATGGACAATGAGGTCGTGAAGACGATGATGGAGAAGATAGACCGCATAGCGGACTATGTTTTCAAGAAAGACAACGTGCCGAAGGAAGAAGCGGAAATCCTGCTGACGAGCGAGGAGGCGGCGGACCTGCTGAAAATCAGCACGAGGACACTGCAACGGATGCGAAAGGACAAGACTATTCCCTACATGATGGTGAGAAGCAAGTGCCGGTACAGACTGACGGATCTGGAGGAATGCGTGAGACGGAAAATCGTACACTGCAATCCCAAGACGCTGGAGGAGTTCAAGCATAACTACCTGATGACAAGAAAGGAGGCGGATGATGGAAGGGATTGGTAAGGAAATGTTCGAGGAATGGATGAAGCGCCTCATGGAACGGATTGACCGGCTGGACAGCATCATATCGGTGCTGATAAACAAGGAAGCGGCAGGCGTGAAGTACATGGACGGAGAACGGCTGTATGACAATCAGGACCTGTGCGAGATGCTGAGAACGAGCAAACGGTCGCTACAGCGGTTCCGCAGCGAATACGGACTGCGTTACCAGAAAATCAGCCGCAAGACCTACTACAAGGAATCGGACGTGCTGGAGTTTATCAGCCGGAACATGGAAGAGGTGACGCTGGACGGCAAAAAGGTGCTGAAAGTGAAGGAAGGAACGGGAAAGAAAGCTCCGGGCAAAACAGCGAAAGGGAAAAAAGGAGGCAGAAGGAATACCGGGACTGATAAACGCACGTGAAACGTAGGCGAAAAGAGAAACCGGAAGTGGATGGTGAACCGGATGTAAACGGGAAGCTGAGGGTGAGCCTGATGCAAACCGGGACTGACAAGCATACGTGAAACGTAGGCGAAAAGAGAAACCGGAAGTGGATGGTGAACCGGATGTAAACGGGAAGCTGAGGGTGTGCCTGATACGAACTGGGACTGAAAGGTGAACGGGAAACCGGAACAAAAAGAAAAACAGACCTGCACGGGAATACCGGCGGGACTATCATCAAACAATAAAAAAAATCAATCAATGGAACAGAAAAAGAAAAAGCAAGAGGATGTACTGGTCGTCCGCGACGAGAAGACGGGCGAAATCAGTGTGGTTGCCGGACTGGATGCCAGGGGCTATCCCAAGAGGGCACAGGCAAAGGCGGAACACTCGCAGGAGTTTTTGCGCTTTGACCGCCACGGGGATGCGATAGACAATTTCATGAGAAATTTCTACCGCCAGTGTAAGGAGCCGACACGATTCGGTTTCTACAGGGTGGCAGCGGACACGGTGGAAGCTCTGCTTCCGGTTATCAAGGACCTGCTGAAAGACCCTGTGGCGAACGCTGACCTGCTCGCACCGCACAAAGTGGATACATCGGCGTACCAGCAGGCTGAGGAACAGCATACTACGGAGGAAGCGAAAACAGAAAATGCCGAAACGGAGACTGAAGAACAACAGACTGCGGAAGAGGTGAAAAG
>ULMR01027534.1_pt1 | contig 28963 bp, 25 predicted proteins | sample 1951711 | NCBI WGS metagenome assembly ULMR01 (sample SAMEA4835556, study PRJEB28245) | human gut metagenome | biome: gut microbiome; material: fecal sample | place: Denmark | collected 2008 | reverse complement strand
TTTTTATTCTTTGAGGCAATACGTCAAAATTGGTTATAAAATTATTGATGCCTAACGATTTTAATAATTTTAGTTATAAGATATCCCACCCATTCAGGAGATTTGAAAATTAATAGGAATAAATTTCTTTTTAAGATTCCAAGTCCTAATTCTTTATAATCTAAATAATGTGAGTTTGTAAAAAGTTTACGCTCATTACAAAATTTACTATATGATGATTGTGTCCTTAGTGAAATATAGTAGCAATAAAAAAAAGCATTATGTATGTATTTATTTAAATTTTGAATTTCTTTTCCATAGGTTTGAGCTAGTGTGTTCATAGAATCATCAAAAGCTTGTCGATGCTTTTGATATTGTTCATAATTCATTGCATACTTTTGGTTATTTGTTCCTCGTCTGTATTGATAATTTCTAGCAGAAGTATAATAAATCGATTTTGCATAACAAACAAATTGCATAATGAAACATGTATCTTCAGATATCTTCATATCTGTGTTAAATTTAATTTCATGCGTTTTTATAATTTTTGTAGAAAATAGTTTTCCCCAAGGGTAGTAAAAAGTGGTTTGTGGATCTTTCTCCCAATATTCTAATGCTTCTTTAGTTGAATGAAGATTTAGTAATTTTTCTTTACTGGAAGGTTGCGTTGATTCATTTGTTGAATGTAGAATAGAAAACTTACCTATTATTAGATCAGAACTGTTGTGTCTTATTAGTTCTTGTAAGTATTCTTTTTTAAGTTTGTCATCAGCATCGACAAAAGCTATCCAATTGCCTTTAGCTTTTGTTATTCCTAGATTACGGGCTGAGCTTACACCTTGATTTTTTTGCCTGAATAAATGTATCCGGCTATCTTTTTTAACATAGTTTTTACATATATCTTCTGTATTATCTGTACTGCCATCATCTATAAGGATTAGTTCAAAATCAGTAAATGTTTGTGTTAAAATACTATCAATACATTCTGATAAATAAATCTGTGCATTATAAATAGGAACAATAATTGATATAAGAGGTATATTATTCATAATATGAAAATTATAGTTAGCATCCAATTTTGACGTGTAGTATAGAGAAAGCCGTTTTTCAGCGGTTTCCTATTAAAAAAATCAAAAATTGAACGTGTTTATTAATATTTGTTAGTATTAATTCCGATTGTCATGGGTAGCAGATTTTCATAATCTTTTCTCCCTTTGACAATTTCGTGGAAGAATTTCTTGAGATATTCTAGAGCAGACAGCCCGTTCATTCGGCATGTTATATGATAGGCCGCCGATACATCTGCCATGCGACTGCCAACAAAGAACAGCGAGTTCTTGCGATATGGTCTTTCCTCTTTCTCCGGTGCTTGTGAAAATTCATTCCGTTTGGCATACGGATGTCTATCATCATTCTTACAGGATAGGATTCTGCATTTTCCTGTCTTTCCGGAATAGGATAGGAGGACACTTCCTTTTGGAGATTGGCCTCCGTTTCCGTCTGTCCTTGGACCTGTATCGGTACTATTTGATGTCTTGTATCCTTGTATCATACTCTTCCGTGGCATTGCTTCCGCCTTGTAGCGGATGAACAGCTTTTCAAAATCACTGTTGCTGTACATACTTTTAATATTTTTTGTTACAGCAGCGAAGGTCATATTTTTTATTCTTTGAGGCAATACGTCAAAATTGGACGCTGATATTGAATGAACTTATCTTTTGCGTGAAATTTTTCTTATAATGTAAAGTGGTGATAGTAGAAGCAATAATTTTATATAGGGATAAAGTTTACTTTTTGTATAAGCTTTATGTTTTATAATGTAACAAATCGATTGGTGCCACCATTCTAAATATAATTTATTTTTTAGAAGTAAATATTGTTTGACATTTATAAAATAGTCTCTGTCGCTTATATATGAGATTGTAAATTCTGATGCGCTAAGTGAATTTGGATGAATTCTATAGTTTACTAAACATTCTGGTATGCAATAAACATTTGTTAATTTTAATGCCTTGTTCTCAAATGCTAGCTCTTCGCTGAATGGATAATTCTCATCAAAACCACCTATTCTTTTCCATAAATCCTTGGAGTAAAAGATTCCGGGACCAGGAATAATATGTTTTTTTAAGCTGGTTATATATTGTTTTTGAGGATCTATATTTACTAATTCAAGCCACATCATATCAACTATTTTTTGCACTAGTGATGTCTTTTTTTTGTCCTCCCCAAAGCATTTTAATTGGGCTAGATACAACTGACATTTTTGTTTTGTTGTATACTTTGTATAGCTTTCAATTGCTATTGGGAGTAAAATATCATCACCTGCAATACTTTTTATCCATATTCCACTGGCTTTTGATATTCCTCGGTTAAGATTACCAGCTACTCCGGTATTTTTGTTTGTTGTTAAGATGTGGGTATTTACAAATCGTTCTTGATGTTGAAATACCCATTCTTGGCAGATTTGAACTGTGGAGTCTTTTGAATTGTCATCAGAAATAATAAGTTCAATATTCTTATATGTTTGATTGTAAATACTCTTTAATGTTTCAAGTATGTATTTCTCAGAGTTGTAGGTAATTACAACTATGGATACTAAAGGATTTTCGTTATAAAAGTTAATATCAGTCATAAATAAAAAAACGCTTTAATCTTACATTCAGAATATTAAATAGTTTATTGGATATTGGAGATAATAAATGCTCTCGGCATTTATCATAAGCTATGCATACAAAGAAAACAATAATACAAACTAATAAATAACTTGGCAAATATATCCAATAATTGAGATGAATCAATAGATAGTTATCTATTTTCATTAACAAATTATATACTGGTGGAGTGGTATGAATAATATATACAGCAAATGCACTTCCCGCTAACCAGTTTATTTTTTTGTTGTAGAAAGGCTTGTATAAAAAAGGAAAAAATAGGCAGAAAGATTCTAGTACTACAATAGGGTTAGAGTAGTCCCATGTATGTTTAAAATTGACTATATGACAAATACAAATTAAACAAGCGCAAATGAAATATCCTGTAATCCATTTTTTGCGACTAATTTTTAGAATCTCGTTTTTATACAAGCTAGCTGTCCTTGCTAACATGTATATTAAAATGAAATGTATCAATGAATAACCATCTTCAAAGCCTAGGCTTTTGTTGTCTCTTAGATTTTCCATTACAATCTCTATTATCCAAAAGACGAGTACAAAACTCAAGGTTTTTCGTCCATATTTTTCGAAGAAGGAATTAATGACAGGTGAAAGGAACAGCAACATCAGATAGCATTGTACAAAATAACTCTCACGGGTGAATGCCAATAGATTGTCTCCAAACTGAATAATTGAGAAACTTTTAGAATATAAAGAAGTAATTAGTTGGAAGGGCACGTAAATACAAACCAACAAAACATACATTTTCCAAATAGATTGAAACTTCAGCTTTATCCCATACCAGCCCGAGATGATTAAGAAACAGTTCACACAAACTATGCATAAGGAACTTATTATCATTTGTCCCATTCTAAAAGACAGGTCCTTAGTACTATCAAAAGGGTTACTTATTCCCCCTACAAACCAACCACTGAAATGGATTATCAAGACTAAGAATGTAGCTAGAATCCGAAAAATCTCTACATTGGAGTCTCTTAGCTTCCTTCCATCCCCCCCCCTAATTGTATAATATTATTACCGATCATGTTTTAATGTCTCCAGTCGTTCAGTACTTTTACGATTGTTTTTATCTCATCCTCAGTCATCACCGGACTCATTGGTAAACTCAGTTCTTCATTGTGAATCTGCTCTGTAATGGGGAATGAGAGATTGTTCCATTCCTTGTAACATTCCTGTTTGTGTGGAGGAATAGGATAGTGGATAATAGTTTGAATCCCATTTTCGGTCAGATATTTCTGTAGTTCATCACGATGTTTACATCGAATAGTAAAGATATGAAATACATGGGCATCCCAGTCATTCACGATTGGCGTGATAATTTCTGGGTTAGTAATATGGTCAATATAATATTTAGCTACTTGTTTCCGAATTGCAATGTCATTGTCCAAATATTTTAACTTTACATCTAATACAGCGGCCTGAATTTCGTCCAAACGACTGTTGCGTCCAATGTACTTAAATACATATTTGCGGATAGAACCGTAATTAGCAACTGCTCGGACAATCTTTGCTAATTCTTCATCATTTGTGGTTACGGCCCCTGCATCACCCAGTGCACCAATATTCTTTCCGGGATAAAAACTATGACCAGCAGCATCACCTAAAGAACCTGTACGGCGACCTTTGAATTTACATCCGTGCGCTTGAGCATTGTCTTCAATCAATTTCAGATTATATTTCTCACACAAATCACCAATTTTATCTGTATACGCACATTGACCATACAGATGCACAATCAAGATTCCTTTCGTACGTTCAGTGATTGCTTCCTCAATCTTGCTATCATCAATCTGATAAGTTTCAATGCTGGGCTCGACTAATACAGGTTTCAAACCATTTTCAGAAATGGCCAAAATAGACGCAATATAGGTATTGGCTGGTACTATTACTTCATCACCTGGTTTCATTACACCCATTTCTACGTAGGCACGGAAAATCCAAATAAGGGCGTCTAACCCGTTTCCGCATCCGACAGTATATTTTGTACCAATATAAGCGGAGTAATCAGCTTCGAATTTTTCATTTTCTTTACCTTGAAGATACCAACCAGAATCTACTACGCGATTGACTGCTTCATGAATCTCTTCAGAATATTTCTGAGTTACTTTTTGTAAATCTAAAAATTTTATCATAGAACATTGTGTTTATTGCCAAATTTATCTTTATAGTCTGTATCAAGTATTATACCTTCTTGGGTGATATAGCCTTTCATTGTCGCTGGATTTCCATACCATACGGTATTCGCCGGTATGTCTTTCGTCACCACACTACCTGCCCCTATCATTGCATATTCTCCAATAGTGTGTCCGGCAATAACTGTTGTGTTAGCACCAATAGAAGCTCCTTTTTTTATCTTTGTCTTTGCAAATTCTTTAGGATACTGTTTGGAACGGGGGGTTAAATCATTGGTAAAAGTTACGTTAGGACCTATAAAAACATTGTCCTCAATTGTGACTCCGTCCCAAATTTGAAATCCAGATTTTATCGTCACATTATTACCAATAATCACATCGTTTTCTATTAACACACCAGCACAGATATTACAATTATCACCTATCTTAGCATTCGGAAGAATAACGCAAAACTGCCATACATTTGTATTATCCCCAATATTGTGGCTTTGCACATCAGATAATGGATGTATTTTGTTCATTTTTGAAATGTATGAATTCTTCGTAATTTCTAATGTAATCTTTTTCATCGTAGCCATGGGAGGCCAATACCAAACAAACAGATCCGGAAGAAAAATCATCCAATGTTCTCCAAATACCTGGTACTACATAGAGTCCTTGATAAGGTCTGTTTAGTAAAAAGGTTCGTTTTACATTTCCATCATCTAAAGTAACTGTAAAACTGCCACTGGCTGCGATGATAAGTTGACTCAGTTCTTTATGGGCATGAGCTCCACGGCTTTCACCCCCAGGCACATCATACAGATAGTAAGTACGACGTACCTCAAAAGGGACATCTTGATCGTTTTCTACCACAGTAATATTTCCCTTCCGATCGCTATGGTGTTTGTCTAATTCAATGATGGTACAGTCATAAACAGAACTCTTATTCATGGCATAATAATGATTTGAATTGTTGATAATCGTAAATATAGTCTTCCGGATTATATGGGGTAGAGGAGAGTACTAATGCGAGACTATTTGTAGAAAAATTGTCCATTTCTCTCCAAATACCTTTAGGTACATAAAGTCCATAGTAAGAGCGATTTAGAGAATATGTTTTTCTCTTGTATCCATCATCCAAAATTACATCAAAGCTTCCTGATAGAGCGATAATAAATTCTTGGTTCTCTTTATAAGCATGACCGCCTCGTGATTCACCACCAGGAACATCGTATATCCAATAGGTACGTTCAATCTTAAACGGAATGTGTTTAAATTCTTCTACGAAAGAAAGATTTCCACGTGCATCCAAAAATTTGGGTAGTTGAATTATTTTTATATTATTTTCCATAGAGCAATAATTTGCGGAATATAATTATCATTGTAATTAAATATGCAATATAATTGATCAGATAGGCTTGTGTAATACCTGTTACACCATTAAAGTGCATAAATATGAAACCTAATCCGACGAAAAGGAATGTAAAACCAATTTCAGTAGTAATAAACCATTTGGTCATTGCTTTAGCTACCATTAAGTAGGACAATAGCCAGCTTGCAATTTTAAAGAAATCACCTCCTAATTGCCAGATAAATAACTTCTCCATTGGTAAAAACTCTGGGGTGAATAATAATCTGATTACTAGATGACGCAGTAAATATACGATTGTTAATCCGCCTAATAAACAGGGAATAATGACTTTGTAGGAGCGAAAAATTTCATTTCTGAGTCCTTTTTTGTCTGTAAGCTCTGATAGGCGTGGTAAATAATATACGCTAAATGAGGTAGTGATAACCATGAGATACATATTTGAAATTCGATTCATGGCTTCCCACCATCCTGCTTCTGTGGCAGAAATCTCTGAAATTACATAGCCTCGTAATAACATTTGTGAAATTGGAGCAACTGAAGCTGTTGCTAATGCCATTAGTGAATAGTTTAAATATTTTTTTGTTATATCCTTATTCAGATTTTGTTTGAAATATTCCCATTTTAGCCATGGCATTTTTCGGATCATCCATAACGAAATGAATAACATAATGCTTTGGAAAGTAACTGCACTAATTAATGCACCTTTGAGTTCCCAAATCCATACTAGTGATAGGGTAAAGATTAAGCCTATAAGACTTCCTGCAATATTAACCTTGACATATTTTTGAAATTCTTTGAATCCATTAATGACAGAAGTCAGTCCCATATTCAAAGCATATAGCAAAATGGTGAATCCAAAAATAATAAATATATATCCATAGTCAGGTGAAAGCATTACTATTTCGCTTAGCAATGAGTGAAATAGAATTAATACTAAACCGGTTAATGATGAACAAATAATTGTAATTTTAAATGCCGTAGATAAGCAATCTTTAATTTTATTGTCATCATCTTTATATTCGGCTATGTATTTTGTAATTCCACCGTTAATTCCTCCTGTTGATAAAGAAAGAACAATACTCGCAAAGTTATTTAATTGTCCTACTAAAGCCACGCCTGCAGGTCCAATGATGCCGGCTACTATTTTTACACTTATAAATCCTGTTAACATTCGTACCAAAGTAGATAATGCTGTAAAAGAAAAAACTTTTATAATATCTAATTTTGTTATATGCTGTATGAAACGGAGTGTTTTCTTGAGGAGGTTTTTAACCATTGTTTAGTATGTATTACTTTTGGAACAAAGTTTTTATTTTACTCTGAATCAGAAATTATATAATTATTTTTAAATACTTCCCAATATTTTTTCCCTAATAAAAGCCAACAAGCTGTTATTACTATAATTAAAATTGTGATTCCTACCAAAATCACTTTCCGACTAGTTCCAGAAGGTTGTAGCGGTACAGTTGCCGGCTCTACCACAGCAAACACCGGTTTTTCTTCCTGTATCTTGGCACGTGCTACTTGCAACTGCTGTGCTACCTGGCTATATACTTGATAGGCAAGATTCATATCGTTTTGCAGACGTTCCTGTTCGGCACGTACGCTCTGTAGGGCGATGTTACGGTTGCTGTCGAAGTAATGAGCATATTTGCTTTGTGCATCGTAGTATTCCTGCTGGCGTTCCTTGTAGAGCTGTTCCAGATAAGCGCAGTCTTCCTTGGCTTTCTTGATACGGTAGTCGATGATATATTGCTGGAGTTTGGCTACTACACTGTCGGCTACTATGGCTGTTACTTTCGGGTCTTGCATAGTAACGGTAAGAGTCGTCATGGCTGTTTTTTTATCTACATCGGCAGTAATAGCTTGTTTTATGCTAGCTACTTTTCCAGCTTCCTTTTCGGTTAGTTGGAATGGATTTAAAACAGATGTTGTATCTGCTTCTTCTTTAAAGAGCGATTTAATTGCTCCGATAGCCATACCGGGAGCTTTCACGATATAGCTGAACCAGGGAGATTTCTGCTCGTCTAGATAAGCTACCAGGGTAGTATCTAGTTTACCATCCAGCGTCTGTACTTTGGTATTGAATAATTCCAAAATGAATGGGGTCGAGGCTACGATATCCGGTGCCAAGGTAGCATTCAAGGCATCGGGACTACTGCTTGTTCCTCCACCTAAAAAGGAAGAAGCCAGACTGGCAAGTCCACCGCTCGCTTTCTCTCCGCCCATTTCGGGCGAGAGGGTAACGGTTACGGTGTATTGCTTGGGGATGCTCAGAGCAATGATGATACCTAATACCAAGCCTACACCGGCTGCCTTGTAGAGCGTCTTGCGGATGGCGATGATCTTACGTAGTATCCCCATCCAGTCTATTGTGATTTCATCGTTTTCCGGTTCTTGTACGTCCGGTTGTTGATAGTTCTTGTTTTCTGCCATATAGAATAATTACGCTGTATGATAATCCGTTTATTTAACAAGTGCGGCGATGGCTGCTGCCATGGTACCGAGTGAAGTGATGGAGCTTGCCAAAGCTACGGCGTTGCTGATATTAAACTGCTTCTTGCGCTTGCTGGGCACGATGATTTCGCAGCCCGGCTCGATCTGGCTCTTGCCGCTGCCTTTCACTTCGGCTATCTGACCGTTCATGTAGATGATGAATTTCTTGCTCTTCTTGGCGTTCTGACCGTAACCGCCGGCCTGACTGATGTAGTATTTCACGCTTTCGCCTTCCTTGTACGATACGGTGTTCGGCATCATTACGGCACCGTCTATCTTCACGGTATTGTTGTATTCCGGCACGCTGATGACATCGCCTTCACGCAGTACGATGTCGGCATCGCTGCCCGGATTGGCCAGGGCGGCTTCCAGGTCGATTCCTACCGTGAAGGTGTTTTTAACGTTGATTCCCAGTGAGTCGATCATGGCGTCGCCTACCTGACGGCGGAGCAGGGTGACTACGTCCTGCATGCGGCGGATTTCTTCTTCATTCGCCACGCGGGTCAGCTTGGCGCCCTTTACGTAGGCAAACGGAGTGGCACCTCCCGCCTTGGCGATGACGCTGCTGATGCGCTCGCTCTTGGTGGTCAGGGCGTAGGTTCCGCCGTACAGTACTTCGCCGTTCACGGTTACGTTCTGCTGGGCGCTGTAGCCCGGACTGCGACGTACGAATACCTGGTCGTAGGGCTGGAGGGTGAAGCCCGGTTCGCCGTCTACCACGAAGCCGTCCTTCAGACCGAAGGAGAAGGTCTGTCCGATGGTAGCCGAGCTTTCGGTGCTCTTCGGATCTTTTACGCGGCGTGCCACGTCGACACGTACCACAGAGGCCGATTCACGCAGACCGCCTGCGGTGATGACGAGGTCTTCCAGTGTCATGTTGTCGGCGTAGGGATAGTCTCCCGGATGAGCTACTTCGCCGTATATCTGTACGTTACCCAGGTCTTCCAGGTCGTGGATGCTGGGGATGTAGAGTACGTCGTTTTTCTGCAAGGGGATGTCGGGCTGGGTGCCTTCCATGATGGCGCGGATGTCGATCTGCTTCACTTCGCGGGTCTTGTTCTCACGCTCGCGGTACAGTACGGCACGACCGGTAAAGGCGTCTGCCATCAGTCCGTCGGCTTTCTCTACCAGCTCGCGGACGGTGTTCAGCTTGCCGCCCAGTTCGTAGATGCCCGGACGATATACGGCGCCGCGTACTTCCAGTTTGTTGGTGAAGCGGTCCAGAATGGCTTCTGCTGTCACTACGTCGCCGTCGTGCATCTTGCAGATGCTGTAGTCGGTATCGTCTACCGTATTCACCTGATACTCCTTGCCGTTCTGGCGTACGATGCGCAGGCTCTTGGTGTAGGCGTCGCTGGTGAATCCTCCGGCGTATTTCAACAGGGTGGAGAGGGTTTCGTCCTTCTTCATTTCGTAGCGCATGGGGCGCTTCACGTTGCCGGTAATCTGTACCAGTGCGTCGTAGGCGGGGACGATGATTACGTCGCCTTCTTCCAGACGGATGTCGTCGCGGGTCTTGCCCTGCATGATGAACTGGTAGACGTCGACGGTAGCAACGATTTTTCCGCCGCGGGATACCTTCACGTTGCGGAGGCTACCGATATTGCTCACACCGCCTGCACGGTAGAGGGCATGGAACACGGTGGAGAAGGCCGACAGGGCGTAGGTGCCCGGCTGTACCACTTCACCCATTACGTTGATCTGGATGGTGCGGGTGTTGCCTAGCGTGACGCGGATCTGGTTGCTTTGGTCGGAGTAGATCTTGCGGAGCTCGTCGGTGAGGTACTGCTGTGCGCGGTCTACGGTCATACCGCTCAGGAAGACAGGACCCAGCTGTTCCAGATTGATGGTGCCGTCGGGTGAGATCTGCTGGCGGATGGTATTCTGACTGGCTCCCCAGATGTCGATTACCACTTCATCGCCCGGACCGAGACGGTAGTTGGGCGGGGTGGCTATGTTGACGTTCGGTTCGAACGTTAAGTTACGGGTATTGAAGATGTTGCGTCCGAATACGGCGTCCTGCTGTGCCACTTCCTGTGCCTGTGGCTTTTCGTCGAGCATCGTGGAGTTGTCTTCCTGTGTCTGCTCGCGCAGGCGTGCTTCGGCTTTGGCGGTACCGGTCAGGTTGTTCGAATCGGTGTTGGTCTGCTGCTCGTAGAGTTTTTTCACACGTTCCGCCTGTTCGCGGGTTACGCCCCGGCGTGCCAGTTCGGTAGCGATAGTACGCTGGTCTTTACCTTGTTTAACTCCGTCTTTGGCATACTCCAGCACTTGCTGGTCGGTCATGCCCGACTGCGCCATGAGCAGGGGCGAGCATGCCATGAAAATGAGAAGTGATAAAGCTTTAATCTTCATACTTGTCTTAAGTTATATAAAATGTGATTGTTTGTTTCCAGATGAAGATGGGACACAAATAGTGGTATCGGTACGCCAGAGGGTTTGTACCGATCTATGAGAGATGAGTTATTGTCTATGATAAAATTTATTCGGAGACGAATTCGCACCAGGTGTAGCTGACTTTCAGCAGGGCGGTGCTCTGAGGCATTTCGATGGCTACATAATGGCGACTGCCGTAGCGCATGAGTTTGCCGGTGATGCCGAAAAGGGGACCTTTCTTGATGATGCGTACCGGCATGCCTTCTTTGTCTTTCAGTTTTTGTGGATCAATAAAGCGTGTGCCCTGAATACGGGGGTCGGTGGCACGCATAAAATTGTTCATCTCTTTTTCGGAGATGGTACAGTATTCTCGGCCGTCTCGTTCTTTTTTAAGAAAATAAAGCGGGTAGGGGGAGGTCTGCAACAATTTGTAGCACCAGTCCTTGTCGTATTCGCGATGTATGAAGAGCAGATTGTGAATGGCGGGCACCAGAACGTGCTCACACTCTCCGCTGGGGAGGTCGCGCGCTTCGTACATCATGGGGATGTAATACTCGATTTCTTGTTCTCGGAGAAATTCGGCTACCTGTAGTTCCTTGTTGTAGATGGTTTGCAGGGGCAGCCATAGACGTCTTTCCTCTTTTTCTCCTTTCATGTTCTTTGGGATTCCTTTTTGAGGGGGTTGTTATTCATAAGGGCATATATTTTCTTCTCCTCCATAGCCTGTATATTGCTATGAAGCAGATAGTTATGCCATAAATAGAAGATTGTGGCATCTTGCTTCCGTCTAGGAGCGCAAGGCTCCCACAGCCGCATGGATGTACAACTTCGGGTACAAAGTTAGGAATTTTTATTCAAAAACTATATAAAAACGGGTAGTTTTTGTTGTTTTTAGGATTTCTTTGGCTTTTCTTTGCTTGTGTTTGCTTTTTTTACTACTTGGCTCTTTGCTCCAAAGAGGGAAGGAAAATGAAAAAATGCCGTGTGGTATATGGAAAAAGCTCACCACATTTGGGAAAAAACGTGGTGAGCTTTTTTTGTTTTTTGTACAAAAAATAAAATGTTTTGTACAAATTTCCGGAGAATCCCGCAGGACTCTCACGGAAATGTTTTATGAGTTAAAAACGATAATTAGCAGACTTTGTGTGAACCGTCGCTGATCACTACATCGTATACTTTCGGGGTACGACCGAATTTCTCTTTGAAGCGTTCCTTGGCTGTGATGATGAATGTTTCGTAGAGTTCATTCTTTACCAGGTTGATGGTGCAGCCGCCGAAACCGCCTCCCATAACGCGTGAACCGGTTACGCCGCAATCGAAAGCAATGTCGTTCAAGTAGTCGAGTTCTTCGCAGCTTACTTCGTATAGTTTGCTCATACCGTGGTGGGTTTCGTACATCTTCTGTCCTACAGTTTCGTAGTCGTTGCGTTCCAGAGCGTCGCATACGTCGAGTACACGCTGGATTTCTTCGATGACGTATTCAGCACGTTTGTAGTCTTCTTCGCTAACTTCTGCTTTTACTTCGTTCAGCATGTCGAGGGTGCAGTCGCGCAGGAATTCTACTTGCGGGTATTTCTTCTTGAGGGCTGCCACTACGTTTTCGCAGCTCTGGCGGCGCTTGTTGTAGGCTGAAGATGCGAGCTCGTGCTTAACAACTGAGTCTACCAGTACCAGACGGTAGCCTTCCGGATGGAAGGGGAAGTATTGGTATTCCAGTGAACGGCAGTCGAGGCGCATCAGGCTGCCTTCCTTGCCGAATACGGATGCAAACTGGTCCATGATACCGCAGTTCACACCGCAGTAGTTGTGTTCGGTAGCCTGACCTACTTTGGCGAGTTCGAACTTGTCGACCTTGTTGTCGCCGAACAGGTCGTTCAGGGCAAATGCGTAAGTCGACTCGAGGGCGGCAGAAGATGACATGCCTGCTCCCAGAGGAACATCGCCTGCAAAAGCGGTATTGAAGCCTTTCACGTCTACTCCGCGCTTGATCATTTCGCGGCATACGCCGAATATATAGCGTGCCCAGCTTGCTTTAGGAGCATCTTCTTCGTTCAGACCAAATTCTACATAGTCTTTCAGGTCGATGGAATAGGCACAGACTTTATCTTTTCCGTTGGGCTTGATTTCTGCCATGATACCTTTATCTACTGCTCCGGGGAAAACAAAACCGCCGTTATAGTCGGTATGTTCTCCAATCAGGTTGATACGTCCCGGAGAAGTATAAATGCTTCCCGTTGTGCCGTCGAAGTGTTTGATGAAACGGCTTCTTACATATTCTATATCCATCATAATGGTATAAGCTTTAAAGGTTAATATTGTTGTTCTAATTATATCAGTCTATCAATCTACAGGGATATCCTTGTTTACGTTCTTGCAACCGATCAGTCCGTAGAACAGCAGGTATGCCAGCATGGCGATGATGAGCCAGTAGCTGTTCATGTAGCCGGCTGAATCGGAGATGAACTGCTGTACCAGCGGCAGGATACCACCACCTACTACCATCATCATGAAGATACCGGAAGCCTGTGCGGTGTATTTGCCAAGTCCTTCTACTGCCAGGTTGAAGATACCTCCCCACATTACTGAGGTGCAGAGTCCGCAGAGTACGAGGAACAGGGCGCTTAAAGGTACGGATGCCATCTGGAAACCGTTGTCGGCGCTATAGCCCGGCATGGAAACGGTTACTTCTTTCGGAGTGAAGATGGCTATGAGGATAAAACAGATAGCAACGGTTGATACAACGATGAGCTGTACACGGCTGGATACTTTACCGCTGATAACGCTACTTGCCAGACGGCCTACCAGCATGAGCAACCAGTAGATTGCGGCAATGGCTCCACCGATGGCTGCACCGTCGGTGAGCAGACCGGCACCTTTTTCGCTGGAGTCGGCCAGGTAGAAGTTCAATGTTCCTGGGATACCTACTTCAATACCTACATAGATGAAGATACCGATAACGCCCAGTACGGTGTGGCGGAAGCTCCACGGGCTGTGAGAGAATTTTTCTTTCTCTACTTTGCCTTTGCGCAAGTGGGGTTCCGGAATGGAAACAAACGAAATGATAATGAAGGTAAGGATGAATACACCCATAGCGATGAAGAGCAGCGGAGCTACATCGCTCATGGCTGTCTGGGGAGTCACGCTACCAATCAGCACACCTACGAAAAGCGGAGTCAGGGTTCCTGACAGGGAGTTCAGGGCACCACCTGCCTGAATGAGCTGGTTTCCTTTGTTACCACCTCCACCTAACATGTTCAGCATCGGGTTTACAACTGTATTCAACATACATACTGAGAAACCGCAGATGAACGCTCCCAGCAGGTAGATGATAAAGTTCAACTTGATGTAATATTCACCCATTGCAAATACATCTACATCGGCGCCCACAAGGCTGGAGATGTACTGGGTTAACAGGCCTAAAAAGCCGACTGCCATGGCGATAAGGGCAGTTTTCTTATAACCAATCTTTACAAGCATGTTTCCGGCAGGAATACCCATAAACAGGTATGCAAGGAAGTTCATCATGTTTCCCATCATACCGAGGGTGTTTGCACCGGCGTACTGGTTCTTCCAGATTGTTCCGAATGGTGCGGCAAGGTTGGTTACAAAAGAGATCATCGCAAAAAGAAAAAACATCGTAATAATTGCGATGAGATTGCCATTCTGTTTTTGTTGATTCATGGTTTAATTGAAAAATATTGGGTTAATAAATTAGGTTAGTTTTCTTGGTATTTGAATTTTATTTTTCAGTCCCGAACTTATAGACGGTTACCTGATGGTAGACTTCGCCAGGGTTGAGGGCTGCCGACGGGAAATGTCCCTTATTGGGAGTGTCGGGGAAGTGCTGTGCTTCGAAGCAGATGGCGCTGCGGGCGGGGAAAGTTGCGCCGTGCCAGCCAGCAAAACCGCTGTGCCAGTTGGCTGTATATACTTGTACACCCGGTTCTGTGGTATAAACTTCCAGTGTACGTCCGCTTGTTGGTTCAACACATTTGGCTGCAAAGACAAGTGTTCCTGCTTCACGCTTGTTGATGACATAGCAGTGGTCGTATCCGGCTCCGTATACCAACTGCTGGAATGGCTCGTTGATGCGGCTGCCTACGGTGTGAGGAGTACGGAAATCCATTGGAGTGCCTTCTACTTTCAGAATCTCTCCTGTGGGGATAGATACTTCATCCATAGGAGTGTAGAAGTCGGCGTTGAGAGTGACTATATTGTTTTCTACGCTGGCGGTAGGAGTTGCCAGACCGGAAAGACTGAAAAATGCGTGGTGAGTAAGATTGACAATTGTACGTTTGTCGGTCGTTGCCGTATAGGTTATGATAAATTCATTCTGGTTGGTAAAGGTATATACCACAGTGACATCGAGGTTTCCGGGAAATCCTTCTTCACCGTCGGCCGAGAGGTAATGGAGCTTCAGGCTCTGCTTGCTGGTCTGTTCGGCATCCCATACGCGTGCATGAAAACCTGTCGGTCCTCCGTGTAATGAATTGGGCCCATTGTTGATGGTGAGTTTGTATTCTTTTCCGTCGAGCAGGAAGCTTCCTTTGGCGATGCGGTTGCCGTAACGGCCAACCAGAGTGCTGAGGAAGGGTTCCGGACTGTTGATTACGCTTTCGATGTTGTCATGGCCTTGTACTACGTTGGCCAGCTTGCCGTTCTTGTCGGGTACCATGATGGCAAGGAGAGCACCTCCGTAATTGGTAACTGCCATTTCGGCACCATTGTCATTTCTCAGGATAAATAAATCGGTTTCCTTGCCTCCGATGTTCTTCTGGAAGTCGGCTCTTTTCAGACCGCAAAGGTTATTTTCGTAATAAAATGTGTTATTCATGTTTTGGATTCTATATTGTTATCTTTATTATAGGTATAATATGTGTGCAAATAAAAAGATTTTATTCAAAATACACAAACAAATCTGTTATTTTATTCGCTCGGGAAGCAGGTAGAAAGCAAATCGGCAACGATAAAACTGCTTCCGCCTACAAATATGAAGTCGTCGGCACCGGCTTGCTTCTGTGCGGCTTCGACTGCTGTTTTGACATCGGGATAGGCCTCGCCCGACAGTCCGTATGAGTTTGCCAGTTCTTTGACTTTCTCGGCGGGCAGAGCACGCTGTACGCTGGCACGGGTGAAATAATATTTGGCATCTTTGGGTAACATGGCAAGTACGCCGCTGATGTCTTTGTCGTTTACCATTCCGATGACGATGTGGAGCTGCTTGTATTTCTGGAAGGACAGTTGTTTGACGATGTACTGGATGCCTCCTACATTGTGTCCCGTGTCGCATACGATAGCAGGGTGGCTGGAGAGTTTCTGCCAGCGTCCCATCAGACCGGTCAGTTCGCATACGTGGGCAAATCCGTTTCGGATATCAGTTTCGGTTATATGGTAGCCTTGCTGTTCGAGCAGGGGGAGGGCAGTAAGCAGTGTATTGGTATTCTTTTCCTGACAAAGTCCGCCTAATTCGCCTTTCAGATTGTGGTAACGGGTAGTCTGATAGACATAGTTTCCTGCTTCGTCGTGTGAGGCGCTCAACAGTGGATGTTCTTCTTCGGCAAAGTAGATGGGGGCATGTACTTCGGCTGCCTTCTGGAGGAACACGGGTTTGGTTTCAGGAGTGGTCTCGCCGATAACGACGGGTACGGAGGGTTTGATGATGCCTGCTTTCTCACCTGCTATCTTGGCTAAGGTATTTCCTAAGAACTGTACATGGTCGAAGCTGATGTTGGTGATGAGGCACAGGTCAGGATGAATGATATTGGTGCAATCCAGTCGCCCGCCCAGCCCGACTTCGATGACGGCTACGTCAACTTGCTGACTGGCAAAATAGTGAAATGCCATGGCGGTAGCCAGTTCGAAGAAGGAAGGATGAAGGGGTTCGAAGAAAGAACGGTGCTTTTCCACAAAATCGACAACGAATTCCTGTGAAACGGGGACTCCGTTGATGCGGATGCGTTCGCGGAAGTCGACCAGATGTGGAGAAGTATAAAGTCCTACACGGTAGCCTGCCGACTGAAGTATGGCGGCCAGGGTGTGCGAGCAGGAGCCTTTCCCATTGGTGCCCGCTACATGAATGGTGCGGAATTTGCGGTGGGGGTGTCCGAAGTATTCATCGAGTGCCAGTGTGTTTTCTAATCCTTCTTTGTATGCTGCCTTTCCTACATGCTGGAACAAGGGAGCGCTATTGTATAAGTATGTGAGAGTTTCCTGATATGTCATTGCGCTTATGATATTTTTAACTATGCAAATTTAATTTATTTATCGACATATTGATCAGTACCACCACGGATAATCATTTTTTCTGCCCTCTATGCCTATGCTGAACGAGCTGCTTTCGCCCACCTTGAAGTTGATCATGCCGCCTATGCGGTCGGGGGCATAGTTGGGAAGGGGATAATAGTAGGGAGAGCGTTTGGGATTGAAAGATTTGTTTCCGTAGGCGTAGATGCTGATGCGGTCGGTCAGTTTATAGGCGGCTACTCCGGCAACGCCTACTGTGTGGTAGCGAAGGAATCCCCAGTCCATGTTACTGGCATAAAGTCCTCCGGCTACACTGAGACGGTCGGTCACGGGAACAGCGTACATGAAGGCGGCATCCTGTCCGAAACCTACTCCCGAAGGGGCATACCGGCTGGGGCTGAAGGTCAGGTTCAGACCGATGGAAGCGTTGAATCCTTTATGGAGCTGCCACGTAGCATAGCCATAATCGAACGGGGTAAAGCCGTACATACCGAAAGGGGCGACAAATCCCGGCTGTGGAATGGGGGAGGAAAGGGGAACGCTCAGGCTGTCTTTGGCTACGGTGGGCGCGGTTTCCGTTGGGGAGGCAGCTGGAGTCTCCGTTTCGGCGGCAGTTATTTCTTGTTGCTTTTCTGTCTGTGAAACAGCAGTGAGTGGGGACAAGATAGCAACTAATAGTAGTATGTATAATGATTTCATCTGTTTAAATTTTTTGTAATGGCTCGTATCAAAGATACGGAATTTTGGAAAGTGCCGTTCGGACTGCAACAGAGATTAACGCAGATTAACGCTGATTTATAAGAAAAAAGGGTACAACACGACAACTTTTTGGTATATAGTTGCCTTGCTGTACCCTTCTTTTATCGGGGAGGAAGTGTCCGATGTTTAATCGAACAGGCTTCTGAATTTCTTGAAAATCTTCTCTTTCAGGCTGATGTTGGGCTTGAAGCTTTCTGATTCCTGCCATTTTTCGAGTGCCTGACGTTCTTCTTTTGTCAGTTTCTCCGGAATGTATACGCTGACGTTGACCAGCAGGTCGCCTGTTCCGGTGCTGTATCCGTAACTGTTGATGTTTGGTAATCCCTTACCACGCAGACGAAGAACCTTACCCGGCTGAGTACCCGGCTCAATCTTGATCTTGGCTTTTCCATCGATGGTAGGTATTTCTACGGTACCTCCCAATGCTGCTGTCGGTACACTCAACAACAAGTTGTAAATCAGGTCGCTTTCATCACGAATCAATTCCGGATGCTTTTCTTCTTCGATGAGAACCAGCAAGTCACCCGGTACACCGTTGTGCTTTCCGGCATTACCTTTACCGTTGATGGTTACCTGCATGCCTTCGGCTACACCGGCAGGAATCTTGACGGTTACCACTTCTTCACCGTATACGATGCCTTCGCCGCCGCATTCCTTACACTTGTTCTTGATGATTTTTCCTTCGCCGCCGCACTGAGGGCAGACAGTCTGGGTTTGCATCATACCGAAGATGCTCTGCTGAGTGCGTGTAACGCTTCCTGTTCCGTGACAGGTAGGACAAGTTTCTACACCGCCGTCGCCTTCGGCTCCCGTACCATGGCAATGTGAGCACTGTACGTATTTCTTGAGTTTGAATTTTTTCTCTACTCCTGTGGAGATATCTTTCAGGTTCAGTTTAACCTTTACACGTAAGTCCGAACCACGGAACTTACGCTGGCGGGGCTGTGAACCTCCTCCGCCAAAGCCACCGAAACCGCCATGTCCGCCGAAAATATCGCCGAACATAGAGAAAATATCATCCATAGACATACCTTGTCCGCCAAATCCTCCGAAGCCGCCTGCACCGGCTCCTCCGTCTACGCCGGCATGTCCGAACTGGTCGTAACGTGCACGTTTATCGGGGTTGCTGAGGACTTCGTAAGCCTCGGCTGCTTCTTTGAACTTTTCTTCTGCCTCCTTGTCGCCCGGATTTCTGTCGGGGTGATACTGGATGGCTTTTTTACGGTATGCTTTCTTTATTTCATCTGCTGAAGCTGACTTGTCGACACCCAGCACTTCATAATAGTCTCTTTTTGCCATAATAAACGAGGATTAGGAATTACTGTGCTACAACAACTTTTGCGTGGCGGATTACTTTATCGTTCAATTTATATCCGGTCTGTACGCAATCGAGAACCTTTCCTTTCTGCGCTTCGTCGGGTGCCGGTACCAGTGCGATTGCTTCGTGGTAGTCGGTATCGAAGGTTTCGCCTACCGGATCCATTTTCTGCAGTCCTTCCTGAGAAAGAACTTTGTGGAACTTTTGGAATATCAGATCCAAACCTTCGTACATAGACTGTACATTGTCAGCTTTCTGCATGTTCTGTAAAGCACGTTCCAAATCGTCAAGAATCGGAAGGATAGCACTGATAGCTTTCTCACCGCCGTTCTTGATCAGTTCGGCTTTTTCCTTCATGGTACGTTTACGGTAGTTATCGAATTCGGCTGAAAGACGCAAGTATTTGTCTTTTTGTTCTTCGATGGTCTTTTTAGCCTCTTCCAGTTCTTTTTCCAACTTCTGTTCGGGAGTGAGTTCTTCACTTCCTTCTTCAGCGTGCTGAGCATTCTGGGCTTGTGCTTCGGCTTGTTCCGATGCTTTTGCCTGCTGATCTTTCAGCACTTCGTTTTCTTCTTGTGAATGATGATTTTTTGTAGTCATGATGTTATCTGTTTTTATTTCTTATTTCTTATTTTCTTTGGTATAGTATACGTGAGTATCGCATACAAATTTCGTGCCCGAGTGGGACTACAGGCAAATTTGCTGCAAAAATACTAAATTTTGTCATACTGGCAGTGAAAAATGCCTGCGACTTGCCCTTCACGCCCTTCACATTGTGTTAGAGAAAGTAAAAATATCGGTAGGTTTCTGTGGTAGAAAGCTTGCTTTTTGTCTTATGTGAAGGGCGTGAAGGGCAAAAAAGCCTGATTTTTTTTCTTATTTACCGGATGAAGGCCGGGACTTGAAGGGAATCTCGGTATCTTTTGGGGGATTTTCTCTCGATGTTTTGAAAAGATTTGTACAAAAGATTTTAGTTTTTTGTACAAATCAGAAACGGTTTTCTGGTAAGTTTGGAGACTAAAAAACCGGTCTTATGCAGTGGTTCCGGGGGAATGGAACAACGCATAAAACCGGTATATGAAGAATTATGATTTATCTCAGTTTATTTTTTCAAGACTTCTCTGATACGATCGATTACCTCCGGATTGGGCAGCCCTTTTTTCTCCATGATGAGGGAAGCGAAATTGTCGGCCAGAATCTCTTCCGGATTGACAACATACTCCGTATTCTTTCCGATTTTTTCGTAAAAGTCTTCTGCCTGTTCGATGGGAACAATGACTGTTTTGCCGTTTTCTTGTACCGGAACGAAATGTTCGTTCAGAGGTATAAGTCCAGTTTTCATATAATCGAAGAGATTGCCTCCTTCATATGGGCGGTCGGTATAGGTTACCATGGTGTAGTTTTGAGTGGTACCGTTTACGGTAAAAGGCGCATAGCTGTCGTAACGGCTGATGTCCGGGTTGGAAATTCGTTTTTCCATGAGGTCTGTAGGAAAAATAATTTCACGATCGAGTACCGTAAATCCGATGGTCTGGTATACTGCCTTTTTGAAATTCAGATCGTAGCGGGTAAGGATATGAAACAGCTCGTGTGCCACCAGCGATTTCAACTGTGTTTCTTGTGCGTTATTCAGTACGTTTTCGTTTATCGCAATCCAGTTTTTACGCGTATAGGCATCTGCTCCTCCTTCTTCCTGCATGGACGTCTTTATCAGAACGATTTCATCGGGATAATGCAAGGTGAGCTTTTGCTTTTTGATGGAAGCTATAACTCCATTGAAAGCATTTGTTACCTTTTTCTTATCTGCATCGCTCCAGTTCTGTACACAACTCATGGCCAGTGTCAGTAGTTGTGATTTTCGTCCTTCATTGGTTTGCATCCGGACGTTAATGTCAAACTGATTCCAGCCGTTGGTATACTGGTCGATGTCTGTAATGAGCATCTGTGCTTCAGCTTTCGTCGCAAAACGGAAGAGAGGATTGTTTTGTCCCTTTTGGGCAAATCCTGCTATCGCAGTCAGGCATAAGCAGACGGCGAGGAGTGTGCGTGCTAATTTCATAATATACCCTCCTTGATTTATTCTTTATCTTTTAGAGCTGCAAAGATCAATCCTTCCAGTTCTTCTGCCAGTTCAGGGTTGTCCTGAATACACTGTTTGGCAGCATCGCGTCCTTGTCCCAGCTTGGTATCGTTGTAGCTGTACCATGATCCGCTTTTCTTGATGATACCCAGTTCGGCTCCCAAGTCTATGATTTCTCCGCTGCGGGAAATACCTTCACCGAACATGATATCGAATTCTGCTTTTCTGAATGGGGGAGCTACCTTGTTCTTTACCACCTTTACGCGAGTCTGATTACCGATGACTTCCTCTCCATCTTTAATGGGCTGGCCTTTACGGATATCCAAACGTACAGAAGCATAGAATTTTAAGGCGTTACCTCCAGTAGTGGTTTCGGGATTTCCGAACATGACACCAATCTTTTCACGCAACTGGTTGATGAAAATACATGTAGTATTGGTTTTGCTGATAGCGGAAGTCAGCTTACGCAGCGCTTGTGACATGAGTCGTGCCTGCAATCCTACTCGGTTGTCTCCCATATCGCCTTCAATTTCAGCCTTTGGAGTCAGGGCTGCAACAGAGTCGATCACGATGATATCGATGGCAGACGAGCGGATTAACTGCTCGGCTATTTCCAGAGCCTGTTCACCGTTGTCGGGCTGTGATATCCACAGATTGTCAATGTCTACGCCCAGTTTGGCAGCATAAAAGCGGTCGAATGCATGCTCGGCATCGATGAAGGCAGCAATACCTCCTGCCTTTTGTGCTTCGGCAATGGCATGGATGGCCAAAGTAGTCTTACCGGAAGATTCCGGACCATATATTTCTATAATACGCCCTTTGGGGTAGCCGCCTACGCCAAGTGCCGCATTGAGTGCGATAGAGCCAGTAGGTATTACTTCTACCTCCTGCACATGATTATCGCCCATTTTCATGATAGAGCCTTTTCCAAAGCTTTTTTCTATCTTGTCCATTGCGGCTTGAAGGGCTTTCAGTTTTTCACTGTTATTGTTATTAGGTTGGGGAGTGTCAACTCCTCCTTCGAATGCTAATTCATCTTTTTTCGCCATATCTGATAGTTTTATGTGTCAAGAATTGATTGAGGGATAAAAGTAATAAATTTATCCCAAAATCTGTGCAGCATGGTCTTTGGTTTTCACTTCTTTTGGGGAAATAATCCGTTCGATGATACCTTCTTCATTGATGATGAAGGTTGTACGGAACGTTCCCATGTATTTTCTTCCATACATGCTTTTCTCTCCCCATACACCGAATTCCTGTACCAGTTTCTGTTCTGTATCAGCAATCAGGGTAAACGGAAGATTGTTCTTTTCTATAAATTTCTGGTGTGATTTCTGATCGTTGATGCTTACGCCGATCACTTCATATCCTGCCTCACGGAGTGCCGTATAGTTATCGCGCAGGTTGCATGCTTGTGCCGTACAACCAGAAGTCATATCTTTGGGATAAAAGTACAAAACAACTTTTTTCCCTTTGTAATCGCTCAAACGGATTTCTTCTCCTTTTTCGTTTAGGCCTAATATTTCGGGGGCTTTATCTCCTACATTCATAAATAGATAGAGTGGAAAATGTTTCTGTTTAAATCATTGAATGAGATGTCTTTATCCAGATTTTGCTGGTGGAGTCCGACTAAAACTGGAACAGACTATAAGAATGTGATGTATACTTCTTACATCACATTCTTAATTTTTATTAGATAAAATACATACCGGATAAAATAAATTACCCGCGATTTCCAGAGAGAGTATTAAAGTTCGAGGTCGCCATCGAATACTTCGTGCCAGGGCAGTCCGTATTTATTCAGAGCATCCATGAACGGATCCGGATCGAATTCTTCTACGTTCCATACTCCCGGACGTTTCCATAAGCCTTTCAGGAACATCATGGCACCAATCATGGCAGGTACTCCAGTAGTATAGCTTACGCCCTGCATGCCTGTTTCCTTGTAAGCAGCCTGATGTGAACAGTTGTTATATACATAATAAGTATGTTCTTTTCCATCTTTTACGCCACGGATACGGCAACCGATAGAAGTTTCTCCATCGTAGTTCTCGCCCAGATCCTGCGGGTTAGGCAATACAGCTTTCAGGAACTGCAACGGAACGATTTCCATTCCATTATAGTTGATCGGTTCGATACTTGCCATACCGATATCCTGAATGACACGCAAGTGAGTCAGGTATTCCTGTCCGAACGTCATCCAGAAGCGTGCGCGTTTGATGGTCGGGAAATTCTTGACCAATGATTCCAGTTCTTCGTGGTACAACAGGTAAGAGTCACGCGGACCGATGTTCGGGTAAGTCAAGTCCTTATGAAATTCCAGCGGTTTGGTTGTAATCCATTTGCCGTTTTCATAATAACGTCCGTTCTGGGTAATTTCGCGGATATTGATTTCCGGATTGAAGTTCGTAGCAAATGCCTTATGATGGTTTCCTGCATTACAGTCGACGATATCCAGATATTGGATTTCATCGAAGTGATGTTTGGCAGCATAAGCCGTATAGACACCACTTACTCCCGGGTCGAATCCGCATCCCAAGATTGCGGTCAGGCCAGCTTCCTCAAAGCGTTTCTTGTATGCCCATTGCCAACTGTATTCGAAGTGAGCTTCGTCTTTCGGCTCATAGTTTGCCGTATCCAGGTAGTTTACGCCGGATTTCAGACAAGCTTCCATGATGGTCAGGTCCTGATAAGGAAGAGCTACGTTAATAACGATTTCGGGTTTAAAACCATTGAATAAAGCCACCAGTTCGTCTACATTGTCTGCATCTACCTTAGCGGTTTTGATGTTGGGATTACCGATTGCTTTTACAATCGCGTCACATTTTGACTGGGTGCGGCTGGCAATCATCACTTCGCTGAATACTTCAGGATGCTGAGCCACTTTGTGTGCAACAACGGTACCTACACCGCCTGCACCGATAATTAATACTTTACTCATTTATCTTAATTATAATCTTAAATGCCCGGTAAACGTTACCGTTCAATATGCAAAGATAAGAAATTTTCTAAAACCTCATGCAGTATTCCGATTATATCCGTATTTTTGTAATAGATAAAGTTGGTTTTGGTAAACTATTTGATGCCATCTTTGTTATTTAAGCAAGAGATTTGTAATATTTTAAGTTAATGGATTTAATTTTTTAATATAAATATGACTGATATGAAGACGAAGTTTTGGGGAGTAACTGCTGTTTGTACAGGGGCTTTGATGATGGCGATGACTGGATGCAGCAGTAGTAAGAACATGCCGAAAGTAGATTTGGCAGGCGAGTGGAACATTGTGGCCGTAGATGGCGAAAAAATAAATACAAGTGAAATGCCTTATATCGGCATGGATGTGGAAGCCAAGCGTATTTATGGTAATGCCGGATGTAATAATATGATGGGAACTTTGGTGCTGGATTCACTGAAGCCGGGCGTTATTCATTTTACTCAAGTGGCTACATCTCGTATGATGTGTCCGGATATGGATATTGAAAATAAGGTGATTGGGGCATTGAATAAGGTGAACGGCTATGCGGAAACAGCAGATGGCGTGGCTTTGACCGATGCCGATGGCAATACAGTCATCAGTTTGGAAAAACGGCAAGTTCCTGAAGTGTCTGTGAATGACCTGGCAGGTGAGTGGATCATTTCGTCAGTGAATGGTACAGAATTGGGCAAACAGGAAAAAACTCCTTTTCTGGCATTCAACGTAGAGGAGAAAACGGTACATGGAAATGCCAGTTGTAACATTGTAAACGGTGGGTTTACACAAGAAGGCAACAAGGCTAATTCGCTGAAATTCTCTCAGATGATTTCTACCATGATGGCATGTCCGGATATGGATACGGAAAGAACGATTCTGGAGGCTCTTAATAAAGTGGCAAGCTTTACGTTGAACGATGATAAATCATCTTTGTCATTGCTCGATGAAGGAGGAACAGAAGTGATGAAACTGACAAAGAACACTGGCGATAAGTTGTCTGAGTAATAATCGCTTTGTATAGAGATAAAACCGATGTTGTTTTCCGTAGAGGGAAAGAACATCGGTTTTTTATTTTGGCTGGAGCAAATCTTTAGTTCATGCTGTTCAGTTCGTATTTCAGAGAAACCATGACATATCCTCTGAGCTGTTGTTCGTAGTACTCATAGAAGCCTGTAGCACCGGCGCTGCGCGTCAGACTCTTTCGCTGGTTCAAAATATCTGCCCAGTAAAGGGAGAGCTCAGCTCGTTTTTCTTTCAGGAATTTCCATGAAAGCTTGACGTTCCATAATATTTCATTGTCATCGTTGCCCGAGATGCCTGTACCGTTACGGAAACGGTAATTGGCATCGGTCTGGAAAATGAAATCGCCGGGCAAGTTGGCGGAAGTTTCTAGTCCCAGTGTATAGACACGTGTATAAGTGTTCCGGTTCTGTAGCGAGTTTTTCGACTGGTAGAATGTCCATTTCCCGTTCAGATCGATGTTTCCCCACGAGGGCAGGTAAGACAATCTCAGGTCAGTGTTCAGTCCGGTAGTATGTGTATTGCTTCGTTGAGGCATATTGTCTTCATAACCTTCGTTTATCAGACTTACGTTCTGATTGAAGTTGCCGGACCCCATGACGTATATTCGGAACTGATTGAGCCGTTTGTCGTAGGAAGCATTCCCCGATAAGTACCAGTTTCCATTGATGTTGACCGGAAACGTTTCTCTGCCTCCGGTTTCTGTATTATATAGGGTGGCACGTGTTACTGCGTTGATTTGTTGGTTCCAGTTCAGTCCTACCATGATCCCCTTGCGGAAATTGCTGAACATAGCATATATATAATGTGTATACGAAGCGTGAAGGTTGGGATTGCTGCGAGTGACATTCAAAGGCGAACTGTAGTCGGTAGGTGCAATTAAGTCGCGCAACGCAGGCTGTGAGGTGCTGCCGTTGTAGCTGATCATGCCATAGTTATCGCCGCTCCGGTAGGTAATGGTCAGATTGGGTCTCCATTCCACTGAGTTGATCGTTGTATCGGCCAGCTGGCTGCCAGTGCTTTCTTCGATGGTGCGCTTCTGAATAGTAGCGGTCAGTGAGCTTCGCACTCCCCACACTTCACCATTGTATGTGAACAATACGGAGAGATTTTGTCCCGTCGTCCGGCTGTTGCTACGACTGGTCAGGCTGTCGATATTGTTTGATTCATAACCTCCAGGCAATGTTCCGAAAGGCATATCCGAAACCTCCCAAGAACTTAAATCGTAGGTATTGCTATTCAGTCTCTCTTTGTTGCTGTTGAAGCCATAGGAGAACTGCAAGCGTGACTTTTCAGTCAGTACCTGTGTATATGCCAGATTTAGTGTATACTGCTGTTCCTTGCCTGGCGTGTGCTGATACTGGTTACGGTACAGTACAGAATCTTTTCCAGTCAAGTTTTGCAACCGATAGTAATCCGTGGATGACAAGGTATAATATTTCGTATTGTCCGTTTGCTGATAAGTAGAAAAATTCAGGCTGATATTGTTCCCTTTTTTATTCAGCTTTCGGATAAGGCTCGTACTGAAGTTGTAATTGATATTCCGGCCCTGCGTCTGTGATTGACTCCTGCTGTCGTTGATGCGGGTGGCCGGGTCAGTTTGTTCAAACTGGGCAAACGGGCGTTGTGTGTCGACTTCCGGATTGGTGTCGAATGTAGCTTCCCGATTCTGGCTGTTGCTTTTGTTGTTGTTGGAGTTGACGGTTCCGGAAAAATTGAAAGTTGTCTTGTCATCTATCTTCCAGGTAACGTCCGCACTTCCGTTTATCCGGTTGCTTTTGCTTCGGCTGCTGGACTCGGAGATAGCATACTGGTTGGCAGTGGTCATGTATTGTTCACTATAGGAACTCGATTCACTGCCGTTCCGGTCGTTCGAATAACTGAGATTTCCTGAAACCTCTATTTTATCTTTTACTTTAGTGATGCTGACTCCTGCGGTATTTGATATATTTCCTTCGTAAGGCGTAGTAGAGTAACGGTTGGTAGACTGTCCGTTGACCATAAAATTATCACCGCTTTCATTAAAACGCATGATTTTCCCGTTGATGTCACGCCTCTTGTGCGTACCATATCCGGCTTCGGCAGATAAGAGCAGTGCATTGTTGACTTCCTTTTTGGTCTGAAGGTCGAGTACATAATTCTTTTCTGTCGATTTGATGCCTGTAGCTTCTTCCTCTTTGGTCGGCTTGTCGTATACTTTCAACTGGCTGATGAATTTGGCAGGAAGGTTTTCCAGTACAACCTGCTGGTTGCCTTTAAAGAAATCTTTCCCGTTGACAGTAATTTCCTTTATCGTATGACCGTTGTACGTGATTGTCTGGTCTTTAGAATCGTACGTCAGTCCCGGAATACGCTTGACCAGCTCTTCCAGATAAGCCCCTTCGGGAGTAGGGTAGGCACCGGCGTTGTAAATGGTGGTATCTCCCTTTTGCTCCATGGGTTTCAGCGGGGCTGTTACAACAATTTCTTTCAGATGTAACGGGTTGTCTTTTAGCTTGATGGTGCCCAACTGTATGGTGTCTGGCTTTGATGGTAGAGACTGATATACGGACGTACATCCCGTGTACGATACCTTTATCAGGTAGCGGACTGTCGGCTTTCGCAAAAATGAGAAGATAAACTTTCCTTGTTCATCGCTTACCGTTCCCTGTGTAAAAGTGGAATCGGGCAATTGCATCAAACTGATGTTGGCATATGGCAAAATATCGGCTTTCAGGGAAGTGCCGGATAGAGCGACACGCCCTTTTACTACTTGTTTTTGTGCAGAAATGCCCAAAGGAAACGCCAGCAGTAACATTATACTTACTATAAACAAGTTTCGTTTTTTCATTGCGGACACAAATGTAAGAAAATACTTTTCAAAGTCTTATTCAGACAACATAGATATAGGAGTTTTAACTATTAGGCTCTATTTTTAATAAACGCTCATTTCGTGGCGAGGCAGTTGCTGGACGTTTTAAGCTTGTGCTGGCTGATCCGAAAAAGGAATACAAACTGAAGTGCTTATATAATAATAAGGAGAAACAGACCGATTGTTTCGATCTTTCAAAAAAATAACGGGAATAGTTGGCCGGTTTTTGTACAGAAACCGGATGTCTTTGTACAAAAAACAAAAACTTTTGTACAAAAGTAGATTGAAACCTGCGGATATTCTTTATGCTTTCTCCTCGTGTGCCAGAGAATATCTGGCATAGATTCGGAAGAAACTGCCGAAACGGATGATGTCATGCCATTTTATCTGTAAATTTTGGCGGAGAGCTTGCCGGGGCTGTCAGGCTTTTCTGACAAATTGTCGTTTTTGCTTTTTGGCACACCATTTGTCTTAAATAGGGCGTAATGCTTCGGCATTACAGAGTAAACTTGAATAAAAAATAAATAAAATAGATACAATTATGGGAAAGATTATTGGTATTGACTTAGGAACAACAAACTCATGTGTTGCAGTATTCGAAGGTAACGAACCGGTGGTAATTGCCAACAGCGAAGGTAAACGTACCACTCCTTCAGTAGTAGGTTTCGTGGACGGCGGTGAACGTAAGGTAGGTGATCCTGCTAAACGTCAG
>ULMR01011696.1_pt1 | contig 29771 bp, 24 predicted proteins | sample 1951711 | NCBI WGS metagenome assembly ULMR01 (sample SAMEA4835556, study PRJEB28245) | human gut metagenome | biome: gut microbiome; material: fecal sample | place: Denmark | collected 2008 | reverse complement strand
CACGGCACCAGCCACTGGATTGATTTCACCTGGGACAACCCCGAAGTGACTTTTGCCGACATCTTGGAATTCTTCGGCGAACTGCCCATTCCTCCCTACTTGAACAGAGAGACGCAGGAAAGTGACAAGGTAACCTATCAGACGGTTTATTCCAAGATAAAAGGTTCCGTAGCGGCCCCGACCGCCGGCCTGCACTTCACCGAGCGCGTATTGAACGCCCTGAAAGAAAAAGGAGTCGACCTGGAAGAAGTCACCTTGCACGTGGGAGCCGGTACGTTCAAGCCGGTAAAGAGTGAAGAGATTGAAGGACACGAAATGCATACGGAATACATCTCAGTCAACCGGAGTACCATCGAGAAACTGCTGGCACACGGAGGCGAGGCGGTAGCGGTAGGCACCACTTCTGTCCGTACCCTCGAAAGTCTTTACTACATCGGCGTAACGGTATCACAGCATCCGGATGCCAGCCAGGAAGAGCTGCACGTACAGCAATGGCAACCCTACGACACTCATCCGACACTGAGCACGATGGAGGCCCTGCAACACCTCCTCGACTACATGGACCGTCACGGACTGGAAGCCCTGCACACCAGTACCCAGATTATCATCGCTCCGGGTTACGAATACCACATTGTCAAGAAAATGGTGACCAATTTCCACCAGCCGCAAAGCACCCTGCTGTTGTTGGTTTCAGCCTTTGTGAAAGGCAACTGGCGACCGATTTATGATTATGCCTTGGCTCACGATTTCCGCTTCCTGAGCTACGGTGACTCGTCCTTACTGATACCCTGATTTTAAAAGCTTCAACCGATGAAAGATAATAGCGAAGAAATGTTTCCTCTCGTAGACGAGGAAGGCAACCTTATAGGGGCAGCCACCCGAGGAGAATGTCACAACGGCAGCAAGCTCCTGCACCCGGTGGTCCACCTGCATGTATTCAACAGCAAAGGGGAGCTCTATCTGCAGAAACGACCGGACTGGAAAGACATCCAGCCCGGCAAATGGGATACTTCCGTGGGAGGACATATCGACTTAGGAGAAAGTGTAGAGATGGCCTTGAAGCGGGAAGTCCGCGAAGAACTCGGCATTACCGACTTCACGCCCCAACTGCTGGCTCACTACGTATTCGAATCCGCCCGAGAAAAAGAGCTGGTATTTTCTCACAAGACCGTGTACGACGGTCCTATCTCTCCCAGCGAAGAACTGGCCGGCGGACGTTTCTGGTCCCTCGAAGAAATCCGCCAGAACTTAGGGAAAGGCGTGTTTACCCCTAACTTTGAACGGGAATTCACAACCGTACTCCAGCCGGAATAACGGTCAGTAAAACGAATCTGAAAACGCTGCTTGCTTTTTGGAAAGACACGCTTGTCCCGACTAAGTTTCCCTACCGTAAAACATACGTTTTCCCCGGCGGAAACGTATGTTTCTGCGAAGGAAAACGTACGTTTCCGCCAAGGGAAACCTAAAAAACGACAAGACGCTACCGCCTCATTGTCGAATCATCTCAATATTCCACCTTATCCGTTTTGGCAGCCCAGTCCTGAAAGGCCTTAATAGCTTCTTCGGGCAGCAATACCTCTGAGGGCAAGCGTCTTTCTGCCGGTTTCAGCTCCAGTTCCTCATAAATAAAGGCATCATCGAAACCAATGGCTGCCGCATCATGCTTGTTATTTCCATAATACATCCGGTCCAGATGTGCCCAATAGATGGCTCCCAGGCACATGGGACAAGGTTCGCACGAAGTATAGATTTCACATCCGCTCAAATCGAACGAACCTAACTTCTTGGCTGCTGCCCGAATGGCACTCACCTCCGCATGAGCTGTCGGGTCACAATCCGGAGTTACCCGATTGACTCCCGTGGCCACAATCTCCCCATTCCGGGCAATCACAGCCCCGAAAGGACCTCCTCCTTCTGCCACATTCTTTACAGACAGCTCTATTGCTTTTCGCATCAATTCTTCTTTTGTCATACGATTTAGTTTTAAGTCCAAGTTTCTATCTGCGGAAAATAGAGAAAAACTTAGAATAATCCAAATTTTTTTGTTACATTGCAATATTCCCCTTAATCGTCATAGCCTATGAGAACCTGTATTTTTACCTTCCTATTTGGTTTATCCTGCTTCCTACTTTCAGCCTCCCCCTCAAAGATAGAAAAACTCACAGAAACAGCTGATGCATTTTACCAAGCAGGGAAGCCTGATTCTGCCTTATGGGCTATTGGCCAAGCCATTCAGCAGGCTCTGACCAACAAGGATACCTGCAGCATAGTTTCCTGCTACACCTCACAAGGAGTATATTTGCGTTCTTCCGGAAAAATTCCAGAAGCGATAGCAGCCTATGACAAAGCCCTGCAACTTGCTGTCTGCCTGCCTGAAAATTCGGAAGAAAACCGACAGGCTCTTGTCACACTCTACAACAATCTGGCCACTATTCACTTAGATATGAAAAATCCCGAACAAGCTCTGAAATATGCACATAAAGCAGTTACCCAAGCAGACCAATGTCAGGACGCTGATTTCCGTACTCAAATATACAATGTATGTGCTTCTATTTTTATCACACAAAAGGAATACAAGACAGCAAAAACTTATCTGTCCAAAGCCATTAAGCTTTCACAACAGCTCCAGCAACCGGAAACCGAACTCAGTGCACGCACCTACTACCTGCTGACCCTGTTTCGAGAAGGAGCATCCACCCAAGAGATTCAGCCACTCGTCCAACAAACCAATCGGCTTGCTTCCAAAGTCCACTCGACAATGGCCCTCGTCAATTATTATCAGGTACTCTTTTATGTGCAACAAGCCCAAAAAGAATGGAAGCAGGCCGCACAGACCGCCAAAAAAATACTGCATCTTCCAGGTATCGAAAATTATCCGTTTCTGGAATACGACATCTACAACAATCTTCACCTTGTTTACAAGGAACTGGCCGACTACCGACAGGCTTATCACATATTAGGACTAGCCAAAGCCCTCAGCGACTCCCTGTTCGTACAAGATAAAAGCCGTCAGCTGGAGGAGCTCTCTGTAAAATATGAGACCCAGAAGAAAGAGCTGGAATACCAACAGCTACAAGAAAAACGACAGAAAGAAAAACAGAATCTACAACTGAAAATCACCGCCTTACTCATTCTGTTGGCAGTCATGGCCTTTATCTCACTCTACTTCATACAAAAACAGAGGCTACGCATCGAACGCCAGAAGAGAGAGGCGGAGACACAACGCAGTGAATTTGAGAACTTACAACGTGAAACAGAACGCAATGCCACACGTACGTACCTAAAAGAACTGGAAGAAGAACGCAACCGGCTGGCAAAAGAGCTACACGACGGTGTGTGCAACGACCTGTATGCTTTAGAGATGAATGCTGCTTCACTTGACGAACCCTGGAAGGAAGTACTACGCAATAGTCGGGAAAACATCCGACGGGTGTCCCATGAGCTGCTTCCTCCCACCTTCCAAGAAACCACGCTCAAACAAGTACTGCAAAATTATGCGGAACGTATGACTTCAGCCAATTGCCAAATCATTCTTACCACCCAGCCTGAAGAATGCGACTGGTCGGTGCTTCCCGAACACTACAGCCTGAACATCTATCGCATCATCCAAGAAGCGACCAGCAATGCAATCAAACATGCCTCTCCAACCAAGATTCATATCTCATTGCAATGGAAGCTTCCCAATTTGGAACTTACCATATCCCACAACGGATACTTCATCTCCACTTCCGGAAAAGGTATCGGGTTGCAGACCATGAAGGAACGTGCGATGGCTTTAAAAGGAACAATTTCATTAGATTCTCAGAAGATGACAATCATTATTCCACTGTTCACCTAGAAAACTACGGGTTACCGTGGGGGGAATCTCAAGAGGGTTGCGTACTTTTGTTAATAAATAAAAACAATCCATACATGAATCTGAATGTAGCCATTATCGATGATCATCCCCTTGTTCTGGAAGGATTGAAAAGCCTACTATCCCATACCATAGGGATAGAAAGCATTCATACGGCTCAAACAGGTAACCAACTGAAAGAGTTAATGGCACAACATTCTTTCCAACTTTACATCATCGATTTGGATTTGCCTGACATAGATGGGTTCATACTCATTCACCAAATAAAGCAAAAAGAGCCGGATGCCAAGATTATTGTCAGCACCATGCACGAAGAAATCTGGATTGTCAACAAATTGAAGAGTCCCGACATCGATGCCGTGGTATTCAAATCATCCGCTGGAAACTATATTAAAAAAGCCATCCAAGCCATATTGAAAGGGAAAAACTATTATTGTCCTCAGTTTCAAAAGCTATACAAAGAAAAAGAAAAAGTCAGCAATACAACTGACATGGTCGATTCTGCCCCCACCATTCGGGAACTAGATGTGCTGAAAGCCATCGCCAAAGGAATGAGCACCCACGAAATTTCCGAATGTCTCTTTATTTCAGAAAATACTGTAGAATGGCACCGCAAGAATCTGATGGTAAAGTTCGGCGCAAAAAATGCAACAGACTTAGTCATCAAGGCCCTGTCAAAAGGTTATCTCAGTATTCCTCTGCAATAAGTGTGATATACTCTTTTTATGTTTAACCTAATCTATCTGCTACCATGAAAAAAAGTGTGATGAAAACCTTCGTTTTCTATTTATTTGGCATCTTCTCTTTATGTATTTTGAATGCATGTAGTAATGAAGAAACTCCCAATCCGGAACCTCCTCCCTCAGAAGGACAAGAAGAAGTAAAAAAAATCGTAGAAGTACTGAAAGAAAGTGCGCCACAAGTAAGTCAGTTTGTAGAAATACTGGAAAAAACAAATGTGGCCAACCTTCAGGAAAATCAACTGACTATTTTTGCCGTAAAGAACTCTAATGCCGCCAGTCGTACCGAAAGACTGGATACAGCCTCTATTAAAAACCACATTATAAAAGGACGTTACACTAAAAACGAACTTACAGAAGGAAGCACTCTAACCAGCATCAGCAATGAAACACTTTATGTGACACGAGAGGAAGATAAAGTCCAAATCAACGGCATTCAGATTGAAGGAGAAGCCATTCCAGCAGGAAACAGTTATGTGTATGTCGTACCAGAAATCATTCCCATGCTTGATGGACCTATCGTTACCATACACGAAACAACCATTCTTGTGCTGTTGCCTACTGGAGAACCTCTGGAAGGCGTAACCATTGAAGCCCAAGAGGGAAATGGCAGCGTACTGGGGCCTTTCACGACCAATGCAGACGGAAAAGCAATCATCTCACATCAAAATGATACATTAACCTATATTATCCACAAAGAAGATTACTCCAATCTATCTGACGGATTCCTCATTGAAGGAGCTGACGCCAATGGCAATCTTGTCTTCGCCGACCTGAATGGAGATGGAGTAATTAACATAGATGACAAGGTAAACAGTGAACCATATAGATACTACCTGAATTACAGAAACCTTGCAGAAAACAATGTAACCGAAGTCTGCTACATGACTCCAATTGAGAATGTAAACGTAGCTGACATACAAGCCCAATGGAACGAAGAACTCGGTATTTACCTGACACAAGTCAAAAACTTGGAATACAACCTATTATACGATACATATTTCGACTATAAGACGGTGGAATATACTTCCAGCTCTTTCTGGGAACTTGCTTACCAAACCTTAGAAAGCTGTAAAAAATACTTGGATTTGGTTACCTCATTAAATACGGCAGAAGGGTGGGAAGCATCCTGGGATATGACCGTTGACTATGGGATGATTCAAAACCAACTATTAGGATATTATGGGAAAATTGTGCCCAACGACAACCAAGAAAGTCAAGACAAATTAATCTACTATCTGGCAGATTTAATACTCAACTCAACAGAGAAAAGAGACTTGGCAACCAGAGCCTTGCTTGGGAAAACTTACCTTATTTCCGGATATTACCAAGAAGCCCTTCAACAGTGCCAATATATACTGGACAGCAAGGTATTCAGTCTGGACCCAGAGGCAACAAACCAATTAAACAATCAAGAAGTCCTCTGGGGAGGATACAAAGATAATTTCGGAAATCCGGGAGGAAGCTATATTCATCCCATCCTTTTGCGTGAAGTATACCTCATGGCCGCCATCGCTTATTCTCTCACTGGGAATGAAATGCAAGCTACTGAAATCAAGAATCAACTAAAAGAAGCATTCTCACTAAGTGGCACAGACTGGGCGGAATATATTCAGCTGCTACAGGGAACAGGAGGAGCCTATCCTTATTATCGTTTACTAGATATTCCAATCGAACAAACTGGATTCCACAATCCAACCAATTACTACTTACCTATTCCTATGGAAACACTCAGCAACAATCCGGGTATGAAACAGAACCCAGGATACTAATCTCTCTCTAACAAAAAAATCCCAGCCGGAACCATCCGGTCGGGATTTTACTTTTATGTCTTAAAAGGAGAGAATTACATCATACCTCCCATGCCGCCCATTCCTGGAGCGCCCATCGGCATTTCAGCTTTTTCCTCTTTCTTTTCTACGATGACACATTCAGTAGTCAGGAACATACCGGCAATTGAAGCGGCATTTTCCAAAGCTACACGAGTTACTTTGGCAGGATCAACTACACCTGCTGCGTGCAAGTGTTCGTATACATCTGTACGGGCATTGTAACCGAAGTCACCCTTACCTTCACGTACTTTCTGAACCACTACGGCACCTTCCTTACCAGCGTTTGCTACAATCTGACGAAGCGGCTCTTCGATGGCACGTTTGATGATTTCAATACCAGTTGTTTCATCGGCATTGTCACCCTTCATACCTTCCAATGCATCGATGGCACGGATGTAAGTGACACCACCACCCGGTACGATACCTTCTTCGATAGCGGCACGAGTTGCACACAAGGCATCATCTACACGGTCTTTCTTTTCTTTCATTTCTACTTCGCTGGCAGCACCTACGTAAAGAACAGCTACACCACCCGACAACTTAGCCAGACGTTCCTGCAGTTTTTCTTTGTCGTAGTCAGAAGTAGAGTTCTTGATTTCAGCCTTGATCTGGTTGACACGTTCCTGAATCAATTCTTTCTGACCGGCACCGTTTACGATAGTGGTATTTTCTTTTGTCACAGTTACCTTGTCGCAAGTACCTAACATTTCCAAAGTAGCCTGTTCCAGTTTCAAGCCCTTTTCTTCGCTGATAACGACACCACCTGTCAATACGGCGATATCTTCCAGCATGGCTTTACGACGGTCGCCGAAGCCCGGAGCTTTCACTGCACAAATCTTCAACTGACTACGCAGACGGTTTACAACCAAAGTAGTCAAAGCTTCGCTGTCTACGTCTTCTGCGATGACCAGCAACGGACGTCCGCTCTGTACAGCCGGTTCCAAGATAGGCAAGAAATCTTTCAAGTTAGAAATCTTCTTATCGTAAATCAGGATATACGGATGTTCCATCACGCATTCCATCTTTTCCGTATCAGTTACAAAGTAAGCTGACAAGTAACCACGGTCAAACTGCATACCTTCTACTACACCGATAGTAGTATCCGTACCTTTAGCCTCTTCAATAGTGATGACACCATCTTTAGAAACCTTACGCATAGCGTCTGCAATCAATTTACCGATTACCGGATCGTTGTTGGCAGAAATAGTCGCTACCTGTTCAATCTTGTCATAGTTGTCACCTACAGTTTCAGCCTGTGACTTGATAGATTCAACCACTTTTGCAACGGCCTTGTCGATACCGCGTTTCAAATCCATCGGGTTAGCACCGGCTGTAACGTTCTTCAAACCTACGCCTACGATTGCCTGAGCCAATACGGTTGCGGTAGTAGTACCGTCTCCGGCATCGTCTCCAGTCTTTGAGGCTACTGATTTCACCAGCTGTGCACCAGTGTTCTGGAAAGGGTCGCTCAGTTCCACTTCCTTCGCTACTGTCACACCATCCTTTGTGATGTGAGGAGCACCGAATTTCTTTTCGATGATTACGTTACGTCCTTTCGGACCCAGTGTCACTTTCACGGCGTTAGCCAGTTCGTCTACACCTTTTTTCAACTGATCGCGAGCGTCAATGTTGAAGAGAATATCTTTTGCCATATTGAAATTTCCTTTCTAATCTTCTTAATTAAACAATGAATAAATGAATTATCCCAGAACAGCCAACACGTCGCTCTGACGCATCATCAAATACTTCACGCCTTCGTATTCGATTTCTGTACCAGAATATTTACCGTACAAGACTGTATCGCCTACTTTCAAGACCATTTCTTCGTCTTTTGTGCCATGGCCTACGGCTACCACTTCACCCTGCAACGGTTTTTCTTTTGCTGTGTCAGGAATAATAATACCACCGATTGTTTTTTCTTCTGCAGGAGCCGGAAGAATCAGGACTCTGTCTGCTAATGGTTTAATGTTCATAATTCTATATTTTTTTACGTTTATACTAAGTAATAGTTCCATGCGTTGCCGCATGAAAGCACCAAACTTCTTACGAAAAGTATGCCAAACACTAAAAGCTGACATTCTGACATGAAATTTCTGACAAAGTGCGTTGCCTGCCTGACATCGTTTACCATCCGACACATGCTTTTCTTCCCAGACCAACCCTTTCACAGAGGTCTATCTTCACACATCAGCGTTTTTCTGATTTATTTTTCGGCTGCGTCCGAAAACAGGTCTTTGGCAGGTGCAGCCGGTGCCGCATCCTTGTCAGCCTCTTGGCGGAGACGAGGGGAGAATTTCTTTTTCGACGTAATTCCCAGTTCCGTCAACATGTCCGCCTGGCGAATCAGGTTACCCTTTCCTTGTGAAAGCTGTCCCAAGGCATTCTTGTAGGCTGTGGAAGCTGCCTGCAGCGTATCACCGATTTTCTCGAAAGTCTCGGTAAATCCCACCAGTTTCTCATACAGCACCGTACCTCGCTTGATGATGTCCTGAATGTTTTTCACCTGATACTCCCGTTTCCACAAATCCAGCGCCAGCCTCAGCGCCGCAATCAGGTTCGTAGGACTCATCAGCACCACTTTCTTCTGATAAGCATAGTTCCACAAATCCGGATCGGCCTGCAATGCCAGCAGGTACGCCGGTTCGTTGGGCACGAACATCATCACGAAGTCCAGTGTAGACACATTGTAACTGGAATAATCCTTCCGGCTCAATTCATCAATGTGCGCCTTGACCGAAGCTAGATGCGCTTTCAGGTACTGTTCCCGCTGTCCGGCATCCTCACACCCCACATAGTTGGCATAAGCCGTAAGCGATACCTTCGAGTCGATAATCACTTGCCGGTTGTCCGGATACACCACCAGCACATCAGGCTGCATCCGCTGTCCCAGCTCATTCTTGAGCGGTTCCCCATGCTCATCTTTCAAGAATTCCTGACGGAAATATTCTTCCCCTTCCCGCAAACCGGAATTCTCCAAAATGGTTTCCAGAATCATTTCGCCCCAGTTTCCCTGTACCTTGGAATCTCCTTTCAAAGCCCGGGTCAGGTTGTTGGCATCGTCACTGATCTGCTTGTTCAACTGCATCAGTTCCTTGATACGGTCTTCCAATGAGAAGCGCTGCTTGGATTCCTTGTCGTACACTTCTTCCACCTGATGCTTGAACTCTTTCAAGTTTTCTCCGAAAGGTTTCAACAGATTACCCAATGTTTCCGAACTGAGCCGGTTGAACGCCTCCGTTTTCTGCTGGAAAATCCGGTTAGCCATGTTCTCAAATTCCATGTTCAACTGCTTCCGCAACTGCTCCACTTCTTCCTTCTGATGTGCCAGTCGCTCTTCCAAGCTCCGGCGTTCCGCCTGTGAAGCAGCCAATGCCCGACCGGTTTCACTCCATTTTCCGGAAAGTTCATCCAACTGACCGCGCAGTCTCTCCGTTTCTTTCTTATATTGGTCGGTCAAAGCCGCTGTACGTTCCTTCTCTGCTTGAAGCAAATCCTGGGCGTGAGCCTCACTCCATTGCAACTGCGACCGTAAAGCCACCAATTTTCGGGCCGCAAACAAATACCCCAGCAAACCTCCCACGATTACTCCCATCACTAAATATACGATTTCCATATCTTCTGCAATTATTATCAAAGTATACCGATAAAAAACACAGGTTCCACGAAACCGAAGCCCGAAGCCTTTGCCTCTTCCGTCTTCTTCCGTGAAACCTGTGTCCTTATTCTATAAATGCATCACACTTATCCGTGAATGGCAGCTACCAGTTCATCCGGAGTGACCAGCGACTGCTCACCGCTTGTCATATTCTTCAGTGTTACTTTTCCTTCTTTCATTTCGTTTTCACCTACAATGGCTACAAACGGTACCATCTTCGCATTGGCATAGCTCATCTGCTTTTTCATCTTGGCAGTATCCGGATAGATTTCCGCACGGATACCTGCCGCACGCACCTTGGCCAAAATCGGAAGTACAGCAGCTGCTTCTGCTTCTCCAAAGTTGACGAACAACAACTGGGTACCATTTACCGCTTCCTTCGGATACAAATCCAACTGGTTCAGTACGTCGTAAATACGGTCGGCACCGAAAGAGATACCTACCCCTGACATACCGTCCATGCCGAACACACCTGTCAGGTTGTCATAACGGCCACCTCCACTGATACTACCAATCTGTACATCCAAGGCCTTCACTTCAAAGATGGCTCCTGTATAATAGTTCAATCCGCGGGCCAACGTCAAATCCAGTTCCACTTCCGACTTGATGCCCAATCCGGCAATCGTTTTCAAGATAAATTCGCTTTCCTCCACACCTTTCATCCCGGTTTCACTGGCGGCCAACACATTCTTCAATGTAGCCAGTTTCTCTTCGTTCGAACCGCTCAACAGGATAATCGGCTGCAACTTGTCAATCGCTTCCTGCGGAATACCCTTTGAAGCCAATTCCGCATTCACATTGTCCAAACCGATTTTGTCCAACTTGTCGATGGCTACCGTAATGTCGACAATTTTATCTGCTTCTCCAATGATTTCTGCAATACCGGTCAGAATCTTGCGGTTGTTAATTTTGATGGAAACCCGGATACCGAATTTCTGGAACACCGTATCAATCATCTGTACCAGTTCCACCTCGTTCAGCAGAGAATTGCTGCCCACCACGTCGGCATCACACTGGTAGAACTCACGGTAACGTCCCTTCTGCGGACGGTCGGCACGCCATACCGGCTGAATCTGGAAACGCTTGAACGGGAAAGTAATCTCATCACGGTGCATCACCACGTAACGGGCGAAAGGAACCGTCAGGTCATAGCGCAAGCCCTTCTCACAGAACTTGCTGGCCAACTTGGCCGCGTTCCGGCTCAACAGTTCTTCATCCGTCAGCCCAGAGAAATAATCCCCCGAATTCTGGATTTTGAAAAGCAGTTTGTCGCCTTCCTCCCCGTACTTACCCATCAAGGTAGACAGGTTTTCCATGGAAGGAGTCTCTATCTGCTGAAAGCCATAAAGATAGAACACTTCGCGAATCGTGTTGAATATATAGTTACGTTTCGCCATTTCCACCGGCGAAAAGTCTCTTGTTCCTTTCGGTATACTTGGTTTTGTTGCCATAATGAATCAATCTTTAAATTAACGCGGCAAAATTACGAATAAAATTTCTACCTTCCGCACACAAAACGAAAGGATTTCACGCTTACTCACGACGATTCATATAAATTGTCACGTAGTAAATCAACGTAGCCAAGGAACCCAGTGCCGCTACTACATAGGTATAAGCAGCCGACTTCAAGGCATCCGTGGCCTGCTGATGGTTAAAGGCATTGGTGATGCCTGCCCGGCTCAACCAAGCCAACGCCCGACGGCTGGCATCAATCTCTACCGGAAGTGTGATAATACTGAACAAAGTGGTCATGGCAAACAGACAGATACCAATCAACAACAACTGCGGAAAAGAGTTTACCATGAGGATGCCCGCCAGCAATACCCACGATACGATGGAAGAAGAAAACTGTACCACTGGCACCAAGGCCGAACGCATCCGCAAAGGCGCATATCCCCGCGCATGCTGTACGGCATGTCCACACTCATGGGCAGCTACTGCCGCCGCAGCCACACTCGCACTACCATAAACCCCTTCACTCAGGTTCACCGTCTTGTTCATCGGGTTATAATGGTCGGTCAACATCCCCGACGTACTGGTCACGGTCACGTCGTAGATACCGTTATCACGCAACATTTTTTCGGCGACTTCCCTTCCCGTCATCCCATTGGTCAGCGGAATCTGTGAATATTTCTCAAACTTACTCTTCAGACTGGCCTGCACCATGTAACTGAGAATCGCAATACCTATAAATACAATCCAAATAAACATAATTTCTTCATTTAATCGTTATACATTCTATCTTACAAAAACCTTGCCAAAAGAAAGGCTGTCAGTCGCTTCCGCTCAAAGATAAAGATTTTATTTTTCTATTCAGGCAACTTTGCGTAATTTTGCCCCATATTGAAAGAAAGACCATGATAGTTTGCATCGCCGAAAAGCCCAGCGTGGCACGCGACATTGCCGATGTGCTGGGAGCCAAGAACCGAAAAGAAGGATACATTGAAGGAAACGGATACCAGGTGACCTGGACATTCGGTCATTTGTGTACCCTGAAAGAACCGCATGAATATACTCCTTCATGGAAAACGTGGAGTCTGAGTACCCTGCCCATGATTCCACCTCGCTTCGGCATCAAGCTGATCAACGACAGCGGGATTGAGAAGCAGTTCCACATCATCGAAAAGCTGATGCAGGAAGCCGAAATGATTATCAACTGCGGGGATGCCGGCCAGGAGGGAGAACTCATCCAGCGGTGGGTGATGCAGAAAGCTGGAGCCAAATGTCCGGTCAAACGACTCTGGATTTCTTCGCTGACGGAAGAGGCCATCCGTGACGGCTTTGCACACTTGAAAGACCAATCGGAGTTCCAGCCGCTCTACGAAGCCGGACTGAGCCGGGCCATCGGCGACTGGACCTTGGGCATGAATGCCACCCGACTCTATACTCTGAAATATGGACAGAACAAACAGGTACTTTCTATCGGGCGGGTACAGACACCTACCCTGGCCCTGATTGTAAAACGACAGCAGGAAATCGAACATTTCGTACCCAAACAGTACTGGGAACTGAAGACGGTCTACCGGGATACGGTCTTCTCGGCCATCGTACGCAAAAGTGACGAGGAATTGGCAGAAGAAGCCGAGAAGGAAAAAGAGAATCCTTCGCCCAAGAAAAAGACACAGACCGATGCCAACCGGGGTATTCCGCAGATTACCGATGAACAGACAGGAAAGGAGTTACTTGAACGCATCCGGAACGTTAATTTCACCGTGACCGAAGTCAGCTCCAAGAAAGGAACGGAAGCTCCTCCCCGCCTGTTCGACCTGACTTCCCTGCAGGTGGAATGTAACAAGAAATTCAGCTACTCGGCCGACATGACCTTGCAGCTCATCCAGTCGTTGTATGAAAAGAAAGTAGCCACCTATCCGCGTGTAGATACCACTTTCCTAAGCGATGACATCTATCCCAAGTGTCCGAAAATCTTAGAGGGACTGAAAGATTATACCAACTACACAGCCGCACTGGCCGGGAAACCGCTCATCAAGTCGAAAAAGGTATTTGACAACAGTAAGGTGACCGACCACCATGCCATCATCCCTACGGGCGTACAGCCGCAAGGCCTCAGCGACATGGAGAAACGGGTGTTCGACCTGATAGCCCGCCGCTTCATCGCGGTGTTCTACCCCGACTGCAAATTCTCGACGACCACCGTCATCGGCGAAGCTGACCAGATAGAATTCAAGGTAACCGGAAAGCAGATTCTGGAACCTGGCTGGCGGGTCATCTTTGCCAAGGACGTGTCGGAAGAAAACAAGGAAAACGAAGAAGAAAGCGTGTTGCCTGCCTTCACCAAGGGAGAAAGCGGTCCGCACAGTCCGATGCTCAATGAGAAATGGACACAGCCGCCCCGTCCTTATACCGAAGCCACCCTGCTGCGTGCCATGGAAACCGCCGGAAAGTTGGTGGATAACGACGAACTGCGGGATGCTTTGAAAGAAAACGGCATCGGCCGCCCCTCTACCCGTGCCGCCATCATTGAGACTTTGTTCAAGCGACATTACATCCGGAAGGAACGCAAAAATTTGATTGCCACTCCTACGGGCGTGGAACTGATTCAGCTGATTCACGAGGAACTGTTGAAATCGGCCGAACTGACCGGTATCTGGGAAAAGAAACTGCGGGAAATCGAGCGGAAGAGCTACGATGCAGGTACCTTCTTGGCCGAACTGAAACAGATGGTCACCGACATTGTATACAGTGTGTTGCGCGACAACAGCAACCGCCGTGTCACCGTCACTACCGACGACAGTCCGAAAATCCCGTTAAAGAAAGCTGCTGCCCCCAAGAGCAACGACGGTGAGCCCAAGAAGAAAGCTGCTCCCCGCAAGCCAAGGGCCAGCAAGAAAGCTGCTGCGCCGGATACTCCTAAAGAGGACACCCTTCCTGCCGACGACAGTATTTTGGGCAAAGCCTGCCCCGTATGCGGCACAGGTATCATCATTAAGGGAAAGACGGCCTACGGCTGCTCGCAATGGAAAAACGGATGCAAGTTCCGCAAACCCTTCAAAGTGTGATTACAAACTTCCTGCCCAGCCACTTCCTTACAGGCTCATCATAGAGTTTCAGGCACAGATAAGCCAAAACGATGCTTCCGAAATAAACCAGTGCCGCCATCGGCCAAGTTTCTCCCAACGTGTACAGTTCGTTTTCAATCAACCACGCATAGAACAGGTACATCAAAGGATAGTGGATGGCATACAACGGATAGGATATATCGCCTAAAAACTTGCAGATACGGGTCGACCGCTTGTCGGTGGTCTGTCCGGAAGCCCCCAAACAAACCAGTAAAGGGAATATGACGACAATGCAGACCATCTCGAACACCCCGTTCAGACACACGGGCGAATGGCCCCCAATATAAGGCACACAGAAAAGGACCAACAGAATGACGCTGCAAATCCAGAATGCTCCCCGAACCTTGAACGGACGGAAATTCCGCGATATCAACATTCCCAGCGTGAACGGAAAGAGCATTCGCAACATCCCTCCCCAGAAGTTCAGTCCGTCGAGCGTCCAACCCACGCCAATCATGCCGTAGCCCACCACGTCGGACAAGGCAAACCAGGAGAGTCCTAATCCAAGCAGTACCACCAAGACGGTCAGGGCCTTGTTGCTCAGCCGATGGATGAAAAGGGCATAAAGAAGGTTCCCGATGTATTCAAAAAACAGCGACCAGCTGGGACCGTTCAACGAAAACATCTCCCCGTTTCCACGTACGTCATAACCCGCTCCCGGATAGGCCGGTATGAAAAACATCGCCAGCAAGAGAGCCCACATCACCGCAGAAGTAGCCACCTGCGTGCCGTCCCACTTCACTCCTCCCTGGATAAAGAAGGTGAGGCAACCGATGACCGCTCCCATGACAATCATCGGATGGAGGCGGATCAGTCTTCGCTTGAAGAAGCCCTTCAAGGTCAGATTCTTCTTCCAGCGGTCGTCGTAAGCATAGCCGATGACAAAGCCCGAAAGTATAAAGAAAAAGTCGACTGCCAAGTAGCCGTGGTTGATAACCGTGATGAGGGTGCCCCCTCCGGCAAAGGAAAATCCTTCAAAAATGTGATAAAACACCACCAGCAGTGCGGCCACTCCTCTCAGTCCGTCGAGTAGTTCATAATGGGGTTTCGTATCGGCAAAGGCCGAGGAAGAAATTGGATGATTCATATTGGAATAAATTGAATGTGACCCTGCAAAGATAGGGAATCACCCCCAATTAAAATTTGTCCTACATCAAATTATGGCTTTTTGCTTCGCAGCCTGCTGAGCGTGGAAAGGGTAATCCCCAGATAAGAGGCTATGTATTTCAAGTTCACCTTCCTGCATATTTCGGGAAACTGTTTTTGGAATTCCTCATAACGTTCCTTAGCCGGAAGCGACAGCCGCTCTTTATGACTTCGGTGGAGCCTTCTGTATTCATTCTGATGGATGATTCTCCCCCAGTTGCATAGTTCCAGATTCGTTTCGAACAGATGTTGAAGGTCGGTTATACTGATTCTGTAGGCTTGCACTTCTTCCAAGGTTTCTACATATTCTTCACTTTTCCGGTTGTAATAAAGTTCATCCATACTGAACACAATGCCACCTTCTGTGCCAAACGAGGTGGTATATTCCTCCCCATCCACCACCCAATAGGCTCTTATGGTGCCCTTTTCTATGAAATAGGCATATTTGCAATAAATTCCTTCTTTAATCAACTGGTACTTTTTAGGAAAAGTACAAGGTGTCAAATAAGACTCCAGCTCCTTGATAGTAGAGTCGGATACAGGACATTGCTTTCTGATACTCTCAATAATATTTTTCATCAATCAATCTTATCCCCACATACGAATACAATACAAAAAAATCCCTATCAGATTCCCGGAGGTTAAAATTACGGAGATTTATGGTATGAAGGGTAATTTCTGCCCAAAAATTGTGCAGCAACCGTCGTTAATCTCAAACACCCGCAAGAATAATTGTAAATACTCCTGTATATTCTCTGTTTCACACTGCGGGATTTGTATTTCACAGTGTGAAATATGTATCCCACACTGTAGTTTTTGTATTCCACACTGTGGTACAGAGAATTTTCTTATACATTTTATCCTTTATTCACTTGTGTTCCAAGGAATTTACCCGTTTATTCCACCACATTTATTTTTTCAAGGGAATCGGAGCCTTGCGAAGTATCTTCGGGAACTGCCAGAAGAAGAGCAACGTGCAGCAGATGGCGGCTGTAGCGTCCGAAACGGCCTCAGCCAGAAACACGCCTTCCACACCGAAGAACCGGGGCAACACCAAGGCAAGAGGTACCAGCAAAATGACCTTACGGAGCAAGGCGATAAAAATGGAAATCCGGGCCTGACCGAGGGCGACAAACATGTTCTGACAGGCACGTTGCAGACCGAAGATGGTCATTCCGGCGAGGAAAATCGGCAACACATGTTCCACGGTGGCAATCAGTTCCCGGTCGCTCGTAAAGGCGGAAGCCACTACGGACGGGAAACAAATCATCAGCAGCATCAGGACGAAATTGAAGGAGAACATCACTGTCAGCACAATCCGGAAACAGTCTTTCACCCGTTGCCGGTCGCCATGTCCATAGTTATAACTGGCCACCGGCACAAAACCTTGGGCAAAACCGGTGAGCGGTACACTGACCAGTTGCATGGCACTTTGCAGGATGGCCAAAGCCCCCACATAGATATCGCCAAATTTCTCCAGACTGCCGTTCAGTACAAAGCCTACTAGACTTTCCGTACTGGCCATGATAAAAGGAGACACGCCCAAAGCCAGCATACCGCCCACAATACGGCGGTCGAATTTCAAATAGCGCTTTTCCAAACGTAAGGAAGCCCGGTCGGAACACAGGAAACCTAGCACCCAGCAGGCACTGCAGGCCTGTGAGAGAATGGTGGCCAGTGCCGCTCCCTTCACGCCCATATCGAACCAAAAGATAAAAATCGGGTCGAGCACGATGTTCAGCAAGGCGCCAATCAGCACGGAATACATGGCGATGCTGGGGCGTCCCTGTGAATTGATGAAGGTATTGAGTCCGGTGGAGACTTCCACAAACAGCGTACCCAGCAAATACACCGAAAGATAATCTTCCGCGTAAGGCAATGTGACAGCAGAAGCCCCTGCAAACTTCAGGATGGGTTCCATACACAGATAAGACACCAGCGAAGTGAGGACGGTAAACAGAATCAGCAACATGAAACCGTTGCCTAAAATCTTTCCCGCACGCACCCGGTCGCCCTGTCCCAACGCCATGGCAGCCAGCGGGGCTCCTCCGGCCCCCACAATGGCCGAGAAAGAGGAAATCAGGATGACAAGAGAGGTGGTCACTCCCACTCCCGCCAGCGCATTCGTTCCGATTTCAGGGATGTGTCCAATGTAAATACGGTCTACTATATTATATAGGAGATTGACAAACTGTGCGGCCACTGCCGGCAACGCCATTTTGAAAATAAGGGGAAGCATCCGTTCCGTCCCCAGGCGTTCTTCGTATTGATTGTTGATTCTTACTGTCATAAATCTTCCAAAAACGGAAGCAAAGTTACAAGTTTTTCGGGAGAGAAGGAGAAGAATGTAACCGAAAAGCAATCCTTCCACCCTCGGATTTGATTTACATCAACAAATCGGGCCTTTACTTAAAAAATATGCTATAAAACATATTTCATAAGAAAGAAAGCCGTATCTTTGTGGTGTAAAAAGATAAGGGCAATAAGAAAGAAGCCCAGAAAAAAGTTTTCATAGGTAATTATAAATTAGGTAACAAGTACAACAAGGCCGGCTGGGAAGTCCGCCAGAAGATTTAATTAAACTAACTAAAAAAGAAAGGGTAACAATTATGAAAAAGGTAAAAAACATTTTCCACAAAATTGCCAATGCAGATCCAATGATCTGGGGGTATGTAATGCTGAATGACGAAAGACGCAAATAAACAAGCGACGCTGACAAGTTCAGCATTTAAAGAATGAATCTGATAAATGCCGAAAGGCTTCTCGTAAATATTCTGACGAAAAAGCGGTTGGGTTTCCAACCGCTTTTTTTATTGCCCTTTTGTCTGTATCTTTGCTTTTAAAAACAACGTCACATGACTCCGACCCTGATAGATACCGACAACCCCGAATTTCAGAATGCCCTGAAACTTATCCAATACACCCGCCAGTCAGTCTTCCTGACCGGAAAAGCGGGTACGGGTAAGTCTACTTTCCTGAAATACGTCTGCCAGCATACCAAAAAGAAATATGTGGTACTGGCTCCTACGGGTATTGCGGCGATCAATGCGGGCGGAAGCACCCTGCACAGCTTCTTCAAACTTCCGTTTCATCCGCTTTTGCCGGACGACCCAAAGTTTCAGGGACGAAAGCTGAAAGATTTCCTGAAATATTCTGCCGACCACCGGAAACTGATTCAAAACATCGAACTCATCATCATCGACGAGATTTCCATGGTACGGGCCGACATCATCGACTTCATCGACAAGGTGCTGCGTACCTACTCGCACAACCTGCGTGAGCCGTTTGGAGGAAAACAGCTGCTGCTCGTGGGTGACGTGTTCCAGCTGGAGCCGGTAGTGAAAAGTGACGAACGGGAGATTCTGAACCGTTTCTATCCGAACCCGTATTTCTTCTCGGCCAAAGTGTTTCAGGAAATGGAACTGGTGTCCATCGAACTGACCAAGGTGTACCGGCAGACCGACAAGGTATTTGTGAGTGTGCTCGACCATATCCGGACCAATACTGCCGGAGCGGCCGACCTGCAACTGCTGAACACCCGTTACCTCCCGACACCTCCCTGTCCGGAAGAGAACGACCTCTACATCACCCTGGCCACGCGACGGGATAACGTAGACTACATCAACGAAAAGAAACTGGAGGAACTGCCGGGTGAACCGGTTACACTTCAGGGAGAAATACACGGGGAATTTCCTGAAAGCAGCCTCCCCACCCTCATGGAACTGGTCATCAAACCGGGCGCACAGGTGATTTTCATCAAGAACGACCAGGAAAAACGCTGGGTGAACGGTACCATCGGCACTGTCTCGGGACTCTCAGCCGACGGCACCATCTACGTGGTGACGGAAGACGGCAGTGAGTTCGACGTACACAAGGAAAGCTGGAGCAACATCCGCTACCGTTACAATGAAACAGAGAAAAAGATAGAGGAAGAAGAACTGGGCACTTTCACGCAGTATCCCATCCGGTTGGCGTGGGCCATCACCGTACACAAGAGCCAAGGTCTCACCTTTAACCGGGTCATCATCGACTTTACAGGAGGAGTCTTTGCAGGAGGACAGGCCTACGTAGCCCTGAGCCGCTGCACCTCACTCGAAGGTATCCAGCTGAAGCGACGCATCTCACTTGCCGATGTGTTTGTCCGTCCGGAGATTGTCAGCTTTGCCCAGCGTTTCAACGACAACCGGACCTTTGAACGGGCCATGAAACAGGCACAGGCTGATATCCAGTACGTGGCGGCCGTGAAAGCCTTCGACAAAGGACAATTTGAAGAATTTCTGGAAGCCTTCTTCAAGGCTATCCACAGCCGGTACGACATTGAAAAACCGCTGATACAACGGTTCATCCGCCGGAAACTGGGTCTTATCAACCGTCTCAAAGAGGAAAACCGGCTGCTCAAGGAGCAAATGCAGCAACAACGGCAGAACTTGCAGAAATATGCCCGCGAATACTACCTGATGGGCAACGAATGCATCACCAAGGCACACGACCCGCGGGCGGCACAGGCCAACTACGACAAGGCACTGGAACTGTATCCGGAATATGTGGATGCCTGGGTACGCAAGGGAGTGACCTTCTTTGAGGAAAACCGGATGGAAGAAGCGGAAGAATGTCTGAACCAGGCCGTACAACTCCGCCCTCAGGAGTTCAAGGCGGTGTACAACCGAGGCAAGCTCCGACTGCTGACCGGAAAAACGGAAGAAGCTTTGACTGACTTGGATAAGGCGACCAGCCTGAAACCCGAGCATGCGGGAGCACATGAATATTTTGCGGAGGCACTCGAGAAAAGCGGAAAGGAAATAGAGGCGGCCATCCATTATCGAATTGCGCAAGAACTACGGAAGAAAAAGAAATAATTTTCTTATTTTTGCGATTCACGAGGTCTCATCATTCGTGAATAAACATCATGATACTGAAATTATATCCCAAAAACAACCGACCAGAAGACTTGCAACGCGTAGTCGACCTGCTGAACGACGGCGGTATTCTTATCTACCCTACCGATACAGTGTATGCCATGGGGTGTCACGCCCTGAAAGAACGGCCTATCGAACGTATCTGCAAGCTGAAAAATATCGACCCGCGCAAGCACAACTTGTCCATTATCTGCTACGACCTGAGCAACATCAGCGAATATGCACAGGTGAGCAATGCCACCTTCAAGCTGATGAAGCGCAACCTGCCCGGTCCGTTCACCTTCATTCTGAATGCCAACAGTAGGCTGCCCAAGATTTTTCGCAACCGGAAGGAAGTGGGTATCCGTGTGCCCGACCATCCTATTATCCGGGAAATCTGTCGTCTGCTCGATGCCCCGATTCTGACCACTACCCTCCCGCTGGAGAAGGGAGAAGACATTGAATACATCACCGAACCTGAACTGATTGACGAAAAGTTTGGCAGTGTGACCGACCTGATCATCGACGGAGGGACAGGAGGCATTGAACCTTCTACCGTGATAAATTGTTGTGAAGATGTACCTGAAATTGTCAGAGAGGGAAAAGGTATATTGAAGGAATAAATAACTGTATTATTAATTAATCATTAAATCATGTTACTTACATTATTACAAGCAACTGCACAGGCAGGCAAGGCAGCTTCCAAAATCAATGTGGAACAGATTCTGGACAGACTGCTCAACTGGGGGATTGAAGTAGGAAAAGACATTTTAGCGGCCATCATCATCTACATCGTAGGCCGCTTCATCATCAAGCAAATCGGACGGCTGGTCAGCAAAATTCTGGAAAAGAGAAAACTGGAAATCAGTGTGCAGACCTTTCTGAAAAGCTTGCTCAACATCTTACTGAATTTGATTCTGGCATTCGCCATCGTAAGCAAACTGGGAGTAGAAACCACGAGCTTCGCCGCCATCCTGGCCTCTGCCGGTGTGGCAATCGGTATGGCCCTGTCAGGAAATCTGTCCAACTTTGCCGGAGGGTTAATCATCCTGGTGTTCAAACCATTCAAAGTGGGTGATTACATTGATGGACCTAACTCAGCCAGCGGAACGGTCAAAGAAATCCAGATTTTCCACACCATCCTGGCTACTACCGACAACCGCATTATCTTCGTACCTAACGGAGCGTTGAGCAGCAACGCCATCACCAACTACAGCAAACAGGAAATGCGCCGTGCGGAATGGGTGTTCGGTGTGGAATATGGGGAGGACTTTGAAAAGGTGAAAGCCGTACTGGAACGCATCATTGCGGCAGACACCCGTATTCTGACCACTCCTGCTCCTTTCATCGGACTGGGCGCCTTGTCGGCCAGCAGCGTGGATATCAAAGTACGTGTCTGGACCAAGACCGAAAACTACTGGGACGTATATTTCGACATGAACAAAATCGTGTATGACACCTTCAACAAGGAAGGCATCGGATTCCCGTTCCCGCAGCTAACGGTACACCAAGCAAAAGACTGAGCTTCATCCAGCAGATACATCACATAAAAAAATCTTCCACCGAAGGCATTACCTCAGTGGAAGATTTTTTATATCCTATTTCTAAAAGGAAATTTGTTTTTCTTATTTGCGGTCAGCTTTCAGACGGTCGGCCATGGCTTTAGCCAGTTCTTTAGCCTGTGCATAATTGTCCGCCTTCATGCTCTGCTTCATTTCAATTGGGTTACCTACCACTTCGAATTTCAGTTTCTCAGTGAATTCACCCAGTTTTTTCACCGCTGCACTGGCCCAAGTGAATGAGCCGAAGTAACCGAACAGACGGTTCTTCATTTCACGGGCAGCTACCTTGTTGAGCAAGGACTCCATTTCAGGATACAACTGCATGTTGTAAGTGGTACAGCCTGCAATCAGCCCTTTGTATTTAAAGATATCAGCCAGGATATAAGAATGAGGCGTATGAGATACATTGTGCAGCACAATGTTCTTGATGCCCTGTGCACTCAGCTCTTCGGCAATGGTTTCTGCCAGTTCTTCTGTATTGCCATACATCGTACCATAGGCAATCACCACGCCTTCTTCACCTTCATAGCGGCTCATCTTGTCGTACATGTCCACTACCTTCGGAATGTATTCTTCCCATACCGGTCCGTGAGTCGGACAAATCATCTTAATAGGCAGGCCCCCGCATTTCTGCAAAGCTTTCTGTACCGGATTACCAAATTTACCAACGATGTTGGCATAGTAACGGCGCATTTCGTTCCAATAAATATCGGTATTGATGTTGCGGTCGATGCAACCTCCGTTCAAGGCTCCGAAGCATCCGAAAGCATCCCCAGAGAAAAGGATTCCATCCGTTTCATCGAATGTCACCATGGTTTCCGGCCAGTGAACCATCGGCACCAGATAGAAACGCAGGTTGTGATGTCCGAGTTTCAGGAAGTCGCCATCTCCCACTACGTAACGTTCACCTGTCACGCCATAGTATCCTTCCACCATGTCGAAAGTCTTCTTGTTTCCTACCAGCACAATTTCAGGATAATATTTCTTAATCAATGCGATAGAGCCTGAGTGGTCTGGTTCCATGTGGTTGATAATCAAATAATCAATCTTACGGTCGCCGATAACGCTGCGGATTTTCTTGATATACACTTCGAAAAAAGCGACATCTACCGTATCCACCAGTGCCACCATATCGTCATCTGCAATCAGATAAGAGTTATAAGATACGCCATAAGGAAGTGGCCACAAATTCTCAAACAATGCTTTTGTGCGGTCGTTTACACCGACATAATGCACTTTACCTTTAATTTCCATTGATATCCTATTAATTAAAAATACTATATTGTTTATTCTTTTTCCTTATTATAAAACTTACCCTGCCAGGTATCTCTTTCCTGTAGGCGACGCTTCATGCGGACCGCAAACTCATAGTTCTTGATTCCCCAGTCGGGAGCTATCAACAACTCTTTGGGCGATTGTGACACGAAACGTTCCAGCACCAGGTCGGGACGTACACGTTCCAAATAATCAATCACCAGGTCAATATACTCATCCACTTCGTACAAATGGAAGTCCTCGGGATGCTGTTCGTACTCACGAGCCATACGCGTACCCCGCACCAATTGCAACTGATGCATTTTCAACGTGGTCAGAGGCAAGTCCGACACTTGAGCAGCCTGCCGGATGATAGCCTCATGGCCTTCTCCCGGTAATCCTAAAATGACGTGTCCTCCCACACGTATTCCTTTTTCCGCCGTACGTTTCACGGCATCTGCCGTACACTCAAACGTATGCCCACGGTTAATCCGTTGCAAGGTCTGGTTGTCCGTACTCTCAATACCGTATTCCACCAACAGGAAAGTCCGGCGGTTCAATTCTTCCAAATAATCCAACAGTTCCTCGGGCATGCAGTCGGGACGCGTACCAATCACCAGTCCTACAACTCCTTCCACCCGAAGGGCATCCTCGTACATCTGACGCAATTTCTCCAGCTCCGCATACGTATTGGTGTAGGCCTGGAAGTAAGCCAGGTATCTCATGTCCGGATACTTCCGCGCGAAAAAAGCCTTGCCCTCTTCCAACTGCTGCGTCACAGACTTATCCGTCCGACAATAGGCCGGATTAAAGGTCTGGTTATTGCAGTAGGTACATCCTCCATACCCCTTCGACCCATCCCGGTTCGGACAGGTGAACCCCACATTCAGGGAAATCTTCTGCACCTTGAAAGGGAAATGAAGCGCCAGAAACTTGGCAAAATCATTGTATCGTGTACGTTCTTCCATGATTTTACAAATTCGGCGACAAAGATAATGTTTTTCAGCCACTTTTCCCACATTTCACAAAAACAAGAAATGTAAAAACCTCCCCACTACAGATAAAACATAAAAAAGGCTGTCACAGCATTACCTGCAACAGCCTTTCAGACTACATTATTTCAATTATAAAAGAATTATTCTGCCTCGTTCAAAGTAGCAATACTTACACGGTTCCAATCCGGTTCAGAGAACATATCACCTACGCCCTGGCCTTCAGCCTTGATACGTGAAGCACTGATTTTATACTTGCTGATCAGCATGTTCTTCACTGCATCTGCACGCTGCTGAGCCACACGTGCATTGACTTCTGCGCTACCTTCCGGAGAAGCATATCCCTTGATAGACACGGTGCTCTTCGGATTGTTCTTCATATAAGTGGCAATACGCTCTACGTTAGGCACCTGATCTGCACTGATCGCAGTCTTTCCCTGACGGAAAGTAACCACAGATTCCAATGACTTAGAGTGCGTGTTCTGTACGATAGTCTGCACTTCTTTCGGCGCATTCTTCAAATCGGTCAGTTCTTTTGCCAAACGTGCGTTTTCTGCTTCTTTTGCGCTCAGAGCTTCCTCCTTACGGGCATTTTCCGCACGCAATGCATTGATAGATTCATTCAAAGAATTTACCTCAGCCTGATTGTAAGGCTTCTGAATAGTCATGTAGTGCTTACCGTTGCTGCTGGCAAAACGATAAGTTACTCCTGCCAAGATTTCAATCTTCGACTTGTTTACATTCAATACCTGGGCACGGTCTCCATCCATTCTATATACAATGGCCGGACGAATGTTTACTGCCCACGCTTTTTCCTCACCCAAATTGAAGTTGAAGCTGGCTCCGAAACGGCTCACCATATAAGAAAGGTCAGATCCATAACCAGAGTTCATGAAATCATGTCCCCAGCCAAATCCGGCAATACCTTCCACTTCAAACAATCTCGGCTGACCGTTGTATCCGCAGAAAAGATTATTCAAGTTAATCTTACCCAACAGTCCCAAATTCAAATCATCGAAAGCGGTCTTGCTCATGGAAGTATTGATACCGGTCAATCCTTCAAAAGAAACTCCCAAAACTGGAGTAATCTGCTTACCTAATTCAATACCCGTTTCGGCACGCATATTACGCCAAAAAGCAGAGTGAGCAGTCGGAGTAGTTACTCCACCTTTCACACCCACGTACCAATTATCAAGGAAACGAGTTCCTTCATACGCTTTCTGTGCATTTGCAGAAAGAGACATCACAGCCAAAGCTGCAGCTACTAAAATTGTTGACTTTTTCATTTTTTCCATTCAAACTTTAATTAATCACATTTTTCAATCTCGATGACTGTATAACTCTATTTCTAGAAGAATTGTTTGTGGAGAAAGAGACAATTAACATTCATTAATGAGTAAAAACAGCATAAACATTCACCCAACAGACTGATAACAGGCGAATAACAGAAAAATGACAAGATAAAAAAACAATAACAAAAAAGGTGTCCTGATTACTCAGAACACCTTTTTGTTGGGCTACTCGGATTCGAACCAAGAAAAACAGGACCAGAATCTGTTGTGTTACCATTACACCATAGCCCAATAACGCGTTGCTTCCTCCGCGGAAACGCAGCAAAAAGAAGTTGGGCTACTCGGATTCGAACCAAGAAAAACAGGACCAGAATCTGTTGTGTTACCATTACACCATAGCCCAATATCTAAAGAACGATTGTCGTTTTTTGTTTGACGCTGCAAAGGTACAACTTTTTTGGAACATGCAAAGCATTTGGCTCTTTTTTTCTTCTCAAAAACATATTTTTCCTCTTTTTACAGCTTCTTTCAAGCAAAAATTTTCTGATATACGGAAAACCAAGTATATTTGCCCTACACTAAAAAAACTTTATTTATAAATATAGGAATACGCAAAAGAATGAACGAAACAACAAACTTAATAGAAAAAATCATTGAAGGGATTCAAGAAAAAAAAGGAAAACAGATTGTCATTGTCAATTTAACTGAAATAGAAGATACCATCTGTAAATATTTTATCATTTGCCAAGGAAATTCACCGAGCCAGGTTTTATCCATCGTAGATTCTATCAAAGAACACGTGAGAAAAGAAACCGGAATCAAAGCATATGGCATAGACGGACAGCGAAATGCCCAATGGGTAGCAATGGATTACAGTGATGTCATTGTACATGTATTCCTACCGGAAGTACGGAATTTTTATAATTTGGAACACTTGTGGGCAGATGCCAAATTAACTCGTGTACCAGATTTAGACTAATAAAACAAGAAAATTATGAGCAATAATACAAATAATAAACCTAAACTCAATGTGCCACGTTTCAGCTTGACGTGGCTTTACATCATTATAGCCATGATTTTTGCCTTCCTTTACTTCTCGGGAGATGAAGGAAGCGCCTCAAAAGAAGTGAACTATACGGAATTCCAGGATATGGTCTCCAAAGGATATGCAGACAAAATCGTGGCTTACGACAATAATACTATAGAAATGTATATCAAGCCGGAGCACATTGTGGACGTATTCAAAAAAGATGCGACCAAAGTAGGAAGAAGTCCGGCCGTTAATGTACAGATTGGTTCCATGGAAGCATTGGACAAATTTCTGGACGAACAAACGAAGGCTGGAAATTTCACAGGCTCCATCCAATACGAAAAGAAAAGTGACTATTTCAGCCTGATTCTTTGGAATGTATTACCTTTTGTCGTGCTCATTGCCATCTGGATGTTTGCCATGCGACGCATGGGAGGCGGCGGAGGTGCCGGGGGCGCATCGAACGTATTCAACGTGGGCAGAAGCAAAGCACAGCTTTTTGAAAAAGGGACCAACCGCATCACCTTCAAGGACGTAGCCGGACAAGCAGCTGCCAAACAGGAGGTACAGGAAATCGTAGACTTCTTGAAACAACCGCAAAAATACACGGAACTGGGAGGTAAAATACCTAAAGGTGCCTTGCTGGTAGGCCCTCCGGGAACTGGAAAGACCTTGCTGGCCAAGGCTGTAGCTGGAGAAGCTGATGTACCGTTTTTCTCCATCTCCGGTTCTGACTTCGTGGAAATGTTCGTGGGTGTGGGTGCATCCCGCGTACGCGATTTGTTCCGTCAGGCCAAAGAAAAAGCTCCGTGCATCATTTTCATCGATGAAATTGATGCCGTAGGACGTGCCCGTGGAAAGAACCCAAGCATGGGAGGAAACGACGAACGTGAAAATACTTTGAACCAATTGCTGACAGAAATGGACGGATTTGGTTCCAACAGTGGAGTCATCATCCTGGCTGCTACCAACCGAGTAGATATCCTGGATAAGGCCTTGCTGCGTGCCGGCCGTTTCGACCGTCAGATTTATGTAGACCTGCCGGACTTGAACGAACGGAAAGAAGTATTTGGCGTACATTTGAGACCTCTGAAACTGGACGACACTGTAGACGTAGACCTGCTGGCCCGCCAGACTCCGGGATTCAGCGGAGCAGATATAGCCAATGTATGTAACGAAGCAGCCCTGATTGCCGCCCGTCACCAAAAGAAAAGCGTAGGAAAAGATGATTTCCTGGCTGCGATAGACCGTATCGTTGGCGGATTGGAAAAGAAGACAAAAGTAATGACGGCAGCCGAGAAACGGGCCATCGCCCTGCACGAAGCAGGTCATGCCACGATTTCCTGGTTCCTGGAACATGCCAATCCATTAATCAAGGTAACTATCGTACCGAGAGGACGTGCCTTGGGAGCTGCCTGGTATTTGCCAGAAGAACGGCAGATTACCACCAAGGAACAGATGCTGGATGAAATGTGTGCTACCTTGGGAGGACGTGCGGCCGAAGAACTCTTTATCGGACATATCTCTACCGGGGCCATGAACGACTTGGAGCGGGTGACCAAACAGGCATACGGTATGATTGCCTACGCAGGCATGAGCGACAAACTGCCGAACTTGTGCTACTATAACAGCAACGAAGACTACAGCTTCACCAAGCCGTACAGTGAACATACTGCCGAGCTCATTGACCAGGAAGTACAGAACATGATTAATGAACAATACAGCAGAGCCAAAGAATTGCTGAAGGAACACAGTGAAGGACATAACCAGCTGGCTCAGATGCTGATAGAGCGGGAAGTGATTTTTGCAGAGGACGTAGAACACATCTTCGGCAAACGTCCGTGGACTTCACGTTCAGAAGAAATCATGGCAGCCAACGAACAGGCTGAAGAAGCCAAACGTTTGGAGAATAAGTCACAGACCGCAGAATCTGCACCTGCAGAAAAGACCGAGGAAAAGCCAGAAGACAAACCTACTACTGACGAGCCTCAGCCCACTGCAGAAGAAAAATGAAAGAAAACTTATTTGCTAACACATAAAACAACGTGAAAAACAACTTTATCCAACGTGCTATCACAGGAGTAATTTTTGTAGGCGTCCTGGTAGGATGCATCCTATGGGACCCTATTTCTTTTACCCTGTTGTTCGCACTCATCAGTGCGTTGACCATACATGAATTCGGAACCATTGTCAGCAAGCAACCGGATGTGGAAATCAACAAACCCATCTGCATGCTGGCAGGTATATTCCTGTTCTTTGGTTTCGCTTATCTGGGTGTCATGCCAGGACAAACCGAGGTCTTGATACCGTATTTATTTCTGATCCTCTACCTGCTGGTCAGCGAACTCTATCTGAAAAAGAAGAATCCGCTGAACAACTGGGCGTATGCCATGATGAGCCAAGTGTATATTGCACTTTCGTTCGCCATGCTGAACGTACTGGCCTATCATTCTACGGGCGTTCCTTCCCCTAACAGTGTACAGTATAACCCGATACTGCCTTTATCCATCTTCATCTTTACTTGGATAAATGATACAGGAGCCTACTGTACTGGGATGTTGTTTGGGAAACATCGCTTATTTGAGAGAATCTCACCCAAAAAATCATGGGAAGGTTCGATTGGAGGAGGTATATTCAGTGTGATTGCGGCCGTAGTAATGGCTCATTTCTTTCCATTCATGTCATTGGGAGTATGGATTGGACTCGCTCTGACGGTAGTGGTTTTCGGTACGCTGGGTGACTTGACTGAATCACTGCTGAAGCGTACTTTGGGAATAAAAGATTCGGGAAACATTCTCCCGGGACACGGAGGTATGCTCGACCGCTTTGACAGCACGCTGATGGCGGTTCCAGCAGCAGTGGTATACCTATATATAATATCGTGTTTTTAAAAAGTCAACAATTTCTTTTTAGGGACATTCAGTAAATAGTATAAAATTA